>SMVB01016676.1_pt1 | contig 10561 bp, 10 predicted proteins | sample 2456461 | NCBI WGS metagenome assembly SMVB01 (sample SAMN11095934, study PRJNA526329) | marine sediment metagenome | biome: Marine sediment; feature: Surficial sediment; material: Deep marine sediment; isolation source: Hadal surficial sediment | place: Pacific Ocean | collected 2014-05 | depth...
AGAACAAAACTGAAGATTGCCGCACGCTTCATCGAATCGGGCGAAATATCTCCAGCTAGAACGCCCCGGACCAGACCCTTGCGCTCGTCCGAATCGGTGCCGCTGGTGAAATCAGCGTAATCGTTAAAAAAATTCGTGCCGACTTGAATCAGTATCGCACTCAACAAGGCGAGAAAGGCAGACACCGGATGTAAAACGTCCATACCGGATGCGATTGCAACTCCAATTACGACTGGCGAAAGGGCGGCAAACAGAGTTTTGGGACGGGTCGCACTGAGCCATGTCTGAAACGATGCCATAATATTTTCGACAATCAGGCGTTATGGACGGCGGGGAAATTTTCCGAAGTCAGGGACTCGTTTTTCATTGAACGCGTTTCGCCCTTCCTGTGCCTCCTCGGTCATGTAGAATAACATGGTCGCATTGCCAGCCAATTCCTGCAAACCGGCCTGTCCGTCACAATCCGCATTCATACCGGCTTTTATACACCGGATCGCCATCGCCGAGTTTGCAAGAATCTCCCGACACCACTGAACGGTTTCTTCTTCCAATTTATCGAGCGGTACCACCGTATTTACCAGACCCATTTCGAGTGCCTGGATCGCGTCATAAGGTCGACAAAGGAACCAGATTTCCCTGGCTTTTTTCTGCCCTACAATTCGTGCGAGATAGGACGATCCGTAACCGGCGTCGAACGAGCCAACCTTAGGCCCGGTTTGCATAAAACGTGCGTTATCCGCGGCAATGGTTAAATCGCACAGTACGTGTAAGACATGACCTCCTCCGACCGCCCATCCCGCGACCATCGCAATAACCGGTTTCGGGCAAGACCGAATTTCTCGCTGAAAATCCAATATGTTCAAGCGCATCACCCCGGTGCCTTCTTCCATATAGCCGGCGTCGCCGCGAATTTTCTGATCCCCGCCCGAACAAAATGCATCCGGGCCCTCGCCGGTCAAGATAATTACACCAATCTCGTGATCGTCGCGAGCGTCCCGGAGTGCCTCACGCATTTCCTCGACGGTCAACGGTCTGAATGCGTTTCGAACTTCCGGCCGGTTAATCGTGATTTTCGCAATGCCTTCCGACTTGTGGTAATAAATGTCGGTGTAGGATGCAGCCGTTTTCCAGTTAATTGTGGACATGTTACGCGAGGGTTTTCAGAATACAATGGAGTGAGCAACTGGCGGAGTGTTGCCAAACGCGGATTACCAGCCCAGCAGTTCCGACAGCGCAGCAAGATACATATCCGGCTGTTCGAGGTGCACATTGTGCCCGGCCTTTAGAACGGTTATGTGACGGATTCGTTTGTTTTTCCGATGTAATGCGGCTGCCTGCTCCGTGAATATGTGGTCGAGACTACCCGTAATCATACCGGTCTTTCCGCGGTACTCAGAAAGCCAGGGCTCGAAATCCAGTTGGTTTCCCGGGCTGAATGCGATCACAGCCCTCGCCCAGGCGTCCGCGGGTCCTCTCAATCGGTTGGCAATCAGTCGATCAGCCAAGTCGGGATGGGTGCGCAGTGAATCAAAAATCGGAGCGTCGAACCAGCTTCGGATAAATCGTTCAGGCTGTGCAATAAGCAGCTCTGAACGGGCCTGATCCAACTCCAGCCGTGCGAGTCGATCAGCGGCATTCGATATACCGGTCGAGGCAGATTCTAATACCAGGGTCTCCACGAGTTCGGGGTACCGATGTGCAACAGCAATTGCGATTCTGCCGCCCATCGAATATCCGATCAGACGAATTTTCTCCATCCCGGCGTCCTGTACAGTTCGGTAGATCTCGTCCACAACCAGATCGAAGTCGGCGAACTGTGTTATGTCTTCGCTTGCGCCGCCGTGTCCCGGAAGGTCGATGGCAAAGGCAGGAAAAGTCGCCGGGAATTCGAGTCCAAACCAATCAGACACAGACCCCATAAATCCATGTAGAAAAACACCTGGAATCTTTCGGCCGGAACCAGATTGGATTTTTATCAGAGATAACGGCACGTCGAAAGTTATTCACCGGACGAAGAGGACAGCGCGACCGCAATTCTATTGTCGAGCAGAGATCGAAGAGACTCATTCCGGTCGTAATCAATGGGAACCTCAATCATCAGTGATTCCGGTAACATTAAAAACCTCTCCATGGCCTGTCGAAACTCCTCGAGAGTTCGAGCTGCAACATAATTGATCCCGAATTGAGCCGCGGCATGCTCAAAATTTATACCCTGTGAGTTCACAAACAAAGGTTCGAATACGTCTCGCTGTTCGGAAATCGGCAGCTGGTGGAAAATGCGGCCTCCGTCATTGTTCACGACGACGACCAGGATCTGCCGACCGTTTACCATCGCAAGGGAATTTAAGTCGTGTAGAAGAGACTGGTCACCGAGCAGAACTGCAGTCGGTTTACCGGAAGCAACATGAAGACCGACCGCCTGAGCGATTGTACCATCGATACCGCTGGTACCTCTACTTATGACTGACATCACCTGCTTCGTCGAAGATCCGCCCCATTGGTCTACATGCCTGACAGACAAACTGTTGCCTATCATCAAGACAGAATCGGCAGGCAACAGGTCCGGAAGCAGATAGGCAACTATTTCTTCTGACAGATTGCTGGATTTCCCGAATGCAATCGCTCTCAATTCCTCTGAAACGGTTTTGCTGCTCTCGATCCACGAGTTCAGCCACGTATTTTTTCTGGGTTCCGGGACGTGCAAATTACGTATCAATGCCGCCGTGCCTTCAGAATCAACAGTAATTCTGGCTGAAACGTTATGATCGGGATCGATTCTTTGATTCCCCGGAGCTACAACGATTTTAATAATATCGGAATCAGCTGCGACAGCTTTATCCCACTTCGTAGAAACGATGCGTGGGCCAAACTGGATAATCAGATCCGGAAGCTCGGTATCTGTATATCGACCATCACCAGCGACAACCCAGTGCGGAATAACAGACGTTGATCCCGGATTCAGTCGAAGGCTTGATCCGATATCAGGAAAAACTGGGATCTGTCGTTGCGCCGCCCAGTCCGCAATTAGAATCTCAACATCCTTGCGCATCCCTCCTCCCAATAAAAATACGGGTCGATGAGAAGCGTGAAGGGCCGTGTCGATCGTCCTGGACGCAGCGTCGATATCGGTACACCTGAGCGCTGCATGATCGTAGTGTGTGTACGGCCGGGATCCTTCGGACCAGTTTTTGAGACCCGGTATCGGGTCACCGTCAGTGACTCCAGAGTTGATGCCTCCTAATTCTAATGGCTTACGATACATACAGTTAATATGCACCGGACCAGGCTCACTCAGACATCGATGAATCGCATGATCCATTGTGGTGAGCACGAAGGCCGGATCCGTTTTCTGATCCTGAACGGATATATCGAAAAACCAGCGTACATATGAACCGAATATTCCTGATTGCAGAATAGTCTGGTTGGCACCTGTATCCCGTAATTCCGGAGGCCGATCAGCAGTGAGCAGCAAAAGCGGAATATTATCTATCGAAGACTCGACAACCGCCGGTAATCCATTAGCAACGGCTGTGCCGGATGTAGTCACCCAAGCCGCCGGTCGGCCTGTGAACCGGGCATATCCAATTGCGGCAAACGCGGTTCCGCGCTCGTCGAAATGTACTATTTTTTTTGCCTGAGAATGCCTCGCAATGGCAGAAACGAGAGGGGTAGACCGCGATCCGGGAGCTATAAAATACGTGTCTAACCCGCACCGGAATAATTCCTCAACCATCAATTCTGGCCAGGCACGGGTGCTCATTGAGTCCGCTCCAAATCCAGTTCAAGTACATTGATGAAATCCAGAATCTTTTGCTCAATTTCTTTCCATTCTGAGAGCGGTTCGGATCCTTTGACAATTCCGGCCCCGGAGAACAGCGCAACAGTGTTTCCCCGAATCAAACCACACCGGAGTGCTACTGCGAAATGGGCGGCGTCACGCCCGATCCAGCCCACGGGACCTGCGTACCATCCCCTGTCAAATTCTTCCACTTCGCGAATGACATCAACTGAATACTGATTGGGAAATCCGCTCACCGCCGGTGTCGGGTGGAGTGATTTCAGGATTTCAAGGTTTGAAATAGACGCGCGTAATACCCCGGTGATTCTCGAAACCAGATGACGGCCTCTTGTTAATTTCATTTCGGAGGCTTCGTGGTCAATAGATACCGATTCGCAAAATTCAGCGAGTACATTTCGAATGTATTCTCTGACGTATGCGTGCTCGCGCAACTCCTTCTCACTTGTCAGGAGTGAGGCACGAAAGACCTCGTCGTCAAGCACAGTTTCTCCCCGGGGTTGAGTACCAGCCACGGCCTCGCTCTCTATAGTCAGTCCGTTTCGATAGAAAAGACGTTCTGGAGTGGCCCCGATAAATGCCGATCCGTCCGGCGCTTCAAAATGATAATGAAAGCAGTTCGGAGTCGACGCAAGTAATTGTTTAAGGAGCTTGAACGGCTCTATCGGGCTTTCGAAATAAAGGTCTGCCCGGCGAGCAAGTACAACTTTTTCGAGTCCGTTCTCTTCAAATTTATTGAGCGCCCAGGTGATTCGTTCCGCCCAGACATCTCTTTCGGGGTGGTTTTCCCGGCCAATCAAAACCGGTACTGAACCCGACTCCAGCAGCCCTGCAGGCTCGGTTTCGAAAGCCAGTATTTCCATCAGAATATTTTCGCGGTGATCGTGATCTTCCGGAAACACCAGATTACAGTACACCTGAATCTGATCCCCCCTCGAGATAAACTCGAACCGCGGGAGCACAAATCGATATCCCGAGAACGCTGACCATATCTCATCCGGATCGTACTCCTGGTCGAATCGAAGCCCACCATAAAATCTCATCTCGTCTCCCGGTCGATTCAGGATCTCCGAGACCTCTTGATCAATTTGATCGTGTGGTGACGGTCCGTCACCAGAGACAACACAGGCAGATCCGCACGCAAACACAATTTCGTTATGATGCCTTGCGTGCCAAATTATTCTGTCCGACTGATTGAGACGAGAAAGCCAATAGTACGGGTCAATATCACCAGCCGAAACACCAATGCGAACCAATAACTTCCTCGAGTCAGCTCGCAGAAATGAGGCGCCAACTGCATCATGCAGCGTTGCAGCCCAGTGTTTTCTGGGATCAGATGTTGTAGATGGTGCTTGAATAATTAGACGATGATTATTTGTGAGACTGTCCCGGCAGCGCTTCGCGCCTCCCAATATACCTTTTACTTCTGTTTTCCGCGCTGCCAGATTTCACGTATACGATTCTCAAAGGATTCGGTGGAGGCCAATGTGATATTTCTCGCAAGTGCGTGCCTGATGATAATCGATCTCAGAATACTGTCCGGTTTGGGCAGACTCGGTTTGCCGATCAAATTTGACACAGCCAGGACACCGCTGGAAACAAGACCCCACCGCAGAAACATAAACCAGACTAACCCGACTCCAGCGGCTAGAAAATGACCGTTACTGGCCGCAAGACTTAAAACCGCGATAAATACAATACCCTGAAATCTTACGGCATTCAGTACACGCATCGACGACGTTATCGACGGCGCCACGATCACAGGAAGAAAAGTATACCAGGTGTAATGCGCCACGAGTCCGAGAAGAACAGCCATTCCAGGGCCGATAAAATTCAGTGACGCGATAAAAACGAACGCTGCGATACCGTCTGGGGACCTTGCCCATACGATCGCCTGATCGAGAAGTATTTCGACGCCGATGATGTCTATGACCTTCCCTCCAAAATCTCTCAACGCCGCCTCGCTCGTATGAAACCAGATCCCTGACGATGTGAAAATGCCGGTGGGCAATTCGACAAATTCAATCGCTGGTTTCTTGTTTTTCCTGTTTTTCATTCTGAATACCGGATAGATGGCCGCTGCGTTCGGAACTCACATCGAGTTTTCTGCTTTAATTAGATCTGATGAACTTGACGTATTATTGTAGATTGATTGTAGCATCCAGACCCCATCTGCCATGAACACCCCCGTTTCACGCTTGATCGGGCCCCGCGGTACCATCGTTCACACGACTCCTTCAGCATCTGTTCTGTCTGCGTCGAAACTGATGACTACCGAAAATACAGGCTCGGTCCTGATACTCGACGAATCCGGCGTACTAATCGGAATTTTTACTGAACGCGATCTTCTCACCCGAGTCGTAGCCGCAGGTCTTGACCCTGCTGCCACGCCTATCGAAGACGTGATGAGCCGCGACGTTATCACCGTCCGTGCCAACGCACTTCGGCGTGATGTACATAACATCATGAAGTCGAAGAACGTGCGGCACGTGCCCGTAATTAATGGTCCTGATGTAATCGGTGTAGTTTCCCTTCGGGACATTTTAAGGAGTGCCAATGCTGAGAAAGATTTCGAGATTGGTCAATTAAAGGACTATATCACGAACCGACCATACCCGTCCTACCCGGGCTGATTATTGCCGCACGATGCGTTGTTACTGCCTTTCCGGAAGGTTGAAAAAGTATCCGAAGGAAACGGGTGAGATGCGGGATTCCCTTACGTCCAGGTCTTCTGGAAGATGGATGCGCGGAAAAACTCGACCAACAGTGTCTGTTCTGATTTCCTCGTACGAAATACTCGCGTAAAAGTCGTCGGACGAGATAGCCTGGTCAAACTGGTTTACCGGAATCTGGAATGTGACTACCGTCGATATCGGGTCAAACGTTATTTCACGGCCTGACGGAGCGTTTTCGACCCGAATTTCAATGGGTCTTCGACCTTCAGTAAAGGCCTGAACGTCCACGTTAAAAATGATTTCTTCAAGATCCAATTCGACGAGGCCTGCCAGAGTATCCGTAAGGGTCAGGAGCAATTCTATTGGCTCATTGACCTGACTCATCTTGACCGGAATCGTTGGCCAGTCTGTAAGATGCTCGACAACGGAACGCGCTCCAGACACAGTTACAGAATCCGGGGACATCCGTCTTCCGCCCATTTCGAAATAGCCAATGTCTGTGGAAATATCGACGACCGCGTGAATCGCAATTTTCCGGACCACACGCTCCTCAAGAATCAGTTCGATTTGAGTGGGCATGACGCTTTCCATGCGTACGCTACCTGTCAGTTCCGCTACAGCAACCGATAAGTCGATGGTGCCAGCGCTCGCGTCAAGCACGATGGTCGGTGGTTTATAATACAGGCGCAGAAGTTGCACACCCTGCCCTTCTACCTGAACTCGAACCGACTGCGGGGGAAGACCCGCGAGAGCCTGTTCCGGCGGCACGTTCTGCACCGAGGTTGGAAAAACGAAAAATTGAGTGTAGGTCTCCTGCATCGAGAACATGAACCACAATATTGCCGATGCCATCAGGCATAGCGTTATAACCAGACCCTTGCGTCGAGGTGCGCGATCCCTCTGGAAGTCGCCGAACGCCGGATCCGAAAATACATTTCTGATGCGAGTTGTCAGATGTGATCTGGAAGGGATCCGTGATTTATCAGACATGACAATCAGCCGCTAGTTTTTGACAGTGCCGTGAGCAGCTGCTTTTTGTTTGCTCTCGCGATCTCCCTTCCTTGAATGTCCAATCCGCTTGAACTTCGGGCTAACTCCCGTAACGCCCGGACGGTCATGTTCTCCATGGGAACGGTTCTCTCGTCGTCCGATCCCGAGGTACGCGCCGGCGACTCAGCGATTTGTCGCGTGTTTCCAGAAATAAACTTCAATAGCACATCGGGAGATGGTCTTGGTATCACGTGGGACGCAATGACCTCGCCTACCCGAGAGGCCGCTTTAACGCCTGCTTCAACGGCAGCTTGAACTGCAGCGGTATCGCCCGTGACCTGAACAGTGATCATGGCGGCAACGGTGGTTTCCATTCCCACAAGTTCTACGCGCGCCGCCTTTACCATAGCGTCCGCCGCTTCGATAGCGGCTACGAGTCCCCGAGTTTCGACGAGACCCAATGCGCTATGGCCATCCGCAGCCATATCCGGAATCAGGCGCCCGACGGAAGAATGGACTCGACGTCACTGTGAGGTCGCGGAATAACGTGCACGGAAATCAACTCACCTACACGCTCGGCGGCTGCGGCTCCTGCATCGGTCGCTGCTTTAACAGCACCCACATCTCCTCGTACCATAACGGTGACAAATCCGCCACCGATTTTTTCTTTCCCGGTCAACCTGACCTTCGCGGCCTTAACCATGGCATCTGCAGCTTCGATGGCCCCGACGAGACCTCGCGTCTCAACCATCCCGAGGGCGGTTCCGTAATCTTCTGACATTGCGCGAAAGTTTTGAATCAAGATTGGTAATTCGCGATATTTGCATCCCAAATTCCCGCGTTTGCCGGGAGCACGAATTAACGTGAGCGGGAGCATCTGATCGCACTTCTTTGAATATAGATCGGGCGCTTTCGTTTGTCAATCAACCAACGGTTGATACTTAGCCCTGATGTACGTATTTAGACGGCACATTGCCCGAAAAGATAATATTATTCAGATGATCCGTACCCTTCTCGTAGCTGGCACACGACCAAATTTTATTAAAATCGCGCCTCTATATCGTGCGTTTGACCAGCATCCGGACCTCAATCCTATTCTGGTTCATACGGGACAGCATTATGACGCCGTTATGAGCGATGTCTTTTTCAGGCAACTTCAAATGCCGGAACCAGATATTTTTCTTTCATCCGGGTCCGGCAGCCACGCCGAACAGACTGCCCGAATGATGAAAGAGCTTGAACCTGTCCTGCTGGATATCAAACCAGATGTGGTTGTAGTGGTAGGTGATGTTAATTCTACCCTGGCCGCTACGATAACCGCCAAGAAATTACATATTCCTGTTGCCCACGTAGAAGCAGGACTCCGGTCAATGGACCGGCGGATGCCAGAAGAAATCAACCGCCTGGTAACGGATGCAATTTCGGATTTCTTGTTTGTGACCGAGACGGCGGCCCTGGATCATCTTCACCGGGAGGGCCACTCAGACGACCACATCTTTTTCTGTGGAAACGTGATGATCGACTCGCTCCGGAGATTTGAGGGCGAAGCACGCGCGGTTAATCAGAAAAAGGAATACGGTCTGGCGGCGGGAGAATACGTATTGGTTACGGCCCACAGACCTGAGATGGTCGATCAGCCAGAACTTTTAAAAATATTTATGTCGTCACTCTTCGAGATTGCCGAGTTCTCGCCGATTGTTTTTCCGATGCACCCTCGCACCCGTTTGCGTATAAGAGATGCCGGACTGGAGGAGCAAATGCTGTCGACGGCCAACATGTACGTAGTCGAACCCCTTGGTTATTTCGAATTTTTGAGCCTGATTACCGATGCCGCGCTAGTTCTTACAGACAGTGGAGGCGTTCAGGAAGAGACAACTGTATTGGGAGTGCCATGTGCAACAATTCGGGACAATACCGAACGTCCGTGCACCGTTGAATCAGGGACGAACGAGCTGATTCCGCTCGATCCTGAAAAAATTGTCGATGCGGCAAGACGTGCCGTGAGTGGTTCATGGAAAAAGGGTACGTTACCCGAACTTTGGGACGGAAAGGCTGCTGAACGGGTTGCCAATGCGCTGGCTGGAGCTATGAAGGCTCTTTAGGAAAATTCGTGGCTGTTTTTTCCGGAGCCGGTTCAGATTCGGCTTGGACTCTTCAGTGACCCAGCACCTCTACGATATATTCTGAAGCAAATCGTCCGTCGACGTAACCAAATGTCGGCGCAGGGCCCTGGGTGGATCTTTCGACCGCTGCCTGTATTTTTTCAGGATCAGCACCCACGAGTTGATTCCACCCTCCTTCGAGGGTTTCTATCCACTCCGTCTCGTCGCGCAGCGTTATACACCGGGTACCCAACCAAACTGATTCTTTCTGCAAACCTCCGGAATCTGTAAGCACGACCTCGGCCCGCCGGACGAGAGACAACATGGAACGATAGCCGACCGGGTCTACCATGGTAATGTTGGCAGGTAACGAGATTCCCTGAAGCCGATTTTTCGTTCGAGGATGTACAGGAAACAAGATTGGCATATTCAGTTCGCCTACCCCCTGCATGATCGAATTCAAGCGCACCGGATCGTCGGTATTCTCGGCGCGATGTAGGGTCAGAACTCCGAACGCTCTGTCAGACATCGCGTCATACGGATCTATGGCACCGATAGAAAATCGTAATGTGGCCTCGTACATGACATCACCGGTAAGATGTAAGCCCGACGAGTGTCCTTCGCCCTCAAGTTGTTCAAACGACGAACGGGTAGGACAAAATAACCATGTCGACAGACTGTCCGTAACAAGTCTGTTTAGCTCTTCCGGCATGCGCCTGTTGAACGATCGAAGTCCCGCCTCTACATGCGCGATGGGTAGACCTGTCTTTGCAGCCACTATCGCTGCGGCTAACGTCGAATTGGTATCCCCGAAAACAATCATCGCGTCTGATTCGTACATTTTGTCTCGCAAGATCGCTTCAAGTCCAACCATCATTGTGCCCGTCTGCACAGCATGAGAGCCCGACCCGACTCCGAGATTTACATCTGGTTCTGGAAGACCGAGTTCCGAGAAAAATGCCTGTGACAAGAGAGGGTCATAATGTTGACCGGTATGA
>SMVB01243661.1_pt1 | contig 10561 bp, 8 predicted proteins | sample 2456461 | NCBI WGS metagenome assembly SMVB01 (sample SAMN11095934, study PRJNA526329) | marine sediment metagenome | biome: Marine sediment; feature: Surficial sediment; material: Deep marine sediment; isolation source: Hadal surficial sediment | place: Pacific Ocean | collected 2014-05 | depth 0-1...
ACGCCCGGCTCGCCGCGCCATCCGATGATCAGCAGCATCGGAACGCTGTACACCTCCGGGTCTGCAAGAGACAGCAGTGGATTTACGGTATTGCCCATGCCTGAGTTCTGCATGTAAACCACTGCGGGCTCGCCGGTACCGAGGAAATGCCCCAGTGCGAGAGCCGCAGCGTTTCCCTCGTTGGCGGCGATGACATGGTCGTCATTCGACGCATGCTCACTCACATACGCGCAAAAATCTTTGAGCAGGGAGTCTGGAACACCGGTAAAGAATCGAAGCCCCTGCTTCCGAATCAGCGAGTATGTAGCCGCGCAGTCCAGCATCAGCGCGTTCCCGGGATCAGATCGAGGATTTCCTTGATCGACATGAGCTGGTCGTCCGCTTCGGCAGAGCGTCCGTGTGTCAGGATCGATCGGGCCGTTTCAAGCATCGCCGGGTAGGCAGCGCGAAGAAGTTGATTAGCATATATCACGACATTTACACCGTGGTCGACGAGTTCCTTTTCCGAAACCTGGTTATACGTAGACGGTACTACGATCAGCGGCACCCTCCGGTCGAACTCCGCAAAACGATCGCAAAACTCGAATATTTCGTCTGGCTCTTTTTGCTTGCTGTGAATCAGAATGCCATCGGCTCCGGCTCCGATATACGCTCGCGCACGGGTTAAGGCATCTTCCATGCCTTGTTCGAGGATCAGGCTCTCGATGCGCGCGACAATCATAAAGTCGTCGGTTACCTGCGCCTTCTTGCCCGACCGGATTTTTTCGCAAAAATTCTCGATCGAGTCCTGAAGCTGCGGTACTTCGTTGCCGAACAGAGAGTTCTTTTTCAGGCCGATCTTGTCCTCGATTACGGCGGCTGATACGCCAAGACGCTCCAGCGTTCTTACGGTAAATTGAAAGTGCTCTGGTTTTCCGCCCGTATCGGCATCGTAAACGATCGGTTTCGAAGTGACTTCAAGGATGTCATGCAAGGTCTGGGTGCGTGCGGTGACGTCCACTGCCTCAATATCCGGCTTGCCCTTCGCGGTAGACTCCGTAAGGCTGCTCGCCCACATACCGTCAAACTCGCGACGTCCACCAGATTCGTCGATTCCTATGTTCTCGACGATCAGTCCCGTCAGCCCGTTGTGCGCCTCCATCAGCCGGATCAGCGGTTTCGCATCAAGCAGGCGTCGCAGCTTGTTCCGACGCAGGTCCGGTGTGGTGCCAATCTCCATGAGCGCCTGATTTAGCTTAGTGGAAGAGATTCCAGGCGTATACGGTACTTCGACGAGCTGACCACCCCATTCCGCCAGTACGTCAATTACGGATTGCCGGATCTCACGCTGCACGCCCTCCCGCCAATCATCACCATGCACGACGAAGTCCGGTCGGTACTTGCGAAGATTCGGCACGTAGTCGAGGGTTTCCTGAGCGACGACCTTCTCCACTCCCTTGAGGCTCTCTACCACGGCCTTGCGCTGTTCAAATTCCATATAGGGAAGGCGCTTGTAGCTGGCAATAGCAGCATCCGTCAACAGACCCACAGTTACCTCGCCTAGCTCCACCCCTTTTTTGATGATATTGAGATGGCCTGGATGGACCAGATCGGCACTCATAGCAACGTATACACTCTTAGTCATTCTTACCTCTTTGGCGATCAGTACAAAATCCTCCCTGTTAGCCGGTCGAGTATGAACCGTTTAAAATGTGTCTGTTAGGGAGAAAATGCAGGCCACTGCATGAAGCTGATGCTGCGAGAGCAGCATCAGCAGCCTACCACACCGGACTATTGTATCGAATCCATCCGAGGCCTTTCTGCACCCGGGAACGAGGCCGGTAATCCTTGGCCCGGCCTCGTATGGGATGCGTAATTCCCCGCGGCCAACTCGGCCGCTATTTAGAGTAGTATGCCCGGGCCGTCGGGGTGGATAGCGGCAGGACTGCCTTTTTCATATTCACAGGTAGGAAGAGTAATCAGTAGAAATTCGAAAAATACATGAGTAACCAATCGCGAACGGCACAAGACTCAGCGACATTTCGCGATCTTCAATCACGATTGTCTGCTCGTCCATTCAGATCAATAAAGATACGCGTGGACATTCTGGTTCTGATTGCACGGATTAATCGACTCGCCGGTGCATGCGCACTCCCTGCCGACATCATTTGCTTGTTACCCACGCCTATGCAAGCTATCACACGTTCAATGCAGCAAGTCGTAGAGAAAGCAGAAAATTTCGCCTTGGAAGTGTCCAGGCAGTCCGAAGAATTCGAAAGTCACTTTCATGACAACCGGAAGCGTGCAGTTGCGCACGCCTGGGAGATAGCATATCTCGCCAACAGCAACAATGAGCGCATAGCTTATGAATTTGCCCTTGCATGCCTGCGGGCCCACCGGTCGACGATGGCGCAGGCAATTCTGAAAAATTTGGCACAGCGTGAGGACGCAAGCTCGAAGTACGTCAATTCTGCCAGGAGAAGAGTTGCACGCCAAGCGTGGAAAACGGGTCGCGTCGACAGCGCTGTAAAGACACTGAGATTGGTAAATGGCCACGGTGCAAAATCACAGTATCGCACCTGGGTTGGGATATTAGCCGTGCGGAACGGCCTGCTACTCGGAGAAAACGGTGATGCAGAGAGTGCAGAAACCGTATTGATGGGCGGGTTGATCGCCACGGGCATGGACCGTGATCTCGCGCGGGGAGTAACGGCAATCTATCTGAAAGCATCATGCTGGAAACCTCTCGACATGTTGTACTCAACGATGCCGTCGACTCAGGTTTCAGGCGACCCCAGCAAGGGAATGCCCATGCCCATCGTGCTTTCGGGATTCGGCTGGTCCGGCTCCGGTGCTGTGGCGGATCTCCTGAAAGGACACGCCTCTGTAAATGACGTTTTCTCAGGCCGTGAAATCGGTTTGTGGACAGGGCGATTTGGGCTAAATCGCCTATACACAAAGTTCGCTTCGAACGGTTTCAACCGCAGACTGTTATTGGAATTTCTGGCTCGCCATTGCTTTGGACACATTTTTCTTGCGAATAGCCGTCACACGACGAGTTTCGGCGGTCTGTGGACAATGCTCAACGAGTCGCAACGCTGGGAATTTCTGGGGGCGCTGGGTCGATGGCTGGAAGCGCTACAGAAATGGGAGCAGGAACCTGACAATCCGCTCCTCGAGTCCTTCCAGGATCTTTCCACCGACATCTTGCGGCTGTTCATCGAGCAGGGTGACGAATGTGTGCTTTTGTCGAATTGCATCCCGTCCGACGCAATCGCTGGTATCCGCATGTTTCGTTCGCCAGCTGTCATCGTCTCCTGGCGAAACCCAGGCGATGCCTATGCATCCAAAATGTCCGCCTTTCCGGACAACACTCTCGACTTAGCAGGTTGGAGAAAGCAGTTGATGTCGCGAATTCATCGCTACCTGGACGGCAAGAAGGAGGTTGTCGGCTCTGCGCGGCTCTGGATAGATCTTTCGTTCGAAGAGTTTGTGCAAAGCGACAAACTGCGACAAGATTTGCTCTCGCACCTAAACCTGCACGATCAGCAAATGAAATCAACTTTTGATCCATTGGTGTCGGTAAAAAATATCGGAATACTGAGCGTCACTTCGGGGAAGAAGAAAGCGGGCTGGAATGCGTTGGCGAGCGAGGTAGAAAAAACCAGAGAAGAAGCGCGATGCCTATCGGCCGCTGACAAGGACTGCGTAAAGTGATGCTCGTAGACCGCGCTGTCGCCTCAATCAGGGGGCAGATTGCAGCCCTTATAAACCGGTTTTCACCAGACCATTACAAACGAATTATCGAACGGCGACACGCGGGCGTTAAGGTCTTGCCTGATGCGAGCAGTGACGTTAGAAGTCTGAAAGATAAATCCCTCGAGCAGGTGCTGCATGCGCTCGACGGCTTGAACCTGCCAATACTCGCCAGGATAGACGAAAGACACTACTGGATCGTTCTGGCCGATTCGGGGAGTGATTCGAATACAGTGCAGACGCTAATTTACGAATTGCTCGATTGCGGACTACGCGTAAACGTAACGATTGAAGGCGGCCTTACAGTACCAATTGCCGGGAAAAAGCACTTGCGTGAGCTCATGCGAAAAAAGCCGGCCCGCATCCAGTCGATAAAAGCCGGCACGGTCTGGATGCGCGACAGAGGCTACCGGAATATCGGTTGGCACACTGCTGTTCGAGTTTATTTTTACGATTGGAATGAGGCCCAAGGGGCGTACTGCGCGAGAACTTCCAGCATTGTTCCGCCAATGATCGACAAGCAGACGCAAAGTCGTGGAATTACAGTTGCCGGTCTTTCAGGTTCTGAGTCACGGCTGGACCTGATCCGATTTCCTATTGATGTCGTGTATACCTGGGTCGACGGTAATGATCAGGTTTGGAACGAAAAGCGCAAGGCACGAGCCAGCGAAATTGGCCATAAACTGCACAAAACTGCGAACAGCCAGACAAGGTATATCAATCGGGACGAGTTGCGTTACTCATTGCGCTCGTTGTACTACTACGCGCCCTGGGTACGCAATGTTTTTCTCGTCACTGACAATCAGGTTCCGAAATGGTACGACTCTGATTCCAAGGACCTTACCATCGTCAGCCACAAAGAGCTCTTTCCCGATGAGAGCACTTTACCGACTTTCAATAGCCACTCAATCGAATCTGTTCTACACCGGATACCCGGGCTTTCCGAGCACTTCCTCTATATGAATGACGACGTATTATTGTCAGGCATCGTCCAGCCGGAATCGTTCTTTGAAGTAAGCGGAATTTGCCGAGCTTTTCTTAGCCGCGCCATGATTCCGTTCTGTGCTAAGGAGAAGTCGGACGTTGCATCCGAATGGGGTGTAATGAATGCGAACGAACTTCTTCGTGAGGCGTGCGGCGTAACAATGCCCTACAAGACGAAGCACACGCCAATCGCACTTCGCAAATCATTCCTCGCGGACCTCGAATCGCGATTTTCTGAACAGTTTCGATCCTTGCGCGAGCGCCCGTTTCGTACGGCAAACGATCTTGCGCCCACATCGAGTCTGCATGCCTGTTTTGGGCTTGCAGAGGGTAAGGTTGTCAGGGGTAGCATTGCCTACAGATATCTGAACCTCGCCCGGTCGGACCTGGCCGAAGCACTCGATGTAATCGCATATGACACCCAGCCATTTGTCTATTGCCTCAACGATACGGAGATCGATGATCAAAGAGGGTTTGATTGGGTAGATCAGGAAAGACTCATTACGGATTTTCTCAAATGGATGTATCCCTATCAGGCACCGTGGGAGATTTGACGCGCTCAGTTGATGTTTTCCGGTGCCTGCTTCGGCTTGCTGCCGCGTATGTAGACTGTCGATCCCACTTCGGCCGTGTCGAGCTCAGCCACATACCGCCAACCGTTTTTCAAGGACACACTTGCCCGATGCGTTTGTTCGCGCACAACAACATCTTCGGGCGCCGGGCCGCCGCGCAGCAGTTCGTGAAGGACACGCCCAGTCATGCTTGAGGGCGGCACTATGCCCAAAACATGCAGCAGAGTGGGCGCGAGATCGACGTTCCCGCTCGGTACGGCGCTGCGTACGCCCTGCTTGATGTCTGGTCCAGCCGCAATGAGGAGAATTTGCATATCGTAGGGATTGTCCGAGCCGTGCGATCCTGGATTGCGGCCGCGACTGGTGCTGATGCCCGGAAAACCGAAATTGTTGACTTTGCCGCTCCAGGCCGGAGTGACAATGGCATCCGCGGCACGCTCATGGTCCCATTGGATGACTGCGGTGGATAACGTGCCCGCGACGATTCCCTGGCTGGAGCCCGGATCGCGTGGACGCGTGTAGATATTGCCGGTGTCGGGATCGCGTTGCAGTGCCCTCACCATGTTTGCGAGCAACTTGGGATCCTGGCGCTCGAGAAAAACCATGTCGTCGAAGGCTTTGTAGTCATCGTCGGAAAAGCCGGCTTTACGCAGAGTGCGCGCGACTCTGAATTCACCACCGTTAGTTGAGAATCCATGGTCGGACGTGACGAATAAATTCACACGATCGCTTAAGTCGTGCTCCTTGAAAGCTCGCACGAGGCGTCCTATCTGGACGTCCACATTCGTTGCCGCCTCCAATGCCTCGGGTGAGCCAACGCCGAAGGTATGATTGGCGCCGTCCGTTTCATGGATCCACATAATGACGGCGTCGGGAGGGTTATCGCCGAGCGCTTTGTGGAGGTAGGCGTCGAACGACCAGACTGTGCGGTCCGCGTCATCGTCCGGAAGTTCCCCAATTGCCGCGACCGCTTTCTGGCGCGCGGACCTTGGCACAAAGAAGCCGGAAGCTGTCCAGATACCCATGCCGGCGCCCTGGGGATTTTGCAGCCGCGAATTGCCGCTGCCGCCAGAACCGACGACAAAGAGGTTCAAGCCATGTTCTGCGAGAACTTCGCCAAGCGTCGGCACACTGAGGATGCGGCCGCCCGTGACCTTCGCCAGGCGAGCGAGATGGCGGGCGCTTCCCGTGCTGAACGGCTCTTCACCCATTTCGCGCAGGAACATCTGGTTTTGCATGAGCCCATGACTGGCCGGATAACTTCCCGCGCTAATCGAGGCGCTATTGACGCGGGTCGCGCTTGGGAAGGCCGCCGTGTGCCGCTCAGCAAAAACGCCACGTTCGCCCAGTGCGTAGAGATTGGGCATGAGCTCCGGCGTAATGTAATCCGGCCGGAGTCCATCGAGAACCAGCAGGAGATTTGAACTGCGTTCTTCGCTCCCGTTGGCGGCGCGGTGAAACGTCGAGAGATAGACCGATGTTCCTATTACAAGGAGCAATAAAAGAAGCAGGGATTTCTTCATCAGCATTCGAACGGAGATGCAATCGGGTATCGCTGTCGCAGATAGTCCCGCAACAGGTCGGCCTGAGTGTCCAGGTCGATATCAGCGTGAGTACCCGTTACGTTGAGGCAGACAAACGAGGGCTTTGTTTGAGTAATTATCTCAAGTTGGGATTGGAAGTCATGCCTTCCCGTGTCAACGTAAATACACTCACCGCTTTCCTCAGTCCATTCCACGGCAATGCCTTTGGCAATGCCGTAGTAGTGCGCCAGCATGCTGGGCAAGGCGATATCTGATGCAGATCGGAATTTTGCGGAGCGCGTTTTTGCGATGGGCTCCGGATACTGCGCCTCGATCTCCTGCAGCAGGCTACGCTTCATGGGTATTGGGACATGACTGAGTTTGCGGTCGAAGAGCAGACCGAAATCTCGAGCAATGAGGTGTACTGCATTATACGACGCCCAGTCGGTCGCTATCGCCGATGGTGCTGGTTTTGCCGTGGCCGCGGCGTGGGTCGCTGAAAAACGGCTCTTGATCAAGCCCGATTTGGTGAAATACGAATCGATGCTTGTTTCCCGGCCGAGAAAAACATCGTCGTTGAAGTACAGAAAATTCTCGGACAAGTCAGGTATGCGATGAAGACACGCTTCGATCGCATGCGAATTGAAGGTGGGGAGGTCGCCGGTATTGGGAAATATCTCCGAGTGTGGGACCACACGGATGCGACTGTGATCTGCAACGAGCCACTTCGGCAGGTGACCGGCTGTGACGATATACACGTTACGGACAAAGGGTGCATAGGCCCAAAGAGAACGCAGTGAATAGCGCAACTCGTCGCGATCCAGATAACGCTCCTCGTTCCCCGAGGATTGCATCTCGACGTGTTGCTTGTCGGCCCACGTGCTCCTTGCAGCTCGCCAATCAGGGTCCGCCGAGTCCACCCATGTGTAAACCACATCGATCGGCTCGCCGCTTAAAAGATGACTTCGCCCGATGGGCTCGTCGGTTGCCCTTTCCAGTGTCGCTTCATCCGCGAAGTCTCGCGTCCAGTCCACTTTTTCTGTGCGCCAGTCTCGGGCGACCAGTCGCTCGTTGAGACGTTGGAGAAGCAGTATCTCGACTCCGCCTTCAATTGCGACGCTATAGAGCCGGTCACGATAGGGGATACCCACGACTAGCGAGTCGGCGTCTGTAAGGTCGGCTATGGAAATCGATTCGGCAAATAACGTCGTGTCGTAGCTCGTACCCCGACCAATCCAGACAGTGAGTTGTGCAGGCCGGGCCTGGCGCCCGAGATCCCTGAGGAGCGCGCAGATCTTTTCGAGCGACGATTCGCGAACGGCGCAGTAGGCATGCAGCTGGGTTTCGCAGGTCCGGTAGTCGATCTCATGCTGCTCGAGTGCTTCTTCAAGAATTGCCAACGTCGCCGAACGGCGCTGCTTCGGAATAGCGGCAAGCGACCATGGATCTGGCGTATTTTCCGAAGTTGGGCCTGCAGTCCGGCTCTTCGTCTGGCGAAAATTGCGCAACGAATTCAGGATGCGTTGTCCACCCGGCAACCTAACCAACACCCAACGGATGAGCTTGAGCGCAAGAATGCGCGCTGGTATTTGGTCAAAATCGTGCGACGGTGAACGTGCTTGCGGTGGCAATGAATGGGGCCTCTCAGTCAACTTTCCTACAAGGTATTGTACCGTAATAGGCTAATTTCTTGCGGTCTGGCTACGAGCGGGCCGTGAAGGTATCATTCAGATTGGTTTCAAGGTGCCGTCCGCTCACTCAACTTCAAACCTGAATATGATTGCAATTTCCCTTTGTCCTGTGTAAATCGCTTTGATGCAAAGATGGTTGTGGCCTGACATATCATAAAGAGAGATACAGGAAGAATCTGAGCATGCGCAATTTTGTCATTCTGTTTAACGAGAAGGCGGGTACAAGCCCCCTCGTGCGGCTGCTGGATAAATTTGATTTGATTTCGGTGGTCCACCAGGAAAAAAACGCCGGCTTTGAGCCATTTGATTCACATAACTGTGGTCGCATGTCGCTGGGTGATCTTAAGCAGTGTCTTGACCTTATTTACAATCAAGGGTCGAAAAATACCGAAGAGCTAAACCGCTTGTATACAAAAACAGCGAAAAGGCCTCTTGCCGTGATCGGTGAAAAAGGGGCGGTCGGATTCAAGATGCGGTTCAAACCTCCCAAGCCTTATCCTTTTCACATTGATCGCTTCCCTGCCTGGAACAGACGGTCGAGAACATTTTTTCGAGAACGCTACATTAAGTCCTTCAGGAATGAGATGTTCGATGTATTTAAGCGGCATGATGTCGTCGTTCTTATGGCCGTCCGACAGAACGTACTGAAATTGGGGCTATCGATTTATCATGGGGACGGAACGGGTAAGCCGGGACATTTGCAGTTCAAACTGGCACGGGGTGCGATCAATAGAGATGAAATAAGAAAAGTTAGTGTCGATTGCGAACGACTCGAAGAGATAATTTCGAATTGCGAAGCCATGCACGCGGAAAAGCGACTTCTGATGGCGGACTTCAAGCAGGCAGGAATTCAGACATATCCAATTCTTTACGAAGAATTTGTAACATCGAAACGCGGCTATTTAGAAAACCTCTTCAAAGTTCTGGAGCTCGAAATCTCGAATGATGAAGTTTCCCGCGTGTTAAGTCAGGAAGAGTATTTGAAGAAGGTACATTCCGACGATATTTCCGAATTCGTCGAAAATCACGAGGAGGTTCTGGACAGATTTTCTGATCGTTTTGTATCCTGGCGATGAGCTTGGCCCCACAAAATGTCCCACATAAATTTCGGGTTAGGGGCGTTGAATAGTGGGCCTGTAGTGGACCCCTGCGGTATCGACGCTCGCAACTTTTGTTTAATTATGATTAGAAGGGCGTGAAAATAACATCACATGTAGATCTCAAATCCTTAATATTACGGTTTGACGTATAGCCGAGAGAAAAAAGTTTTTTAAATATATCCAGGGAATAGTCCCAATAGGGATGACTAGAGCCCCAGCCGAGTTCTATTACAAAAACTGGTTTTCTATTTAAATTGCGAAGGGTATTAAAGAATCCATCAATAATAAATGCTTCGTAACCTTCTGTGTCGATTTTAATAAAATCTACATGACTAAGAGAAGCCTCCGACCAATAATGGTCTAAGGTGGTGACGGGCACCTCTTGGGCAGGCATGTTGGGATTTGCTTTTTCTCCAATAAATGTATTCCATCCTTTGTTTTTGGAAGGACAGACATAATTAGTTTTACTCTCGATTTTATTAGAAAGCCCGAGGTTGTTAATTTTTATTCGATCTTTGTATTTTTCTAACTTTCTTTCGCTATAAGCGCAATAATCTTTTATTGGCTCAAATAAATGCACGAAAGCGTCAGGATGCAATTCAAGTAAAGACTCTGAATACATACCTAAATTACTTCCTATGTCAAAACACACAGAATTCGAGGGGATGTGTGTGCCAAGCATTTTTAGTGACTTATGACAGGTGGGTTTATGGCGGGTGTAAAAGCTATCTAAATCCGCCTTCATGTTTTGGTCGGTTGCAGAGGCGATTCGATGAAGAACCGAATCGTGCCACTCGGGGAGTGAGCGGCTTCAAGCGAGCAGCGCGTAGCGAATCAGGCGGGACAGCATTTCGGTGGAGTCGCCGACGAGCCACTCTCGAGACTGCTCCCGATAGGACTTCGGGGTCCAGCTATTGTGAAGCTCAACGAGGAATTGCTTCTCCCCGTGCAGTGCT
>SMVB01087578.1_pt1 | contig 10559 bp, 20 predicted proteins | sample 2456461 | NCBI WGS metagenome assembly SMVB01 (sample SAMN11095934, study PRJNA526329) | marine sediment metagenome | biome: Marine sediment; feature: Surficial sediment; material: Deep marine sediment; isolation source: Hadal surficial sediment | place: Pacific Ocean | collected 2014-05 | depth...
GATGCCGTCGATTTCGAGCTCGACCATGCCGTGACGGAATGTGACTTTCATCTGGGATTGACCTCCTTGTCTATGCGGATCTTCTCGCGGTCGATGGCGACGTCGTCGGGTGCGGTGAAGCCGAGCTTGACGCCGTCTGTTCCGCTCCACGCGACGAGCTGGACGGTAACGTCGTCGCCGATGAACACCTTCTCGTCGAGCCTGAGCGTCAGGACGAGCATTCGATGACCTTCGCCAGATCGATGACCGCCTGGTCGAGCATCTTGAACTTGGCCTCGATCATCTTGAAGCCACGGTCGATTACCTCAAAGCCTGCCGTGGTCAGCTCGGTGCTGTCGGACATGAACGTCCTGATTGCGTCCATCTGTTCTTCAATAGTGTCCATTAGAACTCCTGCCAGTTGCGGGCAGCCGATCGCGCTTCGACAAGAAGCGTGCGGATGCCCTGGGGTGCATTGTCTACGCGGTCAACTTCCTTGATCGTGTCGTCGATCTTGGCGATCACCGTTGCCCTGGTGGCGGCGGTGTTCTTGACCTTCTTGGTTTCCTTGTAGCCGGCACGCGCGAGCGACTTCTTGGCGGTCTGCTCGGTGACACGTTCACTGGCGCTGGACTGTCGAGCGTCCGCGAACGCCTTCTGTTGCATGTCGGGATCGTCGTTGAGCTTGGCGAAGACGGTCAGTGCGCGACCGGACGAGCCTTCCGGTGCGCCTTGGGCAAGGGCTTTGCCCTCTGCGATGTAGCGGTAGATTTGCTTCCAAGACACACCGAGCTGGTGCTTGACGCCTTCCTCGATGGCCTCCCACATGCTGTTGCACCCCAGGTGACGCCAACACTCGTCGCGGTCGAACTCGAAGGCGAGTTGCCGCACGATCGCGCAGTCGGTTGCGACGGACTTCAAGGCTTCCAGTAGCTTGAATCGTCGTGCGCCGGCATCCTCAGTAAGTTGCAGGTCGTTCATCGGCTTTCTCCCTGGTGTCTGGATAGTGGTCTTCAAAGTACCAACGACCGCAACCGGGGCATTTGATATGCCGTTCTTCGTTCTCGTCGAACTTGACAATGACGTTGCGATGGCCGTCGTCGAACACCACACTACACGACGGACAAATCTTCATTTGCGCTCCAACTTGATGTCAATGTCCATGCCGCCGGCACCGGCAGCCCATAGCTTCTGCTTCTGCACGCAATACACCTGGCTGTCATTCCGGTAGTAGCCGAGGTTTTCGAGCTCGTCCTTGACAGCCTTCTCCATGTTGTCCAGATCGGGTTTGCTGGTGTGCCGCTCGTCGATGCACTTGGGCCTGATCTCGCCCTTGACACTGAAGTGGCCTTTGGGCCGCGGCATGTAGAACGTGATGATCAGGGTCACCGGACCCAGGTGGGGTTCCGGTGGCCGGTGCTTGCGGGCCTCGATCCAGATCAGCTCGCGCCATCCCTTCGCGTCGTCGGGCGTGTAGCCGCGTCCGTCTTTGGTGTGACGTAATCGCGGCTGAGCCTTGGGGATGCCTTCGACGAAGAACTTCATGGTGCTCCTACTGGGCGGCCCTGATCAACAGGACAAGTGAAATGAGAATGACTGACAAGACGGCAACGGGCGACACCGACCTTCTTTTCATAACCCGCCCAGCGCCATTACAGCGCCGGGCAGGGACTCGCGTGATGACAAGATTATTCAGGCACGGCTGGGACGATGGCCTCCCAGGGGGTTCCCTGAGCCATCGCCTCCTGGCAGTATTCAGCGATCTTCTTGTACTGCTTCGACGAGTAGAAACCCTTGGCCTTCCGCAGGTTCATCTTGCTGCCGACAGCGGTCACTGAGCGGCCCAATTCCTCCGGGGCACACCTGGACCATTCGGTCACACGCAGGATGCACATGGCACGGTCGGCGTCCTTCTCGCCCGGTACGTCGGTGACGGCTGCGATCTCGGCCTTGGCGACTTCCCGCGTCCCGCTGCCGGGATCATTGGCCTCTGGTGGTTCTTCACGGGGCGGGGCAGCGAGGTCGCCGCCGGTGACGTTGCCATCGAGGTCTTCGTCGCCGGCAATGCCCAACATGCTGCACAGGCCGTACCGCTTGGCATAGGTGTAGAGGCCGCCGATCTCATGGACGATTTGGCCGCGGCCGCTCTTGGCAAGGGGCAGGACGGTCTTGGACCTGATCCATTCGTTCGACTCATGCGAGATGATCGTCTGGACGCCGTACAGCCCCGCTGCCGGGTCGTCGCACGTTGGTTGCATGATTGCCAGGCCATGCTTGCCGAGGACGGTACGAGCCCCCTCCAGCGTCACAGCGAGAGAGGCATATCTCGATCCGAAGTGCGGGTTCTTGGAATCGAAGCCAGGGTTCTTCAACTCGATCTGGGCGGCGGCAAGGGCCTTGGACAGCTTGCCGATAGTCAGGGACATTTCGACGCCGCCATCGCTGTAGGTTGGAGCGTTGAAGTCGTCGGGTTTGAAGGCGTCAGGCTGCATCGTTGTCATGGGTCATTCCTTGCGTCTGTCCTACGTCGAATCTGTCGCACCACTCACGCGAGGGGCAGAGAAAGCATCCGACTGGTGTTGGGTTCATGGGGTAGAGCCCGGCGTCGTACATTGCCACGCGGGTCTGGATCTCGTTGATCATTGACGGCACGCGCTCCTCCTTGAACGGAGCCCAGCGCAAGATGGCGCTGTCCGGTCTGGAGTCGCCTTTCGTGTAGGTCACGGCTTGCCCCATGTCGTCTTTCGCGGTCGTCTTGCGCTGAAAGACCTTGAGATGGGGCAGGTGCATCCAGCACACCGCCGGCCACTGGTTGAACGGCACCCAGAACCCATCGACGAGCAGCTCGCCGTACTTCGTCGCCAAGGCGTACAACATGCCCTGCTGCCACCGGGCCAGGTAGTCGATGGTCGGTGCGTCCTGTCGAAACTTCCAGTCGGCAAGGATCAAGCGGTCAGGTCCACGCTCGAAGACGTTGTCGGTGTCGCGGACCAGGAGGTCGATATGCGAGGCGTACTTGCGTCCTTCGCAGGTCCAGCGAATCGGGATCTCGCACCCGATATGCTTGCACGCCTTGAATCGTTCATTGAAACGCTCGGCGTACTGGACAACAGCGATCATCGCTTCTTCGTGGATATCGCTCTTGTTCTCTTTGACGGCATCTGAGAGCTCGCGCTTCTCGGCCTTGATATCTGCGGCAATCATGTCGACCGCCTGGACGCCAGCCATACGAATGGCGGCGTCTCCCCACTCGCCATCGTTGTGAACGACCTCGAGCGCCTTGCCAACGAAGCTGCCGCGGTACAGCGCGGTCTGCATCAGGTTTTCGTACTCGCCGCGGTGGAAGTGGTATCGCTCTCGCGGGCAGTTGGCGGTTAGATCACCGCTGTGTATTTCAGCTATCCGCACGGGCTTCATTCACCAGCTTGACAGCTGCCTGCATTTCGAGCAATCCTGCTCGGTTTTCTTCGGGGAGGTCGTCGATATTGGCCTCGATGAGACTGACTTCCATCTTGTATTCCATGAGCTGCCCGCATCCGATGCAGACAACATGGTCACCGTCTATGGGTGGTCGGGTGTCGTCGTTTATGCCGCCGGCAGAGTCGAGCATCTGGCCGCAGCCGGTGCATGGGATCGGCTGGTGGATGCGTTCGTGTTTGATCACGATCGCACCTCCCTGGGGATAATCAGACCCTTCTTTCCGTCTGTCCACCCGTGAAGCCATTCGTCGAACATGGGCATTCTGGGCCCGAGGTCTACGAAGGGGTTGAGGCCGATCTTGACGCCGCGGCGATAGGCTGATCGTCCGGCACGGTATCCCCAGGCACGGCGTATCTGGCGGCGCTCGGGCGTGTCCCTGTGGACCGGATGTGGTGGCGATTCGCCTGCTATTGCTGCTTTCATGGTTGCGTTCCTTGGGTAAAAGTGCCCGCCGCCCCGGTCCCGGTCAGGGGGGCGCCTTTGGGAGCCGGGGGCAGCGAGCGATTCGTTGAGTCGATCCAGCGGGCAGCCTCGCCCCGCCTCATGTGACAGTCGTGGTGGCACTTGCCGCACAGGGCCACGCCATTGCCGTCCGGGTGTCCTTCGACGGCAGACGCGCCGTGGGCAAGCGATCTGCGGTAAGCGACCGGGATGCCCTTGAAGTGCGGCAACAGTGCTTCGGGCAGGCGGGGGTCATCCCGGCCGCCGAGCGACCTGGGCCGGTAGTGGTGGGCGTGCAGGGCATCACCGTGCCACTCGCCACAGCGATCACAGAAGCCCATAGATCGCTTGACCACGCCGGCACGGAACTTGATCCGGTCCTTGCGCTGGAGTGCGGCACGCTTGGCCTGAGTCTTGATGGTCATTGAAAAACACCCCGATGCGGGGTGTTGGTTGGGTTGGCGTTGGTTGTCGTCACGGCGTAGATAGTAACGTCACGCTTAGCTGATGTCAAAGGGTGATTTCTCGTCTTCGGGTGGCATTGGGTCCGGTGTGCCGCCGTGCTGCAGGGCATGGGCGAGTGCTTCCGCTCTCGCTGTCCGACGCCGGTACTCGCGGGCATCCGTGAAGATGTCCTCGAGGCACAAGCCGACCAGCTCTTTGATCCAATCATCGCGGCGTATGTCCGTGACATAGACGCCGTCGCCTGGTGGTCGGTAGGCGGGCGTCGTGTCGTCGTTCTCTGATGATGCGTCCGTAAGGCGATTACCGTCGTCGTCGAAGTCTGCCATTGTCTCGCCGGTAGCCTGCAGGTCGATTCCTAGTTCGTGCTCGGCGGGCGTCGAGTCTTGGCAGCTCGGGCATACGTCGCCTTCAAAGTCGTTGCCGGGCATACACTCGCGCTCATCGACGAGCTTGCCGCATTTGATGCAGTTGACCGAGTGGGCGTCGATTGCTCGGTCACGCGCCAATTCTCGCTCGTAGCCGAGCGTCTCTTGCGATGGTGGGTCCGTGGATGGGTGTGGGGCATCTTTCTTGCCTGGGTGGAATTGCATCGTCTGAGGCTCCTTAGGTGGTGTTGATGGTAAGTCGCGCGATCCGATGGGCCGCGGACCTGGGGTTCGCGGTGTAGCCGTGGTGGGGGTAGGTGATTGGTGGATCGTTGTCCCAACATTGACGGCATCCGTGGGCTTCGCAGTTGTGGCTGTCTCCTGTGAGCTTCGGGCATGTGGTGTCGGTGGGTGGTTCATCCTTGGCTACGCTCGAGCCGGCGGCGAGTCCGTCGATAACGGGCGCGGGTTCGTCGTAGTTGAGTGCCGAGGGTCGCACCGAGCACCCGGCGGCGTGCAGACGTCGTAGGTGTGGGAGCCAGGTGGGGAACCGCCAAGAGCGGGTAGGTGACCAGAACCGGACACGAGGGCAGAGGGTCACTACCTGAGTCCATAGGTCGATAGCTGCTGTGTTGTGGAAGTCGCCGGAATCGTGAATCCTAAAGTATGGCCGAGCGTAGCTGAGCGTGCTGATAGCTGACGCGAGAAATGGGGGTAGGTCGGTGTCGGGCATCGACTCGATAAGCCATTGGAACCTGATTCTCTGTGCGTCGATGACGTTTTGCATCGAGTATCGACCGATGAGGGCGTAGCACGAATGGCAGACCGAGCTTCGGGCGTGGGTGTGGGAGGCGCAGCTGCCGCCGTCCGTGGGTGATCCGGCAGGCAAGGACCAGGACCAGCAGGCCATAGCCGAGGTCCAAGTAAAGAGCGGCGCGCTCCCCTGGCCGACCGTCACGCGCAAAGGACACGCGCGACGGTCGATAGTTTCGGTCGTCTTGATCACAGGTGGAACCCGCCATCCGCATCGTCCATTTCCTCTTGCGTCGGGTCTTTCACGCGCTGGATATGGAAGAACGGACAAGTGCGCATACGGTCAAGGATCGTTTGCAAGTCGTCGGTATGCAGGTCGAGCTTTACCACCTTCAAGGCATAACTATTGTCTGCGAGGTTCGCTTGAATCCTTGACATCAAGCGATCTACGTTTGCTTCAACCTGATCTTCAGTCATTGACGCTGGCCAGCTTCGAGAGTGCCAGTCCTTCCTGTCGGCACTGTCGAATACCTTGCGATCACAGTAGGTGCGAACCCGGAATTGTCCGCTCCATTTGTCCTTGATACAGTCGCGCCAAACCGCGCAGAGTAGGTTCCCATTTTCGCCGTCACCGGACCAGATGGCGATATAGTGGCGACCCGGTTTCATCTCGAATGACATTTGGTAATCCTCCTTGATTAGAGACATGGATACGGCGCGAGGCAGTTGTCGATAGCTGTGCCAGGACGACCACAGCGCTGCCTGTAGGCTCGTGTCCGCATTGACAGCGGCACGCGGTAGGCAAGCGCGGAAAGCTCCCCTCGACTCGCTTCGGCCATGTAGCCAGGTGGCGCGGCGTTGCACTCTTGGCACAGTCTGAAATAATGATCCTTGTCGCACTGGTCGTATGGCATTGTCCGATTCTCCTTATGTTGGGACAAATAGAGCGCGGCTGATTTCTCGGCCGCGCTCCGCAGGGTAGGGGGTGTTTCGTCTAGGGCAGCCATCCATCGGGATCGTCTCGACCTGGCTCGGGTGCGTTCTTGTCGATGCCGAGGAGCCAGTCTGCGCTGCATTGCAGTTCAGTGCATAGGGCGGCAAGCGTGTCGGTCCTCATGCCGCCAGCGGCACGCAGGTTCCGATACAGAGCGGTATCGGCTATGCCGATTGAACGAGCGACGTTGTACGGTTTCCTGCCTCGAACTGTGATCACATGATGCAAGCGGGCTGCGAATTGCACATTGGAGAATCTTCTGAGGACGCTCATCTGATGAACTCATCCATGTTCGGCATGTAGCGCGGGGCAGCATTTCGCCAGAGGACGGCATACCATCGCCACTCGGGCGCGGTGATCTTCCCTGTATAGGCTGCGCTTCTGGCTTCCTTCAATGTCAAGGATTCAAGGAAGCCGCGGCGCACATGGGGTTGTGATCCGATCTCGGCATCGGCAAGCGTGCGAGCATTGGCGCGGCGAGCGTCTCGATACTCTTGGGGTGGGCTGTCGGTCTTGTCGGGTGGTAGGTCAAGTGCCGACCTGGCTGGCGCTATGCGCATCTTGTCCGCGCTGTGCGCTTGCTTGGCTTTGCGACGTTTGCGTGATCGCTTCGGTAAGTTCCAAGTCATGCGTTGTCCTTTCGTAGTGGGTATTGAGTCGCGCCGATCAGGTCGAACGGCCTCGATCCAGTCTACCCGATATCGGCACAACGCAGGGTCGAGCGTGAGACGATGGTGGCATGATCTGCTATTGCGATAGCGGTTTGGTATTGGCGCGGCGAAGCCGCGCCTGATCTCAGCCAGGTGGCACGCGCGGATCTGCCGGCGGAAAGCGGGAGGGGAGGGCGAGCTGCTGGCGGCGGATCTTCGCGCGACCGCGAAACACTGACGGGGCAGAGTGTTGCGTCATTGTCGCGCGTGACAATGGCTTAGCGTTGGCGGACCTGGGCGGATCTGCGGGCGTACCTGGGCGGCGTGCCAGGTCGACTCGGGCGCGGCTGCGTTGGTGGACCTGGGCGGACCTGGGCGGTGTGCTGGCATTGGCTGGCTGCAGACGAACAGCAGCACCCAGCGCAAGCGGTCGTAAGCCGTCTGGTTGCGATGGGTGCTGGCAAGCGGCGCGGGTGGGCGCGGCTGCCAGGTGGTGGCATGGTGGGGCACCCGAGCTGGGCGGCGAGGGGGTCGAGCTCGATCTGGCCAGGTGGGATCGGGGTGGGCCGGCGGACGATCCGGCGACGTCGCGGCCGGTGGGCGGCCGGCGGGGCCGGTCGGGGCCGGGCGGGCGGGGCGGCCCCCCAGGGCGGGGGGGGCGGGGGAGAGCCCTCGCCAGCGACATAGATATCCCCCAGGAGATTGCCCTCCGTGACGATACTATGATCCGCTATGGTGACGAAACCCACTCGTGGCGTACAGATCAAGAAGGTGTCACGTTGTCTGTACTGTGATGTCGAGCTAATTGTCGATGCGAACGCAGCGGGTCGGCCTCGAAAATACTGTGACGGTGCGTGTAGGACGGCTGCATGGCGTGAGCGTGACGAAGTTGTTGAGGTGACGTTCTGATGGTGGCGTTCGTGATCTTGACGATAGTGGCGGTCTGGTGGTGGAAGGTGTCTACGTCGGACGACTGATTTTCTAAGGAGCTGATGATGATCAAGATTGTTGACCTGGTTCTTGTTGCTGTGTTGGCTGCGGCCCCGTTCGTTGCTAGCGCGGCTATCGATGTTCGTGTGAAGGCGAATCCCGTTGACTACGTCCGCGACGTCATGGGTTCTTCCAAGGAGGCCGGCCACTTCTGCGAGACTGGCTTCGGGCTCCCGTGCATCGACATCCTGTTGACTGGCCAATCTGAGGCGAAGGTCGGCGACATCGTCGACGTGAACATCTCTATTGTGGCGCAGCAGGACAAGGATGCCACGGCCGGCGAGTGGGTCGGCGTGGAAGTGATCCTCAACTATGACCCGGCGGCGTTGGAGCCAATCTCTCACACAATCTGCGATTCGCTCTATGACTACTTCCTGGTCTGGATATTCGTGTCGGATAACCCGAAAAACCTGTATTACGATTGCATCAATGAAGACGTGGACCCTCAGGATGGCTGGCCCGATCTGGACGGTGATATCGGGGTGCTATATTTCAGCCCGCTCGGTACGGATCAGAACGTCTTTGCCAACCCGGCGATACTCGGCACGATGCGGTTCCGCGTACTGGCCGAAGGCAATCACACTGTCGGCATCACGCCATCCACAGATTGCTACTGGTCCACGGGCGTTCCGGACGATCAGCCGATCCCGATTGAGACTCAGATTCTCGTGGGCGGCAATTTCATCGTGACCGGCGACCTGTCCAGCACCTACAACGTCGAGGTTCGTAGTCAGTTCGACGCCCTCGATCCGGTGGGCATCGGGATTGAGGACTTCCTGGCGTTTCTGGCGGCGTGGTCGGTACAGGAGAATGGCGGATGAAGTTGCTAGACATCGTTCTCGTGGTCGCGTTGGCGATAGGACCGTTCGGAGTGTCTCAGCGGACGCCCCAGTACCCAAGGGTCGAGTACGACGCCGACCTGCGGCCATTCGTGTTCACTGGTGGTCTGACCAACAAGCCTCGATCAGCGACCAACCCCTACGGTGAGCACGCCGGCTGGCAGATTGGCGATCCCGGCGTCATCTACGACCATCTGAATCAGGGCCTTGAGCGCACGATCCTGCGGCAGCCGGTGGGACCAGGCCGCATCGGGTGGGTGCTGTTCTCTGCCTGGCACCCGTTGACCGATCTTCAACGGATCGACTTTGCCAACGGAATACGCCGGTGGAAGGGGGAGCACCATTCTCGTCGCGTAGGCATCTTCTTCGGTCGTGACGCTACGGACCCGTTTATCCGGCGTGACAAGGGAAGGCCGGAGGGTCCGCTGCTGATTCTGAACCCAAGGGACCCCAAGGCCCTGCTCTGGTGGCGGCACAACACAGACCCGCTCGTCGCCATCGGCGTCGACGAGTTCTGGCTCGACCGTGGCTCGGCCAACGATTCGGTCGAGACGCGCCGGGCCATAGTGCAGTTGGCGAGGCGAGTCCGGTCTTTGCAAGGCGTCAAGATCGGCGTCGAAGCGATCCCGTTCACGATGGGGAAGGACGGAGAGCCTGACAGGTCACTCGGACCTGATTGGAGTTATCTCACGAAGGTTCCTGGCATGGGGCGCTGGCGTCAGTTGTGGCATTCGTGGATCAAGCACGGCCATTGGGAGATGCTTCGGGTGCCGGCCGAGCTTCACGGTGAGATCGAGGTTCACGTCTTCCTTCACGGCAGCGACGACCCGCCACCGACGACAGGTGATGTTGCGCGACTCGCAGAGTACGGCTGGGTGATCTCATGGCTCAGCGGCGTTTACGATCCGGTCGATGGGCCGGTGACAGAGCCATGAAGTGGGCCGTAGTCGGTAGTGGACCTACGGGCCATACCGAGAACAATGGGGCCGTGACGGCTGTTGCGCTGATGGATCGAACGGTGATCGCCGTGGACACCGCCGGCGAGCGTGTTTGCTGGGATTACTGGCTCAGGTCCAAGTCTGTCAAGGCGGTGAGCAAGGAGAAGCACCTGACGGTGGTGCGAAGCTGGGACCATGTCGACTACGTTGGCGAGATACTTGATTGCCGCAAGGAATGGGACTGGACGAAGTTCCCACTCAAATGGGCCAAGGGCACGTACCTGCCCTGGAATGATCCGATCGGGCCGCACGCGATCATGTATGCGGTGAATCACGGCGCGACCGAGATCGAGGTGTGGGGCTTCGAGGGCGCCAGATCGTGGATGACGAAGCACGCCGAAGCGAACACGAAGCGTCTGCAGCTCGTTATCGACAGCGCTGATATTCCGATCGTGTTCCACGGCACGCTGAAGTACGACCTGAAGCAGGAGCATCTCGATGACGCACATCTCGGAGATCGGTGAAGTCTGTCAAGGTTCTGTTCTCGAACCGCGTAAGTACCACGATTCCGCGATCGTCGGCATGATTGCCGGCGTTGTCGTGTACGACCGCGAGAAGCTGATCGAAACCTTCATGCACCAGAACCCAGGGTGGTTGCGTCCCGA
>SMVB01105192.1_pt1 | contig 10558 bp, 9 predicted proteins | sample 2456461 | NCBI WGS metagenome assembly SMVB01 (sample SAMN11095934, study PRJNA526329) | marine sediment metagenome | biome: Marine sediment; feature: Surficial sediment; material: Deep marine sediment; isolation source: Hadal surficial sediment | place: Pacific Ocean | collected 2014-05 | depth 0-1...
GACTTCGTTCTTGTCATCCGGTGCTGTACTGGATCGCATGTTCACGAAGGCGCCTCGCAGGAGTGACGTGGAGTCCGCAGAAAAACTCCTTCATGCGGTTCTGGCACAACTGCCCGAAACCCGGTTGTACTATGACACGGCGCGCTTTTCTGGATTTGGCAGCATACTGGCGGCCGCCACCGAGAAGGGCATTTGCTTTCTGTCGTTCCGGAGCGATGCAGAATCTGAGTACGTCGATCAATGGTCTTCAGCCGATTTTTCGGTGACCCGATCAAAGCCGGCGATGACCGATGCGATGCGGCAATTGCAGGAATATTTCAAGGGGAGCCGCACTCAGTTTGATCTTCCGCTGGACTTGAGCTTTGCAAGCGAATTTACGCGTAAGGTACTTTCTGAGACTCGCAAAGTAGGTTATGGTAAGGTGAACACGTATCTTGACATTGCGCGCCGTATGAAGAAACCCACTGCGGCAAGGGCCGTCGGAAATGCCCTGGGTCGCAATCCGATTCCGATCATTATCCCGTGTCATCGAATTATTGCCTCGGGAGGTGCGCTTGGCGGATTCACAGGCGGCCTTACTGTAAAGCGAAAATTGCTGGCCGTGGAAGGCATTGAAATTGAAGGAGGAGATCTGTTCGCGTAAGGGTTTACAATCCTAATTCGCCTGCGGCGCCTGAAAGTGCAGTGAGGACATGCTGAATATGTTCGTCTAAGGGTAAATCCAAAAGGCGAGCGCCCTCTTGAATGTCTTCCCGACTCACCTGGGCGGCAAAGCTCTTTTGTTTCAGCTTCTTCTTGACAGACTTCACGGCTACGTCCGCAACCTTGCGAGACGGCCGGACTAAGGCCACTGCAGTGGCAAATCCACAGAGTTCATCAACCGCAAACAGGACCTTGTCCATCTGCGTTTCGCGTGATACACCCGTGTACGATGCATGACTCATGATGCAGCGAATATGGTCTTCGTCCCAGCCCAGTGACTTCAGAATTTCTGCACCCTTGTAAGGATGCTCCTGGGCGCTTGGGTACTTTTCGTAGTCAAAATCATGAATCAGTCCGATACGCCCCCACAGCTCGACGTCCTCCTTATAATATTCGGCATAGTGTCGCATAGCCGCCTCTACGGAGAGGGCGTGCTTCCTGAGGCTTTCAGAAGCTGTGTGCTCGCACAGGAGTTCCCATGTGTGTTGCCGTGAAAAATCTTGTGTCATCATAAACCTTGATTTGTCATAAAAACGCGCGCGAAAACGCGCGAGAGTACGCCAGGCAGTCTGAGCCGAGGGAGCATAGGTTGCCCTATGTGACCGTAGGCGAGGGCGAGCACGGCCGCAGATGGCGTGCTCCCGAGCGAGGTTGTACCAATTTTCACCGTGGAATTATGACAAATCATGGTTAGTACCTTATAAACCCTTCTGAACCGCGTTCAGAAACGCCTGAATGTCGGGACCTGTCACAGAAGCCTGCTGCAGATCTTCGACCCTGGCCAGAATTCGATTCACGTCGATTCCCCAGTGCCGGGGGCCAAAGGGGCGCATTTTTGTGATGGCCTTGCCAAGCTGGCTGTGCGACCCCCGAGCATTTTGACACTGCACATGATAACTCCCCACGGCAATGTGAATCAGTCCCTGCAGGAATAGTCGATCGGATGGTCGATACCCATGCCACACATCTTCCCACAGATCGTGTGCAAGATAGAATTCACCGTCTCGAATGGCGGTGATGCCCTTGGCAAAACCAACCTGACCCGACTCGTCCATGCGCTCTGGCAAATCGAAATTTGAAAGGTCGGCCGGTATGGTCGCGGCGGACTTGAGTGCCATTTCGCGATCGTGCTCTTCTTTTCCTTTAACGGGCATGGCCTGCGCTCTATTCCACTCGACCCGGGCAGTACTCAAAGAGATCGCAGGACTGGCATTGAGGTCGGCGGGCGATACAGATCGACCGCCCATGCGCAATCAACAGGTGGGAAAACTGAGTCCAGAGCTCCTGGGGTACTAAGTCCATCAGGTCCTGCTCGATCTTTACAGGGTCAAAATTCCGGGAAAGGCTGAGCAAATTGCTGATCCTCTTTACATGCGTGTCGACCACCACGCCAATGTTTTTCCCATACGCGTTTCCCAGAACACAGTTTGCCGTCTTGCGTCCCACGCCATCCAAGGCCGTAAGCGCTTCCATGGTATCGGGCACACGGCCGCCATGGTCGTGGACGATACCCTTTGCGCAGCCAATCAGGTTTTTAGATTTGTTGCGAAAAAATCCCGTAGACATGATGAGTTTTTCGAGCGTCGCCCTGCGTGCGCGTGCCATGCTTAACGCATCGGGGTATTTGCGAAACAACGCCGGGGTCACCAGGTTTACACGCTTGTCGGTACACTGGGCCGACAGAATGGTGGCCATAATCAGCTCATAAGGATCGCGATGATCCAGCGCCGTCTGAGCCTCAGGATAGCTCTGCTGGAGGATTTCAATCATCCGGTGACACCGCTTGAGCCTGTGGTCTCGAGACTCCCGCCGGGATGGGCGCGTATTAGTTTTTTCGCGAGTCGAAGTATTGGACAATTTCTGACAGCTCCATACAGTTGAGTACACGATCAGGCGTGGTGCCCGCTTTTCTAGCGACGCAGACTCCATATTTCATATCGTCAATACCCGCCGTAGAGTGCGCATCGGGATTAATCGAGGTCATCACCCCTGCAGCAAATAACGCCGGCAATAACGTCCAATCAATTTCGAGCCGTCTCGGGTTGGCATTCAGTTCGATCACCACGCCGTGTGTTGCAGCGGTCTCGATGACCCGTGGCCAGTCCAGGGGGTATCCCCTGCGTTTCAGCAGAAGCCGCGCGGTGGCGTGCCCCAGAATAGTGGTGAAGGGATTTTCGAGGGCGCGACAAATACGCTCGGTGGCCGCATCTTCGTCCATGTCCAGCTGACTGTGAATGGACGCGACTACAAAATCAAAGGACGCCAGCACATCATCGGAGAAATCCAGTGAACCGTCCGTACGAATATCTGACTCGGTACCCTTCAAAATCCGAAATCCATCATCGAACGCGGCATTCAGTGTGTCGATTTCTTCGTGTTGCCGGGCCACACGATCCGGAGTGAGCCCCCCTGCATAGGCCGCGCTGGGACTGTGATCGCAGATTCCTATATACTCAAGCCCGCGGTCTTTTGCGGCCTTAGCCATTTCCTCTAATGAGGCCATTCCGTCTGAGTGGTTGGTATGGCAGTGCAGCACACCTTTGAGATGATCGTCAGAAATGAGATTCGTTCTCGATTCCTCCGCCCACAGTGACTCTGAATCTCGGCACTCAGGAGGGACTATGCCCAATCCGGCCCTCTGCATAAGTTCAGCCTCTGATCCAGATTGCGTACCCGCATCCGCAATGACTCGGGTCGCAAATGTCTCTGGACCTGTGACGGACAGTTGAGCACGTCCAAATTCTTCGGCGGCCACAAATCGTACAGAACCCATGACTGAGTCTGAAAAACGTATAGTGAGTACATCTGATCCATCAAACTCCACACCCTCGCACTCCGGGATATCTCCGAGCGATGCCATCAGCGCTTCAGACGGAGTCGAACCTTCAACGACCCAACGAAGACCCTCAACGATGGGCATGCTTCGCCTCAGGTCGCCTGCAACGGCGACATGTTCAGATCCGAATGACTCGGCCAATATCTCACAAACGGAGTTGCTGATTAAATTGGCTTCGGGCAACCTCAGCTTGCCTTCGAAGCTTCGTATCTGGCTGATCCCATCCGCAATGCGTGCCACGGACTTCGCCCCGAACCCTGGCAATGCTTCGAGTGATCCATCTTCGGCAGCCTGGCTTAGTGCTTCAAGGGATTCGATTTGGTGCTCTCGATACAGCATTCTGATTTTCTTGGCGCCTAAGCCCGATATTTTCCGCATCTGAATCACACCGGCGGGCACCGTCGCCACAAGATCCTGCAGGTACTTTATCTGACCCGTAGTGAAGAGCTCGCTGACTTTTTCTACCATTGCCTTCCCAAACCCGGGCAATGTGCCCAGCGTGTCCTGTTCCACTAGATCGGACGCGGGTTGTTCCAGCGATTTCAGCGTTCGGGCCGCGCCATGATACGCACGCGCTTTAAAGGAGGCATCTTCAACAAGTTCGATCAAATCACCCAACAATCTGAGGGTGTCGGCGGCCCGTTTGTTGTCCATACTACTCCTGGGCTGAACTGGGCTCTGCACGAGGGGGGCGACCATGAGCCTCCTCAAACTCGTGTGCCAACTCTACAATGCAGGATCCGCAGATGAAGTGGTATCTACCCTGCTTGAATTCCTTGTCCAGAACATCCTCTGGCTGCTTGAGTTCATCGCACAGCACACAGGTTACTCGAGGATCAGTTTCCTCAGGTTGCAGGTCCGGTACGGGCTTCAGGAATGGTGCAATCAAGAACCACAGAATGATAGAACCCAGAGCTACGAAAAGTAGAGGCACTTTATGCCTCGACCATTCCCGCGGCCGCTTCGGCCACGCGTTCGAGTTTGTCTGCCGGCCCGCCGGTCACCACCACTTCTTCCAGCCTTAGTGCGCGGTGGTCGGCGTCATCTGTTCCCATAACCATGAGGTCAACCGCATTAGGTTGCAACGTGGTGATGGCCATTCTTTGTGCACCCGTACGAAAGGGAGAAACCACCCGTTCGGCACCGGCGCGCAACAGTTTTTGATCCATACTATCCGATTCAGACCGAGCGGTGATCTGAATGTTGGAGTTGAACTCCTTGGCGGTATGCGTAATGCAAACGTTCGCGGCTCCCGAATCCTGCGCACACATCAGGCTCTTTGCCCTTTCCACGCCTGCGCTCTTCAGCACCGAATCCTCGGTGGCATCTGGGACGACTACCAGATCTTCAGTTAAATCCTTGATCGCATCGGGATTCTTTTCAATCACAACCACCTGAGCGCTCCTCTGTTTCAGTTCCGCAGCAATGTAACCGCCTACGCGCCAATGTCCGCACAGTATGATGTGATCACTCAGGCTACTGATCTTGCTGTTCATTTTGTCTCCCCTAAACCAGATTCGCATCTGTCAAGCGACCAACACCTCGGCCGCCGAGAACGCGGTCTAGGACGCGGCCCCGACTCCGAATAATAGAAGGAGTATGGTGAATATACGACCCGCCGGCGACAATGGATTCACTTCGTCAAAACCCACCGTCGTAACGGTAATCAAGACCATGTAGGCCGAATCCAGGAGGCTCCACCCCTCGATCACCTGAAATCCGATCATGCCCAGCAGTACCACCGCGGTAAACACCACCAGGGCATACCAGAATCTTGTCCGGGGTGAGGCGTGAAGGGATCTGTCCATCGAAGGGACGATAAATGGCGTGTCGCCACGCGTCAAGCAGGAACCGAATCAGCTCCAAAGTGTCTCGAAAGGAATTCTCTTATGGCCTTTGGGGTGGTGGGCTTCACAAGTCGTCCGTGAGCCGCACGAACATATTCATCGAGTTGATAGTCTGTGGACTCGGCCGTAGTCACGACTATGGCGCAGCTGGGGCAGCGATCCTGAATGAGCTCGTAGGACCGTATAAAGTTGATTTTACCGGGCATCAGGGTATCGATGATGGCCAGCTTGGGCGATGCGTCCAAGAGGGTTGCCGACACCTCCTGCGCATCTGTGCACGCGTGAACGCTCCTGCCCAGTTTTTTGAGTTCGTCCACAATGACGGATCTAACCTCGGGATCTAACTCTACCACAACGGCTATTCGATTGTGGGAATCGTCATTATCTGAAGTGATGATCCGTTCTCGAATCGCCAGAGGCAAGGTCACGCGCGCCGTGGTACCTTCTCCAGCCGAACTCTCCAGAATCAGATCCCCTCCCAGCTCGCGTGCGTAATTCAGGCTCGTCGTAAGCCCCAGGCCGCCTCCGATACCAACCTCGCCACCCCAAACGCCTTTGGTGGAGTAAAACGGATCGAACACTTTGTTCATGTGTTCTGCGGAAATGCCCGTTCCGGTATCGGCGATGAGCAATTCGAGTTTTTCATCCAGCGCCGCCAGCGTCAGCGTGAGCGTACCGCCGTCGGGCATGGCATCCATGGCATTGGTCAACAGGTTCAGCACAATCTGCCGGATTCTCGACGAGTCTCCATCGGTACATACGTTTTCTTCAAAGTTACGCTCTATAGAAATGTGCTGGCTGGCGGCTCGCTCAAGCACCAGGCACAACACTTCGCCTACCAGCGCGCCCAGGTCTACTCTTTGTATCTCACCTGGACTACTTCGGACATAAGACAACAGTGCCAGTGCCGTCTGATTAGCTCGCGTACCAATATTCATGATACGTTGCATGTATTCCGCAACGCGTTCGGGATCTGACGATTTTTTCTCAGCCAGGCTGGCATTGCCAATGATTCCGGACAGATAATTCTTGAATTCATGGGCGACGCCTGCCGCCAGCATGGAAATGGATGCATGTTTCTCGGCGGACAGAAGTTGTTGATCTCGGGCGCGTTGCTCTGTGACGTCACGAAGAACCAACACTACGGCGCGTACCTGCTGATGGTCGGCGGCAATGATCGGCGATGATGTGGTGGATACAAATACCGATTTGCCGGCCACCTCCAGGCGCCACTGACTGGTGGCCTGAGCCTTCGCGTCGTAAAATGACAGATGCAAGGGATGGCGATCATTCGCCGGCGCGTTAGTCTGCAGATCAAATAGTGGAACGAGACTTTGCCAGCTGTTCGAATTCGTGTGCCCGACACTCACACCCAGCAATCGCATGGCGGCCGCATTCGCCTGACGAATGGAGAAATCCGCGGTCACCTCGATCAGCGCATCCGTGAGTGATCCCAACACCGCCTGCAGATCTTCAGCCTGATGAGCCAGATCGTACGCCAGATCCGCCTGGAACATTGATGCGTCCAGCGCAGATGACAATTGCGTAAGACCCTGCAGCAATGTCTCGGTAAAGAAATCTTCTTTGGGGGTCATCAGCAGCAAGCCGCCCTTTATTGTGCCCGACTGGAGCAGGGGAACAACGGCCCAGGAGCCGACATTCATCCCTTCGAATAACGACCCGAGCACGTCACCGGGTTTTAAGTCTGCCCGTGAGTCGGGACATTGTGTCCACTCGTGCAGCCCGGCCGGAATGACACCTGCATGCTTGAGAAATTGATCATCGAGCCCTGAGTGATTCACGAGGATCCAGTTGCCATCTATCGCGAAATAGATGGCCCCGTAAGGTATATTTAATCCTTCCAGAAGGCGGTCTAAGATGCCTTCCACAACATTATTGTACTGTACGCCCCACCGCGACGCCTCGGATGCATAAATGATAGATTCAAGCCATATCACTTGCTGCTGGGATTGAATAAGAGTTTTGGAAACGAGTTCAGAATCTTGCCGGATAAGCTGTTCACGATACTGAATCATTTGGGTCGGCGCTTCGAGAAGCTGCGACATTTCCATCACGAATGCCTTGTCGTCATCCGTGTATTCCAGGGCCGACATGGATCCGACCGCGAGCACTACGGAAGATCGCCCTTCGATCCCCCGAATCCTGACGGCGAAATAGCTTTCGGCCGACACGTCACTTTTGGTTCGCCCGCCTCGGCGGGGATGGTGCGCAATGCCGTGACCCTTTTCAGACGCTCGCATTAACTCATCGGCCAGCGTTGGAATACTGGAGCTGTCCAGATCCGGATCCTGACATCTTGCACCAAGCACTTCTACAAGTCCGGCCACAGAACAGGCCGCAATACAGAAGCCTGGCTTAAACCTGTCCTGAAGCTGATCAAGAACCAGTTTCAGTGTGGGATTCCAGAATTTCTCGGTCAGCATCAACGAATCCATGCAAAGGCGCTCCAATTTACCAATATTGGTATGTATCGGCTGATTCGCCTGTGTCCTGAGGTGTCTAAGGCGCTACCGAATAGATCACGGGTGTCGCCAGACACGTCCGATCCGGCACCTCACTCCTCTAACGCCGAAAATTCCGCGCAGAAGCGCTTCTGACTTTACGTATTGTAGGAAATGGAAGCTTGTGTTGGAGGGTTGTCTAAATTGATCACCATCAATTTTTCTTCGGTCATTTCGGCTATGGCATAGCGCGGACCTTCGCGTCCTGTGCCCGACTCTTTACGTCCGCCATAGGGCATTTGGTCCGTTCGAAACGTGGGCACATCGTTTACGATCAGAGCACCCACATCGAGCACTCGAAAAGCAAGATTGATCCGCCTGAGATCGTAGGTAAACAGACCGGCCTGAAGGCCGAATCGTGAATCGTTGAGCCGGGCCAGGGCACCTTCGAATTCGCCATACGAATGCACGCTGACTACGGGCGCAAATAATTCTTCGGTGCAGATTTTGTGATCATCCGGCACGCCAGTCAAGATCGTCGGTTCGAACAATCGGCCCTGATGTCGACCCCCGGTCTGCACGCGCGCCCCGGAGTCTACCGCAGCCTGCACCCATTGTTCAATTCTGGACAGGGCCGAATCGTCCACTACGGGACCCACATCGGTGCCGACGTCAGACGGATCGCCCACCACCAATCGCCGGGCTAGATCCACGAGCCTGGACGTAAAACGGTCATGCAGGCTCTCGTGCACGTACACCCTTTGCACGGATATACACGACTGCCCTGCCTGAGCAAATGAGCCATGGCAAACCCGGGCCACTGCCAGGTCTAAGTCGGCGTCGCGACACACCACACATCCCGCGTTACCCCCCAATTCGAGCGTAACCCGCTTTCGACCCGCGCGTTGCTTGATCGCCCATCCGACCTCGGGACTGCCCGTGAATGAAAGGAGCTTGATGCGCTCATCACAGATCAGCGGATCGACTTCTTCGACTGGAGCGGGAAGTACGGAAACCGCCCCATGCACGACTCCGGCATCATCCAGAAGCCGGGCCAGCATGAGCGCAACGATCGGCGTCTTTGAAGCCGGCTTCAAAATAATGGGACAGCCACAGGCGATCGCAGGCGCGATTTTGTGAGCCACGAGATTCAGTGGAAAATTGAATGGTGTGATGGCGCCCACCACACCTATGGGAAACCGGCGAGTGAGTCCATAGCGCCGTTCCAATCCCGGCAACCAGTCTAAATCAAATGTTTCGCCGCCTATCCGGCGTGCCTCCTCGGCCGCCACACGAAAGGTGAAACAGGCGCGGCTCACTTCTGCGCGCGTATCTTTAAGCGAACGACCAGACTCCCACGTAATCATTCTGGCGAAGTCGGTCTCGGAATTTGAAATTCCATCAGCCACCGACTGCAAGATGCGCACCCGTTCATGAACCGGCTGGTCGGCCACTTCGGGGAACACGGCACAGGCACGATCGATAGCCGTCACAAACGTGTTCGCGTCGGCCTCATATATCTCTGCGACGATGTGATCGTTGTATGGATTGAGTATCTTTCTTGTGCTCAACGATTTGGTCCATGCACCTGCGAGGTAGTGCATCATCGTTCCGGCCACGACTCTACGTCTCCTTTTCGGTCTGGCCTGATTCGGCACGCAACCAACGATACACCGCATTCACGGGATGATCAGACCGATAGGGCGCTTTCTCGTCTAAGGCTAAACGACACGAAGGACAATCAGTATATACCGTGGTGTCTTCAGGCAGGTCACCAAGATGCGTGATCATCCGATCGGCATTGGCTTCCATAATCTGCCGATTCGAACGCTTGAACCCAAAAGTGCCCCCCATCCCCGAACAGCATTGCTGCACTTCGTGAAAGTGCGCTCGGCCGTCTGCACGCCGCAACGCCTCGTCTCCGCCCGGATGACCGAAACTGGAGAGTGCCATGGAGTGGCACGGTGCGTGGTACGCGATGTGCTCTTTGTGATCCATGGGGGCGACCGAACTCAGGCCCGAAGCACCGAAATGCGCCGCATCGACTACTCGATCTGCGATCTTCTCGGCCCTCTGTTTCCATTCCGGATCATTCCAGAACCACTCGGGGTACTGCTTTACCAGAGACAGTCGGCAAGAGCTGCATGTGGTCAGAATGGGCGCATCGTCACACGAAGCACGCTCGAGCGCGATAATATTGTGCCGGGCCGTGGAGGTAAGGTCTCCACCGTACGTTTCCAGCGCGTGTCCACTGCATCGGGTCTCGGGGATTACCACTTTGTACTCCATCAGCTCAAGCATGCGAATCGTATTTCGTCCGACGGACACGGGCTGATTAAAGCGACCAAAGCAGCCGGGGAAATAGACCGCATCCCCTCGTTGTGCTGCACCTTTTGAGCCTCGTCGGCGGTACCAGTCGTCGAGCACTTCGGGCGCAAAGCTCGGCAGCGACCTGCGTCGATCGACGCCCAGCGTAACTTCCATCGCCGCTCGAACTATCGAAAGTTTCTGGGCAAAATTGACCACGGTGTGTAGACGCACACCCCACTTCGCCAAATTCTCATAATTGGCAAAAAGTCGATTGAGTAACGGCATGCCCTCTTTTTTAACCACATATCTTCGGGCGGCCAACAGATGTCTTGGCTCGTCGACCTGGCTCGGACATTCGAACGCACATCTCTTACAGTTGAGACAGGTGTCACCCAGCGCCC
>SMVB01338171.1_pt1 | contig 10557 bp, 11 predicted proteins | sample 2456461 | NCBI WGS metagenome assembly SMVB01 (sample SAMN11095934, study PRJNA526329) | marine sediment metagenome | biome: Marine sediment; feature: Surficial sediment; material: Deep marine sediment; isolation source: Hadal surficial sediment | place: Pacific Ocean | collected 2014-05 | depth...
CCTTCCAGAGGAAGGCGCTTTTCATTCCTAGCGATTGAGGTCCTGCTTTGCCTGCCATTGCCCCTCGAGCTGCCTGCCGGCCTGCCGCAGTTGGACTCGCCAATTCCCGTCGGCCTCACTTCTGTCGAGATCACCGCTCAGGGAGCCTTCGAAGGCTGCTCGAAGGCCGAATTCTGTGTCGCTCGACCCTACGAGCTCCGTACGGAGGTAGCCCTGATTCAGCGTGCCTTCGAACTCGGCGCGGAAGCTCTCGCCAGTGCTCAAGTTCCCGGTGATCTTGCCTTTGGCACGCGTCCCTCGTGAGTTGATCGAGAATTCCATCGTGCCGGTGACGTCTCCCTCGAAACTGCCTCGCCACCAGCCTCGGTTCGGCGAGCTACAAGCGGAGAAGGCGAGCAGGAGGAGGGCGAGCAGACAGGCTCTGGTCGTCCGGCTGTGAGTCTCTCTCGGTCCTTGCACCGCGTTAATCGTCAAGGACCGTTGGCTCCTGGCTGCCACCATCGCCCCGAACTTCATGCTTCTCTTCATTCAGTGTCACCGATCTTGCGGACTCTCCAAATCTGCTCCGACGGCCAACGCGACGCCCATTCGGCCTCCTCCTTCGACCAGGCGCGTGGAGCGCGGGCCGCGTACTCGGCGGAAAAGGAGTTCCAAGCCAGCCGATTACGAAGAACGTGATCCGGATCCGTCACGGCACGAAACCTAGCACTGACCCGATTGCCGATGGATTCGGCGCCGTAATGTGGCTTGACAGTCAACCTCCCAAGCAGTCTTGTGGCCCTTGCGGTTCTACGGCCTCGTAAAAGGCGCGGTGATCCTGCTCCGCCTCGTGTCTTCCTGTCTGATTCAATCGTATATAGTGTACGTTCCAATTTGACTTGTTGTAATAGTAGGTCGTAAATGGCTATACCTCAGATGTCGGACAAGGAGCGCGTCATCCTCAAGCTGTTGAGGACCGGGGATGAGCTTTACGGGTTGGAGCTCGTGCGAGCCGCGAGAGGCAGGCTGAAGAAGGGGACGGTCTACGTCACTTTGACGCGTATGGTAAAGAAGGGCTTCGTAGACTACAGAGAGGAGGAGAAGAAGGGCTTTGTCGCTGGGCGTCCGAGGAAGTTCTTCAAAATCAGGAGGAAGGGAGATGACGTCCTGAGAGCGTGGGAGAAGGCGGACTTTTCCTATTCCAGCCGACGAGGAGGTCAACACTGAAGTCTAGGATTGGGTCTTACAACTCATCAGGTTGGCTCTGACAGTTCACATACATAGACCTTGGATAGTGTCCAGAGGATCAGCTCGGCTCGAGCGTGGGTTGTGATCCGCGCTTCAAAAGGATCCAAGTGCGATCGTTGACGGGGCCGGAGTCACTCGTCATCTGACATAATGCGGACCTCGCTGTGGGGTTCTCCCCGGGCGCATTCCGAGCCGACAAGGTCCCGACCCCTTATTCCTTCTCGCCCTTTCAGGAGACGACTGCATGCTTGACCCGACCACTGCCGACAACCGGTTCCCGATCGCCTTCTTGTGCGCCGTCCTGCTCCTCGGCGGCGCGGGTGTGGCACTGGCGGCCAACGAGATCCCCGCCTCCGAGCTTCCTGAGGAGGTCACGTTCAGCGAGCACGTAGCGCCGGTCTTCTTTGAGAACTGTGTCTCCTGCCATCGCCCGGGCGACGTCGCACCGATGTCGCTCCTCACCTATGAGGCCGCGCGCCCGTGGGCCAAGTCGATTCGTCGCGCCGTCGTTGAGCGCGAGATGCCGCCATGGGACGCCAGCCCCGATCACGGCGACTTCTCGAACGACATTTCGCTCGACGACCACTCGATCGCTCTCATCAGTCGCTGGGTCGATCAGGGTTCACTCGAAGGCGATCCGGCAGCGATGCCGGCGGCGCCGGAGCTTCCCCTGGCCGGCAGCTGGAAGATGGGGCGCGACCCCGACTACGTTGTATATCTGGCCGAGATCGAGGTTCCTGCTGATGGTCCCGATCTCTTCATCACCCAGGTCTTCGGGACCGACGTTCCCGACGGCAAGTGGATCCAGGCGCTCGAGATCCTCCCCGCCAACACGGATGTGCTCCACCATGTCGTGACCTATCTGGGTCCCTTCGGTATCGGCGACGAAGAGGAGGACTACTCCGCCGCCGGCATCCGGCGAACGATCTATCTCAACGATGCAGCGCGGCGGAGCATCGGCATGGCCGAGACTCCGCGGATCGGCGGTGTCTGGGTCGCCGGCAGCCCGCCGTCGGTCTTTCGCACCGGGCAGGGCCAACCGATCAAGGCCAACGAGCTGATCTCGTTCAACATGCACTACCACCCGAGTGGCACAGCCGGCAAGGACGCGTCGAAGTTGGGCATCTACTTCGGCGAAGGCGAGATCCAAAAAGAGATCACGACCGCCTTTGCCGCGGATCCCGGCCTCTACATTCGTGCCGGAGACGCCAACTACACCGAGGACGCGGTCTACATCTTCGGACGCGACAGCCAGATCGTCTCCCTGCTGCCGCATATGCACAATCGCGGCAAGGGCATGAAGTACACCCTCGAGAGGCCCGATGGCTCCGAGGAGGTTCTTCTCGACGTCCCCGAGTACGACTACAACTGGCAGAACATCTACCGTTTTCGGGAACCGATCGACGCGCCGGCCGGTTCGCTGGTGAAGGTCGTGGCGAGGTGGGACAACTCTGAAGGCAATCCCGACAATCCCGACGCTACGATCGACGTAGTCTGGGGAGACGGCACCGATCAAGAAATGTTGGTCGCCTTTATCGACTTCGTCGACAAGGACAACGTCCGTCCCAGACCCGTCCAATCAGACCCCTTGGTTCAACGCCTGCTCTCTTTACACGAAGCCGACCACTCCTACCTCGTCGGCGTCGAGGGCATGGGCTTCGGAGGCAAGTGGGGCCTGGTCGTGCCCGATGCGGAAGGCGCCACGGGCGAGTTCTACTTGGTGTTCGGGACCCTGATGTTCTCGACCAGCATCCATGACATCCTTCACCACGGCGACGAGATCGTGCTCAACGCGGGCATGATCTCGAGCGGCGGCGGCACCCGTACGCCGCTCGGCTTCCTGGTCAAGAAGTCGGAAGATGGCAGTCGGCTCTCCGGCGAAGTGTTCTTCGGCCGCGTGCTGACGGCCGACAATATCGAGGACTTGCGCGGCAAGGGCACCGGACTCGAGGGAGAAGCGCTATCTTCGATCACTGCCCGGGCTGAGAGCTCGGCCGGCGCTGGCTAGGGCGTAACACAGGCGCTCACGATCGCGCCCGCGAACCGGCTGCCGAGGCAGCGGACACCTCTGCAACAGCACCCGGATCCAATGCAATCGGCGATCCTCAGAAGCGCAGTGCCCGCGGACCACGCGGGTATCCTGAGGCTCAACGAGGCGGCGGTGCCAAACGTGAACAGTATTCCGCTCTCGGCCCTCGAGAGTCTTCACGAGAACTGCTTCTCGCTCACCCTTGGCGAGGTGGGCGGGGCGTTGGCCGGCTTCCTTCTGGCGCTCGCTCCCGAGGTCGACTACGACAGTCTCAATTTCCGCTGGTTCTGCGAGCGCTACGACAACTTCACCTATGTCGACCGGGTCGTCGTCGATTCGCGCTACCACCGCCGCGGCATCGGCAAGGCCCTCTACGCCGATCTCGAGCAGCACTGTTCAGGCATTGACAGCCTGGCCTGCGAGGTCAACCTGAGGCCCCCCAATCCGGGGTCCGTCGCCTTTCACCACCGCATAGGCTTTCGAGAAGTCGGCCGACAGAACCTCGATGGCGGCAGCAGGCGAGTGTCCCTGATGTTCAAGGACCTCTCCTAGCCGCCCGGGGCGGCGTTTCCTCCGAGAGAATCCGGAGACGGTCTCCGCCGGAGGGACTGAATCGCCTCTTCGAGCCGCTGGAGGAAGCGGGATCGGTCGCGCTTTTGTAGTGGAGGAGGGCCGCCGGTTCTCTCCCCACCACTACGAAGATCGGTCAGAAGGTCCCGAGTCGCCACGGCGTCGCCGATGTTGTCTTCGGTGAACGTCCTACCGTTCGGACCCACGACGAAAGCTCCCTCCTCGAGGCAGCGGCTGGCGAGCAGAACGTCGGCTGTTACCACGATGTCGCCGGATCCGACGTGGTCGACAATCCAGTCATCCGCAACGTCGAGGCCGCGGCCGACCACTTCGAGTTGAATCCAATCTTCGAACGGGGTTCGCATCCAGGAGTTGGCCACCAGGGTCACCGCGAGGCGATGTCGGCCGGCAACGCGGAAGATCTCCTCCTTGACCGGACAGGCATCCGCATCGACGTACACGTGCAGCAAGCAGGCTCCTTCTTTCGGCGCCTCGCGGCTCAGCTCGACGCCGCTGCCGTGGCCGGTGGGCTGGTCTTCCGGTCGAAAACCGATCGATAGCCTTCGCCCTGAGAGGGCGGCATCGGGCACGGTCGGCGGTCGACGTACACCCAACCGGGGTCTTCACCTCGTACGATCGTGCCGCTCTTCTGCAACCCGGCGACGAGCGGCGTGAGCGGCATCGAGTCGCCGGCGGAGAACGCGTTGAGCAACAGCGGTCGCGGCCGTTCGCTCTGATTCGGCATCGAGCCATGCACGCAGCGGCAATTGTGAACGGTCACCGATCCGGCGGGCCCCTCGAGCCATCGCACATCGTCGAAGGAGACTTGCTCCAGGTCGGCGTCGTTGAGATAGCCGGTCCAGTTGCCGCTTTCGTCTCGCAGGCGGAACAGCGGGCCCTGGTGGCTTCGCGGCACGATTCCCATGGGGCCCATGTCGCTGTCGACGTCGGTCAGGTAGATGCCGATGGTCAACGGCGAATAGTCAGTGTGAGGCCAGAACTGGATGTCCTGATGCCACTTGATCTCGGCGCCGCCGCGCGACCACTTGAAGTTGAGTTTGGAGTGGTGGAAGCGCACGTTCGGGCCCAGCAGATCCTCTGCCACGTCCACGATGGGAGACTCACTCGCCACGCGCCAGTAGATCTCGTCCTGTTCTACCGGGCTGTTCAGCCGCTGCAACCTCGGCCGGTCCGCGCAGTGGCCTTCTTCGAGGTAGAAGGTAGCGTTCGATTTGGCGACTTGGCGGCTCGCTTCCGTGAATCCCCGGGTCACTTCGTTGATGCGGTCGACCCAGTCGGCTGAGAGCAGGCCCGCCAGCAGAACATACCCGTCGTCGAAGTACTGCTGCCGTTGCTTCTGGCTCAGCAGCTTCGGCGGAGACGCGAGGATGTCTTCGGCTCTCATGATCCACTCGGCTGCTTCCGTCTCCCGATCTGGCCTACCTTCGCCCTACGGAACCGTCTTCGACCAGGCGGACGTGCCACCGGACTCGAAACCGTCGGCGAAGATTGCCGACGGGTCCGGGGGCTCGATCGAGAAGTCGACCTCCGAAACATTGAAGAAGATGTTATCCGAGCACTGCACCCGAACGCGCGCGGAGCTGGTCGTCGCCACCGGCACCGTAACCGTCTTGGCACCGTCGTTCGGGGTGCTTGTGGCCAGGACGATGGGGTAGGTCAGACCGCCGTCGGTCGACAGGGTGATGTCAACATCGGCGCAGAAGATCGGTGCCTGATCAGTGTTGGCAACGTCCCAGGTGACCGTCTCTGTGCCTTCGGTCCAAGTGACGGCGGTTGTCTGTGAGGTCACTTCGAAAGGCCCGGCGCCGGCGTCGGTACTGATGACGATCGAGTCGAAATCGACGCCGCCTCCGCCGGGCTGCCCATCGCGCACGGTGAGACGGAAGTTCAGGGTGCGCGTCGTCATCGGAACCCCTTCGCCGATCGTAAGGCTTCCGTCGAGCACGTCTTCGAGCCTCGGAAGGGTCCGGGAAGGGGAGGTGGTAGGCGGGAAGGAGCGGAAAATCGGACGACTTCCGTCGTCGTCGGTAAGCCCCGCCGGTCCGAGATCGCGCTCCTCCCAGGAGTAGGTCAGCGGATGGCTATCGGGGTCGGTCGCCGAGCCTGTCAGAACAAAGGGCGTGAACGCCGGGATCGTGTGGTCGAGGCCGGCGTCGACTGCAGGCGGGTCGTTACCGGTCGCCGTCACCACCGGGCAGGAGCCACCGTTGCCGGCGCCGGCGTCGGTGATGTAGCTGCGAATCTCGTCGTAGCTGGCCGAGTGAAAGAACGGGTCGCTGTTCGATTGCAGATTCTGGCTACCGCAGATACCGGCGTAGGCCTGGATCGTGGAGCCGCTGCCGGGCTCGTAGGCAGTCGACGCATGGCGATTACCGCCGGCGCAGGAGCCGAGGTTGCCGTTGAAAGTATGGTTGCCGGCGAACTGGTGGCCCATTTCGTGGGCCACGTAGTCGACGTAGAAGGGATCGCCGACCGGTGACAACAGCCCGGTGACGCCCCCGGCCTTGGAGCCGTCCAAGCACACGACGCCCAGGAAGGCAACGCCGCCGCCGCCGGTCGAGAATACGTGCCCAACGTCGTAGTTCTCGCTGCCAATAACGCTGTCGAGCTTGGTCTGGTTCTCCAGCAGCATCTTGGGACCGTTGGAGTTGGTGTAGCCATCGTCCTCGCTGGTGAAGACCACTTCGTCGTTGTTGGCAACCAGAGTCATCCTCACGGCGACCTCGGTCTCGTAGATCCCGTTGACGCGGTTCATGGCGACGACGATCGCCGCCAAGCCGAGCGCGACGGTGCCGCCGTGAAAGGTGGTGTACTCCACAGTCGCCGCCACGACGGTACGGTAGGTCCGAAGCTCCGACCCCGAGGCCTCTGCCGCCGCTGCTCGCGGCAACTCTTGGCCCGGCGGGCGCGGCGCACGGTGCACCTCGCACTGAAACCCCGGACGATCGGGGGAGGAGTAGTCGCGCCGGTAGTAGCTCATGTACAGAGTCGACGGATCCCTTCGCAGAGGATCGATGAAGACAGTGCCCGCCGCCGAGCGAATCATGGCGTGAAAGCCGTGTGGAGTGACGTCGAAGCGCACCGAGGCGCCGGCGTCGTCGATGCCGATGCCGCGGTAGGTCTTGATCTCGGGGAACCGGCGCCCGAGCTCGGAGTCCATGATCGGCGACTCGAGGATCCGGAAGCTCAGAAACCCTCCCGCGGGCAAGGGCAAGCTGACTCGGACATCGCTTCGCGCCGCGTTGGCGGAAGCTTCGAGAACCGCGGTCTGCAGGAGGACCTGCAGAGCGGTGGTGTCGAGAGACAAGACTCTGTACGCCTGCGGCATCGGGCGATCGGCCGCGGGCTCCAAGTCGACACGCGCCTCGCCAGCGTCCTCCCACACCCCGTCTGCCGACACCTCGGCCGATGCAGGCGCTACGCCGAGAACGAAGAGGCACAGCGTACAGCGCTTCGCAAGCCCGGCTCGCAACCGTAGGAGTCTCATTCGTGAAGCACCGTTCGGGCCATGGGAGGGCCCATCCTAGCCGGTCGCTACTGCCAATTGCTCTCCTTTCGCCTCAGCCCTTCTCTACGGCTACAGCGATGGAGCTTGATCCGGAGCCGGACATATAGGCCAGAAGGGCTTGGAGGAAGACCAGCACACCGGCCATCTCGAGACCTTCTTCGACCGCTGTCCAGAGCTCATACGACAAGGTCTCCAGAAGGCCGTTGTCCTCGTACCAGGCTGTCGCCGTCTCCACGACCACGGCCCCGCCAACGAACAGAGCTGCCGCCAGGAGAAAGCGCCACCGCGTGGAGGCCGGTAGATCACGAAGGAACCGAAGGTAGGCAAGGCCGAAAGCCGCGGCTATGACTGCGCCCAGGATGGCCCAGGATCTCGAGAAGACCGTGTTGAAGGTCTCGTGCAGCCCCGCGACCTCGTCGAGCGACAGGAGACCGAAGGCAGTTGCCAGCCCGAGCCAGTAGCCGGTCCAGGGGTCGTGCTGGGTCCGCTTGCGCAGACCGAGGACCAGGAGGAAGGCTGCTGTCAGCAGAAGTGCAAAGGACGAGTACCACGTAGGCAGATTCTCCTCGGCGTCGACGTCGAACAATTGCCTCAACCGCCACGGGAGCTCGTGCAAGCGGTAGTGCCACACCGTCAGAACGATGTGGACCGTCAGCAAGCCGACGACCGTCGCGCTCAACCCTCGAAGGAGCTTGCGACTCGAAACCTGTATCTCGTAGATCGCCATCACCCGTCGGCGAGAAGAGGTCTCAGAGAGGCTCTTGTCCCCCGTCGATCGACTAGCAGTCGGGGGCCTTCTGGGATTTCTTGGACGGAGCCGAGCTCGATGACGCGTTCACACCACCGGGAATACGCACGAAGTAGCCATCGGACCAGACGATGTCGCAATTGTAAGTGGCGCTGGGGAAGATACCGTTGGTGTAGACGTTTCCATCGGCAAGACCACTGCGGCCCGTCGAGCGAATACCGATCGCGCGGCTGCTCCTAATCAGATTCGAGAAGGTGGACGCTGTCGCCGGATCGAAGACCGCTCGAAACTCGAGAGGGTGGCCCCAACCGTCGTTTTCGGGCAGCTTCTGCAGGTAGAACTGATCGCCGTTGCCTTCGAGAATCGTGGAGAGTTGGGCGAACGAGACCGAGTTTCCGAGGTCGCCCGTCCAGTTCAGCTGCTTCGCGACGTTCTGGCCGGCCGCACCGGCGGAGATCTGATCCGTCACCCAGGACATCCACGCCGTGCCGATGCTCTTGATGTCACCGACAGTGCTCTGCGCGGCATGCGCGTTCTTCCTCTACCGCTCGCGACTGGAGCCTGCGCCGCCAGCGACCAACGAGCTGGCCGTGGGTACCGACAGCGACGAACCCGGCAACGACCGCCCCGGCCCGGGCCGCGCTTGTCTGTGGTTGCTGCTGTCGGCATGTGGATCGGTTCTGCTGCTAGCAACCACCAACCAGATGTCGATGGACATCGCCGTGGTACCGCTCCTGTGGATTCTCCCGCTGTGCATCTATCTGACGACCTTCATCTTGACCTTCGACCATGAACGTTGGTACGTCGGATCACTCTTCGTCGCGCTACTTCCTCTGGTGCTCCTCAATGCCGTACGGCTGCTCTACCGTGGTGTCGCTCTGGGCATCGTTGAGCAGGTCCTGGGATACTCGCTCACCCTCTTTGTCTGTTGCATGTGCTGCCACGGGGAGCTGGCGCGGTCACGCCCACAGGCGCGCTACCTCACGTTCTTCTTCCTGATCGTGGCGACCGGCGGCGCCGTGGGTGGTGTCTTGGTTGCGATCGTAGCTCCGGCGATCTTCGCCGGCTTCTACGAGTATCACCTCGGCCTGATCGGTTGCTACGCGCTGATGAGCTTCGTCTTCGGCCGTCTGTTGATTGCCAAACGCGATCCTCCGATCAAAGGCGGTCTGATCGGCGGCCTAGCCGGCTTCTGCTGGCTGATCGGCCTGGGGACGATTGCCTACGGGACCGTCCTTCTGCTGCGACCGGACACGTGGCTCGAGGACGCTAGCTCGCACGCCAGGGCCACCTTCGTCGTATGGCAGGCCTCTATGCGCATCTACGTTTCCTGTGCCGTCCTTGCCCTGCTCGCGGCCCTCGAGATCTGGCGCCGCGTGTCGAGGGCAAGCCTTCGTGAGTAGTGGGCGACCCGCCACGGACTCGCGCGCATCGGTGTCGTGGTAGCCGCAGCCGTGGGCTTTGTCGCACTCTCCGGCGGACTCGGTTGGCAGGTTAGTGAGAACGAGCGACGCATGGTGGAGCAGGGCCGGAACTTCTTCGGCACACTCGCGATCAAGGAGCGTGGCGTCGGAAGCCGAACGCACCGGCTGTCTCTCACGCACGGGCGTATCCGCCATGGAACCCAGCTTCAGCTCCATCCCTCGTGGCCGACGACGTATTTCGGCCCGGAGAGCGGAATCGGACTGGCCCTCGAACATCATCCGAAGCGAGCCGAGGAGAGTCGTCAATTCCGGGTGGGAGTAGTGGGGTTGGGCGTCGGCACGATCGCCGCCTATGCCAACGCACACGTCGACGCCGATTCCGGCGAGGAAGGCTACGTCACGGTGCGCAACACGGGCGTGCCCGACTACCTGCGGTTCTACGAGCTGAACCCGATGGTGACGCGCTGGGCCACGGAAAGATTTACCTTCCTCGGCGACGCCAAAGCCCGCGGCGCGGACGTTGCCGTTTTCGATGGAGACGCTCGCATCGTCCTCGAGCGTCAGCTCGCTGAGGGCAACGCGCAGCGCTTCGACGTCCTCGCGATAGACGCGTTCAGCAGCGATGCGATTCCGATTCACCTGTTGACTCTGGAGAGCCTGCAGATCTACCTCGCGCACCTGCGAGAGGATGGGATCTTGGCAATCCACGTGAGCAATCGCTTCGTCGACCTGCTACCTGTCGTGCAGCGGCTCGCCGACGCCGCGGGTCTGAAGCCGCTCTACGTCGAGAACCCTTCGGTCTCGAATCGTAGGGTGAGCTCGGCCGACTGGGTATTGCTCACCGCGAACCAGGTGTTCCTGGATCTCGAGATCGTGCGCAGAGACGAGAAGGCGATGCCCGCCCCGGGGCCCCTCTGGACCGACGACTTCAGCAGCCTCTTCAAAGTCGTCGAGTTGAAAGACTGAACCGAGCTTCCAATCGGTGCCTTGGTCTAGCGCTTCAAGACGAGGTCTCGGGTCACCGTGGCAA
>SMVB01327544.1_pt1 | contig 10555 bp, 11 predicted proteins | sample 2456461 | NCBI WGS metagenome assembly SMVB01 (sample SAMN11095934, study PRJNA526329) | marine sediment metagenome | biome: Marine sediment; feature: Surficial sediment; material: Deep marine sediment; isolation source: Hadal surficial sediment | place: Pacific Ocean | collected 2014-05 | depth...
CAGGCCATGTGCGGAGCCGGGGCCCGAGCGGCCCGTAGCCAAGAGCGGGGAAAAATGGCGCTCCGCCAAATAGCGCGCGATCCGCTCCCTGTTGGCCAGGCCATGTGCGGAGCCGGGGCCCGAGCGGCCCGTAGCCAAGAGCGGGGAAAAATGGCGCTCCGCCAAATAGCGCGCGATCCGCTCCCTGTTGGCGAGGCCATGTGCGGAGCCGGGGCCCGAGTGGGCCGTAGTCGTGAGCGGGGAAAAGGGTCCACCTCTGTCGAGACGACCGGTCACCCATCGGTGCGCTCTTACGCGAGGGATGCACCCGTGCTGAACCGGTTCCCCAGTGTCAACGGGACGATCTGGAGTGCGGCGAGCACGAGGGCGGCCAGCACCACCGCCACACTCACCAGCCATCGCTGCCAGCCGAGATCGCTCTGAACGTCGGCCACCACCAGCGAGGCATCGGCCGTCGTGGCCGCGTACTCGGTCAGCAAACGCGATGCAGTGTCGAGTTGTGTCTGCAGCGCCGCGAGGTCGACTGCGATGACGGTGCTGGCGGCGCCGAAGTCCTCGAAGTCGGACGCCAATTGCTCCAGCGGCTCCGCCTGGGCCCTCAGTTGCTGAGGCAAAGGCTCGATTCCAGCAGCAACCCCGGCCACCGCCTCAGCGAAGGGGACGTCCGGGTCATAGTCGGCGCCGAAGAAGCTGAGGGCGCCCAGCGTGGTGTCGATGATCCCGGCGACTCTCTCGATCGGCGGCATAGCGTCGAGCACTGCGTCCAGCGCGTTTGGCACGTCGATGGTGACGACGGTGGACGTGTCGGCGATCACGCTCGCCGCGTCCTCGAATGAACCTGCGGCCAGGCTCGCCGCCGGAACCAAAGTGTCGAACGAGTCCGACACGATGGCCACCGTCTGCGCGGCCAGCGTCACCGTATCGTCGGCGGCTGCGATCGCGGTAGCGGTGACGGTGAGCGAACGGTCCATCGCCCCCGCTACCGACCACACCGCGACGACCCCCAGTAATGCCAGGATTGCGGCAGCTACCAGGCCGGCGATCCCGACGGTGGTGAACAGCCGACCGAGCCTCGCATCGGCGGTTGCATGCTCGTCGATCGAGCTCATCCGAATTCGATGCCCTGGGCGAGCGGTAGATCTCCCGACCAGTTGATAGTGACCGTCTGCCGGCGCATGTACGCCTTCCAGGCGTCGGAGCCCGACTCTCTCCCTCCGCCGGTGTCCTTCTCCCCGCCGAAGGCTCCGCCGATCTCGGCACCTGACGTGCCGATGTTGACGTTGGCGATACCGCAGTCGGATCCAGCCGCGGACAGGAATGTCTCCGCCGAGCGCACCGAGTCGGTGAAGATCGCCGACGACAGGCCCTGGGTGACGCCGTTGTTCATCGCGATTGCTTCCTGCACCGTGTCCACGTCGATCAGGTAGAGGATGGGAGCGAATGTCTCGATTTGAAGCAGCGGAGCATCGGCAGGCATCTTGATCAGCGTCGGTTCGACGAAGTGGCCGGGGCCGTCGAGCACGCCGCCCCCGTAGAGCAGCTCGCCGCCTTGTTCCTGGGCAACTGCAACGGCAGCAGAAAAGTCGTTGACGGCGCGTTCATCCACGAGCGGCCCCATCAGCACGTCGTCGTCGAGCGGATCGCCGATCTTCACCTGCCCGTAGGCGTCGACGAGACGCTTGGCGATGAGGTCGGAAATGCCGCGCTGGACGATCAGCCTTCGCAGCGACGTGCATCTCTGGCCGGCGGTGCCGACGGCGGCGAACAGCGCCGCCCTGGTTGCCAGATCGGGATCGGAGTCCTCCATGACGATCAGCGCGTTGTTGCCGCTAAGCTCGAGCAGCGATCGCCCGAGGCGTTGTGCAACCGCCGTGCCGACCTTCTCGCCCATGTTGCACGAGCCGGTTGCCGAGATCAGTGGGACCCGGCGATCGTTGATCAGCGTGTCTCCGATCTCGGACCCGGAGCCGATGACTAGGTTGAACACGCCTTCGAAGCCGGACCCCTCCATGACCCTTGCGGTCAAAGTGGTGGTTGCGATCGATGCCAACGGGACCTTCGAAGACGGTTTCCAGATGATGGTGTCACCACACACGGCGGCAAGAGTCGAGTTCCACGCCCACACTGCGACCGGGAAGTTGAACGCTGAGATGACACCGACCGGACCAAGCGGATGCCATTGCTCGTACATGCGGTGCCCAGGGCGCTCCGAAGCGATGGTGAGGCCGTAGAGCTGACGAGACAGACCGACGGCGAAATCGCAGATGTCGATCATCTCCTGTACTTCGCCTTCACCCTCCGCCTTGATCTTGCCCATCTCGAGCGCCACCAGGGCGCCGAGCGGTTCCTTGTATTCGCGCAGCAGATTCGCGAGGTTGCGGATGTAGTGACCGCGCTCGGGCGCGGGAAGCATCCGCCATTGCTCGAAGGTGTCGACCGAGGAGCTGACCACGCGCTCGTAGTCGTCGCTCGTCGCGCGGGTGACGGCGCCGATCTGCTCTCCGGTCGAAGGGTTCTCCACGGGCAGCTCGGAGCCGCCCGTGTCCACCCAGCTCCCGGCGAAGGCACCGGGATTGGTGTCCTCGAGCCCGAGTGCGGAGAAGATGGCGTCGCGGTTCATGAGACCTCCTGAGATCACTACAAAGGGGACGGTAGTTCAGTCAGAAGTCTTGTCTCCCTCAGGCAGAGGCCTTGGGGGTGGGCTTCTGGTTCGTCTCTCCCACAAAGTGGGAGACGCGAAGAACTGGCTCATCTGGCCGCGATGACCTCGATCTCGACCAGGAATCCGCCGGGAAGCGCAGCCACCTCCACCGTCGAACGGGCCGGACGCGACTCGCTCAGGTACACCTCGTAGACGCCGTTGACCGATGGGAAGTCGCCGATGTCGTCGAGGTAGATCGTCGTCTTGACGATGTCGTCGTAGCCGAGACCGAGGTCGTCCAGTACCCGGCCGATGTTGCGCATCACCTGGTGGGTCTGCTCTTCAACGTCGCCATGGACCGGCTCGTTGCTCTCCGGATCGAGCGCCACCTGACCGGAAAGGAACACGAAGCCGTTGGCTTCGGCGGCGACGCTGTACGGGCCAATAGGGCGCGGCGCGCTCGGAACTTCGTGAACCTGCTTTGGCATGCGACCTCCGTGGGCTGGAAAGTCAGCCTACGGGACGACAATCAAGAGGGTGCTACAAACGACGCGTGGCGCGCCACATCTGGGGACCCTACGAGTACCCGCTTACCGTTTTCCGCAGGTGCAGCTGTGCCCGGTCTCGTTCGGGTTCTCAATGGCGAATCCAGCGCCCTTGATGTCTTCGTCGCGGAAGTCGATCGTCGCTCCGATGAGGCGGGGAACACTCTCCGCGTCGATGACCAGCTTGACTCCTCCGGTCTCGGTGACCGTGTCGGTTGAGTCGATGGCGGTATCGAATCGCATGTCGTAGCGGAAGCCAGCGCAACCGCCGGGTACGGCCATGAGCCGGAGAAACAGATCGTGGTCTTCTTCCTGGGCGATCAGCTCACTCACCTTGGCGGCGGCGTCTGCGGTCATCATGACCGGCGTTTTCGTTCGCTCATCGAGTGTCATCTGGCCTCCTCGTGATTCCTTGATACGCAGTATATCCACTATCGGCGTGTGGTGAATACTAGTTGACCACCGATAGAGTCGCACCCATGGTGGATCGAGCCGATGTCGAGGCTGCCCTGCGAGGCGTGATCGACCCTGAGCTCGGCGCAGACGTCGTCGAGCTTGGGATGGTCGGCGACGTCATCATCGACGGTGGCAACGTGGTCGTCGAGATCGCGCTCACCATCGCGTCCTGTCCGATGAGGGACCAGATCGAGGTCGACGTTGTCAGGAAGGTGGCCGCCCTCGCCGGCGTGGAGTCGGTTTCCGTCCAGGTCGGGGTGATGAACGACGAGCAGCGCACCAAGCTCATGGAACGAGCCCGATTGCGGGCCCGCGAACACGCCGATCCGACGATGGTGAGCCCGACAACCAGGGTGCTTGCGGTGTCGAGCGGCAAGGGCGGGGTAGGAAAGTCGTCGGTGAGCGTCAACCTGGCGCTTGCGATAGCCGAGCTCGGTTACCCGACCGGCCTGCTCGACGCCGATATCTGGGGGTTCTCGATTCCCCGCATGCTCGGGGCGACCGGCGAGCGGCTTGCCGCGGACGAGAGCCGCAAGATGGTTCCCCTGCATGTCGCAGGCCTGGACGTGGTGAGCACCGGCCTGCTGCTCGACGACGAGGGCACCGCGCTCATGTGGCGAGGACTGATGCTGTCGAAGGCGCTCCAGCAGTTCCTCACCGATGTGGCATGGAGCGACCAGCTTCAATACCTCATTATCGATATGCCGCCGGGCACCGGAGACGTTCAGATGGCTCTGTCGAGAATGCTGCCACAGGCGGAGATGGTGGTCGTGACCACGCCGCAGCAGGCTGCACAGAAGGTGGCGGCACGCGTCGCCGACATGGCGCGTCGCTCCCACATGCCGATCGTGGGGGTCGTCGAAAACATGTCGTGGTTCACGACCGACGACGGCGACCGCTATGAGCTGTTCGGTTCCGGTGGTGGCGAGGAGCTCGCCATCGACCTCGCCGTGCCGCTGCTCGGGCAGGTGCCGCTGGATCCAAACGTGGTGGCAGGCGGCGATGAAGGGCGCCCGGTTGTAGGCGAGGACCAGAGCGGTCCGGCAGCAGAGGCATTTCGCGGTATCGCCAAGCGCGTCATCGAACTCGTTCCTCCGGCCGATCAGGACACTTGCACCGCCCGTGTCGCTGTGCTCGCCGAACAGCTCGAGACCCAACTGGCCGGCTAGTTGACAGAGTCCTTTCGAGCGGCGGGGAGACAAAACACGCGTCGCCTAGCTCGGTAGTGCCAACCCTCCTTCGCCGACCGCAACCAAACCGTCTCCGACCAGCTTGTCCAGCTGCACCCGAACCTGGTGGGCCGCGGCAGATCGGAGTGTCTCCGGGATCGTCGCGTACACGGAGTCGACCACGTCGTCGATGGTGGCCGCACCCGCACCAACCGCATCGACGATCTGCCGTTCCCTGAGCAGACGGTGCTCGATGTACCCGTCGATGACGCTCCCCGCGTCGTCGAGAGCAGCCCCGTGACCGGGCTCGATCCTCTCCACTCCCAGCTCTCGCACGGCGTACAGCGAATCGAGATACGCCGCCGCATCCTCCATGATCACCGTCGAACCCTCCATGATGTGATCGCCGGTGAACAGCAGGTCGTCGAGCACGAAGCACAGATGGTCGGCGGTATGCCCGGGGGTGTGGACGGCGACGATCCCGGTGTCCCCAACGGGGACGGTGTCCGAGTCGGCAAGGAACACATCGGGCCTGAACCCGGGACCGGTGGCGAACCCAAACACCTTGACGTCGAGCTCGGCAGCAAGCGGGTTGGACAGAGGGGCGTGGTCGGGGTGGGTGTGGGTGGCCACCACCCCCACCGGTGTGTGATCGGTGAGGGCCAGGTGGATCGCCTGCCGATGGGACTCGATCACCGGCCCTGGATCGAGGATGAGCGCCTCCCCGGCGTGTTCGATCAGGTAGGTGTTGGTGCCGGGGCCCGTGTAGATGCTCGGATTCGGCGCCAGGATCCGCTCGATCCTCATACGTGGTGCAGCTCCGCGGGAACGTCGCCGCCGACCGCTGCGATCGCCAACGCCCTGGTGAGCAGCTCCGGATCGTGCTCGGCCTCGGCGGCTTCGTCGAAGCCCTCGTCGCTTGGGAGCAAGATTCGCACCCAATCGTCACCGACCACAAGCCGGGGCTGGACCGCGGTCACCTCCGCATCCTTGGTGAGGGCCGCGATGAGATTCGCCACCGATTCGTGTCCGCTGAGCGCCTCCAGCGTGTTGTGGGTCGGGAACGCCACCACCCAGTCACCGGATTTCGCACGCCCGGTCGCATCGGCGGGATCGATCCAGGCGGCATCGATCAGCTCCTTGCCGTCGACGAGGGCCTCGATTCGGCGGGGCACATCGACCACAAAGAACCGGGTATCGAACCGGATCGGGAGCGGCGCCGGAGTGATCCAATTGGCAAAGTAGCGCAGAGCGTCTCCGTCAAACGGGGCGGAGGTGGAGCTGAAGACCTCCGGCCCGTTTGGTCGTTTATCTGTGACTTGGGCGCCGTTCACGGTGAGCCAGATGCCAGTCTCTTCGACCAGTTCACGCATGGCGGCCGCCAGCCACGGAAATAGATCGTCATCCGACGACCGGACCGCCGCCAGGGCTTCGGGGCCGGCATCGCTTTCGTCGACCGCGCCTCCCGGAAACACCCAGGCAGCCGGCATGAACCTGGCGCGATCCGAGCGCTGGACCATGAGCACTTCAGGGCCGAGATCGGCGTCCCTGACCAGGCAAATGGTCGCCGCTTCCCGCAGGGTCACGGAACGATGATCCACCGGTCTGCGTACCGGGCGACGAGCCAGCGACGGATCGCCTCTCGGACCGCCGGGATCAGCAGCATGAATCCGACGCCGTCGGTCATCAGCCCCGGGGTGAGCAGAAAAGCACCGGCGATCAGGATCATGGCCCCGTGGGCAATACTGGCGCCGGGGAGCTGCCCGGCGCCGAATTCGGACCGCACCTGGGCGATGGTGGCGCGACCCTGCAGGCTGACCAGCCATGAACCGAGGAGAGCAGTGGCCACCACCAAGCCGAATGTCCACCAGAACCCGAAGGCGTTGCCAAAGGCAATGAGGATCGCGATCTCGGCGAGGGGAACCACCACGAATGCGATGAAGAGCACGGAGCGTGTGCGCATGTCCTCGAGGATACCCCCGCCGGTATCCTGTTCGGATGGAGCTTGCCGACCTACCGGCGGTGGACACCCTCGCCAACGAGCTTGCCGCGGCGTATGAGGTCGAGCACCCGCTGGCCGTAGCGATCGCTCGCGACGTGCTCGACGACGCGCGCGCCGCCATCGAATCGGGGACCGCAGCACACCCGGTCGAAGATGCCAGGCGCCGTGCCTCCCACATCGCCAACTCGCGGTTGAGGCGGGTGATCAACGCCACTGGTGTGCTGCTGCACACCAACCTGGGGCGTGCCCCGTACGGCGCCGATCCCGTTGCGCCCGGCTACACCAACCTGGAGTTCGACCTGGATGCGGGAAGCAGAGGACGCAGGGGCGACCATCTTCACGGATTGATCGCAGCCACCTCCGGTGGTCGAGCAGCGCTTGCGGTGAATAACAATGCCGGGGCTCTCCTTCTGGCGCTGGCAGCACTTGGTGGGACGCGGGTTGCGGTGTCGCGCGGTGAGCTGATCGAGATCGGCGGGTCCTTTCGTCTCCCCGACCTGATGAACGCGTCTGGGGTGGAGCTGGTGGAGGTCGGGACGACCAACCGCACACGGCCGGCCGACATCACCAAGGTCGCCGCAGATGTGGATGCATTGCTGAAAGTGCATCCATCGAATTACCGGGTCGAAGGATTCACCGAGGAGGTGACGTTCGCCGAAATGGCCTCTCTCGCCCGGGAAGCGGGCAAGCCGTTCATCGCCGACCTAGGAAGCGGCCTCCTCGACATCAGGGCCCCGTGGCTCGTCGGCGGACCGCCCCCGTGGCTCGAGGGCGAGCCGGGGGCGCGGCAGACCCTTGCCGACGGAGCCGACGTCATTCTGTTCTCGGGAGACAAACTCCTCGGTGGGCCGCAGGCGGGCATCGCCGTCGGCACCGTTGCCGCCATCGACGCCATGACAAGACACCCGATCGCCAGGGCGGTACGCATCGACGATCGGAAGATCGCATCGCTGACCACGCTGTTCGAGACCTATGCCGCAGGGCGCGGCGCCGACATCCCATTCTGGGCAATGGCCACCGCACCGGCAGACGTCATCGAATCCCGGTCCAAGGAGGTCATCGCCGGTGCCGACGCCACGATCATCGAGAGCGAAGCGCTCCCTGGTGCCGGTTCGGTTCCCGGCCGATCCATCCCGACGCCCGCAATCCGCCTTGACGGAAACCCAGAGACGGTGTGGCGATCCCTCGCCGACCACCAGCCGCCGGTTATCGCGTCGCGGCGCGACGGTGCCGTCCTGGTGAATCTGCGCAGCGTGGCTCCCTCCGAAGACCCCATCGTGGCCGCCGCCCTGGCCACGCTCTGATGCCAATCGTCGGTACGGCCGGTCACGTCGACCACGGCAAGTCGACACTGGTCAAAGCCCTCACCGGCAGGGACCCGGACCGGTGGGCGGCTGAGAAAGAGCGCGGGCTGACCATCGATCTCGGCTTCGCCTGGGCCGACCTCGGCGACGGACACGTCGTCGGATTCGTCGACGTGCCGGGCCACGAACGGTTCGTAAAAAACATGCTCGCCGGCGTCGGTGGTTTCGACATTGCCCTTTTTGTCGTGGCGGCTGACGAGGGCTGGATGCCGCAATCCGAGGAGCACCTCGCCGTGCTCGACCTCCTCGATGTCCGCCACGGTGTCATCGCCCTCACGCGCATCGACCTCGCCGAACCCGACTTCATCGATCTGGCCCGGGCCGACGTCGAATCCCACGTCTCGGGAACAGTCGCCGAGTCGTGGCCCATCGTCGAGGTGTCGGGGGTGACCGGGAGCGGGCTCGAAGATCTACGCTCCGAGCTCATCCGGGCGCTGGAAGCGGCGGGCCCGACGCCTGAGCTAGGCAGACCGAAGCTGTGGATCGACCGCAGTTTCGTCGTTGCCGGATCGGGAGTTGTGGTCACCGGGACCCTGGTCGGCGGGTCGATCGCCGCCGAGGATCGACTGACTGCTTACCCGGGTGGGCAGGTGAGAATCAGGGGCCTGCAATCCCACGAGGAAGTGCGCACCGAGGTCGGGCCGGGGACGCGGGTCGCCGCCAACCTGGCGGGCATCGAGAGAGGTGAGGTTTCCAGGGGGACCGTGTTGGCGAGACCGAACGACGCCGTGCTCACCGATCGGGTCCTGATCCGGGTGCTGAACCCACCGCGACCCACTGCCGAGATGAGCGACCGCGGCTCGTATCACGTGCACCTTGGGACGGCGACCGTGCCCGCCGGGCTGCGCTTCGTCGAGACCGAGGACTACGCCATTGTCACGCTGGATCGGCCGCTCCCGATGACCATGGGCGATCGGTTCATCCTTCGCGACACCGGCAGGCGCAGCGTGGTGGGAGGCGGTGTCGTCCTCGACCCAACTCCGACGACCCGGCCCACCCTCCAGGACGCCGAGAACCTGGATCGAGTGGTCGGGTCAGGCGCCGACCAACGGGCAACGGCACTGGTCGCAGTGCATGGATCGATGGACGCCGCAGTGGTGAGCGCCTCCACCGGAGGGGGAAGACCCGAAAACGCCATCACCACCGGAGATCGCTTCATCTCAGCCGACACTGCGGCCGGCGAGGTCGGTCGTGCCATCGAGCTCGTCGATGAATTCCACGCTGCCCATCCGTTGCGGCCGGGGATGCCCAGGTCGTCGCTGGCCTCGCAGCTCGGTGTCGACCGAGCCGAACTCGACGTCCTGGTCGCCGAATCGGGCGGCGCGATCATCGACGACGGAGCTTCGGTCCGCCGTGCCGGGTTCGAACAACGGCTGACCAGCGAGGACCACGAGGCGTGGGCAGTTGCTCGAGACCGCCTGGCCGACTCGCTGGCGGTGCCGAGAGCCGGGCAGCTCGGGCTGTCCGAAGAGCTGCTGCACGCCATCGTGCGTCGCGGCGATCTCGTCCAGGTCGACACCGACCTGGTGTTTCTCCCGGAACAGGTCGACGAGATCGTTGCCGCGCTGGATGACATCGACCAGCCGTTCACGGTTTCGGCGTTCCGCGACGCGCTCGGGCTGTCGCGGAGACACGCGGTCCCGCTGCTCGAATGGCTGGATCGTTCGGGCCGCACGATTCGCAACGGAGACCTAAGGACCGTCAGACGCCGGTCAGCGTGAAGCGGCTGCGTCGCTCCGTCTCGGTGAGACCGCCCCAGATGCCATACGGCTCCCGGATGGTGAGGGCATAGTCGAGACACTCCACGGTGACGGGACAGACCTTGCAGATCGACTTGGCTCTCATCTCACGACGTTCTCGCTCGTCCTTGCGTTCCGATGTATTTGGGGGGAAGAACAGGTGGGAGTGGCTGCCCCTACAAAGCGCAACAGGCTGCCACGATCGATCGATGGCCAACACGACGAAATGCCTCCCCGGACTCGCTCCACGCCACTGCTCAGAAACTAGCCGCGTCACCTCGGGGTGCGCCAGGGAAATCGTGCCAAAACAGGAGGATTTGTCGCGATCTTCTGCACGGGACCGTCTCGAAGCACGCCAGGGGCGTTCAGATCTGTACCAGTGGCTAGCAGGTGATCGTCGCTGTGGAAGGCGAGACCAGACCAGAGGCTCCGCAAATAGGGTGCGCCCCGGTCTTTTGTCAGCGAAGGCCATTTGGCGGAGCCGTGGCCCGAGCGGCCCGCAGCCGAGAGCGGGAAACAACGGCTCCACTTCTGTCGAGACGACCGATCACTCATCGGTGTGCGCTCTAGCTCGAAGCCCGATGGGCGGGAACCTCACTCTTCCCCTTCGCCGTGTTCCTCGGGGGGATCCGCAGGATC
>SMVB01411445.1_pt1 | contig 10555 bp, 6 predicted proteins | sample 2456461 | NCBI WGS metagenome assembly SMVB01 (sample SAMN11095934, study PRJNA526329) | marine sediment metagenome | biome: Marine sediment; feature: Surficial sediment; material: Deep marine sediment; isolation source: Hadal surficial sediment | place: Pacific Ocean | collected 2014-05 | depth 0-1...
ATAACTTTATCCCGGATTTCTTCGGGAATGCCAGGTCCATTGTCAGAAAGAGTGATCTCAACTTCTTTACCGATGGCGCGTGTGGTAATTGTGATGACCGGATTTTCGGTCTCCCTGATTGCGTCAAATGCATTGTTAAGCAGGTTCAGAATGACCCGACCCAACTCCTGGGGCATTGCTGTTATGTCTGTGACTGCCGGATCAAGATCTCTGATGATTTCTGCCTGAAAACCGTGATCCCGAGCCCTCATGCCGTGCCATGCCAGATTGGCGTATTCCTCCAGGAAATCATTCAAGTGAATTGTCTCCATTTCAGATACGCCGCCTTTGGCGTGCTGCATCATGGATCTTACGATGGAATCCGCCCGCTTACCATGTTTTGTGATCTGTTCTGAATTTAGTTCGAGTTCGGTCAGAATGGAATCGACAGCAGACGTATCGCCCGAATCAATTGCCTCCCGCAACTCGCCGTACAATTCGCCGCCTACCTCTGCAAAATTGTTCACGAAATTGAGAGGGTTCTGTATTTCGTGGGCGATTCCGGCCGTGAGTGCTCCGAGAGAGGCGAGCTTTTCTTGTTCTACCAGCTGAGCCTGAGTCGCCTTCAGGTCCTGAATCGTACGATCCAGATCAGCGGTTCTCTTCGAAACCAGATCCTCCATTTTATCCCGGTAGTCTCTCAGTGACCCTGTCATCTGGTTAAAATAATCAGCGAGTGAACCCAGTTCGTTCCGTTCGGTGATAATGACCTTTTTGTCGAGATCGCCGGTTTCAACGGCTCGCAATCCTTCCAGAACACGCTCAAGCGGCAACAGAATCCCGGCCCGGTAAAAAAGAAGGCCCAGAAGAAGCACTATGAAGAGGCCAATCGTTCCGACAAGTGTTGCCGGTAGAATCAAGGGATGTACAAATGCCCGGTAATCATCGCGGGTGTCCTGAAATTCGAACAGTGCCTGACCGGGTGCCCCGAAGAATTGATCAGGAAAAGTCATAGGGTTTGCAGGGCCCCCCGGTGAAATGCCTGTATACACGATGAGCGGAATGCTGGATATATCTTTGTAGTTGAATTGAATACGCCCGTTGGCGAAGAGGACCGTCTGCATGGTGTATGTGGACTCATGCTGATCGTAATTGCTGATTTTAAACCAGGTCAGCACCAAGTGGTCTGGACTTTCATCCACGATCAATCGGGCATCAGCTCCAGCCATCAAGAAATCGGAATACATGATCATTGCGGACGGTACCGGATCGAAGAAACTCTCTCCTTGGGAATAGACTCTGTCAGCATCGATTTCAACTCCGAATGATACCGAACCATTGGCACCCACCCAGATAGAATCATATGCCACACCATAAAACGTAAACGGGAATGGCGTTTTGAAGGGAATTTCATTGTCATCGCCAATGACGAAAGATGCTCCCGCCGGGTCAGTCCATTCGGGTTCGAGCCTTGAAGCCGTGTAGCCGCCTGATGAGTCCGGACTGAAAACAAGCGAAGGAAGCGAGTCTGGATTCTGAAAAGCCCTTCTAAGATCAACCTCAGGACGAAGAATGGGAAGAATGATCGCGAAGATGGCCACGTATGTGATCATCAGAAAGCCCACCAGTTTTACGGATACTGAGTGCTGCTCCCGGCCGTACAACAGGTAACCAATGACCGGTAAAGACACGATTGAGATAGCACATAGCGCCGGTAAGATTCCTCTAACTTCCGCTGAAAGAACCACCAAAACGACAATAAACGATGTGGTAAATACGTAGATCAATGCCGTTATCGTTGTCAACAAGCACATCTGTACCATCCGATTGTCACGCTTCTCTGCACCGATGGAATGGAAATACCGAAGTTTTCGTAGAGCCACCAGGATTAACCAGCCGAATCCCACGAGAATCACATTCGTTTCAAACCTGACTACAGATACCAGGAAGGAAGAATCATTCAGGTTTGATAAGTAAATCGACCAGTGCGCTATAAGTATTACGATTATCACGCCTGTAAAAAGCCGAGATTCAACCAGCGTATAGTTATTCCCGAGTCTGTATATCAAAGCACCGAGAAATAGAAGGAAGACTAATACCGTCGCCCAGTACATACCTGTCAACACCGGAGCGGTTATAAATCCAGTCCCGGAAATCAGAAGGTGAGTGTGTGTCGTCTCGTATAAAAACAGGATAGCATTATGTGTACCCCAGGTAGCGAGGATCAGCATGATCAGCCAAGATTCGACTGATTTCTTCTTTCTCGTCAGCAGGTACACAATAGCAATCGTCAGGCCTAGAAGCTGTACAGCCTGTGATGCATATGTGGGTGTCAGGAAAAAATCCATCCTCTAACTGCTTGAGAGTCTTGCCGGTTATCATACTATACGACAATTCTGGCGTTTCGGCTCGTCGAACACGATTTGAACTAAATTTCCAGCCGCCACCTATATTCCGGTCTCACCAACCCTCCGCCAGAATGAAATTCCCACATCTTCTTCTACTCCTTCTGTTCGCGATTCCTGCCCAAGCGCAGGATACCGTAATCCGGGCAGGCACAATCATTCATCCTCAGGACGGTTCAGTTTCTATCGACCAAAAGATCACCGTCACGAACGGCAGGATAACGGCCATTGAAGACTGGTCTGGTTCAATGGACGACTCGGTAACAGATTTATCGGATCGATTCGTGATGACCGGACTTTTTGACGCACACAGCCACATGGCTCTCGTAGTGGATAAGCGTTACGATGGTGGCAATTATTACGTAACTGGCCTGCTGAATCCGACAGCGTACCGGGCGGTTCAGGGCGTGGCAAACGCCCGAAATATGCTTGAATCAGGTTTTACCGTGATTCGGGACATTGGCAATAATGGAAACTATGCCGACGTGGCGATCAAGAAGGGAATCGATGAAGGGTTTATTCCCGGCCCACACATGGAGACGTCCGGACGGATTATCGCTCCTTTCGGGGCTCAGTTTCATCTTCAGCCAGAAAAACCAGGGCTCGGCAACCCGGAATATTTCTTCGCGGATGGCGTGGTCGAGATCATGAAAGCGGTCCGGGAAAATTTACACTTCGGGGCCACATTCATCAAGCTGGTGATTGACGACCAGCGGTATATCTATTCGGTAGAAGAAATCCGGACGGCTGTTCGTGAGGCTGAGTTAGCCGGGACATATGTATCGGCGCATTGCTGGACAGAGCAGGGTGCTCGAAACGCCATTGCTGCAGGCGTTCGCTCCATCGAGCATGGTCCGAATATGCCAGACGAGGTGTTGCAGATGGCTAAAGACGCCGGAGTATTTCTGGTCGGGACGGAGTTCACTACGGCAGGATTAGCCTGGGCGGATCCTACTGCAGATATTTCAGCGTTTGAAGCCGAACACCTGCAATTTGTAGACCGCCTGCGCCGCGCGTATGCGCTGGATCTCAAAATCGTATACGGGTCAGATGCGGTGTTTTTTGACGCCGAGAAAGGCCGTGCCTATGAATCTTTCGATGTGTTACACAGCTGGCGCGAAGCGGGCGTGTCGAATGCAGACCAACTTAAAGCGATGACGTCGACCGCAGCCGACCTGATGGGGATGTCGGATGAAAGAGGTGCTCTCGCGGTCGGACTTCGTGCGGACATCATCGCCATGCCAGCTAATCCCCTTGACGACACTAATGCCTTGTACAACATTGATTATGTGATGAAAGACGGCACTGTATATCGCCATCCCGGCTCCCACTGATTTTCCACCAAACCATTCCTGAATCGTGAAATTAACCTTCAGTCTGTTGTTGCTTGTTTTACTGTTCGCCCAATTTGCATCAGCCCAGGAATTAAAAGTCGGCGATGAATATCCGGGTACTCTTACCCCGGATACTACACACACGTACACTTTTCAGTCGTACGATGGCTTTTATGTGTATGGCTTCGCGAATCAGATTTCTGTTGATGTCGTGGTGAAGGTTCTTGATCCAGACGGCGAACAGATCGCAGAGTTCGACAGTCCGGCGCGCGGCCCGGAGCCTTTTCAGATAACGCCCGAAAAAGACGGCGAGTATACCATTACAATCGAGCCGTTCGAAGGGGCGGAAGGTGACTATATCATCCGACTCGTAGCGAACGAGAAAAAGGAGACAGACCCCGAAAAATTAGTCGACCAGATGATGACTCCGTTCTCGAGTGATGACGTCCCGGGAGCAACGATTTCCGTCGTGAAGAATGGGAAGCTCATTTTTTCGAAAGGGTACGGGATGTCGAATTTGACGTACGGCGTGAAAATGACCGACGAGACGGGAATGAGCATAGCGTCGGTGTCCAAGCAGTTCACGGCGATGGCCATTCTGCTTCTTCAGAATCAGGGTAAGTTGTCACTGGATGACGACGTGAGGAAACACATTCCTGAGCTGCAGGACTTCGGGACGCCGATCACGCTTCTCAACATGCTCAACCACACGACCGGGTACCGCGAGGTCCTGAATTTTCTTCCAATGGCCGGGTGGCAATTCACGGATGATATGCGGCGGGATGAATTGATATCGATCATACAGAGGCAAGCCAATCTTCAGAATGCCCCCGGATCAGAGTACAACTACAACAACACGACGTTTATGCTTCTGGCAACCGTCGTAGAGCGGGTTTCCGGTCAGGGCTGGCAAGAATTCATGGAAGAAAACATCTTCGAGCCGCTAGGTATGGATGACACGACCGTGAAAACCCACCAGGGGCAGGTAATTCCAAACAGTTCACAGGGATATGCCGCGGCGGAAGAAGGCGGGTACAGGGGCGTGACTGATTTTGCGTCCGCTTATGGAGCGAGCGGTGTGAATTCAACAGCAATAGATATGACGAAGTGGATGTTAAACTATCGGGATGCGAAAGTTGGCGGTGCTGAGGCTATTGAGCTGCTTACTTCCAGAGGAATTCTGACCAACGGCGATACGACCCGTTATGCACTTGGGCTCGGCGTTCGAGAATGGCGCGGCCAGACGTTGTATACACATAACGGGGGAGAAACATCGCATCGGACCTATTTCGGATATTTCCCGGAAATCGAGTCGGGCCTGTTTTTCTCCAGCTCCAACCCGTCGTTCAGTCTCGGCGTGTGGACTGATTTCGCGGAAGCGTTCTTCGGTGAGTATCTAGAGCGAGAGGAGGAGGAAGAAGAGGGCGACGCGGAGGAAGCCGATTCGATTTCTGCCAAGCCAACTCCCGAGCAGCTAGATGCCATTGCGGGCACGTATAAATTTGTCGGTGCAACGCTTATGATTGAATACACCGTGGAGGACGGGACCCTGTTTGCGCAGGCGACCAGCCAACCTCGATTTGCGGTGACGCCCACCAGCGATTCGACATTTACATTTGTTGGCGTGACAGCGTCAGTGACGTTCCGCTACGAAGAAGATGGGACGGTGCAAAGTGGTACACACCATCAGGGTGGAGATACACCGCTAGAAAAAATCGAAGTTGAAGCGATGACCGAAGAACAGCTTACCGAATTCGTCGGTCGTTATTATAACGCCGAGCTAGAAACGGTTTATACCCTTCGAATTGAAGAGGGTAAACTGATGGCAAACCACCGGAAAAACGAACCGTTCAGCCTCACGCACCAGGAAAATGACGACTTTACGAGCGCTGCGTGGTACATGGGCCAGATCAATTTCGACCGCAACCCGGCGGGGCAAATCGACGGATTCATGGCCTCAAATTCGCGCACCCGAAACGTGTGGTTTGAGAAGCTGGATTGATGGCTTAAAGGATTCTGTCTGTCGCCGTACAATTCCTGAGTCAGCATCGGCTGTAGATAAACGGATCAGGCCCACAACGCGTATATTCGCTGTTAGTGAGATTCATTTTATACATTGATCGACCCCTCTACTTTCTACTCCACCACGTTTAATTATGATCAAGTCTCTACGAACGTGGCTTCCTGTACTCATGATCGGTTTGTTACTGACACCGACTTTACAGGACGCTGCTGCACAGGACAAACCCAATATTCTCGTTATTTGGGGTGATGACATCGGACAATCTAATATCAGCGCATATACAATGGGCGTGATGGGGTACAGAACTCCCAATATTGATCGCATTGCAAACGAAGGCATGATTTTCACCGACTATTACGGCGAACAGAGCTGTACGGCGGGACGGTCATCTTTCATTATGGGCCAAAGCGTTTTCCGTACGGGACTCAGCAAAGTCGGCCTGCCGGGAGCTGAGCTCGGTATGCGGCCTGAAGATCCTACGATCGCAGAAGTTCTCAAGCCATTGGGATATGCGACAGGTCAGTTCGGCAAAAATCATCTCGGCGACAAAGACCACATGCTCCCGTCGAACCATGGATTTGATGAGTTCTTCGGTAACCTGTACCATCTGAATGCAGAAGAGGAGCCCGAAAACGAAGATTATCCCGATCCAGAGATATATCCGAATTTCGCCGAGAAGTATGGCCCAAGAGGTGTTATCAAGTCTTTTGCAGACGGTCGAATTACGGATACGGGCGCACTGACAAAAAAACGAATGGAGACCATCGACGACGAAACAGTCGCGGCAGCTATCGACTTCATTCGCCGAAAAGATGCTGAAGGCACGCCATGGTTTGTGTGGTGGAACGGAACGCGCATGCACTTCCGGACACATGTAAAAGAAGAACTTCGTGGTATTTCAGGACAGGATGAGTATTCAGACGGCATGGTAGAGCATGACATGCACGTCGGAGAATTCCTGGCCGTTCTGGACGAGTTGGGTATCGCAGACAATACCATAGTTTTCTATTCGACCGATAATGGACCCCATATGAACACGTGGCCAGACGCTGCTATGACACCTTTCCGTGGTGAGAAAAACACCAACTGGGAAGGAGGATGGCGGGTACCAGCCATGGTTCGTTGGCCTGGGCACGTCGAAGCTGGTTCTGTCACGAACGAAATCGTCCACCATATGGATTGGTTTCCGACTTTTGCTGCTATCGCCGGCGATTCAAACGTTAAGCAGGATCTACTTGATGGTCACCAGTATGGAGATAAATATTTCCGAGTTCATCTGGACGGATATAACATCCTGCCGATGCTTAACGGTGAGACGGATAAATCTGGTCGAGATGAGATTTTCTATTTCTCTGATGACGGTGACTTGACCGCCCTCCGGTATAAAGACTGGAAGTTGATCTTCCTGGAGCAACGGATTTACACAACGCTTGAAACGTGGGCGAATCCGTTTACTCCGCTCCGGATACCCCTGATATTTCATTTGCGGAGAGACCCTTACGAAAGAGCCCAGCTGACGTCCAATACCTACTATGATTGGTTGATCGACCGGGCATATTTACTGGTTCCTGCGCAAGCCTATGTAGGAAAATTCTTGTCCACTTTTGCAGAATATCCGGCGCGCCAGAAAGCCGCGAGTTTCTCGCTTGATCAAGTTATGGAGAAACTGAGCGCGGGTGGTGCCGGACATTAACACTTGCAAATCGTGATTAATAAGGGGAACATGCGTTTCCTCCGTTATTATTAGCCGCGAACATTTATACCCATCAGATTACCAAAGGAAAACCCAAATGAATCGACTACTAATGAAAGTATTGCCGGTCCTGTTGTTAATAGGATTTGTCGCGCAGAACGCGAGCGCTCAGGATGATAAATATTTTGAACTTCTTCGGTCTGATATCCGTGCTGATCGTGTCGCGATCGTCACCGAGGCCATGGATCTGTCAGAAGCTGATGCCAAGATCTTCTGGCCAATCTACCGCGAATATGAGTACGAACAGTCAAAACTCGGCGACGAGAAAATTGCTATGATCAAGGATTACGCGGAAGGCTATATGGAGATGACCGACAAGCTCGCGAAAGATTTGATGGGGCGGGTTTTTGATCTCGACAAAGATATACTGGATCTTCAGAAGAAGTACTTCAAGAAGATGGACAAGGAGTTACCTTCTACCGTCGCTGTCAAGTTTTTCCAGATCGACCGTCAGATCCTGATGTTAATGAACCTGCAGATTGCGTCCGAACTGCCGCTCATCTCGACGGGATCCTGATCGGAATTTTGATTGGGGAGAAAGAATCCTGATCGATCAGTAAGCAAAAAGGGGGTGAAGCCGCGCTTCATCCCCTTTTTTTATATGCTACCTGAGTTCTGCTATTTCCCAGTGCTTACAAACCTGATGCACAGACCCTGATTTCTGAACCGCCATTTCCGGTAGATGGATAGAATATTTAAAAAGCAAGAGCGGTAACGTCTGCGAGGTTCGTACCACCAAATTGATAGGTCGCCAGGTTTCGTCTCTCTGTCCCGGTAACTGAGACCTGTATGGATCCGATTCCATCAGGGGGCGCTGCGGCTCCTGAAACGGGGGTTTGACCGACGCGTTGTCAGAATTGATCGTAGTGACCACCAATGGCAAAAATATATATATAGTCGTTATCAAACTTGTAGACGATTCGGTCTTTCCGAGTGATTCGTCTAGACCAATAGCCTGACAGTCCATGCCTCATTTTTTCAGGTTTACCGATGCCTGAAGCGGGATCGGACCGGAGCATTTTCTTCAACACACTGCGCAACTGGTTGTGAAGTTTTCTGTCCGATTTTCGTATGTCCTCGTATGCTGTCCAGGAATCACCCTCAAATACCAGTGATCTCATCCATTTCCTCTGGTGATGGCCTGTAGCCTTTGCCTGCTTGATGCGTTTCGATGGACGAAGCAATCTGTTTCATTAATTCGTTGTTCTGCAATATGTACAGGGTTTCCTGCTCGCGATCCCAGTCGACAACGCTCATTACAATGAAGTCCTCGCCGTTGCGACGAGTCACCTTCAGCGGTGCATGGTCTTTGACTACTTTCTCCACAGATTTTCTAAGATTTTCTCTGAATCGATTGACGCTGATGCTTTCCATTGTTTCCTGGTGTCGTTGTACGGAGTTCCCGTACACGATACAAATATCTCAGAGACAAATCAACTGGGTCGGGTTTTATCTAGATCGGGAGTTCGATTGTGAAAACTGCTCCCCCGGCTTCAGTCTCTGCTATTGAGAGAGTCCCTCCGTGGCCTTTCGTAACAATTTCGTGGCTCAAGCTTAGTCCGAGACCCGTACCCTCTCCCGTTGCTTTGGTTGTAAAGAATGGTTCGAAGATTTTCTCCCGGATTTCGGGTGGGATGCCAGGTCCGTTATCGGAGATAGTGATCTGGACGGCTTTTTCGAGTGCGCGGGTGGCGACGGTGATCGTCGCGTCTTCGGTTTCGCGGAGGGCGTCGAAGGCGTTGTTGAGCAGGTTAAGAATGACGCGGCCCAATTCCTGTGGCATGGCGCTGATGAATTCGATCGCCGGATCAAAATCCCGAGTGATGTCGACGCTGAATCCGTCATCACGGGCCCGCATCCCGTGCCACGCAAGGTTTACATACTCTTCCAGATAAGTGTTGAGTTCGATCTGCTCCATCTCTGACGCGCCGCCGCGTGCGTGCTGCATCATCGAGCGAACAATAGCGTCGGCGCGTTTACCGTGTTTGGTAATCTGAGACGCATTCAAGGCAATTTCTGAAAGAATCTGTGCCACTTCTTCAGTATTTCCCGCTGCAAGAGCCTCGGCGGCTTCGGCGGCCATTTCCTCGCTGACTTCCGCGAAATTGTTCACGAAGTTCAGAGGGTTTTTAATCTCGTGGGCAATCCCGGCGGTAAGTGCGCCGAGTGAAGCAAGTTTTTCTTGCTCAACGAGTTGCGCCTGTGTAGCTTGAAGGTCCTCAATAGTTTTATCGAGGTCTCTCGTCCGGCTGGCGACAAGGTCCTCCATTTTACTGCTGTACTCACGAAGAGAGGCAGTCATGCGATTAAAAAAATCTGCGAGCGCCCCCAATTCATTTCGCTCAGCAATTACGACCTCTGCATCCAGGTCACCCGTCTGGACCGCCGACATACCTGCAAGGATGCGTTCCAACGGTTTAAGAATACCGCTTCTGTAGAAAACGATACCAAATACAAACAGGAGCAATATTCCTGAGATACTGACCCAGGCGGCAGGGACAACGAGCGGGTGTACGAACCGTCTGTAAGCATCTCGCAGCTCTACATGTTCGAAAAGTGCTTGCCCCCGTCTACCTGTAAACGATCCTGCCGGGAAAACCATATCCTCTGCCGGGCCACCGGGAGAAATCCCCAGATAACTGGTGAATGGAAGCGTATTCAGGTCAAGGTAGTTGAGTTCAATGCGCCCATCCGGGTACAGAACGGCCTGCATTGTGAGAGTAGATTCATTCAGATCGTAGTGGCTGACTTTATCCCAAGAAGCCACAAGCCGTTCCGGCGTAACATCGACCATAATTCCGGCGTCGGTGCCGGCCATGAAAAGATCCGCGTAATACACCAAAACGGACGGTGTATCGTCAAATATGCTGAGCCCGGAAGAAAATGTATTGTCTGCATCCAGTTCTCGTCCAAAAGAAATGGATCCATTTGTACCTATCCAGACCGAATCATACGCGGCGCCATAAAATGGAAACGCGAACTCCGAGATGAACATCTGGGCGTCATCATCAGCAGGAGAGATACGGATGCCCGCGGGTTCGACCCACCGAGACTCGGTTTC
>SMVB01015823.1_pt1 | contig 10553 bp, 8 predicted proteins | sample 2456461 | NCBI WGS metagenome assembly SMVB01 (sample SAMN11095934, study PRJNA526329) | marine sediment metagenome | biome: Marine sediment; feature: Surficial sediment; material: Deep marine sediment; isolation source: Hadal surficial sediment | place: Pacific Ocean | collected 2014-05 | depth 0-1...
CGATCCGATTCACCTGGGTCATTTGCGACTGGGATTGGAAGCCAGGCAACGGTTTCAGTTAGACCGAATATTATTTGTTCCTGCCCATCAATCCCCGCACAAGCCGGACCAACCTATTACGGGCGCCCACCACCGGCTGGCCATGCTGAAAATCGCCTTGCAGAACCAGCCCGGCATTGAAATTTCTGAAATTGAATTAAAACGCAGGGGGCTGTCTTATACTGCAGAGACTTTGGAAGCTTTGCAGGTGGAGCGACCGGCCGCGGAACTTTCTCTCATTCTAGGGGCCGACACGTTTCAACATTTTGGATCGTGGCGGAACTTTTCCGGGATATTGTCGATGAGCCATCTTTTGGTGGCGCACCGGCCAGGACATGCCATGCCTCCGGCTCCTGAATTTTTGAAGGAAATTTTGGGAGAACGATCGCGTGATTATCGATTGCTCCACACGGATAAACAGCAACAGGTATTTGAAAATCCCACGACAAAAAGTAAGATCGCCTTTTTTGAAATCCCTCCGCTGGCTATTTCTGCCAGCCAAATTCGCCAGGAAGTGCATCGCAACCCACTCATTAAAAACATGTTGCCACCCGCTGTCGATCAGTATATTATGACCCATCACTTATACCCACTCCCATCCCAATAATTAATGAAAGAGCGTTTGAGCGGGCTTCAAAAGTTGGTGGTCGATGCCGCCAGCGAAAAAAAAGCTACCGATATAATCATACTGGACTTGAGAAGCCGCACCGATTTTACGGACTTTTTTCTCATTTGCAGTGGTAATTCCAGAGTCCAGGTCCAAGCCATTGCCGATTCCATTCTGGAGAAAACCCGGGGAACTTCTTATAAGTCGTATTCCGTGGAAGGCTATAGCACGGGACGGTGGGTGATATTGGATATGGGCGATCTGATCGCGCATGTGTTTCAGAAAGACACTCGGCTTTTTTATGATTTGGAACGTTTGTGGGGAGACGTTCCCGTGGTCACTGCTGTCAGTGGATAATTTATAGGAGTGTGGATTCAATGAGTGGCAATAAGTTTTCCCGTTTCAAAGACCGGCTGGAAGGAATCAGAGCCAACCTGCTGGGTGATTTAAAAAAAACGCGTCAGTCCAATCAGGAGGAAGAGTTCACCGAGATGCTGGCGGACTTCAGCGATGACGCGGCCCGGTCTTTTAGCCGGCAAATGATTTTAAACTTGGGAGAGCAGGAAAGGGAAACTCTGAAATTGGTGGAGGAAGCGTTGTATAAAATAAAAAATGGTGACTATGGGGTTTGCGCGAGGTGCACAAAGTCCATTCCCGAAGCTCGGTTGGATATCGTTCCCTTCGCTCTTCATTGTGTGACCTGCATGGATCAAGTGGAAAAAGAAAAACAGCGTGACCATCTCATCGATGACGACCGCGGCTCCGCGATTCCGGCACCCAATGAATAAGTCTTATGGCCATTCCCACCTCTAAATTCGGTTCCCATTAACCAGCCGAGAGTGCCCTTGTGTCCTTGAAACTGATTTTTTCCTTCATAATATTTGTCGCGCTGACGGTCTATTTCACTCTCCTCAATCCGAGTGACATTGTAGTGCACCTCACCCAAAACCGGTCGATCAAGGTACCCTTTGTCGCCTTCACCCTGGTCTGGATCTTGCTGGGAGGGCTGGTCACCTTTTTATTAACGGGATTCAAACAATTTAAAAACTCCTTCAAGACCTTCAAGGTCGCGCGCGTCATCAAAGCTCAGGAAAAAAATACCCGGAAATCCGAACAACTTTACCTGCAAGCCAAAAATGCCGTGGCCAGCGGGCAAGATAAAAAAGGCCTGGCCCTGTTTGAAAAAATTCTGGGGAGGCAACCGGGTCATGTCGACGCCATGAACCAACTCGGCAATCTGTATCGTGCCTCGGGCCAACACGGTAAAGCGATTGACCTGCATAAGAAAGCGCTCCGCCTGAACCCTGAAAATATTCCAGTCAGCTTCAGCCTGGCACAAGACCACGCCGCCGCGGGCGAGCATGAGCGGGAGGTGAAAATCCTCAATGGCATTTTGAGTCGGCAACCCAACTCGGTCCTGACCTTACGAAAACTGCGCCGGGCGTACCAGCAAGCCAACCTCACCGAAAAAGCCTACCTCGCGCAAAAATCGATTCTGCCTTTAATCCACGAGCCCGCGGAACTCAAAATAGAACAGGCCTTGTTCAGCGAAATCATTTATCAAAAAGGATCTCAGCTGGTCCAAAGCAAAAAATTTGAACAGGCCATTGCCGAGTTCAAGCGAAGTATTCATGAAAACAGCCAATCGCTGCCAGCTTACATCACGCTGGGCGATATTCATCTGGAATGCGACGACTTCAAAGCGGCCCTCAAGGTCTGGAAGGCCGGGTTTCGCAATACCGGATCACCCATCTGCCTGATCAGGATGCATCGGGCCTATGAAAAGTTGGGAAAGCCTGGCGAAGCCCTCAAGCTTTTTAAGGAAGCCATACGTCAATCGGAAAATCATGCAAAAGAAACTCTCGGCATGATATGGGCTGATCTGCAATTGAAGCAGGGTGAAACCGGTGAGGCTTTGGACACTCTGAAAAATATTTCCGATCCCGCGTTGCCGGTCCGCTTGTTTTCCCTCAAAATTGCCAAAGAGAAAAACGATACCGCGCGGGCGGATGAAATCACGCAATCTGTCTACGATAAAATTGCCGACACAGCCATTCGGTTCCAATGCAGTCAATGCGAATCCGCATTTGACCGCTGGTCGGGAGTCTGTCCCTCCTGCAGTGCCTGGAGCACGCTGACTGCCGCAGTGATTCCTTCCTTCGGCCGCTCTTGACAATCACCACTCTGAGTTTTTAAAAACGATTTTTTGGATCAAGGCGGGCAAACCAGAATGGCCCTTGCGTGAAGGACCATTCTGTTAATCATCCATATTGAGGACGGCAACTAGGGGTTCATCAACTGGGCTTCGACCAGCCTGGTTTCTTTGCTAAAAGTCTTGGCCGAAAGCACGTTGTCGTTGCTCATCAGAAAATACAGACCTTCGCGGGGGTAACGTGCCACCTGCCCCGAGTAACTGGCAGGCACCCCATACTTTTCAACCAACGTCGGAAACGAGTCTCCCAGTTTGATACCGGATTTGAACGTTCCCTGGAATGTCGCAGCCAACTCGATGGCTCCCACCGTCTGGCCATCAGACAAGGCACGCAGGAGAACACCATGACTGGGATAGTTGATCTCCACACTGTCCGTGGCTGGTTCCAACCCGCGGTTGACACGCACGGACGCTGGCACGCCCAGCAATTCGATAGCCGCTTTTAAAGACATCCCCGGCATCAGGTTGCCACCAAAAACCAACCCGGCGGATGCGCGCGCCGGCTGCACGGTGGCCTTCGGGTTGGTGACGGAATCGATTGCTTCGGTTACGGAATCGGTCAGCCTTTTCAAACTGTCTTCCATATTGCCAGCGGCCTGCAAGGGATTCTGCATTTCGGTGTTCAAATGGGCCATCATGGCGGCCATCATGGCCTGGGCCTGCGCCTCCTGGAGGTCACCCTGGGTCATAGCGGTTTCACTAAACGCACTTACGGAAACCACACGATTGTTTCTAATGGTAAAATCTATGTTTTGATCCGGGTAACGGGCGACTTTCGCCTCATAGCTATCGGGCACCCCGTATTTTTCAACCAGCGTCGTAAACGCATCGCCCAATTTGATTCCAGATTGGAAAGTCCCCTTGTACGAGGCAGACAGTTCAATGGATTTCAGCTTGGAGTTCAGGGACATGGCGCTGACGCGAATGCCCTGATCGGGAAAGTTGATTTCTATACTGTCCGCGGCCGGTTCCAACCCACGGTTGACATGGATGCTGTGCGGCACGCCCAGCAACTCGATAGCCGCCTGCAACGGCATGCCCGGTTTCAGGTTGTCACCAAAAACCAGCGCGGGAGCGGCAGGCGATTGAGCGGAAGCCGGATCCTGGGCAAACACGGGAGTCGCCAAAAAACTTAGCAATAACAGGCCTAAAATTATTTTTCCGGATCTCACGGTGGTCTCCTTCATTATGATTCCCAATTTGGGTTCAGCCCGCACCTCAAACGCCGCGCCGGGGTCGAGCGGAGTAAAACCCTAAAATGTTTAGTATCAGTATATTATACACGATTTTGGGCCATTTGAGGTAGCAAATTATCATTTTTTTAGCGAGCCCGATAGCACCCGGGCCCGCCGCCAGAATGGCCTCATTCATCCTCATCCAAAAAACCCGGATGCTGGCGCCGATCGCGCTTTTTGCGCGATTTATCCCTTTCAAATTGCCGCTTTTTTTGGGGATCCTCGCGCAACTGCGCCATCGGGTCCTCTGCCTCCCATAAATCCTCCGGTGAAGCGCCTTTTTTAGGAGCCTTTTGGGTTTCCTTCGGCAGAAACCGGCGACGCTCCTCCGCCTCTTTCTGGGTCAGCCCCAACTCCATCTCCAACAGGAGTTTGGCTTTGCCAGGCAGGCGGCGGCGCTCCAAAGCCTGCCCGCGCAGTCGAATTTCCTTACCATTGACCAACCCGCTTTGCCAGTCCTGGGGAATACTTTGCAAACCGTGCCAGGCCCCGGCCATAGCCCCCACCCAGGCACCCAATTTGTCGGCTTCTCGGCCCAGATTGAGAGTGCGGGTCAGCACCTGTGAAAAATTGGGCGGACTGTCGACCATCAGAAGCACCGCCAACGGGAGCAAAGTCAGTATGTAGCCTTGGGTGGCATGGACGATTTCGATTTTGCTGTAGGACGACGCGTTGGCGGCAAGCCACCGGCTCGCCTGCGGGAAATCGGCATAGTTCTGGTGGAGGTCGGTGAAAGTTTTACTCATGGCATTGGCATCACGTTCCGCCTCCCCCCACAATTCGGGATGGCCGGCCTGCAAGGCGTCCTCCGCCTCCTGGCAAAACTTCGCCGCCCGCAATATTAAATCGCGCGGAGCCCCGCTCGTCTCCTCTTCATCCGGTGGTTCGCAGGTCAAAAACTCGGCCACCAAAAACCCCAGCAACGCCGTGCCGATAATTTCCCAGGGGTGGCGGCTCATCAACAACGCGGTGGCACTGCACACCTTCAAGAGGCCTTGTGGACGTTGATGCAACGCCAGCGGCACCGCCATGACCGCATAAGTTCCAAACGCGGTGGCGGTGTCGGCAATTAAAGGGTCGGAACGATGCGGCAGGGTTTGTAAATTTTTATAGAAACAACCTTCCGGTCGGCGGTACACGCCGAAATAGTTTTCGGGTCCGTGCAAACTCAACTCCAGCAACTGATGACAAATTTTCCCGCCATCCGGCTTTTTGGTTTTCAGCAGAACATCCGCCACCGCCAACGCCATCTGCGTGGGCGCGCCGTACAATCCCGGCATGCGGAATCGCTTGATGCCCTTGCCGATGTAGGGCCGCACATCTTTGTAGCCATCCACCTGCTTGAAATACTGCTTGACCGTTTCCGGTTTGAGGCCCTTGACGGACTGCCCCATGGCATCGCCCACCGCCATGCCCAACCAACTCCCTAAAATTTTGTCTTCCACGCCTATATTCTCACTCCAATTCAGGCTGGCCCTAGGGCAAGTTCAATTCGTAGCGTGTGCTACGACCTCCGCCAGAGAGAATAAAAATTCCTTGATCTGCCAGGTTCTTTAAGTCTCTTGTTGCGGTTGCTTTGGACGCGCCAGTGATGGCTATATATTTTTTGGCGCTCATACCGCCTTCAAATCCCTGTGGTCCCTCTTTCAGCATCCGCCGCACAACCCGCAACTGCCGGTCATTGAGTTGGTCATTATATTGATCAATAAATTTTGCTTTCTTGATGGTAAATTCAATTTGTTTTTCCGCATGAATATGGGCAGACAAAATTGTCGTCACAAAACTAATAATCCACGGTGTAATCTCGTTGGAACGTTGCGCTGTTTTGAGCGCGTCATAATAAGTTTTTTTATTGGTTTCGATCATCGTGGACAGACTCAACAGGATAGACCGCCCGGCCCCCTGGGATAAGGCCTTTTCCGCTATCGCCCGCCCTATTCTGCCATTGCCATCTTCAAAGGGATGGATCGTTTCAAAATAAAGATGGGCAATCGCTGAACGAATGGCAGAGTGCTTCAGTGGCGCCTTTCCCTTCGGGCCTGTTGCATTAAACCATTTAACAAATCGGCTCATTTCATGAGGAACCCGGCTGGAAGGCGGAGCCTCGAAATTAACCTTTTGTTTGCCGATGGGGCCTGAGATAATTTGCATCGGTTCTTGATGCGTGCGCCAACACCCAACCTTGACTCGCTTGGCACCTCCCGCCAGTACCATTTTATGCCAGGCAAATAATTTTCCCCTGGTCAGGTTTTCAGCATACGAATTACGGACATCGACCATTAGCCCGGCAATGCCTTGAGCTCTTTTGTCTGGGATGGGGGGAGATTCCTGTGAGAGGCCGATGGCCTTCCGAATAGAGGACATCACGTCCTGACGGCTGACATATTCGCCCTCAATTTCTGAAGTTTTAACCGCCTCAGAAACCATCATGTCCAGGGTGGTTTCGGTCTGCGCTTCTTCCGGCAACGGTGACAGCAAACCACTGATCCGGCCCGCCCGCTCCGCGAGAGCAAAAAGCAGGTCTTCAATTTCATGCAGTTCGTACTGAAAATTGGGCCAGTCCGGTTGTTGCCAGTTATAAGCCATGAGCCGATTGTAGCATTTATTCGGCTCATCCTATACTATTTTTTGATCCGATTATGGAGGGTGTTTGGCTCATCCTATTTCCCCGCATAGGGAGTGCAGACCTAAAAACTGCGCTCTGCCCAACCAGCGTCCTAAAATATTACCTTCCATCACATCAGGTGCCACAGAGGGTCAATCGTTGAAAGTTATGCCTAGTAATTATTGAACGCCAGTGGAGTGCGACCCCCTTGCTCCGGGCCTTGCCCGGTCAGTCGATGGCGATCAGGCGGGTGGGTTGGTTTTGGCGGGCGACGACCAGACGAATGGAGTCGTTCGCCAAGGCGTTTTGCGCGGCCTGCACGGCGTATTCGGGACGGTTGTTTTGTTCGCTCAAGTGCATCAGCACCACGGTTTGCAGGGCGTCGTGGTCGACGGCGGACAATAATGCGCCGCAGGCTTCATTGGAAAGGTGGCCGACATCGCTCTTGATGCGCTGTTTCACCGGCCAGGGGTAAGGCCCGGAATCCAGCAGTCCAACATCGTGGTTGGCTTCCACCAGCAGGGCGTCGCATTTTTTTAGACGGTCTGTCACATGGTCATTGATGCATCCCAGATCGGTGGCGTGGCCCAGGCGGCGCGTGCCGCACCGCACCACATAGGCGACCGACTCCACCGCGTCGTGCGGGGTGGCGTAGCATTCCACCTGCAAGGCCCCGACGGACACTTCGTCTTCCCGGTCGAGGCATCGCCAGTCACGCACTTTGCCGGTGGACCTCTGCATTTGGTCGTAGGTGCCGCGCGTGCTGTAAACGGGAACGGGATATTTTTTCGTCAAGGCTTTCACGCCGCGCACATGATCGGAATGCTCGTGGGTCAGGAACACCGCGCTGAGGTCGTCCAGACTGCGTCCGATGTCAGCCAGGCGGGACGCCAACGCGCGCGGTCCCAGACCGGCGTCCAGCAGGATGCGGGAAGAGCCGTATTCAATGTAGACGGAGTTGCCTTTACTGCCGCTGGACAAAACTGAAAACTGGAAAATAATTATTCCCTTTCATGGCAGAACTTTGCGTGAATGAAATTTTCCGGAAAACCGGGATTCTTCGTCGCTCATCGCTCCTCAGAATGACAAAACGTTATAACATTATTATTCTGGGCGCTAGCGAAGAATCTGAAGTTATACAAAAATTCCCTTTCATGGGAGGGGGTCGAAAGAGCGAATGGCTCAATCGTCGATTTGCGCCTTCTGTAATTTACCGCTGGTATCGATGTAGATGGATTTCCACTCGGTAAAAATTTCCAATGCGGCGGTGCCGGCTTCGCGGTGGCCGTTGCCGGTGCCTTTGGTGCCGCCGAACGGCAGTTGAATCTCGGCGCCGATGGTCGAAGCGTTCACGTAAGTGATCCCGGTATCCAGCGACGCGATGGCCTGGAAGGCGCGGTTGATGTCCTGCGTGTAAATGGAGGAGGACAACCCGAACTGGCAATCGTTGACGATCTTCACCGCCTGGTCCAGATTATTGCACGGAATGATGGCGACCACCGGCCCAAAAATTTCTTCCTGCGCGATGCGCATTTTTGGAGCCACATCGCCGAACACCGTGGGCTGATAAAAATATCCGTTTTTGCATCCCGCGCCGTTATGGTAATCACCGCCGGTCAACAGTTTGGCGCCTTCCTTCCGGCCGATCTCCACGTAACCGTGTACCTTTTCGCGTTGCGCCGAATTGATGAGCGGACCGACATCGGTTTTCGATTTCAAACCGTCGCCCAGCCGCAGGGTCCGGGTTCTCTCGATGAGCCGATCGGTGAATTTTTTGATAACCTTTTTATGGACGATCACCCGACTGCACGCCGTACAACGTTGGCCGGTGGTGCCGAAGGCGCCGAAGATCACTCCCTCCACCGCGAGATCCAGGTTGGCGTCGTCCATCACGATGATGGCGTTTTTGCCGCCCATCTCCAGCGAATACTGTTTCATATTTTTGGCACAGCTGGCGGCCACCAGCGAGCCGGTTTCCGTCGACCCGGTAAACGACACCAGGTTGACCTTGCGGTGTTCCATCAACGGCGTGCCGACGCCCGTGCCGGACCCGGTGACCAGGTTCAACACACCCGGCGGCAGACCGGCCTGCTCAAAAATTTTAACGAAGTTGACCACCGAAAGTGGCGTGTCGGTTGCGGGTTTGATGACCACCGTGTTGCCGCACACCAGCGCCGGGATCAGTTTCCATGAAGGAATGGCCAGGGGAAAGTTCCAGGGCGTGATGGCGGCGACCAGGCCCACCGGCATACGCACCGACATGCAAAACTTGTTTTGCAATTCGGAGGGCACGGTCTCGCCCAACAAGCGTCGGCCTTCGCCAGCGGTGTAATAGGTCAGGTCGATGGCTTCCTGAACGTCACCGCGGGTCTCACCGATGATTTTGCCCATCTCCCGCGTCATGTCCTGGGCCAGGGCTTCCTTGTTGGCGACCATGAGCTCGGCCACTTTGAAGAGAATTTCGCCGCGTTTTGGCGCTGGCGTTTCGCGCCAGGATTTTTGCGCCGCGGCGGCGGCGGCCACGGCTGAATTCACATCCTTTCGGTTGGACTTTTGAAACCGTCCCACCACTTCGGTGCAGTTCGCCGGATTGACGTTTTCAAAAGTTTTTCCGCTGGCGGATCGTTGCCATTTTCCATCGATGTAGTTTTTGAATTCTTTGGCCATGATGCACCCCCTGTTGCGCAGAGCCCCTGCGCGGGTAATTGGTGAGGACTCGACCGAGTGGACGGCAGGAAAACGGATGAACATTAAACAAGCGTCTTCTTTTGAATATAACAAATAATTAAACAACTACATAATCAAAACCGCCCCGGGCCGGCGAAGCACCGCCTCTGATACCTTGGCGTAAGTGGAGTTTTTTGAAAAACAGAAATTATTAAATTATCATTCTAAACTCTGCGGCAAGCTCAGGATAAACTTCGTGAAGATTCCATGTTTTATGTTGCCTCATAAATGAGGCAACTGGAATAAGCCCCCTGGCCCCCTTCGGAGAAGGGAGAACACGTCGATTCTCCCATTAGAATGCCTAAGGTCGATGCAAAGTTTTCGCGTTATGCAAAGGTCTCTTAAAGCAGGAGGAATCATTTGGAAGTCATGCCCGGAAATGTTTGAGCGCAGGTGAAGTGCGACCCAATTAGCCCCGGGCCTTGCCCGGGGGGTGGAGGACTTTGTGGAATTCGGGTTCGGGAATGGAGTCGACGATTTCGACGGAACCGATGGCGCAGGCCAGGATGAATTTGATTTTATTGTCACGCGCTTTTTTATCCAAGCGCATGGTATCTATATAGTCTTGTGATGGGAACTCGGGCAACTGGTGCGGTAAACCCAACCGCTTGACCAATGCTTGAATTCTTGCGACAACCTCGGCGGAACATTTTCCCATTTGCCTGGAGAGTTTCGCGGCATAAACCATGCCGATGGCGATGGCCTCGCCATGTTTGAATTTCGAATACGAGGTCAAGGCTTCGATCGCGTGGCCGATGGTGTGACCAAAATTCAGGATCATGCGATAGTCGCTTTCGGTCTCATCCCGTTCCACCACTCCAGCTTTGATCGCGCAGGAAGTCTCAATGATGTGGGTGAGGCACTCCGTATCCTGCTCCAGAATTTTTTCCGCATGAGTTTCGAGATAAGCGAACAGTTCGGGGTCCGCGATCACCCCATATTTTATAACCTCGGCGAGACCCGACCGGAATTCTGCCGGCGGCAGGGATTGCAGGCAATCGATATCGATGACCACGACCCGTGGCTGGTAAAAGGCGCCAATAAGATTTTTGCCGCGCGGGTGGTTGACTGCGGTTTTGCCGCCGACGCTACTGTCCACCTGGGACAAAAGCGTGGTGGGTATCTGAA
>SMVB01093223.1_pt1 | contig 10551 bp, 4 predicted proteins | sample 2456461 | NCBI WGS metagenome assembly SMVB01 (sample SAMN11095934, study PRJNA526329) | marine sediment metagenome | biome: Marine sediment; feature: Surficial sediment; material: Deep marine sediment; isolation source: Hadal surficial sediment | place: Pacific Ocean | collected 2014-05 | depth 0-1...
ACCGTTTGTACAAATGCAGCGAAGGCAATACCAATGTAGTTAATTGTCGTCATGACGATCGCACCAACCACACCAATTGCGACCATGCTGACATAGACATCAGAACCCTGAACCGTCCACAAATAGCCCACTTTCAATTCGGGAAAAAGATATTCAAGAGCCGTGGGCAGCGCAGCAGACTCGAATACGCAGACAGTCACATAGGCCATCACGATAGCCCAACTGGCAATAAACGAGGGTGTATATCCAAGCGCGCGGTAGGTGTATACATGTTCGCCCCCCGCTTTTGGCATCGCCGAGGCAAGTTCTGCATAGGTAAGGCTAATAAAGATGACGGCAATACCACCGATAATAAAAGCGATCACCGTGCCAAGAGAACCGGAGCGTTGCAACCACTCACCCGTTAGCAGCACCCAGCTCCAACCCACCATTGCACCAAACGAGAGCGTGAGGACTTCACGTCTCGCCAGGGTTTTGGAGAATCCATCAGGCATCGTATTTTCCTTCATACTTCCCTTTTAGACCAGCATTATGCAACCGCCCCTCTCCCTTAATGTTTAAACCTAACGTTGTGATGAGCCCTTGTTGATGGGAACTTAATGCACTATTTCAAAAAGCTATTTCAAAAAGCTCAAAAAGCTATTTCAAAAAGCTTGTGTACTTGTCATTAAAAGCTTAGTAGAAATTAATAAAGGACGTATCGCTTACCGTAGATTATCCAATTGCCGCCCCAGCAACGCAATCATTCAATAACAGCAACCTACTTTCCTCGCAGGAATCAACCTGTTTGTGCTATGTTTCCGCCCTCGAATAGGGGTCTCAAGTTATGTCGAAAGAAGAATCATCTACAGAAGAGCAGTCCACAAAAGACCTGGCGGGCAAGAAGGTCAACCGACCGTATTCGTCGTTAATTGTTGACGGGGTGGAAAAAGCCGCGGCCAGGGCGATGTTGCATGCTGTTGGTTTTGAAGACGCAGACTTTAACAAACCTCAAATCGGTATTGCGTCAACCTGGAGCAATCTCACTCCCTGTAATATGCATATTAATACACTGGCGGATGCTGCGGCTATTGGCGTCGAAGATGGTGGCGCAAAAGCGATAACATTTAATACCATTACAGTATCAGACGGCATCTCTATGGGTTCACCGGGCATGCGTTACTCGCTCGTGTCCAGGGAAGTCATCGCTGACTCAATTGAAACGGTTGTTGGTGCACAGGGCTTTGATGGTTTTGTTGCTATCGGCGGTTGTGATAAAAATATGCCCGGCTGTGCCATTGCAATGGCCAGAATGGACCGGCCATGTGTCTTTGTCTACGGCGGCACAATTCAACCCGGTAAAGATCGACGGGATGTGATTTCAGTATTCGAGGCAGTGGGTCAACATGCGGCAGGCAAAATTTCAGACATCGAACTGAAAGAAATTGAGGCGACCGCTATTCCCGGTCCGGGATCATGCGGCGGAATGTACACCGCAAACACCATGGCATCTGCAATTGAAGCACTGGGTTTATCTTTACCGAACTCATCGGCCCAGGAAGCGATTTCAGATAAAAAGAAACAAGATAGCCATGCCGCCGGTGAAGCGGTAGTTCGACTTGTAGAAGCCGATATCAAACCCTCGGACATCTTGAGTCTCAAGGCATTTGAAAATGCCATTACGGTAACCATTGCGCTTGAAGGATCAACAAATGCTGTCCTGCATTTGTTAGCCATTGCCCACGCGGCGAAGATAGATTTGTCAATTGATGACTTTTCACGAATTGGTGAAAAAGTCCCCGTACTCGCTGACATGCGCCCGGCGGGTCAATATTCAATGAGTGAATTGATTGAAATCGGCGGTATTCAGCCACTGATGAAATTACTATTGGATGAAGGCCTGTTACATGGCGATTGCCTGACCGTTACCGGTAAAACACTTGCAGAGAATCTTAAAGATGTACCGCCCTATCCGCCGGATCAAAAAATTATCCGGCCATTCTCGGATCCGATTAAGAAAAACAGCCACCTTGTGATATTAAGAGGCAACCTGGCCCCTGAGGGTGCAGTTGCAAAAATTACAGGCCATGAGGGATTACATTTCACTGGACCGGCCCGCTGTTTTCATGGTGAAGAGGCCGCACTTGCAGCAATACTGGACGGCACCGTTACAAAAGGAGATGTCGTCGTTATCCGTTATGAAGGGCCCCGTGGCGGTCCGGGCATGCGCGAGATGCTCTCGCCCACCAGTGCCATCAACGGCCGGGATCTGTCTGGCGATGTTGCACTCATTACCGACGGAAGGTTCTCCGGTGGATCCCACGGGTTCGTCATCGGGCATATCACCCCTGAAGCATTTGATTGCGGTCCCATCGCACTCATTGAAGATGGCGATTCCATCACCATTGATGCCGAGGCCAAAGTCATCCGGCTTGACCTTGACGAATCAGAAATGGAACACCGAAGAAGCAAATGGAAACAACCCGACGCCTACACCGACCGGGGTGTACTCGCAAAATACTCAAAGCTGGTCAGTTCTGCTTCCCGGGGAGCCGTCACAGATTGACAACCCGCGGCCGACCCTGGCGAGTGACAATGGCCCGCCCATAAGTCTCGACCGGCGTTCCTGACCGCAGATAATCGATCGATAGTTCTATGTTCCTGGGGAGCCGCTCACATGAAGTGTCGTACAGAAGTTGTATTACCGAAGTGGTTTCGAGAAAGGCACCGATCACACCCCCGTGCAATGCCGGTAGTGTCGTATTGCCAATGAGGGAGTTCTGGAACGGCAGGTCGAGCTCAAAACAACGCAGCTCCCGTCATCAATATTTTCGACGAACAACCGCTGATTGGCATAGTTTATGAGTGCTACTCAACACCAATTCTTATATGTTATATTTCAACAAGTTATCACTGTTATCTTGAAAGCACTTGTAATAAGGTACGTATCTGAACATTTTGTTCTGGCCCGACGAATTGCCGTTCCCACATCAGGACGATGACACATCGCGGCTGTTGATTAAATGTTATATTTCAATGGGTTATCTCACTACAGGAGAGAAACTTGTATCTTAGTCTATGCCTTAATGGCTCGTTGCGACCCGACGAGTTGTCAATTCTGGACCGTGAGGGGGATGGGGTACTTTGAACGTTTTGGTTAACAGAAAGCACTCGAACCGTTGCTGCAGCTATGTTTCCGGCAGCTTTTGTCCAATTAACGGGCATTCTCCCCTTGCCCCGCCGATATGGCCCGGTTTTGGCTTCAATGCATTTAATGCGATATTCTCCATCCATTATTGGTGATCAGGTAAATCGTCGAATGGTTCTAAACTGGCGGCATGACAATTTTCTTGGGCGAGCGGCAATCGTTCTCGCTCTCTGCTGCTGCATGCCTGTCTATGCTGGATATTCCATCATCCTGGGTCCGTATGATACCAAGGAGGATCTCATCCGATCCTCGACTTTCCTGAGCAATCATCAAATCCCCTATGAATTAAATGACGATGCGATAACCGAATCCCTGGGATACATTGTGGTGACCGATCAGATCAGTGCTGCTGAGGCCCGGCGGATTATCCGGGCCTTGAAGCTAAATGGCATAAAGGATTTTCTGTATGTGTCACGGGGTGTCTATGTCGATCGGATATCTGCTGGCATTTTCAAGGCTGAAAAAAGTGCCAATACCCGGATAGCAAAGCTCGCACAGTCAGGCGAAAAATTTATCGCGATGGAGCGCACTCGCACCATTGCTTCTGCGACCATTAGGGTTTTTCTAGGCGGTATCCCCATTTCCCTGATGCGGGAATTTGAATCCACAACTGGTGCGACGCTTTCGCAACTCACCAGACATCTATTAGTAGAAGAACCAGAGTCGATACAAGAATTTGTTGAACCGGAGGTAGAATCAATTTCCCAACCAGAGGTTTCAACCGGAGCCCAGATTGGTGCCGTACCCGAGATCGAACCAGCGCCCGAGATCGAGACAACACCCGAGATTGAAACGGTACCCGAGATCGAAACAGCGCTCAAAATTGAAACGGTACCCGAAATTGAAACAGCAACCGGGCTTGAAACGATACCTGAGGTTGTACCTGTACCTGAAACTGTCGTCGTACCAGAGGTTGATGTCGTAACTGAAACCGGCGCAGTTTCCGAGATTGAGGTCGTTGCGATCGAGGTCCCTGAGATTGAATCACTCCCTGAATACAGCTTACCCATAGAGCCGGTTGAACCAGAGGTAACATCACCAAATATCGTCACCAGGACCCAACTTCCCCAGAAACAGGCATTCCCACTCATTCCCTTTCTGCTCGTGGCTATTGTCGTTCTCATTTTACTCGGGCTCGCGTACTACTACTTTGGTCGACGAGTCAGCGTAAAACCGAATGACAGCATTGCCCAAGTGAAGAAAGCAGCACCAGACCAGTCAAAAACCGGCGCGAAGAAATTACCAGACCAGCCAGAACATGCTGCGAAGCAACGACCAGACGAGCCGAAACCTGCTGCGAAGCAACTGCCAGATAAGCCAAAACACGCTGCGAAACAGCTGCAAGACAAACCGAAACACCCGGCGAAGCAGCTGCAAGACAAACCGAAACAGGATGCTGACCATCCTATAAAAAGTCAATTGAAGGCCTCTATAAACGCCATTGTCGCTTTTGCAAATCAAATTCTGAGCGGAATGAAACCAGCAGCAGAAGAAATCCCACAGATTGTCGAGACAATCCGCTCGGGTGATGCGGACAAGCTGGACTTGATTGGTAATATTCTAGAACTATCACGAATCGATTCTGGTCTGTTAGAAATTGTACAGATTTCGTTTGATCCAACGGCTACATTACAACGAATCGTCAAGTCCCTGTCTCACACAGCCGAACAAAGAGGACTAACGCTCGATTTTCAACAAAATGATAATCTCCCAGGGCTGATCACATCAGACCACGCGAAACTCGACACTATTCTGGTGGGTATGATCAATCATGCCATCGACTATGCGCCATCTGGATCTGTTCTCATATCAGCTGACTTCAGTGACAAGTCGGAATCTTTCACGGTAACTATCGAACATTCCATCAACAGCGATGATATCGAACCAATTAGCAAGATTATCAAATCCGTCGATTCTTTTTCCAATATCGATGAGGAAGAGCACATCAGGCTTGCTGTTAGCAATCGATTGTCCCGCTTGATGGGTGGCGACATCCGGATTGAAAATGGGCCATCAGCCAGTGATATTAAATACATCATTACAGTGCATGCAGATAAAGTATTAGAAAAAGAACAAATCGAACCACCAGGTGTCAATGTTGAAAACGCATTGCCGTCAGCGGCCACTTCCAGTGAGCAGCTCGATAAAACTCAAAATGAATTGGAAGGTGCCCTGAGAAAAGCCGAAGACGCATCCCGCGCGCAAATTAAGGCAGAATCGCGGCTCAACAACGAGAGAACGGCAAGAACAAAGGCACAGTCACGAGCGACAAAGCTGATCGCTGTTAAGAAGCAGGCTGAAATCGAGATAGCAAAACGGAAGGTAGCCCTGGGCAAGGCAAGTGACCAGATTAAGGAACTCTCGTCGGCACTAGAAAATGCCAGGGAGGCTATCGACAACAAGAACGTGAGCGAGTCTGAGCAAGCCAACAAGTTGGAGAAGGAACTACAACAAGTTAACTCTGAAGTTTTAACCTTAAAAAATGAACTGGAGATTCAGGTTAACGCCCAACAGGAGAGTGAGACCAGAGCTACCAACCAGATCACCGGGTTACAGGACGCCCTGGAAGAAGCCGAGGCAAATGCAGAAGCCCGCGCCAAGGAAGCAGCCAGTCAATTACATAACGTGGCCGAGAGTGAAGCCCAATTAGCAGAATTGCAAGTCGCAATGTCTGCCACAGATGCACATCTGACGACAGAATTGGAACTACTGTCCAGGACCAAATCCGAAGCCGAATCACAGGCACAAGCTCTGGAGCGTCAGCTGGAAGATGCCCGCAAGGAATCCCGTGAGGAGTCAGCTGCCCGACTGGAACTTGAAGAAAGATTAAACAGGATGACGAGCGAGCTCGAAGAGTTAAACCACAGTCTGGATGTACAACGTACTGGCTCACAAAAAGAAAACAGAGAATTCCAACACCACCTAAAAAGACTGGCCCAGGGTCTCAAAGAAGCCAAATTAAATGCAGAACGCAGCACCCTGGAAAACAAAGTTCTTGAGGAGGCATCAAACACCAATCTGACGTCGCTTCAGGAAAAACTGGATAATGCACAGCAGCAGCTAACTAAAGAAAAAGAACAGCGGGAAGATTCTCTCACCAACGCCCGCAAGGAAGCGGAAACACTGCGCAGTCAAATCGCGGAAACGGAAAATTCAATCAATTCAGATTTGTCACAACAGAAAGAAATCAGCGACAGTCTCGTGGAAGAGGTGACATCACTGAAAACAGCGTTGCTCACTGCCGAAGAAAATTTAAATTCAGAAGTTGATTCCAGGGATAGAGAGGAAGAGATTTCAACGAGTCAAATGGAAGCGCTTGTTAACGACGTTAATCAAGCCAAGGCGACCGTACAAAAAGAAGCAGAAATTCGAGCGGAACTTGAACTACAGACGCAGAACCAACTGGACTCGATGACTGCCGAGGTGCAAGAGAACAAACAGGCGCTCGACAGGGCAAAAGAAGAAGCAGCGCAGAACGCCAGGGCTGTGAGCATTGCAAGACAAAAATTGAGACAACTTGCCGCTGGAGAATTAAGCACCGATCAGGGTGATGGCCAAACTCCACTCCATTCCTCAATGCCGATGAACAACCCCATACTAAATGCCATGGTGCGACGTTTTATCAAGCGGCTGAAACACCAGTTAAGTGTGATGGAAAATTCGTACAAGGAAGAAAAGTATATTGACATTATGGTAATTACTGACTGGGTGAAGAGTGAATCACTCAAACTTGGATTTGAGGAGTTACACCCGCCAGTTGCATCTCTGGAATTGTGCTTACGTCGTCAGGAGTTTGAGCCGATCGAAATCATTATCAAGCAGCTGCAAAACATGGCGGAGAGAATCGAGATTACAGATGAGCAAATTGATGATGGGTCTTCGCTGGGTGTGAAAGCTCAAGAATCAAACGAACCTATTCCCTTCACATTGCCGGACAGCGACAGAAAAGCAGAATTGCTGGAAAACTTTGTCTCCCAGCTCGGTTCAAAACTCCTGGAAATGCAATCGGCCTGGCAAGAAGGCAATACTGATATCCTGACAAAGGTTTGCAACTGGATATTAAAATATGGCACCAGACTTGATGTTCCGGAAATCATTGAGTCAGCGCAAAGGCTTGACTCCTCTTTGAAACAAAAAGATGCAGATCGGGTTTCCCAGCGGCTATGGGATTTTATTGGTATCTATAGTCGAATCGAAATTGTACAAGGTTAGGGTTATCGCGCTGCCAATCACATCAAGTGCGCCACATGCCTTCGGCGACAACACGAACTTTCCCCCCTACTCGAATATCAAATTCGCCATCCACTTTCGACGCCTCGAGGTATAGCTGTGACGGCCGGTTGATTTCATATCCCTGCCCAACAATGACTTCAACTTCATTGTTGCCAAGAAGTTCGTGTTCAACGAGATAGCTTGCCAGGCAACCGTTCGCGCTACCGGTCGCCGGGTCTTCCACCACGCCCAATTTGGCGGCGAACATTCTCGCCTGAATATTCTGTTCATCATTGTATCCACCTTCACAAAATACAAAATAACAATCTGCCAATTTGCTATCGGTTACCCTGGCCTTCTTCAACGCGGTATAACTCGTGAGCGGCACCATCAGGAATTCAAGTCCTGTAGAAACCGGTTGTGCGGGATAGCGTCCATCAATATCACCGGGATCCAGTCCTAACTCCTTCGCCACTGCCTCGGTGGGAATCGCTTTGCCGAATACTGGCGGTTTCTGCTGCATCCATAATTTTCCATCACTGGAAAAGGTCACGGGTATTTTGCCAATGGCCAGGTTAAGTACCAGGGATTCAACCTCTGATTTCAAAATTTCATTCCTCAGCAGAAAAGAAGTCCCGAGCGTGGGATGACCGGCGAACGGCACTTCTGTAAAAGGAGTAAATATACGCACATCAAAACCGTCTTCGAGGTTGCCACCGGTAATAAAGGTCGTTTCTGCGAAGTTGAATTCCAGCGCTATCTGCTGCATTTCTTCGGTCGAAAATTCAGACGCATCCAGCATTGTCGCCAGTTGATTACCCGAATAGGGGCCTTCGGCAAAAACATCTGTGATATAAAACATATGGCTCATAATTTGAATTCTCTGGTCAATACAGAAGTCGGGCGACTTGAGATGAGCACAAGTTTTGTTTCACGGGTTTGTCTCCACCTGCCTCGGCGTTCGATTCGCCAGTCACCACCAACCCATTGCAACAAGTACTGATGTTCGACATCGTCATTGAACAGCAGAAAGCCTTTAATGCGAATGACAGACTCATCAAGCCCACCCAACCAGGCGTCCAGCCGCTCGCGTGAGACGGGCTCCGCACATACAAAACTCTCGGTATAATATTCCGGGTGAGCCTCATGGAATTGGCTTGTTTGCGAAACGCTTGATGATTGCAGATGATCCATAAATTGTTCCAGCCATCGCTCAATTTGTTCGACCTCACCATCCGGCAGGAGATCCACCTTGCTGAGTAACAATCTACCATAGTCGGCAAGTTGTGCCCGAATATGCTGCCCTACAAATTTATCATTGACCAATCTCTGAACCCTGGTTGCATCAACCAGGGTAATGGATTCTTTCATTTCAAAGCCAGGCCAGTTCAACACCATGTTCCTGACTCGCCCGGGATCCGCAACACCACTTGCCTCCAGAATCACCCAATCGAGCAAATCTGCCATCGACCTGATTTCTTCAAGCGCGCCGTCAACATCATTGGCGATCGAACAACAAACACATCCATTGACCAGGCTGATACTTTTTGTGGTTTCACTTTCTATGAGTTCAGCATCAATGTTGAGCTTACCGAAATCGTTCACCAGCACCGCGTATCGGAGACCGTTGGCCTGCGCCAGCTTCTTGTTGATATAAGTCGTTTTGCCACTGCCGAGGTACCCCGCAACGACCGTGACCGGCAGATTAAACATGATTCACTGGAAATACCCGTCCTTCAAATACAGTCGCTTCAATATTCAGGTCTTTCAGGCCGCTTCCACCCACCTCATAAGGGTCCTTGTCCAGAACAATAAAATCAGCCTTTTTCCCCGACCGAAGGCTACCCGTTTCGTTCTCCAGGCCCAGTATGCGCGCTGCATCAATCGTGACCGCTTTTAACGCGGTATGTAGTGAAACCCGCTCATAGGGCCCTACCACGTCGCCTTCACAATTTTCACGGGTACAAGCTACCCAGGCGCTATGCAGCGGCATTGCAGGCGCCATTGGAAAATCAGAATGCAGCGCCGTGACGATGCCCTCACGTTCACAAGCGCCAATTCGCGCCATCTGCGCACTACGCTCCACACCAATACCAACCCGGCCATAAGTGGCATTTAGTTCATGCAGGTAGTAAACATTCGCGGAGACCTGCGCCCCTAGTACCTTGATGCGATGGACCTGTTCAGGTGTGCTAAATCCAAAATGCTCGATGGTGTAACCATGATTGAAACGCGGCCTTTCCCATTGTAATTTTTCCAGAGTATCCAGCGCGAGTTCAAGACCAAGATCACCAGTGCAATGGACGTGAATTTGGAATCCAGCATGCCAATAAAGTCGCGCTACTTCTTCATATTCTTCCGGCGCCGTTAACCACTCACCGAGATGCCCATCGACATAACCCGGATCTTGCATCATCGCCAATTGGGAAAAAAATGCACCATCGGTGAACAGCTTGATTTTGTTGGTAAATTGAAACTTTTCGGTATTCCTCTCCTGCAACTTTTGTATAAATTCCAGCCCCTTTTGGGCGCCCCCTTGTGCGCGATGCACCCTGGTTGCGTGAGGAACGCACAAGACACGAAATGGCGTCTCGTCCGTATCGAGAATATTTTGTGCCATTTCCCATTCAAGATCAAAATCAAAGATCCCCACCGCCAGGTCACCCACCGTGGTGTGACCACCGAAGTGCACCAGCGCCTTTAACCGCTCCAATCCACGGGCGATCCATTCCGGCGACATGATGATCTGGTTTAGTTTGTTGATGGCATAACCCAGACCATTTTCATAAAAATGGCCCTTATCATAATCGATCTGCGGACGCCCTTTTAATTCATCTTCTGTTATACCCAACAGATCCATCATGGCGGTATTAAGGTAAACCTCATGAAAGGATCGCTGCCAGACGACCGCCGGACGGCGACCAAAAATTTCATCCAGCAGAGTCCTGTCTACCTCTCCATGCCATTGATTATGGTAACCCCAGGTGAAAAATGGCTCACCGTCTGGTGTTTGTGCATGGCCGAGACGTAATTGTTCAAGATAGGCTTGCGGATTGGACGTGGCCCTGACGGTTTCCCAGGGAAACTTCCATTCAAGGGCCGTGATAAATTGCATCGGCAGCAATACCGCCGCCATGATCGGGTGTAAGTGC
>SMVB01443828.1_pt1 | contig 10551 bp, 1 predicted proteins | sample 2456461 | NCBI WGS metagenome assembly SMVB01 (sample SAMN11095934, study PRJNA526329) | marine sediment metagenome | biome: Marine sediment; feature: Surficial sediment; material: Deep marine sediment; isolation source: Hadal surficial sediment | place: Pacific Ocean | collected 2014-05 | depth 0-1...
AGGTCTCGGCCGATTCGATCCGACATCGATCGGATTTGCCCACCACCGAAGTATTCCCGGCAACCCGAACTCTCTCGCCAACAGTGCGATCTACGGTCTCTATCAGAGTCGGGATGGTGTCATTTGGGCGGCAACCGCCGGTCCAGGAGGCTGGGTAGTCTCGGCGCTCGACCGAGCGAACAACCGCGTAACGCACTACAGACACGATCCCGGTGAAGCATCGAGCCTGGGCCGGGGCTCACCCAGTGCCATTTTCGAAGACAGGGCCGGAACGATCTGGGTGGGCTCCGGACAGGGGCTGAACCGTCTGAACCGGGATACAGGCCGGTTTACTCATTTTCGAGCTAACCCCGATGACCCGACCGCTCTGTTCAGTGATGAAGTGACGGCTATCACAGACGATCAGGCGGGAAACATGTGGATTGGGGGTCACGATGTGGTACAGCGGATGCGCGCAGGCGAACCGGGCCGGTTCCAACGCTATCTGCACGATCCAGACGACGAAACGACGATTCTCGGCTCGGATGTCCAGTCGATTACGGAAGACCTGGCAGGCTTCATCTGGGTGACATCCTTTCGGGGCACCTCGAGACTCGATCCGAAAACCGGCAGGGCGACACGCTACGTACATAACCCGGATGATCCCGAGTCTTTGAGCGCGAATCAGGTGCAATATGCGTACGAACGTAAATCCGAGCCGGGCGTAATCTGGATGGCTCTGTTCGGAGGAGGGCTTGACCGCCTGGATGTCGCAACCGGTAAAGTCCGCCACTTTACCGAACGGCAGGGTCTTTCGAACAACAGCGTTTACGGGTTCGTCGAGGATGACGAGGGCAATCTGTGGTTGTCTACCAATCGCGGCTTATCGCGCTTCGATCCCGACACGGAGACGTTTCGGAATTATGGTACCGAGATCGGACTCCAATCCCTGGAATTCAACAGCGGCGCCTTTCACCGGGGCCCTTACGGAGAATTCTTTTTTGGAGGCGTGAACGGCCTCAATAGCTTCTACCCGAACGAACTGGGCGACAATACGCAGGCTCCGGAGATCACGCTCGTTGACCTGAAGCTCTTTAATGAGAGTATTGTTGGATCGGATGATGTCGCATTGCACGGTTCGATCTCCGATGCAGAAGAAGTGGTGCTCGATCACTCGCAGAACGACATCGAGTTCGACTTCGTCGCTCTACACTTCAAGGATCCGGCCAAGAACGAATACGCCTACAAGCTGGAAGGATGGAACGACGACTGGGTTTACGTTGATAACAAACGCAGCGCTTCGTTTACGAACCTGGATCCGGGCGAATACACGTTCAGGGTAAAGGCGGCCAATGCCGACGGCATCTGGAATGAAGAGGGGGCCTCGATCCGGCTTGTTATCACACCGCCGTTCTGGTCGACCTGGTGGTTCAGGATTCTCGCTCTGCTCGCTTTCGCGGGCGTGATCGCGGGCGGATATCGGATACGTACACAGCAGCTGGCTGCCCGTGCCACAGAACTCGAAGGACTCGTCGACGAGCGAACCGCCGCCCTGAAGGAGAGCAACGACCAACTTGAACAAAGTGCGACCATCGTCGAAGCCATCAATCAGGAGACGAGCTTCAGGCGTTTGTTGACGAAGATTCTGGAGGAAGCCCGCGTCATGCCGGGTGTCGAAAAAGCCACAGCGCTTATTCGCATGCCGGAGGACGACCTTTTCCATGTTCGCGCCAGTTCTGGATGGGATGTCTCCGCCATGGCAGATATTCGACTGACTGACGCCGACGCACATTCACGCTACGTCGATCGGACCGAAGAGCTCTCCGACAACATATTCGTTGCCCGAAATGCGAAAGACCGGGCCGGTGCTGAGACCATGGCTGAATTCGGCCAGGTCGCTTCGTTCATGGTGCTGCGAGTGGTCGTTGAAGAAGAAGTGGTCGCCTATCTCGTTTTTGACAATCTGCAAGACGAAGACGCTTTCGCACAGCGCGATGTCGACTTGCTGCGGAGGCTGCAGGAGCACATCACGTCCGCATTCATAAAGACTCGGATCCTGGAAGATCTTGAGTCGCAGCGGTCGGGGCTTCAAGAAGCGCTTGACGACTTGCGGTCGACGCAGGACCGACTCGTGCAGTCAGAGAAGATGGCGTCACTGGGCCAGTTGACAGCCGGCATCGCGCACGAAATCCGGAATCCGCTCAACTTCGTGAACAACTTCTCCGAAATGTCGGCCGAGCTTGCCGAGGACATGGAGAAAGAGCTGGCGAACCGCAAGGACGACCTGCCCGACGATTTGCTCGCGTCGCTCCAGGACATGATTGATACGCTCAAAGTGAATGCCTCGAAGATCCACGAGCACGGAGAGCGCGCCGAGAGCATTGTCGACAACATGCTCGAACATTCGAAGGGAGGTGAGGGCGAGCGCCATCCGACTGATCTGAACGCCCTGCTCGATGAGTATGTCACGTTGGCCCACCACGGTTTGCGCATCCGGTATGAAGACTTGGACGTGCATATCAACCGCGAGTACGACGAGAATGTCGGCAAAGTCGACATCGTCCCGCAGGAAATGGGACGGGTGTTCATGAATCTGCTCGGGAATGCGTTCGACGCCTTAGAGGAGGGTGGAGTGGGGAGTGAGGAGGGAGGAGTACCGACCGTGACCATCTCTACGTCGAAATCAGGCGCAAACATCGAGATCCGAGTAGTGGACAACGGCCCCGGCATCCCGCCGAAGGTGAAAGAGAGGATCTTTGAGCCTTTCTTTACGACGAAACCAACGGGCACCGGCACGGGTCTGGGGCTAAGCATGTCTTACGACATCATCACGAAAAGTCATGGGGGGTCCTTGGAGGTTGAGTCCGTTGAGGGCGAAGGGGCGACGTTCATCGTGAGGTTGCCGGCATGAGACACGTGAAAAAGGTAAAAGGGAAAGGGAAAATGGGAAAAGGACGGATTCGAAGGTACGTGACGGTGGCGCTGTTGTGTCCTTTTACCTTCTCCCTTTTGCCGTTTCCCTTTTTGTTCTTTCCCTTTCCGACGCAGTCGTTGGCCCAACAGGTTGCTCAATCTGAAATCCCTGCTCCCCTAACTGCGCGAACGGTTTCGCCCCGCTTCCAAACCCTCACACTCGAAGACGGCCTCGCTCAGGGCAACATCCACGACATCTTCCAGGACAGCCGCGGATTCATGTGGTTCGCGACGCAGGGGGGGCTTAACCGGTGGGACGGTTACGAGATGCGGGTCTTCAAGCAACAACCGTTCGATTCGACATCCATATCGTCGAGTTGGGTCAACAGTGTTTCCGAAGATGCTGACGGCTTCTTGTGGATCGCGACGGTCGAAGGGCTCAACAGAATGGACCCCAACACGGAGGAATTCGTGTCGTGGACGCATGATCCCCTAGATCCCCAAAGTTTGTCCGACAATTTGGTGTATGGCGTCCTGCCGGCAAGCGACGGCTCGATATGGGTCTCTACATCGGCAGGTCTAAATCGGATGGATGTCGAGGATCCGGGTATCTTCCAACTGTTCGAGCACGACCCGGACGATCCGACAACGCTTAGTCATCCAGCCGTTTTCTACCTATACGAAGACAGTGGCGGTCGCATCTGGGCCGGGACGCCCGACGGCCTGAATCGTATCGAAGATCAACAAACCGGTACGGTAAGAAGGTATTTCGACCTTGAGGGCATTCCGGGATGTGGTCCGTTCGGGTTTGAAGACGGGTTTGCGGCGATCGGTCCGTTGGAGCGCCCAGAGGAGCCCGGAATCATTTGGGTTGCAACCGAGGGCGGATTGGCCCGGCTCGATCCCGACACGGGCGAGCACGAGTTTTTCGACTCGACAACCGAAGGCTGCGGAGCATTTGGAATCGTCCAGGACCCAATCAACCCGGGCGTCCTATGGGCAACGATGGCAGAGAAAGGCATTGCCCGCTTCGACATACGCACACAGAGTTTTCAGATCCACGAGCAGGGTGGGACCTCATCGAGCGGCGTACCAGGCGACGCCTCGTTTGCGCTCTATGCAGACCGGTCGGGTGTCATCTGGATCGGCTCCTGGCCATTCGGCGTCAGCTACTTCGACCCGACCTCCGTCGGTGTGGCTCACCACACGAGTGTGCCCGACGACCCGAACTCACTCGGTGGTGCACAGGTCACTTCCATGTTCCTCGGACGAGATGGAATCCTTTGGGTTTGGTCGTCCGAGATCGTAAATGCAACGCTGACTGCCCTCGACCGGGCCAACGGGACGGCCGAGTACTATAGACACGACCCAAACAACCCTGCCACCGTGGGGCCCGGTGGATATTGGGGATATGTAGTCGAAGATCCCTCCGGCTACATTTGGGTGGGTACGCGGGCCTCCGGGCTGGACCGTCTCGACCCCCGCTCCGGAGGGTTTACGCACTATCGTCACGATCCGAATGATCCGGAAAGTCTTCCAGCCGACGAGGTTGGAGGCATGTTTGTTGACCGTGCAGGAACGCTCTGGCTCGGACATCGCGGAACCTTAAGCCGAACCAGCACAGCCGACCCAGGCAGGTTCCAGTCGTACGTCGGCGAAGAAGGAAACGACGCCACCATCTTTCCGACGCTAGTTCGAGGAATCTCTGAAGACCACGCCGGCTTCATCTGGGTCGCCCAGAATGACGGTGTATCGCGGCTCGACCCGATATCGGGACGTATCAAACGCTGGACACACGATCCATCCGACCCCCGAACGCTGGGCGGAAGGTCAGCAACTTACGTCCACGAGCGGCGCATCGAACCAGGCGTAGTGTGGATCACTTCGTACGGTGGAGGGCTTGACCGCCTGGATGTCGAAACGGGAGAAATTCGCCACTTCACAGAGCGAGATGGACTCGCCGACGGCGGCGCCTACGGCATGCTCGAAGACGAGCGAGGCAGGCTCTGGATCAGTACAAATCGCGGTCTCTCACGCTTCGATCCCGATACTGAGACGTTCAGGAATTACGGGATGGAGATCGGGCTCCAGGGCTTGGAGTTCAACTCGGGCGCCTTTCATCGCGGGTTTCAGGGGGAGTTCTTCTTCGGCGGCCAGAATGGTCTGAACAGTTTCTTCCCGAACGAGCTCAACGAGAACCGCAAACCACCGGAGGTCACGCTCGTCGACCTGAAGCTGTTCAACGAAAGCGTCGCCAAAACAGGCGCCGTCGAACTCTCTGGGTCCCTGGACAAGACAGAGCAGATCACGCTGCGCCATGATCAACGCGATCTGGAATTCGACTTCGTTGCTTTCCACTATACGGATCCAGGATCGAACGAATACGCCTACAAGCTCGACGGGTGGAATGATGACTGGGTTTACGTTGGAACCAAGCGAACGGCGTCGTTCACGAACCTCGATCCCGGTGAGTATACGTTTCGTGTGAAGGCTGCCAACAGTGACGGGGTGTGGAACGAAGAGGGCGCCTCAATCAAGATCATCGTGACGCCACCGTTCTGGGCGACCTGGTGGTTCAGGATTTTAGGTTTGTTTGCGTTCACGGGCGTCATTTTGGGAGGATACCGGTTGCGGACGGCACAACTCGAATCCCGCGCCCGGGAGCTTGAAGGCGAGGTTGACGCCCGCACGGCCCAACTCAAGGCCAGCAACGACCAACTGGAGCAGAGCCAGTCGATCGTCAAGGCCATCAATCAAGAAACGAGTTTCCGGAGGCTGCTGACCAAGATCATGGAGGAAGCCCGGATAATGCCCGGGGTTGAGAAGGCGACCGCCATTATCTATATGCCGAAAGAGGGTGTGTTCAGGGTTCGCGCCAGTTCAGGATGGGACGTGGACGCCATGTCTGACATCACGCTGACCGACCGGCAGGCAAGGAAGCGCTACGTAGCTAATTCCGAGGAAGTTGGTGAAGACATCTTCGTCGCCAAGAATGTCGCCGAACGAGAAGGATCCGACCAGATGGCCGAGTTCGGGCAGGTGGCGTCGTTCCTCGTCCTTCGCATCATGGTCGAGGGAGACGTCGCGGGATACCTGGTTTTCGATAACCTGACCGATGCTGATGCATTTGACGAGCGGGATGTAGCGTTCCTCGAACGGCTCCGCGAGCACATCCAGTCGGCGTTTATCAAGACGCGCATTTTGGAAGATCTGCAGACGACGCTCGGTAGTCTGCAATCAACACAAGACCGACTCGTCCAGACCGAAAAGATGGCGTCACTCGGAGAACTGACGGCAGGCATCGCGCACGAGATCAAGAACCCACTGAATTTCGTGAATAACTTCGCTGAAGTAGCGGTCGAGCTTGTCGAAGAGGCTGCGCAAGCGGCCCAAGACGGTTCGCCGGAGCGCGTGGCCGAAATCCTGGCCGAACTCAAGGAGAATGCCGAGCGCATCGAGCACCACGCCAAGCGCGCCGACGGCATCGTCGAAAACATGATGCAGCACGCGTCCGGGTCGGGCCGCGTTGAACCGACCGACATCAACGCCCTGCTTGATGAGTACGTTGCGTTATCCTATCACGGATTCAGGGCCAAACATGACGACTTCGAGATTGTGATTGAGAAGAATCTGGATGATTCGATCCGCAAACTCGACGTCAACCCGCAGGAACTGGGTAAGGTCTTTCAGAACCTGTTGGGCAATGCGTTTGACGCGCTTCGCGCGAATGGAGAGCGGAGAATGGAGAGTGGAGAAGTGCCCACGGTCACGGTGTCTACGTCAAAGACAGACAAGTCAGGCTCTGAAGAGATCGAGATTCGGATTTCCGACAACGGACCGGGGATCCCGGATCAAGTCCGGGACAAAATATTCGAGCCGTTCTTCACCACGAAGCCTGCGGGTAGTGGCACAGGTCTTGGATTATCAATGAGTTATGACATCATCACAAAAGGTCACGGCGGGGAATTGGAAGTCGAATCGGAGCCGGGGAAAGGAGCGACGTTTATCGTGAGGTTGCCGGCATGAGACACGTGAAAAAAGTAAAAGGTAAAAGGGACAAGGGAAAAGGACGATCGCAGGGGTTGGTTCCTCCGATTTGCGTATACATTTTTACGTTCTCCCTTCTCCACTCTCCACTGTTCGCGCAGATCAGCCGGCAGGAAATACCAGCCCCGTTATCAGCGCGAACAATTTCACCTCGGTTCGACCACCTCACCCTCGACGACGGCCTCTCGCAGGGCCAGATCAGCGACATCCTGCAAGATCGGCACGGGTTCATGTGGTTTACGACGCAGGACGGTCTGAATCGTTGGGATGGCCACGAATTCAAGGTCTACTACCACCAGCCGTTCGATTCGACGACGCTGAGTAGTTCGTGGCTCAACACAATGGCCGAAGATGCGGACGGAAATTTGTGGATCGGTACCGATGCCGACGGGCTCAACAAGATGGATCCGCTCACGGAGGAGTTCACGCACTTCCTTCACGATCCTGATGACTCCACGACCATTGCGGACCCAAAGGTCAGTGACATTCTGTTTGCGGGCGACGGTACGATGTGGGTGACCACGGACAAAGGACTGAGTAGGATGGATCCGTCCCGTCCAGGTGTTTTTCGAAACTACTACCACGATCCGAACGATTCGACGTCGCTCTCCCACAGCATGATGTTTGCTCTCTTTGAGGACAGTTCGAACAGAATCTGGATTGGCGGCGCCCACGGTCTCAACCGTTTGGAATCTGCAGAGCAGGGCACGTTCACGAGGTTTCTCTCAGCGCCTGCCGACGCCGAATGTTGGTTTGGACCGCCCGAGTGGAACAGCGTAGCGTTTGGGCTGGAACGACCCGAGGAGCCGGGCATCATATGGTTTGGGTCCGATCAGGGCCTTCTTCGATTCGACGCCACCGATGACAGCTGGGAGCGAATCAGGCCGGACGCCGATGACCCGTGTGCCTCGATCTTCAGGGTCATCCAGGATCCGGTCAATCCGGGCGTCCTGTGGGCGGCCGACATGGACGTTGGCCTTCACCGCTTCGACATCCGAACCGAATCGTTCACCACATACCGGAACGACCCGGATGATCCGTCATCCCTCCAGAGAGGCCAGGTCTGGAGCGTGTTCAAGGATCGAGGCGGCATGGTTTGGACGGGCTCGCGACAGTATGGGCTGGCCCGGTTCGACCCGACTTCGATCGGGCTGGCGCACTACCGGAACGTACCCGGCAATCCAAATACGCTCGGCAACAACAGCATTTTCGGTATACACCAGGGACGCGATGGTGTCATTTGGACGGGAAACGTGGGGAGACCTGGATGGATTCTGACTGCGCTCGACAGAGCGAACAACTTGGCGACGCACTATCAACACGATCCCGACGACCCGAATAGTCTGGGGAGTGGCCCCCCGTCGTCCGTCTTTGAGGATAGAGCGGGCACGATCTGGGTTGGCGGGTTTCAAGGACTTAATCGGCTCAATCAGGCGACCGATTCGTTCACGCATTATCGCGCCAATCCAGAAGAATCCACCGCCCTTTTCAGCGATACTGTTGCCGTCATTACCGAAGACCAGGCAGGCAATCTATGGGTCGGTGGCCAAGATGCTGTTCAGCGAATGGATCCGGCCAACCCAGGGCTGTTCACGCGCTTTGTGCACGATCCGGACGACGAGTCGACCATTGTTGGCGGCATGACGCAATCAATCAACGAGGACCTCGCGGGATTCATCTGGGTTGCATCCACGAAGGGTCTCTCTAGACTGGATCCCAAAACAGGACGTGCAACCCGTTTTGTTCACGACCCCGAGAATCCAGGCTCGCTGACGGCTGTCCACATCATGTATGCGGCAGAGCGAAGCTCGGAGCCGGGTATTATCTGGGCCACTACGTACGGGGGAGGACTCAATCGTTTAGACGTAAGTACTGGCGAAGTGAGGCACTTTACCGAGCGCGACGGCCTCCCGAACAACGGGTTATACGGGTTCGTGGAAGACAACGAGGGCAACCTTTGGATCTCGACCAACCGGGGTCTTTCGCGCTTCGACCCTGAAACCGAGACGTTCCGCAATTTCGGAACCGAGGTCGGATTACAGTCGCTGGAATTCAACGGCTCTGCGTTTCACCGCGGCCCCTACGGCGAGTTCTTTTTTGGCGGCCCGAATGGACTGAATAGTTTCTATCCGAACGAACTCGGCGACAATACCAATGCACCCGAGGTTACTCTCGTAGATCTTAAGCTTTTCAACGAGAGCATCGTTGGGTCAGATGCGGTCGAACTTGAGGGATTGATCGCTGATACCAAAGAAGTGGTCCTCAATCACTCACAAAACGACATCGAGTTCGACTTTATCGCGCTGCACTTCACGGATCCGGCGAAGAACGAGTACGCCTACAAGCTCGAAGGATGGAACGACGACTGGGTCTTTATCGGGAACAAGCGAACCGCATCGTTCACGAACCTCGATCCCGGCGAATACACGTTCCGCGTTAAGGCGGCCAACGCAGGTGGCATCTGGAACGAAGAGGGGACATCGGTCCGGCTCACCATCACCCCCCCGTTCTGGTCGACCTGGTGGTTCAGAATCCTCGCGATTTTCGGCTTTGTCGGTGTAATTGCAGGTGGATATCGGTTGCGCACGCGGCAGCTGGCCGCTCGTGCTACCGAACTGGAAGGACTTGTCGATGAACGTACGGCTGAGTTGAAGGAGACCAACGACCAGCTGGAATTAAGCAACGACCAGCTCGAGCAGAGCGCCACCATCGTTGAAGCGATCAACCGGGAAACGAGTTTCAGGCGCCTGCTGACGAAGATCCTCGAGGAAGCACGCGTCATCCCGGGGGTCGAAAAGGCGACTGCCATTATCCGAATGCCTGATGACGACCGTTTTCATGTCCGCGCCAGCTCTGGTTGGGACGTCGAGGCAATGTCCGACATCCGACTCACGAAGCAAGAAGCGCGCGAACGATATGTGGAGCAGGCCACCGAAGTCTCTGATAATATTTTTGTCGCGAAGGACGTCAAGAATCGTGCTGCGACCGATCGAATGGCAGAGTTTGGCGACGTCGCATCGTTTATGGTACTGCGTGTGGTCATTGAAGGAGATGTCATCGCATATCTCGTCTTCGACAACCTGAAAGATGAGAACGCCTTCGCGCAGCGGGATGTCGACTTGCTGCGGCGATTGCAGGAGCACATCACGTCTGCATTCATCAAGACGAGAATCCTCGAAGACCTTGAGTCGCAGAAGACCGGGCTGCAATCTGCCCTCGATGACTTGCGCTCAACGCAGGACCGGCTCGTGCAGTCTGAAAAAATGGCCTCGTTGGGTCAGTTGACAGCGGGCATCGCGCACGAAATTCGGAATCCGCTCAACTTCGTGAACAACTTCTCCGAAATGTCGGCCGAGTTGGCCGAGGACATGGAGAGAGAACTGACCGACCGCAAGGCCGACCTGCCTGGCGACTTGCTCGCGTCGCTCCAGGACATGATCGACACGCTGAAGGTGAATGCGTCGAAGATCCATGAGCATGGCGAGCGCGCCGAGAGCATCGTCGAGAACATGCTCGAGCATTCGAAAGGAGGGGAGGGCGAGCGCCACCCGACCGATCTGAACGCCCTGCTCGACGAATATGTTACGCTGGCGCATCACGGATTGCGCATCC
>SMVB01321027.1_pt1 | contig 10550 bp, 7 predicted proteins | sample 2456461 | NCBI WGS metagenome assembly SMVB01 (sample SAMN11095934, study PRJNA526329) | marine sediment metagenome | biome: Marine sediment; feature: Surficial sediment; material: Deep marine sediment; isolation source: Hadal surficial sediment | place: Pacific Ocean | collected 2014-05 | depth 0-1...
CGCGTCACCGGGGTCGAACGGTTCGGCCTGGTGACGCCCTACGTCGATGCCATCCAGGACGCCATCCTGGACAACTACCGCGCCGCCGGCTTCCGCTGCGTGGCCGAGCGGCACCGGGGCGAGAGCATCAACTTCGCTTTTTCCGAGGTCAGCGAATCGACCATCCGGACCATGCTCGGGGAGGTGGCGGAAGCGGAACCCCAGGCGGTGACCACCCTTTGCACCAACCTCCGAGGGGCACCCCTGGCCGAGGGATTCGAGAGGGAGACCGGAATTCCGCTTTACGATTCGGTCTCGGTCGTGATCTGGAAATCCCTCAAGCTGGCGGGCGTGGACCCCGGTCGCGTCAAGGGCTGGGGCCGGCTGTTCGCCGATATGGCCTGAATCAGCGGGCGTAGGGGAGACAAGGACCGATGGCCGATTTCGACCTCGTGATCCGCAACGGCAGGGTGGCCACGGCGGCGGACGTCGTCACCTACGACATCGGTGTCGCCGGGGGACGGATCGTCGCCCTGGCGGAAAACCTGGGAGCCGGCGAGAGAGACATCGACGCCGCCGGCAAGCTTGTCCTGCCGGGGGGCGTGGACGGCCATTGCCACCTCGATCAGCTCATGTCCGACGGCTCCCGAATGGCCGACGACTTCCGCTCCGGTACCATCTCCGCCGCCTGCGGCGGGACGACCACGGTCATCCCCTTCGCCTGCCAGATAAAGGGCCACTCGCTCCGCGAGGCGGTCGACGACTACCACCGCCGGGCCGAGGGCAAGGCCCTTATCGATTACGCCTTCCACCTCATCATCAGCGATCCCACGGAGCAGGTGATAGGCCAGGAATTGCCGGCCCTCATCCACGACGGCTACACGTCCTTCAAGATCTACATGACCTACGACGACCTGAAGCTGAACGACCGGGAAATACTGGAGGTCTTCGCTGTGGCCCGGCGCGAGGGCGCCCTGACCATGGTCCACGCCGAAAACGCCGACTGTATCGGCTGGCTGACCGAACGGCTGGAGGCCGCCGGCCGGACGGCGCCCCGCTACCACGCCACCTCGCGGCCGCCGGTGGTCGAGCGGGAGGCTACCCACCGGGCCATCGCCCTGGCCGAACTGGTGGACGTGCCGATCCTCATCGTCCACGTGTCGGGCGAGGAGGCGGCGGCGCAGATCCAGGCGGCCCGGGACCGGGGCCTTCCCATCCATGGCGAGACCTGTCCCCACTACCTGTTCCTCACCGCCGAGGACCTGGATCTCGATGGCTTCGAGGGGGCCAAGCATATCTGCAGCCCGCCGCCCCGCGACGCCCGAAACCAGGAGGCCGTGTGGCGGGGATTGGAGAACGGCGTCTTCGATATCGTGTCCTCGGACCACGCGCCTTTCCGTTACCACGACGACAAGGGCAAGATGATTCGCGGCAAGGGCGCCCCCTTCGCCCAGGTGCCCAACGGCATCCCCGGGATCGAGACGCGCCTGCCGCTGTTGTTCTCGGAGGGCGTGGGCAAGGGGCGTATCTCCTTGAACCGGTTCGTCGCCCTGACCGCGACCAATCCGGCGCGTCTGTTCGGTCTCTATCCCAGGAAGGGCACCATCGCCATCGGGTCCGACGCCGACCTGGCGATCTGGGACCCCGAGCGCCAAGTCACCATCACCAACGACATCCTCCACCACAACGTCGATTACACACCCTACGAGGGAATGAAGGTTCAGGGCTGGCCGGAAACCGTGCTCTGCCGGGGCACCGTCGTGGTCGAGCAAGGAACCGTCGTCGGAGCGGAAGGCGGCGGTCGTTTCCTGCCCTGCGAGTTGCCGCGGCCGGCCCGTCCGGAGGATTCCCTGGCGATATCCTGAACTTCCCACCGGCGGCGGCCCGAATTTGTGAAAATACGGTGCCGATATGATATTTGCGGCACAGCGTTCGCCGTTCTCGCCTAATACCAAGGACCGAACCTTCTAGGACCATAACCAAATCCGTCAGGAGACCTGGGCATGACCGATATTCGGGATCCCATCGAGTTTGAACTGTTCAAGAACGCCATCTTCTCGATCGCCGACGAGATGGCGCTGACCATCACCAGGACCACCTATTCCGGGGTGCTCAAGGACAACATGGATTTCTCCACCGCCTTCGCCGACGCCGAGGGCAAGCTGGTGGCCCAGGGCCTGACCCTGCCCGGGCACCTGGGATCCATCCCCACCGCCCTGGAGGCGGTCAGGCGCCGCTTCCAGGACGACATGGAGGACGGCGACGTCTTCATCATGAACGATCCCTTCGACGGCGGCATGCACCTGCCCGATATCTTCATCTTCAAGCCGATTTTCGTGGACGGCAAGATCATGGCCTACAGCGCCACCATCTGCCACCACACCGACGTTGGCGGCCGGGTGGCCGGATCGAACGCCGCCGATTCGACCGAGATCTATGCCGAGGGCCTGCGCATTCCACCCCTCAAGCTCTATGAGGCGGGCAAGCCCAACCAGACCATCCATGCCCTGATCGAGAAGAACGTACGGCTCCCGGTGCGGGTCTTCGGCGACCTGAGGGCGCAGCTCGCGGCCTGCCACATCGCCGAGCGGCAGTTCCGCGAACTGGTCACCCGCTACGGCGCGGAAACGGTCGTCCAATTCATGGAGGAGGTGATCGACTACGCCGAACGGCTGACCCGGGCCGCGATCGCCGAACTGCCGGACGGCGAATTCAGTTTCGAGGACTGGATCGACGACGACGGCATCGAATTCGGAAAGCCGATCCGCCTGTTCGTCACGATCAAGAAGAAGGGCGACAGCATCCACGCCGATTGGACCGGGACCTCGCCCCAGGTCAAGGGGGCGATCAACGCGACCCTGTCGTGGACCAAGGCGGCCACCTACACCGCCATCAAGTCGGTGCTGCCCAACGACATCCCCTCGAACGAGGGCGTGTTCCGGGCGATCCAGGTGGAGGCGCCCGTGGGCACCATCGCCAACTGCGTGCTGCCCGCCGCCTGCGCGGCCCGCGGTCTGACCGGCTTCCGCATGCTCGACTGCGCCTTCGGGGCGGTCGCCATGTGGTTGCCCGACAAGGTGTGTGCGGCTTCCGACGGCGGCAACACGGGTATCACCATCGCCGGCTACTATGCCGACCGCACGCCCTTCATCTACGTCGATTTCACCACCGGCGCCTGGGGCGGCCGGCCCTGGGCGGACGGGCTGGGGGGCAATACCAACCTGCTCATCAACATGGCCTCGCAACCGGTGGAGGTGACCGAGGCCGAACACCCGATCCAGATCCTGGCCTACGAGTTCATCCCCGACAGGGCGGGGGCCGGCAAGTTCCGGGGCGGGACCCCCTTCCGCCGGGACTACAAGTTCCTGGAGACGGAGGGCATCTTGCAGGTGCGTTCCGACAGGCGGGACCACCGTCCCTACGGCCTCTATGGCGGCGATCCAGGCAAGCCGTCCTGGAATTACTTCAATCCGGACACCGAGAACCGCCTGTTGACCGCCAAGCTGACCATGGACATAAAGGCGGGCGACGTCCTCCGACACGAAATGGCGGGGCCCGGGGGCTGGGGCGATCCCCTGGAACGGGACACCTGGCGGGTCCTCAAGGACGTTCTGAACGAATTTGTCGGCGCCGAAGCGGCGCGCCGCGACTACGGCGTGGTCATCGACACCGCGGCCATGACCGTGGACGAGAAGGCAACCCAAACCCTGCGGGCCGAGTTGCGCGCCAAGCGCGGTTGGAAGGAAGTCCCCAAGGTTTCCTGGGAGGAATGGCGCGACACCGAAGAAGCCGCCGAATAATGGCTAATACCAAAGGCCCTAAGTAATGACGCATAGAGATCGCGCGGGCGATCCGCCGGGCAGGAGGGGGGCCGCGGGCGATGCGGGGCATCGTCAAGGCCTGCCGACGCACTCCGGCGGTTCGCCCGCGCGACCGGAACGGCGGCTTCCCAAGGCTTGTGGACGGGGGCTTTCGGACGGCGTCCCCCGTGGCTCGCGGTGCCCCGCACCGCCACGCCACGCGCTCCTTGCCGAAAGCCTTGGGAGGCCGTCTCTATGTGTCATTAACTTAGGACCTTTGGTATAACAGGCCAAGGACAAGGAAGAATCCATCATGACCGGTTTTCGGGTAGGCGTGGACATCGGGGGGACCTTTACGGACATCGTCTTCCTGGGCGCCGACGGGAAGATCCATACCAAGAAGATCTCATCCAGCGTCGAGGACTACGCCCAGGCCATCGCCGACGGCCTCGACCAGGTGTTCGGGGAGACCGGGCTCCAGGCATCCGCGGTCGAGGAACTGCGCCACGGGACCACGGTGGCCTCCAACGCCATCCTCGAGAGCAAGGGGGCGTTGACCGGCCTCATCACCACCAAGGGATTCCGCGACATCCTGGAAATCCGCAACCTGCGGATGCCGCGGCTCTACGATCTCACCTGGGAGAAGCCGGTGCCCCTGGTCGAGCGACACCTGCGGGTCGTCGTCGACGAGCGGGTCAACGCCCAAGGCGGCATCGACAAGCCCCTCGATCCCAAGGACGCCGAGCGGGCGGTGGACGAATTGCTGGCCCGGAAGGTGGAGGCGATCGCGGTCTGCCTGATCCATTCCTACGCCAATCCCGAACACGAACTGATGATCAAGGAGATCATCGGCAAGAAGGCTCCCGGGCTGCCCTTCTGCATCAGCTTCGAGGTGCTGCCCGAAATCAAGGAGTACGAGCGCACGTCCACCACCACCATCAACGCCTACATCATGCCCATCGTCGCCAGCTACCTGGCCTCGTTGCGCAAGAACCTGGACGACGCGGGAGTGACCGTTCCCTTGCTGCTCATGCAGTCGAACGGGGGCCTGACCACGGCCGATGAAGCGGCCCGGCTGCCCATGAACATCATCGAATCGGGACCCGCCGCCGGGGTCATCGGCGCCCAGGCCCTGGCCCGGGCGGGCGGCCTTCCCAACATCGTCACCTTCGACATGGGGGGCACCACCGCCAAGGCGTCCCTGGTCGAGAACGGCGAGGTGACGCGCTCCATCGAATACCAGGTCGGCGGCGGCATCATGATGGGATCGCGCCTGCTCACCGGCGCCGGCTACATGCTCAAGGTTCCCGCCATCGATCTGGCCGAGGTCGGGGCCGGCGGCGGCTCCATCGTCTGGATCGACGCCGGCGGTTCCATGCAGATCGGCCCCCAGAGCGCCGGCGCCGATCCGGGACCGGTGTGTTACGACACCGGAGGGACGAAGCCGACGGTGACCGACGCCAACGTGCTTCTCGGCTACATAAATCCCAAATACCTGGTGGGCGGCGAACTCAAACTCGATGCGTCGAAGGCGCGGGCCGTGTTCGAGGACAGGATCGCCAAGCCTCTCGGCCTGTCGGTCGAGCATGCGGCATACGGCGCCCACCAGATCACCGCCTCCAACATGATCCGGGCGATCAAGTCCGTGTCCACCGAACGGGGCCGCGACCCGAGGGAGTACGCGCTATTCGCCTTCGGCGGCTCGGGTCCCATCTTCAGTGCCGGCATGGCCCGCGAACTGCGCATGAAGCGGATCATGGTTCCGCCGTCGCCCGGTTTGTTTTCCTCCTTCGGTCTGCTCTACGCCGACGTCGAGCACCACTATTCGCGGACCTTCCGGCACCTCCTGCGCAAGATAGACCTTGGGGAGCTGAACCGGATCTGGGACCGGATGGTGGACGGCGCGCTGGATCAGCTGGCCGTCGACGGGTTCAGCGAGGGCAAGCGCCAAGTGCGCCGCACCGCCAGCATGCACTACCAGGGCCAGACCTTCGAACTCACGGTGCCGGTGCCCGACGGTCCGATCGACGAAAAGGCGGTCGCGGTCCTGGAGGAGTCCTTCAGCCGCGAGCACGAACGCACCTACGGTCACCGGGCAGGGGCCGACGAGCCCCTGGAGCTGGTCAACATGCAGGTGGTCGGCTACGGGGTTTCGGAGCGTTCGCGGGTGCCCGACCGGATCTTGGCCACCAAGGCCGGGGAGGCCGCCCCGCTGCCGCCCCGCCAGGTTTACTTCGGCCCCGAGGCCGGTTGGCAGGAGACGCCGATCCTCCGGCGAAGCGACTTGGAAACCCCGCGTCAGGGGCCCTGCATCGTCGAGGAATACGATGCCACAGTGGTCATCCCGCCCGATTCGAAGGCGGAGCTGGACACTTACGGCAACATCCTCATCGACCTTTTGTAGGTCTGCCTACAGCTCGCCCTCCCGCTTGAGCATGACGAGCGCCTCCCGGAAGGCGGCGACGGTCGTTTCCAGGTCGTCATCGCCGTGGACGGCAGTGGTGGTGCCGCCCGGCCAGCCGGTGATATCGACCCCGCCCAGCAGCATGGCCAGGCGCAGCTTGGAGACCACCCCCGGGCGGTTGGCCCGCAGGTCCTCGTACGGCTGGTCGAAGGGATCGAAGGCGAAGGGATCGATCTCCCGGCCGCGCGGGTTGGTGAAGAGGTGGAAGGCGGAAAAGGTCCCGTAGGCGGCCCAGGGCACGCCCTCGGCCTCGAGGACCTCGTTCAACCGCCGCCTCAGGGTTTCGGCGAAGGCATTGGCGCGCGCGCAGGCGTCGCCTTCGGCGATGATCTCCAGGGCCGCGATCCCGGCGGCGGCAGTTACCGGATTGGCGTTGTAGGTGCCCTGATGGGGGACCTTCTCGCGCCCTCGGGCCTTAGAAATCTCGAAATCGAGCAGGTCGAGGATGTCCTTGCGCCCGACCAGGGCGCCGCCGGGCAGCCCCCCGGAAACGATCTTGGCCAGGGCCGTCAGGTCCGGGGTGACGCCGAAATGGGCCTGGGCGCCGCCCGGGGCGACCCGGAAGCCGGTCACCACTTCGTCGAAGATCAGCACCACCCCGTGCTCGGCGGTCAGTTCCCTCAGTGCGGCAAGGAATTCCGGGCGCAGGGGCACCAGGCCGAAGGTGGCGCCCGTGGGTTCCAGGATGGCGGCGGCGATGTCGTCGTCCGCCTCCAGGACGTCCCGAACCGCATCGATGTCCCAGGGGTCCATGGGTACCGCCATCGCGGCCACCTCGGGCAGCACGCCGGGTGTTGGCGAGCCGTCGAAGTGGGAGCTGTAGCCCGAAACCACGTGGTCGTGCCAGCCGTGGAAATGGGTGTTGAAGCGCAGGAACTTGCGCCTGCCGGTATGGGCCCGGGCCAAACGCAGGGCCAGATGGGTCGCCTCGGTGCCCGAGGAAGTGAAACGCACCCGCTCGGCCCCCGGGATCAGCCGCTGCACCAGTTGCCCCCAGCGCAGTTCGCGCTCGTGGCTGGAACCGAAGTGGGTGCCGTCGGCCAGGGCCTTTTGGATCGCCGCCAGGACCCGGGGATGGCTGTGTCCCAGGATCAGCGCCCCGTGGCCGCCGAAATAGTCGACGTATTCGTTGCCGTCCACGTCCCATTTGCGGGAACCGTCGGCCCGGGCGACGTAGATGCCATAGGGCGACAGGTAGCGCGCATCGTGGGTGATGCCGCTGGGGAACACCTCCCGGGCCTCGGCGAACAGCTTCTCCGAAAGCGGCGTCCGGTCGCGGAATGCGGCGATGATCGGGGAGTTCGTGGGATTGTGATCTGGCATTTTTTTCTCACTCCCTCGGAGCGGTCGGGGCGGCCTTTCTAGAAGACCCGGTATTTCTCGAACAGTTCCCGGATGTCGCCGCCGGATTGCAGGGATTGGCGGACGATATCCTCGCGATCGCGCGTGGTTTCGGCTTCCTCGATGACCTCATCGATAATCGCCGCCGGGACGATCAGAATCCCGTCGATGTCGCCGAGGACGAAATCCCCCGGCGTCACGGCGACGCCACCGATGCGGATGGGCACGTCGAAGTCCGTGACGTCGTAACGGTAGACAGCGGTCAGCGGCGAGTGGTAGCGGCGGAAAACCGGAAAATCGATGTCCAGTATCTGGGGCGTATCGCGCACGCCCCCCGCGATGACAGCGCCGGTGGCGCCCTTGCCCCGCGCCGTGTTGCTCATCAACTCGCCCCAGTGGGCGGCGACGGTTTCGTCGCCCGGATCGATGACGATGACGCTGCCGGGGACGATGGCGTCCAACATGTCCATCTGCCGGTAGCGGGGATCCTTGCCGTCGTCGTATTGGCGGGCCCGGCCCCGCACCGTGTAGACGGGGCCCGCCACCTTCATCTCCGGCGTCAGGGGGCGAATGTCGACGGGCAGGCACTGGTCGCGGTACTGGGGTCCCATCTGGTCCATGATGTCGGCCACCGCGCCGGTATAGAGCTCGCCCAGGCGCTGGCTCCGTTCGCCATTGTTCTTGGGTTTCATCTTCGAGTCCTTCCTACCAGGCGGCCCTACCAGGCGGCCCTACCAGGCGGCGTAGCCACCATCGATCAAGAGGTCGGCGCCGGTCATGAAGGCGGAGTCGTCGCTGGCCAGGAAGACGGCGCCGGGGGCCATTTCCTCGGGCCGTGCCAGGCGTCCCATGGGGTGCTTGCTCCCCCACACCCTTTCGGCCGTCTCCAGGTCTCCGAAACGGGCCACCATGCGATCGGTGGCGGTCCCCCCGGGCGACAGGGTATTGGCCCGGATGTTGTCCCCGGCATGATCGAGAGCGATGCCCTTGGCCAATTGGACGAGCGCCCCCTTGGTGGCGCAGTAGGCGGCTTGGCCGGCGTTGGCCACCCGCGCCATCTGCGAGGCGACGAGAATGATGCTGCCGCCACCGGCGGCGCGGAGATGGGGAATGGCGTGCTTGCAGATCAAAAAGGCGCCGGTGAGGTTGACCGCGATGGTCCGGTGCCAGTGCTCCTCCTCCATGTCGGCCAGGGTCGTGATGGGAACGAAGGTGGCGGCGTTGGAAACCACGACATGGAGGGCACCGAACTCGGAGACCGCCATCTCGGCGGCGGCCTTGGCCGAGGCGCTGTCGCTCACGTCGCACTGGCAGGCGACCGCGCGGCCACCATCGTCGACGATCCCGCGGGTGACCGAGTCGGCGTCATCGGGGGCGATGTCGGCACACAGCACGGCCGCGCCCTCGGCGGCGAAGGCCCGGGAGATGGCGCGGCCGATTCCGTTTCCGGCACCGGTCACGACGGCGGTCCTGCCGGCGAGTCTGGCTTGGGTCATAAGGGCCCCTTTCCCAGGATTCTGGCGGGTTTCACCATGTCTTCCCGGGCCCCGCCCAGGCTGGGGATCACCCTAGCGCGATTTCCCGGCGATGACCAATGCCGCGCCGACGGGGACGCCAACCGCCCCGCGAGGACGCCGCATTGCGGAACCGAACAACACCGTCTACAATTGTTGGCGGACAAAGCCGCGAAGCAGGGAGAAGCGGAACAAAAACAAAATGGCGGCCGCGTTCGTCAAATGGAAGACGGCGTCAAGGAAGTGAATTATCAGAGCCTTTCGAGGTTGTCTTCTTTGGGTCAAAAAGGGAGGATGACATGAGAAAAGTATTTCCAAGAATAAAAAAATTACTCCAAAGTATACTCGGTGTCACCGTCGCCGGGGTCATGATGTCCACGGCTGCCTGGGCGGCGGACCTGCCCGAGACCTACGTCGTCGGTGTCGGCCTTAATGGCAACACGGTGGCGTCCTACAAGGACGAAGTGCCGTTCTGGTCCAAGACCATTCCCGAGGCTTCCGGAGGCAAGGTGACGGCCGCGTTCTCGCCCCAGGACCGCATGGGCGTGAAGGGCTTTCAGGTGATGCGCATGGTCAAGCTGGGGGTGGTCGACTTCGGGGCCGGCGACGTCAGCAAGATGGCCCAGGACAGCCCGGTCTTCGAGGGTTGCGACCTGGCCGGTCTGGCGCTCGACATCAAGACCGCCCGGGCGGTCTGCGAAGCCTGGCTGCCGACCATGTCGCGGGTGGCGGAGGAACTGTTCAACACCAAGATTCTGGCGGTTGGAACCAACCCACCGCAGGTGATCTGGTGCCGGGTGCCGATTTCGGGCCTTGACGACCTCAAGGGCAAGAAGGTCCGCGTCTTCAACAAGACCATGAGCGACTTCATCGAGGCGGTCGGTGGCACCACCATCAGCATGGCCTTTGCCGACGTGGTTCCCGCCCTGCAGCGCGGCGTGGTGGATTGCGCGGTCACCGGTACCATGAGCGGCTTCACCGCCGGCTGGCCGGAAGTCTCGACCCATCAGTTCCAGATCTACATGGGCTGGAGCATCAACTACCAGTCGGTGAACCTGGACCGGTGGAACGGTTTCAGCCCCCATCTGCAGCAGTTCTTCCTCGAGCAGTTCGACGAGCTCGAGGACAAGATGTGGCAGACCGGAAAGGAAGCCCTCCAAAATGCCGATTTCTGCAATTTCGGCACCGGGACCTGCCCGGAGGGCACGCCGGCCAAGTTGATCAAGGTCGAGGTCAGCGCCGCCGACCAGGCCCTGCATAAGAAACTGATGAATGAGGTGGTGCTTGTCGAATGGGGCAAGCGCGCCGGCTTGGATTACGCCAAGGAGTGGAACGCCACCATCGGCAAGGTGGTCGGCCTGACCATTCCGCTCGATAAGCTCTAAGTCCGGAGCTGGGGCGGGTGCCGGCGGCGCCCGCCCAGTTCTCCTCGCATGTTGGACACTCTGGATC
>SMVB01300343.1_pt1 | contig 10549 bp, 9 predicted proteins | sample 2456461 | NCBI WGS metagenome assembly SMVB01 (sample SAMN11095934, study PRJNA526329) | marine sediment metagenome | biome: Marine sediment; feature: Surficial sediment; material: Deep marine sediment; isolation source: Hadal surficial sediment | place: Pacific Ocean | collected 2014-05 | depth 0-1...
AACCGATCCCGGAACTTGCTCCGGTGACAATGGCGACTTTGTTCGACAGTGCGGTCATTTCGCGAATCCGTTCATATTTTGGTTTTCGTCCCGACGCCAACGGGTCGGTCTCACGCACGGATGAAACGGATTTCACGGCCCGCGTTCACTCCGGTTCTTGCTGTCAAACCAAAATTTATCGGCGGCCTGTCTGTCGGACCCACCGTCGCGAGCGGCGGATCAGGATGGACGCGGGAGCCCTCCTCACGCCGGCATCAGAACCACCGCGGTCACGTTGTCGTCGCCACCGGCGTCGAGGGCGGCTTGGATCAGGGCGTGGCAGGCGCCGCGCGGGTCGCCTGGGCGGGCGCGCAGCATCTCTTCCATCGCCGAGTCGGGCACCATGTTGCTCAGCCCGTCGGTGCACAACACGATCGCGGCCACGCCGTCCAGCGCGAAGCTGTCGATATCGGCGTGATCGTTGTAAGGGGCTCCGATGGCCCGGTTCAGGACATGCCATAGGTCCGAATGCCGCGCCTCCTCCGGGTCCAGGCGGCCGTCCCGCGCCATTCCCGCTGCGACGCTGTGGTCCGCCGTGATCTGGGCCAGATCATTGGCGCGCAAACGGTACAGGCGGCTGTCGCCGAGATGACCCAACCAGGCACGCCCAGCGGCCGGGTCGAGCTGTGTCAGGGTCAAGGTGGTGCCCATCCGCGCCAGCGCTGGGTTTTCGTCGGCCGCGTGACGCACGGCCCGCGCCGCCGCTTGCGCGGCCTCGCGCACCCGATCTTCCGGCGCGCTCGCGGCCCCAGTCCAGGTCAAAAAGTCGCGCGCCGCCTCGCTCGCGACGTAGCTGGCTTCGGCGCCACCCGCGTGTCCGCCCATGCCGTCGCAGACGATATAGGCGGCGGCCTCGGGCACCAGTACGAAGCGGTCCTCGTTGTTGTCACGAAGATGACCGACGTCGGACGCACCGAAGGCGAGCCAACCGGCGCTGTCCAGGCGCGGTTCTTGTCGAAGGGTGAATTGCTCCATGACAAGGGCTATGATGGCGCAAATGATTTTCCTGTTCACGGATTTCGGCATTGTCGGCCCCTATGTGGGCCAGATGAAGGCCGTTCTGGCGCGGCGCGCGCCCCAGGCCACGGTGATCGACCTGATGCACGACGCGCCCGCCTACGGTCCGAAATTCGCGGCCTATCTGCTGGCCGCGCTGGCCGGGGAGCTTCCCTCCGACGCCATCGTGCTCGGCGTGGTCGATCCCGGCGTGGGCGATGCCCAACGCCGCCCCGTCGTGTTGGAGGCCGCCGGGCGCCGGTTCGTCGGTCCCGACAACGGCCTGTTCGCGGTCGCGGCGCTACGCGCCGAGGATTCGCGCTGGTGGGAAATCACCTGGCGGCCGGAGCACCTCAGCAACACGTTTCACGGACGCGACCTGTTCGCGCCGGTCGCCGCCATGCTGGAAGCGGGCGAGGCGCCGCCGGGCGTGCCCCTGGACGGCGCGGAAATCGTGGGGACCGATTGGATGAACGACCTGGGCGAGATCGTCTATATCGATTCGTTCGGTAACGCGATGACCGGAATCCGCTCGGCGTCGCTGCCCACCGACGCGGTGCTGAAAATCCACGATATCTCCGTTCGCAACGCGAATACGTTCTCCGACGTGCCCAAGGGCAGGCCGATCTGGTACCGCAATTCCATCGGGCTGGTCGAAATCGCGGTCAACCAGAACCGCGCCGACGAGGTGTTGGGGCTACTGGTCGGCAGCCACGTCCTGGCCATGGCCATTACCTGACGCGCGATTACCTGACGCCCCAGCGCGCTGGACTCGGCGCGCCGCCTATTTTAACACCGCCGCCTTGTCCAGATCGGCATCTCATTGGCGAGGCTTGTAAATGCGGCGATTTGCCGAAATAATCGGCCCGCGCGGCGCCGGAGAAGCGCCGTGTCTTTTGGGAGGCGGGTCCGCGGCGGTTGGGCGGATCCCATGGCAGCGATAATGAGCGGTTAACAGGGCCCATGAACGATCATGTCGAGGCGCCTGAACAAGGCGCGCGTGACACTTTTCCGAAAATCCTGCTCGACCTCGCGGCGCATCGCGGCGACAAGGTGGCGATCCGCGAGAAGGACTTGGGCATTTGGCAGTCCTATACCTGGGCGCGGTCGCTCGACAATATCCGCGATCTCGCCCTGGGTCTGGCGGCGCACGGCTTCGCGCGCGGCGATAAGATCGCCATCATCGGCGACAATCGCCCGCACCTGTACTGGGCGGTCGCGGCGGCACAGGCGCTTGGCGGCGTGCCGGTGCCGATCTACCAGGATTCCATCGCCGAGGAGATGGAATACGTGCTGGAACACGCCGAGGTGCGCTTCGTCGTCGCCGAGGACCAGGAGCAGGTCGACAAGGTGCTGGCCGTGCGCGACAAGCTGCCCGGCATCGAGTTGATCGTTTACAAGGATCCGCGCGGCATGCGCCATTACCGCGAACCGGGCCTGGAATGGTACGAGGACATCCAGAAGCGCGGGCGCGACTTCCACGCCGACAAGCCGGATTACTTCACCGACGAGGTGGCCAAGGGCAAGGGCGCCGACCTGGGCGTGATGTTGTACACGTCCGGCACCACGGGCCGGCCCAAGGGCGTGATGCTGAGCTACGACAACGTGATATTCGCCGCCGGTGTCGGCATTCTCCACGACCGCTTGACCGAGGACGAGGAAGTCGTCGCCTATCTGCCGATGGCCTGGGTTGGCGATCACCTGTTCTCATACGCCGAGGCGCTGTGCGCCGGCTTCACGGTGAACTGCCCGGAGAGCGGCGAAACGGTATTGCAGGACCTGCGCGAAATCGGCCCGACCTATTACTTCGCGCCGCCCCGCGTCTGGGAGAACATCCTGACCACGGTGATGGTGCGCATCGAGGACGCGGCGCGCGTCAAGCGGTGGCTGTTCCACACGTTCATGAAGGTGGCCGAGCGCGTCGGCGAACGCATCATGGACGGCCGGACCGTCGGCATCGGCGACCGGCTGCTCTACGGCTTGGGCGAAATTCTGATCTACGGCCCGCTCAAGGACAACCTGGGCATGTCCAAGATTCGCGTCGCCTATACCGCCGGCGAGGCGCTGGGCCCGGAGATCTTTTCGTTCTACCGCTCCCTCGGCGTCAACATCAAACAGGTTTACGGCATGACCGAGGCGACGGTTTTCGTCACCGGCCAAAGCGACGGCGACGTCCGCAACGATACCGTCGGCGGCGCCTTGCCGGGTGTCGAGATCAAGATCGGCGACGGCGGCGAGGTCATGTTCCGCAGCGCCGGCGCGTTCATGGGCTACTACAAGAACGACGAAGCCACGGCGGAGGCAACCACGGAAGACGGGTGGGTGCATACCGGCGACGCCGGCCTGATCGACGGCGACGGCCACTTGAAGATCATCGATCGCGCCAAGGACGTGGGCGCGCTCACCGACGGCACCATGTTCGCGCCCAAATATATCGAGAACAAGCTCAAGTTCAGCCCCTTCGTTCGCGAGGCGGTGGCCCATGGCGACGCGCGCGACTATGTCACCGCGTTCGTCAATATCGATCTCGACGCGGTGGGCAACTGGGCGGAACGCCGCTCGATCGCCTATACCAGCTATACCGATCTCGCCGCGCGACCCGAGGTGTACGGCCTGATCTGCGAGGAAGTGGAGCGCGTCAACCGGAGCCTGGCCGAGGACGACGGCCTGGCCGGCGCGCAGATTCGCCGTTTCCTGATCCTGCACAAGGAACTCGACCCGGACGACAACGAGTTGACGCGCACGCGCAAGGTGCGCCGCGCGTTCGTCGCGGACAAATACAAGGACCTGATCGACGGCCTTTACAGCGACGCCGACTCGGTCGATATCGAGGCCGAAGTCACTTACGAAGACGGGCGCAAGGGCACCCTCAAGGCGACCTTGACGATCGCGGACGTTACCGTGACCGCGCCCACGGCCAAGGCCGCCTGAACGTTCCATGGAGATCGAAAAACACATCGGGCCGGTGCTGCTGAGCACCGACCGTATCTCGCTCAGCTTCGGTGGGGTCAAGGCGTTGATCGACGTTTCGGCGGCGGTGCGCGAACACGAGATCCTGGGCATCATCGGTCCCAACGGCGCCGGCAAGACCTCGCTGCTGAATTGCATCAACGGCGTTTACCGGCCGCAGGAAGGCTCCATCACCTTCAAGGGCAAGACCCGCAACCGCATGAAGCCGCATCAGGCGGCCGGCCAGGGGATCGCCCGGACCTTCCAGAACGTGGCGCTGTTCCGCGGCATGTCCACGCTGGACAACATCATGACCGGACGTAACACCAAGGTGCGCTGCAATATCATCTTGCAAGCGCTGTGGTGGGGCCCCGCCAAGGCGGAGGAGCTGGAGCACCGCGCCTTCGTCGAACAGATCATCGATTTTCTGGAGATTCAGAGCATCCGCAAGACGCCCGTCGGCAAGCTGCCATACGGCCTGCAGAAGCGGGTGGAGCTGGGCCGGGCGCTGGCGGCGGAACCCGTTTTGCTGCTGCTTGACGAGCCCATGGCCGGCATGAACGTCGAGGAAAAAGAGGACATGTCGCGCTTCATCCTCGACGTCAACGACGAGTTCGGCACCACCATCATCCTGATCGAACACGACATGGGCGTGGTCATGGACATCTGCGACCGCGTGGTGGTGCTCGACTTCGGCCGCAAGATCGCCGACGGCACGCCCGACGAAGTACGCGCCAACCAGGACGTCATCGACGCCTATCTCGGCGTCAGCCACTAAAAAACAGTACGCCAAGAGGTCACGATCATGCTGGATGTTGCCATTTCCGATCCGATTTTCACCATCGAGGTCCTGGTCAGCGGTCTGTTGTCGGGAATCATGTATTCTCTGGTGGCGCTGGGTTTCGCGCTGATCTTCAAGGCGTCGGGCGTTTTCAACTTCGCGCAGGGCGCTTTCGTGCTGTTCGCCGCGCTGACCTTCGTCAGCTTCCTGGAAATGGCCCTGTTCGGCGACGGCGGCGGGGTGTGGTATTTCGCCGCGTGTTTCGTCATCACGCTGCTCGTGATGGTCGGCTATGGCGTCGCGGTGGAGCGCATCGTGCTGAGGCCGCTGGTCAACCAGCCGATGATCATTCTGTTCATGGCCACCATCGGGCTGAACTTCTTCACCGAGGGGTTCGCGCAGATGCTGTGGGGCGCCGAGGTGCACGCGCTGGATCTCGGCATTCCCGACGTGCCCTGGCAGGAATTCGGCGAGGCCACGGGCATATATCTCAGCGTGTTCGAACTCGTTACCGCGGGCATCGCGGGGGTGCTGGTGCTGGGGATCGCGTTGTTCTTCTCAAAAACACGCACCGGGCGCGCGCTCAGGGCGGTGTCCGACGACCATCAGGCGGCCATGTCGGTGGGCATTCCGCTGCAGCATATCTGGGCGGTCACCTGGGCCGCGGCCGGCATCATCGCGCTGATCGCCGGCATGCTGTGGGGCGCCAAGCTGGGCGTGCAGTTCAGCCTGACCTTGCTGGCGCTCAAGGCGCTTCCCGTGCTGATCATCGGCGGCTTCGATTCGATCACCGGCGCCATCGTCGGCGGGCTTATCGTCGGCGCCAGCGAGAAACTGGCCGAGGTCTTCATCGGGCCTTATTTCGGCGGCGCCATCGAAAACTGGTTCCCCTATGCCCTCGCCACCGTGTTCCTGCTGTTCCGGCCGCAGGGCCTGTTCGGCGAAAAGATCATCGAAAGAGTTTAGACCATGTTTTACCGCGAGGCCGGGCAATTCAAATCCAGCTACGCCGCCGATCAGGCGATCTTCCCGATCAAGCAGGATCGGTGGTTCATCGTCGGTTTTCTCATCGTCGCCGTTTTCGTGGTGCCCATGGTGGCCACCGAATACATCCTGCATTCGGTGCTGATGCCGTTCCTGATCCTGTCGGTGGCGGCGATGGGCCTCAATATCCTGCTCGGCTATTGCGGGCAGATTTCGTTGGGCACCGCCGGCTTCATGGCGGTCGGCGCCTTCGCCGCCTACAAGCTTGCCACCGCCTTCCCGGAACTGCCGATCCTGATCAATTTCATCCTGGCCGGCGGCATCACGGCGATGGTCGGCGTCCTGTTCGGCCTGCCCAGCCTGCGCATCAAGGGTTTTTACCTGGCGGTGACCACGCTGGGCGCGCATTTCTTCATCGAATGGGTGATCACGCATTTCGGCTGGTTCACCAATTATTCGACGTCCGGCGTCATCTCGGCCCCGAAGATCGACGTTTTCGGCATCCCGATCGAAAGCGCCGAGTCGCGCTATGTGTTCACCATCCTGATCGTCATCGCGTTGGCGTTTTTGATGAAGAACATGGTGCGCGGTTCCATGGGGCGGGCGTGGATGGCGGTGCGCGACATGGACGTGGCCGCCGAGGTCATCGGCATCCGCCTGTTGCCCACCAAGCTCCTGGCGTTCGGCGTCAGCTCGTTCTATTGCGGCATTTCCGGGGCGCTGTTCGTGTTCGTCTATCTGGGCACCGTGGAACCCCAGGGCTTCGACATCCTGCGCGCGTTCCAGGTGTTGTTCATGGTGATCATCGGCGGCCTGGGCAGCGTGATGGGCTCGTTTTTCGGCGCCGCCTTCATCATCATGTTTCCGATCGTGATCACCAATACCGCGTTCCTTTTCGGCGGCGTGATACGCGCCGAAGTGCTGTCGAACCTGGAACTGATGATTTTCGGCGCGCTGATCATTTTCTTCCTGATCGTCGAACCGGCCGGGCTGGCCCGGCTGTGGTCGATCGGCAAGGAGAAAATGAGACTGTGGCCGTTCCCGCACTGAACCTTGGGCGTGGCGCGGCGCGCGGCGGTTTAATCGGGTTGGCTTAAGTGATACCCTTGGCCTCAAACCCGAGATCGCCCCAACGCAAGAGTTCGTAAACAGGGAGGAATTCGAGATGGGCCTTCGCAAGATCGCATACACGGCGGCGGCCGTGGCGGCGCTGAGCCTGCCGCTTGGCGGACAGGCAAACGCCGAAGACGAAAAAGACATGCAGTTCTATCCGGTCAACGCCTATTGGACCGGACCCTACGCCGCGGGCGGATCGGCCTTCGGCGGCGGCATGATCGACTACCTGAAAATGCTGAATGAGCGCGACGGCGGCATTTACGGCGTCAAGTTCTTTTGGGAGAAATGCGAGACCCAATACCAAAACGACCGCATCGTCGAGTGCTACGAGCGCATGAAACACCGTGGCGCCGGCATGCCATTTTTCAATCCCATGAGCACCGGCGGCACCTACGCCATTTTCGAACGCGCGCAGAAAGACAAGATTCCGGTGCTGACCATCGGCTACGGCCGCACCGACGCCTCCGACGGGCGCGTCTTCCCCTACCTGTTCCCGATGATGACCAACTACTGGTCGCAGAACACCGCCAAGATCAAGTTCATCGGCATGCGCGAAGGCGGCATGGAGAACCTCAAGGGCAAGAAGATCGCCAACGTCTATCACGACTCCGCCTATGGCAAGGAGACCATCCCGATCCTCAACAAACAGGCCGAAATGTACGGCTTCGAGGTCAAGCACTATCCGGTGGCCCATCCCGGGCTCGACCAGAAAGCGATCTGGCTGCAGATCGCGCGTCAGTTCAAGCCCGACTGGGTGATCCTGCGCGGCTGGGGCGTGATGAACCCGACCGCGCTCAAGGAAGCGCAGCGCATCGGTTTCCCACGCGACAAGATGGTCGGCGTGTGGTGGTCGGGGGCCGAGGAAGACACGGTGCCGGCGGGCGTCGCGGCGGAAGGCTACATCGCCGCCGGTTTCCATCCCGGGGGCACCGATTTCCCGGTGATCCAGGACATCATCAAGTACGTCTACGACAAGGGTAACGGCGAGCTGCCGCGCAGACGCCTTGGCTCGATCTACTACAACCGCGCGATCGTGTGGGCCATCGTCTCGACCGAGGCGATTCGCTCGGCCATGGACATGTTCGGCCACCGCCCCGTCATCGGCGAGGAAGTCCAGCAGGCGCTGGAAACACTGGCGATGACCGAGACTCGCATCGAGGAACTCGGCGCGGCCGGTCTGATCCCGGCGTTCTCGGTGTCGTGCGAGGACCACGAGGGCGGCGCGCCGGTCAAATTCCAGCAATGGACCGACGGCAAGTGGGTCGAGATCAGCGACTGGATCGAGACCGATCAGTCGATCGTCCGCCCGATGATCGAGGAATCGGCGGCCAAATACGCCGCCGAGAAGGGCATCACGCCACGCGATTGCCCGTCGGTGTCGGGCTGAGCGCGCGGCTTACACATGAGCCAAGCGGTCACCGAACCCGTTGAGACGACCGACAGCAGCGGCGCGCCGCTGCTGTCGGTCAACAATATCGAGGTCATTTACGACCACGTCATTCTGGTTTTGAAGGGCGTGTCGTTGGAAGTGCCCGAGGGCGGCATCGTCGCCCTTCTCGGCGCCAACGGGGCCGGCAAATCGACCACGCTGAAGGCGATCTCGAACCTGCTGCGCGCGGAACGCGGCGAGGTCACCAAGGGGCGCGTCCATTACCGGGGCGAACGGGTCGACGGGCTCAGCGCGTCCGACCTGGTCAAGCGCGGCGTCATCCAGGTGATGGAAGGCCGACACTGTTTCGAGCACCTCACCGTCGAGGAAAACCTGCTGACCGGCGCCTATACCCGTAAAGACGGCCGCGCCGCCGTTCAGCGCGACCTCGAACTGGTGTACAGCTACTTCCCTCCGCTGCGTTTGCGCCGGGGCAGCCAGGCCGGCTATATCTCGGGCGGCGAACAGCAGATGACCGCGTTGGGCCGCGCGCTGATGGCCCGGCCCAAGCTGATTCTGCTGGACGAACCGTCCATGGGACTGGCGCCCCAGTTGGTGCAGGAAATTTTCGAAATCGTCGGCCGGCTCAATCGCGACGAAGGCGTCAGCTTCCTGCTCGCCGAGCAGAACGCCACCGTGGCGCTACGCTTCGCCGATTACGGTTACGTCCTCGAGAACGGCCGCGTGGTCCTGGACGGCCCGGCCGAAAGCCTGCGCGAAAACGAAGACATCAAGGAATTCTATCTCGGCCTCAGCGAGGGCGGGCGCAAGAGCTACCGCGACATCAAACACTACCGCCGGCGCAAGCGCTGGCTGTCCTGAGGTTCGTCGTCACTCATCATCCTTGCCGCTGACGCCGGCCTCGGCGAAGGTCGCCATTCCCTGGTGCACCGCCACCGCCGCCTTGACGATGCCAACCGCCAGCGCCGCGCCCGAGGCCTCGCCCAAGCGCATGCCGAGATCGAGCAGCGGCGTCTTGCCAAGGCGCTCCAGCAGGCGGCCATGGGCCGGTTCGGCGGAGCGGTGGGCGGCCAGGCAATGGTCCAGCGCCGCCGGGTTCGCGCGATGCAGGGGCGCGACCGCCGCGCAGGCGACGTAGCCATCGAGCAACACAGGAATGCGCCGGTGCCGCGCCGCCAACACGGCGCCCGCGATGGCGGCGAGTTCGCGCCCGCCAAGGCGGCGTAGCGCCTCCAAGGGGTCGTCCAGCGCCGCGCCGTGCAGCGCCATCGCGTCGCGCAGCGCCGCCGCCTTGCGGCTCATCCCGCCCGCGTCGACGCCGGTGCCGGGTCCGACCCAGTCTTCCGCCACGCCACCGTAAAGCGCGCAACACAGCGCGGCGGCGGAGGTCGTATTGCCGATTCCCATTTCGCCAACACAGATCAGGTCCGCGCCGTCCGACACCTTGCTCATGCCAATGGCGACGGCCCCGAGAAACTCCGCCTCGGTCATTGCCGGCGCGACGGTGAAATCGGCCGTCGGCGCTTCCAGCGACAGGGCGTGGACTTCCAACGCCGCGCCGACGGATTTGCATAGCTGATTGATCGCCGCGCCGCCGCCGGCGAAATTCGCCACCATCTGCTCGGTCACTTGGGCCGGAAAGGCGGATACGCCGCGCGCGACGACGCCGTGATTGCCGGCGAAAACCAGCACCCGCACGGCCTCGACGCGCGGCGGATGCGCGCCCTGCCACGACGACAGGAAGGCCGCGATGTCTTCCAGCACGCCAAGCGAACCGGGCGGCTTGGTCAGTTGCGCGTCGCGCGCCCGCGCCGCCCCCTCCATGGCGCCGTCCGCCGCCGGCAGTCGCGCCACCAGATCGCGCAAAGCGTCCATGGTCTCAGGCGCGGTCGGGTCTACGCCGCGCGGTTTATTTTTGGTCGGCACGGTGGATCGTCCTATAACCGGGTGGAGGGATCAACGAAGGCGAGCGGATTTTCTGTCATGGATCGGTCCGATGCAACACCGCCGGGCGGCGGCGGGAAGGATTGGATCGGCGACGCGCGCGTCGCCTTCGCTTTCCTGACCCGCTTTCCCGTGACCGCCGCGGCGACGCCGGGCCGTCTCGGCCGGGCGGCGTGGGCTTTCCCCGTGGTCGGACTGGCGGTCGGCGCGGTGGCCGGTGTCGTCTACATGGTGGCCGTCCTCTTGGGCCTGCCGGCCATGCTGGCGGCCATCTTCGCGGTGGCCTGTCAGGTCATGGCCACCGGCGCGCTGCACGAGGACGCGGTGGCCGACGTCGCCGACGGATTCGG
>SMVB01405614.1_pt1 | contig 10548 bp, 13 predicted proteins | sample 2456461 | NCBI WGS metagenome assembly SMVB01 (sample SAMN11095934, study PRJNA526329) | marine sediment metagenome | biome: Marine sediment; feature: Surficial sediment; material: Deep marine sediment; isolation source: Hadal surficial sediment | place: Pacific Ocean | collected 2014-05 | depth...
TATCACCAAAGTTGCAAGGGTTCGAGCTTGGCATGACAACTTATATGGGTAAAATGTTTGTTGGTGATGGAACAACATTAACAACATTTGACGACCAAGATAGATTTCTTATATTTCTAAATGAACCTGTTTCTGACACTTTTCATGAAATTATTGTTTATGCAAATACAACATTCAGACTTGGTGCAATATCAAGCGGTATTACATCTGGAGGTTGTTACATTATTAATGAAGGTTCTAAACTATGGGCAATGACTATTAATGAAGGTGGTGGTACTGAAGCTATTGCACTATTGTATGCAACAACTTTCGATGGTTATAGAGGGATAAATTTAAATGGTTCAACTACAGTTAAAGATTGCATTTTTACTAATGGTGGTGAAATTACTCATCATGGTGCAACAATAACAAACACGACATTTACACAATCTACTGTTGGTACTGACGAAGGTTGTTTATTAGTAGATACTCAAAGTGAGTGGGGTTCTTCAAATCCTACTGTAAAAGATTGCCTTTTTAGAGGTCACACAGGCCAAAGTGGTGGAATTGAAATTACTGCCACTGGAGTATATGCTTTTGATGGTATCACGTTCATTAATAATTCATATGATGTTATAAATAATTCAGGTGGAGAGATTACTATTAATGTTACTAATGGTGGAACACCAACCATGCGAAATATAGGAGCATCAACAACTATTGTAAATGTAGATCCGCAAATTATAAAAGTTATTGTACAAACTGATAATGGAACTAAGATAGAAAATGCAAGAGTTCTTCTACAAACAGATATCGTAGGCCAATTACCATATCTGGAGATCTGCACAATCACAAACTCTGGAACTCTTGCTAGTGTTTCACACGGTTCCCATAACTTCATTACCGGCGACAAAGCTCTTATCATCGGTGCGGATAGTGTTCATGCGGAAAATCTCGGAGTTTTTACTGTTACAGTAATTGACAGTAATAATTATGAATACACAATGGCTAGTGCCCCTGGAAGTAATCCAAGTGGGACAACAAGATGTAGTTTTGTTTATTTGAGTGGATTAACAGATGGTAATGGCGAAATTGAACTGCAAAGAGATATTCTTGTTTCGTCACAAAATTGCACAGGTGTAGCAAGAAAATCATCCGCTACACCATTTTACAAAACAGGAAAAATTCTCGGTAGTGTAGACTTCGAAGTAGATTCAACATTTACGGTTACTCTTACCTTAGACGAATAAATTGGAGAAATATTATGGATTTAGAAACTGTTTTATCAAAAAACGCATTTTTAAATGGGCAATTAGAAAGTGCAAAAAGTGTAATTGACACCCAAAATAAAGATATAAATAAACTAAACACTGAACTTAATTTATTTAAAAATAAACTGCATGAAGCAGAATTAGACACAGCACAAGTTAGAAAAATAATGGTTGATAATATAACTCAATCAAATGTGACACTCCAACAAAATCTTGGTGAAATCCAAGAATTAAAAGGTATTGTCGCACAGCATAAAGCCAAAGATAAAGAATAATATTTTATGACAATTAGCATAGATTGGCCATCAAAAATAATAAGCGTGTTCAAAGTTGATATGACGCTCATTCAAACAGTGCCGACTACAATTTATGAACTTGATATTAATACATTTCGATTAGTTCTAAAAGATTTAGAAGATGATGAGGAAGGAATTGTTTATGACACTACACATGTTCATGTTGCTCCAATTACGGTTGGTGGTGTTCAACTGGCACGCGTAATTCAAATTATCAATAATTATACAATAACATTTGAAGATGATCAATATGCAGTAAATCTAATTGGTGCAAATTCAAATATTGCTGATAGGGTAAACGTTAACCAAGTTTCTGTACGTTCAGCAAACTCAGCTGGTTTAGTTCAAACATCTGAAATTGAATATGCATCATTTAATGGTGGAGTTACAATAAATGTTATTGATGGTTTTGCTGGTCAAGCATATCCAATTGGAACTGCAGAAAAACCTGTAAATAATTTAGACGATGCAATTTTCATCGCAAATCTTCGAGGGTTTGATCATCTTTTTATCAGAGGCGATTTAACTTTTGTTTCAGGGGATGTAATTGATAATTTTGTAATCGTTGGGCAGAGCGTAACAAAAACAGATCTGGTTATAAATGATTTGGCTATTGTTACTAATTGCGAATTTAGGAATTCTACAATTAGTGGAACGTTAGATGGCGGTTCTTCTATCAATAAATGTAATATTGGTACGTTGTCATATGTTGATGGAAACGTTGTAAGTTGTGTTCTTGAATTAGGAACAATAACATTAAATGGAACAGAAGCTAGTTTTATTGATTGTGTTTCTGGGGTTCCTGGTATATTAACACCTATAATTGATTTCAATGGAACTGGAACTGCAATATTAATTAGGCATTATTCTGGTGGTATTAAATTTATAAATCATACAAGTGGCAATGACAGTGTTTCAATTGATTTGGATTCAGGCCATATAATTTTAGATTCAACCATAACAAGTGGTGATTTTACAGTTCGTGGAGTTGGTAAATTAACAAATAATTCTACCGGAACTGCAACAGTACATGAAGAAATGCTAGACAGCCACAACTTAAATAGAAGTAGTTTTAGTGATGGATCTGTTTATTTTAATTCATCATCAAGTGAAAGTGGTACTGTATTTCCACTTGGAACACCAGCGAGACCTATTAATAATTTAAGTGATGCTTTATCAATTGCAGATGAAAACGGTTTAAATAGAATTAATTTTGTTGGAAGTGCAACTGCAACTGCTTCACATAATTTAGATGGAATTATAGTTATTGGTGGAAGCGGAATTTTAAATATTTTAACATTAAACGGATGTTCTACTTCAAATTCTGGATTTGAAAAATTAATTATAGTTGGTGATATTGATGGTGTTGTTAGAATAAGTGATTGTTTTTTAGGAAAAACTGGAGTTGGTGGTATTACTGGAGCTGAAGGTACAATTGTTGATTCAGTTATAAATCATATTGATGGAGTCATTCAAAATGCAACAGGAGTCGGAACATTATTTGATAATTGTGCATTCATAACACCTGACGATCAAAGGATTGATATTGATTTAAATGGTGTATCATTTAGTTTAAGAGATTGTACTGGTAGAATTTTAATTAAAAACAAAACAGATATTCTCCAAGATCAATTAAATATGAAAAGCGGTTGTGTTAAATTTGATTCAACTTGTACAGCTGGATCAATTTCATTAAGTGGAAGTATGAAAATAATTGATAATTCAGTTGGAACTACTATTAATTCAAGCGGTAAAATCTCATCATTGATATGGGATCATAAAACAGACGACCTAAAAGATGACAGTATTGGTAAATGGGTATACGGTAAACTATTATCATTTATAAAATTCATTAGTTTAAAATGAGTAATATTTTAGATGTATAAATAAACTTATAATTAAGGGTAATTAACATGAACATTAAAAACTTAATAAGAGCAATTGGCACTGGTCAAACAAGCGATGCTAGTGAAATATTAGATAGTATTCTTGCTGACAAAACAGCAGAACGCCTTGAGCTTAAACAAATCGAAGTTGCTTCTAACATGTTTAATTCAACAGAAGAAGTATAATGAAACTTATAACCGAACATTTTGATAATTTAGAAGTATTTTTTGAAAATACAGATGGCAAAAAAACGTATTTCGTTGAAGGCATATATATGCAAGCGGATACAAAAAATCGAAATAATCGGATTTATGAATCTAAAATATTATTTCCGGCTACTGAAAAATATGTCGAAGAGCAGGTAATGAAAAATCGTGCGGTTGGTGAATTAAATCACCCTGAAGGTCCAGGAATTAATTTGGACAAAGTATCGCATAAAATTATAAAACTTGAAATTCATGGTTCTGATGTTATTGGCAAAGCTCAAATATTAACAACACCAATGGGAAAAATCGTTGAAGGTTTATTGGATGGCGGAGTTCAATTAGGTGTTTCTTCTCGTGGTTTGGGTGCATTAACACGTAATAAAGGTATTGATTACGTAAATAAATATATGTTGTCTGCAATCGATATTGTTCAAGATCCATCTGCCCATGGCGCATTTGTTAATGGTATTATGGAAGGTGCAGAATTTATTTATGATGCTGTTAATGATACATATTCATTAGAGAAAATTGCTGAAAAATTAAAAAATAAAAAAATTAATGAAAGTGTTGCTATAGATCAATTTTTTAAATTGATGAATGATATTAGTAGCGACATTAAATAAAAAGAATTTGGCTTAGGCCGAATATCAAAAATTATATTTTATGGGTTGAGTTTAATTACTCTTTGATTATGAGACAGAATAATTATTGTTCCTCTCACGGTTGGTTTAACTTATGGAGACTATCATGTCTGATAAAAATGTAGTAAAAACAGAAGATGGCATTGATGAAAGTAAACAACTTTCTGAAGAGCAAGAATTACGTCAGAAAAAAGGCGACAAAGGCAAAGCGAAAGTTGTAGTTGACGAAAACATGGATGATGACGACGACGACAAAAAAGACGATGTAGATGAAAATGTAGATGACGTCAAAGATGATGATGACGTCAAAGAAGATATTGATGTTTCAAGTGATATTGATGCGTTAGTTGAAGGTGAAGATTTATCTGAAGACTTCAAGAAAAAAGCTACGTTGTTATACAAAACTTCTATTGAAGCAAAATACAACGAATTAAAAGAAGATTTACAAGAATCTTATAATGCACGTTTAGTCGAACACATTGAACAAATTGAAAATGATTTGGTTGAAAAAGTCGACAAATATTTAGATTACGTTGTTAGCCAGTGGATGGATACAAACGAAGTTGCCATTGAAACAGGTGCTCGTACTGACGTTACTGAAAGCTTTATTAAAAATCTAAAAGATGTATTTGTTAATCATTATGTTGAAGTTCCTGAAGGAAAAGAAGACATTTTGGCAACAGTTCAGGCTGAAGCCGTTGAAAGCAAATCTAAATTAGACGAATCAATTACTGAAAACATTAACCTAGTTAGTGAAAATAAGCAGTTGAAGAAAGTTGCAGCAATCGATGTATTATCAGTTAATTTAACTGTTTCGCAAAAAGAAAAATTTGAAGGTCTTTTAGATTCTGTTGAATTTAATGAATCTTTCGATGAAAATGCTTCGACTATTTATTCTAGTCATTTTGCTAAATCTACACCAAGTAAATCCCCTGAAGTTCCAGGTGGTGATTTACTCGAAAGTACAGAAGTAACGAATACCTCAATGGATAATTATACAAACTTTATTAAAACACAAAACACAAAATTTAAAAAATAAAATATAATTGGAGATACACAAATGTCAGATGTAAATGATACAATTAAAGTAAACAAAGCAGCAGTTGATGTGCTAGTTGAAAAATGGGCACCAGTGCTTGATGAAGAAACCAGTGTTTCAATTACTTCATCATACAAACGTATGGTTACTGCACAAATGCTTGAAAACCAAGAAATTCAAGCCATCAAAGAACGTGGTTTGAACGAAGCGGCTCCTGTGAATGCCACTGGTGCAAGCATTTCTAACTACGATCCAGTATTAATTTCAATGGTTCGTCGTGCTGCACCACAATTGATTGCTCATGACCTTGCGTCTGTTCAACCAATGACAATGCCTACCGGTTTGATCTTTGCAATGAAAGCTAAATATACTACTCAAGGTGGTACTGAAGCACTTCATGACGAAGCAGATACTCAGTTCTCCGGTGATCAAGATGGTACTGCGTTAGAAGCTCATGGCGCTGATTCATCTTCTTTAGGTGGTACTGATACTACTCCTGCTGATGGTGTAAACGATGCGTTTGGTCGTGGTGTTGGTATGTCAACAGCAGCTGCGGAAGCACTTGGTGATCAAGTTGGTAATGACTTCAACGAAATGGCTTTCAGCATTGAGAAATCAACTGTTACTGCTAAATCTCGTGCGTTGAAAGCAGAATATACCACTGAAATGGCACAAGATTTACAAGCTGTTCATGGTTTAAATGCTGAAACTGAATTAGCGAATATTCTTTCTACTGAAATCTTAGCTGAAATCAATCGTGAAATGATTCGTACAATCAACATGCATGCGAAATTAGGTGGTACTGCAGCAACTGGTGCTTTCGATTTAGCTGCTGATGCAGATGGTCGTTGGTCAGTTGAAAAATGGAAAGGTATGATTTTCCAAATCGAACGTGATTCAAATGAAATTGCCAAAAGAACTCGTCGCGGTAAAGGTAATGTGATGATTTGTTCTTCTGATGTAGCTTCTGCTATGGTTGCAACTGGTCTATTATCAAATACGCCAAACTTGAACGTTAATTTAGTTGTAGATGATACCGGTAACTTGTTTGCTGGTATGTTAAACAACCGTACTAAAGTGTTCATTGATCCTTATGCTACAGTTAACTACGTTACTGTTGGTTATAAAGGCGTTAGTCAATATGATGCTGGTATTTTCTATTGCCCATACGTGCCTCTACAAATGCACCGTGCGGTTGGTGAAAATTCTTTCCAACCTAAAATCGCTTTCAAAACTCGTTACGGTATGACCGCTAACCCGTTCGTAGCCCTTGATGGCCTCGGAACTGTGCGGAACAATGATTATTACAGAATCTTTGAAGTACAAAACATCTTGAGCTAAACACTCAGATTGATTATAAAGGCTACCTTCGGGTGGCTTTTTTTTTTGCTTATAAATAATACATAAAACATTTATAGGTTCAATTATGTCTTGTTTAATAAAAATAGCAACGAGTGATACTGCGTCAATTGCAATTGCCAAAGGTGTTGATTTCGCATCGCTTTCAATTCAGTTACCTTCAATGGATGCCGCTGCTGTTATTCTACCTCATGCAGGACGAAATGTAAAAGTTCCTGGAAACGTATTGGAAGTTACAACACTTGGTGTAACATTCGCATTATCTGCTGACTTAAGCAATTATATATATTTTGTTGATTGGATTAAAAATACTTTGGTTGATGCAAGTGATGTAAAAAATCTTGAAATATTATTATATGATGCAGATGAAAATGTGGTTAGAACAGTCACCGTGACAGATTCATTTCCAATATCAGTATCTGGTTTATCATATGGTAACACAGACACAAACGATGTGGTATTTTCAATAGAATTTGAAACAAATAATGTTGTTATTGTTTAATGGATAAAATTATATTATGTTAGATTTAAATAAAATTATGGAAATGTGGGAAGAGGATTCCAAAATAGATAAGTACAACCTAGATGTGACAGCTCGTGATGATGCTGTGTTGCATTCAAAATATCTAAATCTTTATAATCAAGCAAGAATGAATTTAAAATATCAAGAACAAAAAATGGCCATAATGCTAAAAGAAAAATGGTTGTATTATAACGGAAAATTTGATAAAGCAGCATTAGATAAAAGGCATTGGAAATATGATCCATTTGATGGAATGACTACTCCATTGAAAAGCGATATGCATTATTATTTTAATTCAGACCCTGATATGCAAGAACTTGAATTAAAAATTGAAGGTTTAAAAGTAATACGTGATTCATTGAAAGATATAATGGACAGCGTTAAATGGCGAAGTACTACCATTAAGAACATTATTACTTGGCAAATATTCACGAACGGAGGTTAGATTATGAGAAAATATATTGAGTCACATGATACAAACGGTCCAGGATTACCTGATTTTAAAGAAGATATAAATATTGATAAAGCAGTTGTTTATATGCATCATAGTTACATGTTGTGTAGTCATAATCAGGCATGTCATGTTTGTTTAAATGCCCATGCTGTTTATGTTATGCCTACTGGAATATTTGAACCATGTTGGGAATGTCAAAAAAAAGGTTATAAATTAATAAAAGAAGATCCACAAAGCAGTATTGCTAGGATTACCAAATGGATAAAAAAGAACGTATAGATAATATTGAAAAACATTATACAGATGAATTTCTGTATAGGTATAATTTACACGTTATTTCACAATCCGAAATTGAAGATGAATCTGAAGAAGATAATGACGATCGGGATTATTATGGCCGAATATATTGAAAAAATAAAGATTACCAAGAAAAATGAATCGTTCGTTTATATCGATGCTGACTCTGGTATTTTGATGGAAATATCAGAACATTTTTGCTTCTTCGCTCCAGGATATAAGTGGATGCCCGCATTTAAAAATAAAATATGGGATGGAAAAATCCGCCTATTTAATTCGCACGATCAAACACTTCCTCAAGGTCTAGTCTATCTTTTACCAGAATTCGTAAAAGTTCGTGGATACACATTAGAACTTGGAAATAATCCAAACTATGGTTACGTTGGAGAAAAAGAAGTATTCGGTAATATTAATGATTTCATTGATTCTATTCCATTAACTGATAATAATGGCAATGACATATATCCATACGATTATCAAATAAGTGCTGTTGCAACTGCATTAGAAGACAGAAGCCGTTTATTATTATCCCCAACTGCATCAGGAAAATCATTAATAATTTATTTGATATTACGATATTATTTAAGAAATTACCATAAGAAAGTTTTAATAGTAGTTCCTACAACTTCACTTGTTGAACAAATGACACAAGATTTTATTGATTATTCCAGTAAAGATTCAAACTTTAGTGGAGATGATATTCACAAAATATATTCAGGTAAAGAAAAATATAATATTGAACCTGACGTTGTAATTACGACATGGCAATCAATATATAAAATGGGACAAAAATGGTTTCAAATGTTCGGTGCTGTTATTGGTGATGAGGCTCATACGTTTAAAGCAAAATCATTAAATACAATTATGGCTAGTTTAACTGAAGCGAAATTTAGAATAGGAACAACTGGTACTTTGGATGGAGAACATTGCAACACACTAACTTTGGAAGGGCATTTTGGTAGAGTTCATAGAGTTATAACAACAAAGGAATTAATGGAAAAGGGTACAATTTCTAAATTAAAAATCAATGCAATTTTACTTAGTCATAAGCATGAAGATCGTGTTGCTTGTAAGAATATGACGTATCCAGAGGAAATTGATTTTCTTGTTGGCCACAAAAAACGAAACACATTTATTACTAATCTTGCATGTTCATTAAAAGGAAATACTATTGTATTATACAAACTTGTCAAGAAGCATGGAGAACCATTATTTAGACAAATACAAGAAGAAGTTGAAGCGAATCACCCTAATAAGAAAGTTTACTTTGTTAGCGGTGGAACAAAGGTTGATCAGCGTGAGGACATAAGGCGTCTTGCAGAAGTCGAATCTGGATGCATCATTGTGGCTTCTCTGGGAACGTTCAGTACAGGTATTAATATCAAGAACCTTCATAATGTAATATTCGCCTCACCTAATAAATCAGTAATTAAAGTACTACAATCAATCGGACGGGTTTTGCGGATAGCAGATGATGGTTCTGAAGCCACATTGTATGATATTATAGATGATCTTAGTGTTCCTAATCGCAAAAAACAAAACTTTGCTTTGCAGCATGGATCGGTTAGAATGAACATTTATATAAAAGAAGAATTTGATTATAAAGTGTGGAAAATTAAGTTATAAAAACGCATATATAATATGTAAATTGAAATAGGAAATATTATGGATTTTGTAGATTATAAAGTACATCATGTGGTGTTATCAAATGGAACTAATATAATTGGATTTCTTGTACCTAAGAAAGGTGTTATATTATATCCTTTGATATTAGAAAGACGTTTGCCTTCAAACCAAGATCAAACTACATATAAGTCAATGCTTTATAAATTGAATTTAATGTCAGATGATATCGCGGTTAATTACAATAGTGATCATGTTTCAACATCATATGTTATTGATGGTTCATCTTTGGAAGATTATTTCAAATTAGTAATTACACATGAATTTGATAAATTCACAACAAGTGAAGATGTGAATAATATGGATAAGACATTACTCTATGATATCCATAAAGAAATATGTAATAACATCGCAAATTCAATTAAAATGTATAATGATGATGCAGATCCTAAAAAAAGTTATTCAGGTAATACAGTACAATAATTTGGAACTTTTAATTACTAAATATTATCATTTAATATGTGTGTATAAATACTACATGCATATTAACAATATCCCTTCTTTAATACCTTTATTAGTTAATCCTAATACTCTTTCTATACTATACTTCTATTGGCGTTTTGATATTTTTATTATATCACATAAATCGGGAAATAGTATCGTTAACTTTAGTAACAAACAATAAACTTTTATCTTTCGTCATGATTAAACATGTACTAATAATGTTATAATTGTTATATAATAGTATTAATATATTAACTCGGATTAAATTTAAAATGAGTAGTAAAGCCAAAAAATTGATATATTATGTTGATAACAAGGAATTCTCTATAAAAGTATGGGACTATGTAGAATCAAGAAAAGAAAATCCAGAAAATATTGTTGTTACTGATTACGTTGCTGAATCTTTTTATAAAATTGCAACTGGATTATCGCATAAACCATCATTCATAAGATATCCTTTTCGAGAAGA
>SMVB01368847.1_pt1 | contig 10542 bp, 9 predicted proteins | sample 2456461 | NCBI WGS metagenome assembly SMVB01 (sample SAMN11095934, study PRJNA526329) | marine sediment metagenome | biome: Marine sediment; feature: Surficial sediment; material: Deep marine sediment; isolation source: Hadal surficial sediment | place: Pacific Ocean | collected 2014-05 | depth 0-1...
ATCCCGAACTCAGCAGTGAAACGACTTAGCGCCGATGGTAGTGTGGGAGTTCCCATGTGAGAGTAGGACATTGTCAGGCATTTAAATTAGAAAGGCGTAATCCAGTGGATTGCGCCTTTTTTTATGCGTGCTGTTTTACTCTCACTTCTTTGTTGTTTAACTATTGGTGGCGCTGGTCAAGTATCAGGATTGGCGCACCTTTGCCTCTCACGATTTCACGATGTGAAATAGCTACCGGCCGAGATCTTCAGTCGCTGCGCTCCCTGCAGACTCGCTATTGTCAGGCATTTAAACAAATAGGCCTCTGCATCTTCGCACAGGTTCCAGGGCCGGGCCGGCATAGAACCCCACAACCTGCCATGGATGGCGGCCCAATCCCTGCTAACGAAGTACCACTCGGTCCCTGGCTCCAGTTTCTAACCTCGAACGCCAAACCCATCCCTCAACTTTGGCTCTACCTTCCCGATCGAAATCAAAGATTCCACACAATCCCTCAAAGACTCATCAAACGGCCGAAACGTCATAGGTAAAATCGACCTGATTCTGTCATTCCTTAACTCACAGCCAGCCCAAATCGCCCTCAATTCTTGCTCTCTCGCCTGAATCCTCTCAGGAAACGGGTCGGTCACCTGCGGTGTATCGTGACCTAGTTCCGGCAGGAGGCGGTCGATGTCTGCACAGATGTCTTCTACATTTCGGGTATCAGTTGACCAGGCAATGTAGCGCTCCCCATTTTGCACATTCACACTTTCTAGCAGACCAATATGACATTCTGCATCATCACGAACATCTACCGTCATCCAGGGTCGATAGGCGTCTGTCTGGAAATACTTCCCCAGCAGCATACCCTCGATATTGTGCTGCCAGGGTCCCATATCTTTCTGGTGGGCAGATTGGATTGGGCCAACATTGTCCGCCGGGCAGATAGTAATGGCATCCCAGTCACCACTTTCTGCCGCAGCATCTGAAAATGCTCGCTGAGCGAGGACCTTACTCATTGAATAACCCTGGCCTTTCTCAGGAGTTCGTTTTGGATTTTGCTCATCAGGGTATCTGTCCTCGTAGAGCACTGGGCGTCTTTTAAGTTCCTTAATATCTGCTTCAGAGATGACGGCGGCAATACTGGAGGTCACCACGACCCGATTCACGGTCTTCGATTGATTCACACTTTTGATAATGTGATCGCAAACGGTTTTCACATATTCCTGGTCATCGTAACTACTGACATGTGAGACATGGCACACACCGTGGCATCCTTTAAAAATGTCATCAAAGCATCCAGCATCATCAAGATTTGCCGAGTGTAAAGTCAGCCTGCCCGATGCGTAGCCTGGCATTTGCTTGAGGAAGTCTGTTCTAACATTGTCATTAACGTCCCGCACACATGCTCTCACGCGGTAACCTTTGTTCAAAAGCAGTTGTACCACCCAGCTCCCGATGAAACCGGCGCTACCTGTGACTGCTATCGTGCCTTGCTTTGGAACTGGGGCCATATCGGATTTATTCCTGATGATTGGAGTCAAAGTAAAAACTAATCCGTCGCTTCCATCAAGCAGGCATTGTTAATGCTCAGGTTTTCTACCCGGTGCAGTGACAACGACGAACTAATATAATGGTACCAACCATTCTTATAACAGAATTTTGTGATGCGCGATTGGTGATCCGCGAAAACGATGAAGTTGACCTTTTACAAAACGATTCGAAGGTTAAGCTTACCTTAGGATAACTCGAGCTAAGCGGCAGTGAGGTGACTATGCCCCTGGATACAATAGTGGTTGGAGAACAGACCGCGGCAATTGAGCATGAGGTGGATGCTCGTTGGATAATGGCCTATGCGGCGGCAATAGAGGATTGTAATCCTCTCTATATGGATACATCGAAAGGCAATGTGATAGGCCATCCCGTTTTCCCAGTGTGTCTTGAGTGGCCTGTGATACTTTCTGCCCGTAATTTGAAAGGTAGTGAGTCCGCCACGCCGGGAGAAAGTGCTCGCGGAGTCCATGCCGATCATGATCTGCATATAGTCAAACCCATCAAGGCCGGAGAAACCTATTCCACACAGGCATCAGTTGTCAGTTTGAAAGCGATAAAACCGGGTGCCGCCCAGATGATAAGGCTGGATACTGTGGATTCGAAGGGTGAACTGGTTGCCCGAACCTGGCAGCTGGGTATAAGTCGGGGGGTCGAGATCATTGGTCAGGATACGATCACCGAGGAGGCACCGGCACTTCCTGATCTGACATCAACCCAGGCAACCCATCAACGGTTTGAGATTCCAGTACGTGAGGGCGCGGCAAACGTCTACACAGAATGCGCCCACATCTGGAACCCGATACACAGTGACAAGGCATTTGCCCAGGCAGCAGGACTGCCGGACATAATTTTACATGGCACGGCCACACTGGCGCTTGGGATAACCTGCCTGGTCAACGAAATCCTGAATGGGGATTCAAGACGGGTGAGAAGACTTGGTGGCAGATTCTCTGGCATGGTGCTCATGCCGACCACGCTCATCGTCGAAGTAAACCGGCTTTCAGATGATCTCATTGGGTTCAGTATCAGCGATTCAAATGGTCAGCTTGTTTTTAGCCATGGTTTCCTGGTCATGGGTGACGAATAGCTTATTCAATCCTGATTGTAGCCTTGATGATCTCCAGCTTTTCCGAAGTCCGGCCCGATCGACTGCCTTTGCTCTCTAATGTTTTCAGTGTCTCCATTCCTTCAACTAACTCACCAAAAAGAGTGTGCTTGCCGTCAAGATGGGGAGTTGGAACGAAGGTGATGAAAAACTGGCTACTATCTGTACCTGGTCCGGCATTGGCCATGCTCAAAAGACCCGGCTTGTCATGACGTCGTCCGCCATCGAACTCACCATCGTATTTGTAGGCGGGTCCACTGCGGCCAGTGCCGGTAGGGTCACCACCTTGTGCCATAAAACCTGGAATGATTCTGTGGAAAATAATGTTGTCATAGAAACCTAGATTGGTCAGGTAGATTGTACTGGTGACATGCATTGGTGCAGTGTCTTGGAATAGCTTGAAGCTCATGGATCCTATGTTTGTTTCCATATCCCAGTAGTAGGTCTTGTCGGGCTCGAAAGCCATTAGCTCGGGTTTTTCAACTTTCAGTTTCCAGGCTGGGTCAGTTTTGTCGATTACTGGCACAGGTGGAGTGACAGCTTCTGCAATTTCAGATGGTACAGTTTCGGCTTGTTCAGCAGTTGTCTCTGATTCCGTTGATTGTTGTCCAACCGCTTCAGGCTCAGTAGTATCGATTGCTGCGGTTACAGGTTCGGTTTTAGCAGCATCGGGTGTTTTCTCAGTGGTTTCCTGTCCGCAGGACACAAGAGTTAACGTGCACATCAGTAGAATGATGGTGTTGTACAATTTATTCATGTTTCATCCAAAATTTGAAAAGTGCCATTGTGTCCGATAAGGCGAGAAAAATCATCCGGAAAACTTACCCGATGATATTGCTGCCGCCATCGTCGCTTTTGCGACAGCCCGCCTGTCCTGTCCCCATGGCAGGGGCATGAGTACAGGATGCTCGACACCAGCGTCGATATATGATTGCACAAACGAATTAACTTCTTTTCCAGAACCAATAAAATCAATGGCCTGGATCATTCGCTCTGAAATTGCAGCCAGGGCTCCATCGCAATCCCGTTGTGAATGTCTTTCGCGTAGTTCTTCGATTCAGGCTACCGAATGTCACTCCCAGTGGTGTTGTAGTCATCTCATTTTCCTTATTTCCGAAAAGCATCGGTCAGAGCAGCCAGGAAGCTCTTTTGTAATCGCTGGCTGACGGCAGCAGAAGGAACGAACATATCACCACCATGATAGAGACCGGGGAATACTGTAAATTCACAGGGTACATCAGCTGTAATAAGTCGGCGGGCGTATTCGATGTTTACACCGGTAATTTACAATCACGGATGTTAGTTTCATCGCTGGTTGTCCCAGTGGGTTAGGTGGTTTAGTCTATCGAGTTCAACAAAATTGAGAAAATTCAAAATGAGTGATCAATACCTGGGCGACAACGCAGCAGACAGGAAGGCACTGATTTCCAGGATGCGTGGCGGGGATATGACCGTTTCCAACAAGGATGTCGCAGCAGCATTTGCGATTGATCCAGAGTTAGACCCTTACGCTATTGATCTGGATTCCATTGATCCCTCGCATCCGGCTTTGTTCGTTGCCGATACACTTTGGCCTCACTTTGAACGACTGCGTGCTGAAGACCCGGTGCACTATCACGAAGAGAGCATGTTCGGGTCTTACTGGTCAGTGACCAAATACAAAGACATCATGTATGTCGATACACATCATGATCTCTTTTCTTCCCAGGAAAAGCTGGGGGGCATCGCCCTCGGAGGATCACCTGATCGCCAGGAAGAATATTCGCTGCCAATGTTTATCGCGGAGGACCCCCCGAAACACGATGCACAGCGGAATGTTATCGCGCCCATGTTTGTGCCTAAAAGTATTGCTGACCTTGAACCTCTTATCAGGGAACGGGCCAGCGCAATTTTAGACGACCTGCCCAGAAACGAGGAATTTGACTGGGTAAGATCGGTCTCGGTGGAACTGACTGCCCAGATGCTGGCAACGCTGTTTGATATTCCACAGGAAGATCGAATGAAACTGATAGAGTGGTCGGACACCATTCAAAACCTGAGTGACCCTGAGATATTTGAAACTCCGGAAGAAGGATTCAAGGTGCTATTTGAATGTCTGGGCTATTTTCAGGAGTTGTTCGAAGAACGGAAGAAACAACCTCCCAAGTTCGATCTTATTTCCATGATGGCTCACGATGATTCAACCAAAGACATGCCGCCACAGGAACTGTTGGGAAATGTCATGCTGTTGATCGTGGGTGGTAACGACACCACTCGCAACTCGATTTCCGGCGGTGTGCTGGCTCTTAACCAGTATCCTGATCAATATGAAAAATTGATTCAGAATCCGGGTCTTATTCCAAAGATGGTGCCGGAAATTGTCCGCTGGCAATCACCTGTGGCACATATGGCAAGAACCGCTACCCAGGATACGGAGCTTGGTGGCAAACAGATCAAGAAAGGTGACAGGGTTTGCATGTGGTATATATCCGGGAATCGTGATGAAGATTCGATCGAAAATGCGAATCAGTTCATTATTGACCGGGTAAACCCCCGACAACATACAGCTTTTGGATACGGTGTTCATCGATGCGTTGGCAATCGTTTGGCGGAGATGCAGCTGCGTCTCATCTGGGAAGAAATTACCAGACGTTTTTCGAAAGTCGAGGTCACAGGCGATCCACAATACCTGGCTTCAAGTTTCATTCATGGTATTCGGGAACTACCGGTAACGCTTCACGACTAGTGCATCAACAGATGAGGGTATTACCATTCCATTCCCACAACGTGATGTACATCATTATGGGAAAGATCGAACACCCTGACACCAACAAACTTCTATCAGGCAGCCGCCTCAGATTCGATGACTCCATGCCTGATAGCAAGCTTGGTCAAGCCAACGTCATTTCTCACTTCTGTCTTGTCAAAAATACGGTATCGGTAACTGTTTACCGTCTTTGGACTCAAGCAGAGCTTCTTTGATATTTCAGGTGCACGGTAGCCCATAATGACCATGAGTGTGATCTGCATTTCGCGACTGGTTAACTGCTCAAATGGAGAAGTCACCCGGTCGGTGAACGGACGCAACGCCAGTTTTTGCGCTACTTCAGAGCTGATGTAGCGCTGGCCCGCCATCACTTTTTTAATGGCTCTAACCATTTCATGAACACTGGCATCTTTCGTCAGATACCCTGCAGCACCCACAGACAGCATTTTTGAAGGGTAGGGTTCATCCTCGTATATTGTTAAGGCGATGACCTTCAAATCCGGATCTACCCGCAGGCATCGGCGGGTGGCTTCTAGTCCCCCTATACCAGGCATCCGTATATCCATGAGAACAACATCCGGCCTTAGCTCAGCGACCTTTTCGATGGCCTGTTCACCACTTTCTGCTTCACCGATGATCTTTAGTCCATCGAAATCTGCAAGTAATCGGGAGGTGCCAACTCTCGCCAGCTGGTGGTCATCTACTATGAGTATCTTTATCATGGTTTTTTCCTGTATTTTTGTTGTCATCAACCCTGGCATCTAACCTCGGCGCCTAGAAAGGCATAAAAGTTTTATATATAGATACGGTTGGAAGATTATAGACAGTATATTTCTATATATAGAAATTACAAGATCATATTTGTAGATAATTGGAAGAAATGACTCGAATAACTGTAGGAGATCCACTCGTGCCACCAGGCTGATCGCTGACAGAGAATTGATTTTCGAGAAAAATACAGCCAGGGAGCAGGTTCCCCTAGGTCTTCAGGAAGGCAGCTGTTTCGTCCCGGTGAAAACCATTGAAGGGAGGCTTGAGGACTCGATCTTTGAATGGTAGGGCATTTTAGTTAGTTCCTGTCTTGTAGGTGCCAGAATTCAGCGATAAATGCAACGCTTGAAGTTTGATAGATATAAAAATTGGTTGTACCCGAAGGAAGTAACCCACGCGATATTTGAATTGGCTGACAACCGAGTTACTCCGGTTTAGTGCCACAGACACGGACGAGAATACCTGGAATAAATTCATGAACCGCAACAGACTCAAAACCTGCCTCTTCGAAATAGCCTACACAATCAGCGCGAGTATGGGTCATGCCGGTACTGTTCGACATGGCCTCCATCAGCCCCCAGATCGCTGCATCAAGAGGACCTTGTCGGTCATCGTCAAGCATCTCTCCAATCAGGTGCATTTCACCAGCTGGTTCCAGGGCGTTAAATGCCTTGCTGATGACTTGCTGAATGATTTCCCGATTATATTGCGGCAGGTTGCTTGCCATAATTGCGACATCACAACCGGCTGGAAATTCATCCCTGGTAAAGTCACCACCCTGTGTTGTGACCTGGGCTTCGACATGATTTTTAGCAATAAATTCTTTGGTGATTTCTACAACAGGCGGCAGATCAAAAACGACGGCAGACAGGTCTGGATGTGCCTGGGCAGCAACAATTGAGTATGCGCCGGAGCCTCCGCCGAGGTCCATGATTCTGTGACGCTTTGACAGGTCCACATGTTTGATGAACCGTCGCCCTGAACCAAAGCCCACACTTGATGTTGCCTCATGGTATTTACGTGCATATTCAACTGTCATGGTGTCGTAACCACCAATGACAGTTGGCGCTTCCTGATTGCTAAGCTTCTCCCCAAGATTACCCCAGTTTTTCCATCCAGGTCGGGTGAAGGTTAACCAGGAGGCAGCGTAACTCTTTTCGCCTTTCACCAGGAAACGCTGAACATCATCTGCATTTTCGTAGTGATCTTCGACCCAGTGAATCAAGTCGGAAGCAGCACACATGGTCATCAGCCTTTCCGCATTGATTTCAGAAACACCGGCATTTTTAGCGAACCCTTCGACAGTATTGGCTCCGCTTGCGATGGCGCTGAACAGTTCAAGGTCAATTGCAGCAAACAGGCTGGCGGATTGTATAAAAGCCCGGCTCATATTTTGCAGTCGGACGGTATCGGTCTTCTTTGGTTTCATACCACTCATTTCAGCTCACCTACCTGGTGCGGCCTGTAAAATATTCTACAGGTGCCGACCATTGTTCCTGCCAATCCTCCAGGTACCCTCCAACGTTGACCTCATCTGATAGGCAGGAAAACCCATCGATCCATAGTGCTTGTTCAATTCATCAACGTAGCTGATTGGTTTCATCGGCCTTGATCCTTAACTAAAAATGCCCGGATAAACTACCATGGCACCACACAAATTTCCAAAATTCGAACAAGTATTGCCCCGCAAGAATAATACCGGGCTCGGGGCGGGTGAAGGGCTGGAAAAGGATGTTGTGCAGACAACCTTGATGAACAGTCTGCGCAACCTTCAAAACCTCAGCCCTAACCAGGGGAAATGTCGCGTTCCGGGAAGTGGCTGCGCACCCTCTGAGTCGCGACGATTTCATGTCTTTCAACGGGTGGTGTGAATTTGGCTCAGTTGCGTCTTCAATGGGTGTATCGAGCCTGCCCGGCCTGGTCAGGACTTTTTGGGATTGATAGTGACGGGTCACATTGTAATCCAGGTGCTGCAGTCATATCCTTCCCCCGAAACTTAAGTCCAGGCAGTACAAATATGATTATCATTACCTCGGAAGTCATCATCGCCGTGTGCATTGGAAGAAGCTGCAAAATCCCCTCGTGGAAATATCATGCCTGTATTCTGGCAAGTGATGATGTCAGATTCATGAGTTCGGTATGAACTTGCAGCCCCTGTACGTGCATTTTAGTGACGAGAAAAGATTCTAAAATGGAATATTCCTTACCTGTTATAGATATGGCGCCGTTGTTCGAGGCTGATGGCGCTAAAAGTCGTGACAAGGAGAAGGTTGCCAGTGAGATAGAAAAAGCCTGTCGCACTTCCGGTTTTTTCTATGTAACAGGTCATGGCATTCCCGCATCAACAATCGAGTTGCTCGCTGAGGTGAGTGATGAATTCTTTGCATTACCCGAATCAGAAAAAATGGAACTTTCCATGGACAAGGGTGGTCTTGCCTGGAGAGGCTATTTCCCGGTCGGTGGTGAACTGACTTCAGGACTAGCCGATCAGAAAGAAGGTCTTTATTTCGGCACAGAACTTGGCACGGATGACCCGAGGGTTCAGTCTGGTTTGCCCTTACACGGCGCAAATCTCTGGCCGAATAAAGACCTGCAGGATGTCGTGACTGACTATATGAGCCGAACGGCTGATGTTGCACAGATACTCTTGCGTGGAGTCGCAATGAGTCTATCGCTGGATGAAGACTATTTTGAGAAATTTTATACGTCTGATCCCACTGTGCTTTTTCGCATCTTTCATTACCCTGCAGTTGATTGTGTGCCGGTAGGTTCATGGGGCGTAGGCGAACATACTGATTATGGTTTGCTGACATTGCTGGACCAGGATGATCATGGTGGGCTGGAGGTAAAGTCGAGAGGGCAATGGATTGGCGCGCCACCCATAAAAGATACACTTGTTTGCAACATAGGTGACATGCTCGATCGGTTGACTGCCGGCTGGTACGTTTCCACACCCCATCGAGTGAGGGCACAAACTAATCAGGGACGTTTGTCGTTCCCTCTGTTCTTCGATCCGGAATTTGGAGTTGAAATGCGCCCTTTACCTCTCGTTGGTAAGGTGGCAGGCAAAGATGGTGCAGAAATTAGTCGCTGGGATGAGGCTGACCTCCATGCCTTTGAAGGAACCTACGGTGACTATTTGCTGGGTAAAGTATCAAAAGTCTTTCCGAACCTGGGTGACAGTGTCTTGAATTCACCTTAAAGATGGCACTTTCGTATTACTGGAAAAGTAAGTACCCTGTGATGAGAAGTACATTCTTAAGAAAAGAGGGCTATCCGATGCGAATGCTGGAATCACTACCGGGGGCGTTCCCCAATATCCCAAAATCCGTGTTAACAATTTCCGCGGTAGGGTTGCTGGCTATTCTTGCTGGTTGTTCTGAGACAAAACAGCCGGAAGAAGAAAAAACAGAGGCTAATCTTGAGTCAGTGATTGCGGGGACAACTGACTCGACGACAACTGAGGCGGCGCCATCTCCGACTCGCTTTGGTGGTCGGTCGCTGAAGATGCCAGCGGAAATTATTGTGGTAAATCCGGCGGCAAACGCCAATAGGCAGGCCTACTTTGGCGATCTTCATGTGCATACGTTTTATTCGTTTGATGCCTTTGCCTTTGGCACGATGGCAACGCCATATGATGCCTATCGGTATGCCAAAGGGGGCACCATTAGGCATCCGGGGGGCTTTGACATGAAGTTACGCCAGCCACTGGACTTTTATTCTGTCACTGATCACGCAATGTTCCTCGGAGTAATGAGTGCGGCATCTGATACATCAACAGAATTTTCAAAACTGGATCATGTACAGGATTTACACAACTTAAATGCAGCCGAGAATCTCAATACCGAATCAATTCCTCAACGAATCAAAGCATTCTCAACCTTTCTGCAGCAAACTCTCACCGGCGTTGCCAAAGGTGACATTGATATTGCGATGGTCAATAACATCACGAGAAGTGCCTGGGCAGATATCATCAAAGCTGCCGAAGAACACAATGAACCTGGTAAGTTCACAACTTTTGTTGGTTACGAATACACGACTTCGTCTGATGACAGGGGCAATCTTCACAGGAATGTAATCTTCCAGGGTGCGGATAAGTTACCGGCAATGCCGTTTTCAAGGTTTCACAGCCAGAATCCTGAAGGTCTATGGCATTGGATGGATGGTCTTCGCGAGCAGGGCATCGAAGCGCTGGCGATTCCGCATAACTCCAACGGTTCAAATGGACAGATGTTCAAGCTTGTGGACTGGGCGGGGAAGCCCATGGATGATGCATATGCAGACTTGAGAATGCGTAATGAGCCTCTGATTGAAATCACACAGATAAAGGGAACCTCTGAAACTCATCCAGTGCTTTCGAATACCGATGAATGGGCTGACTTTGAGA
>SMVB01157833.1_pt1 | contig 10540 bp, 8 predicted proteins | sample 2456461 | NCBI WGS metagenome assembly SMVB01 (sample SAMN11095934, study PRJNA526329) | marine sediment metagenome | biome: Marine sediment; feature: Surficial sediment; material: Deep marine sediment; isolation source: Hadal surficial sediment | place: Pacific Ocean | collected 2014-05 | depth 0-1...
TAGACACGCATTCGCTGCACGCACGACAACCTCGGCGCCGAGGTCGCCGCTCATGGCATCGAGTGAAATTACGGAACTGGTTCGCACTGGAGCGTAGGGTCAGGGCATTCTACTGTTACGAACGCCGGACCTGAGGCTGAGAACGTCTACTCTTCGTCGTCTTCTTCGGGCTGTATGACGACCTGATTGCCGCGGTAAAAACCATCCGGCGATACGCGATGTCTCAGGTGCGTTTCTCCCGAGGTAGGGTCTACTGACAGCGATGGACCTTTTAATTTGTCGTGGGATCGCCGCATTCCGCGCGTTGAGGGGGTTCTTCGACTTTTTTGAACAGCCATCTTTATCTCCAAATATATGACAGCGCTTGCGGGCCATCATCAAAATCATTGGTAAAGCCGGGTCCTCGCCCGGCACTCACTGGTTCGATTTGTTCATCTGCGACCTGAGATCAGCAAACGGTCTCACGGTCTCTTTATTTTCGTCCGTCACGTTTTCAGCCAATGGCCCGCACAGGTCCCGTGACGGGTGCACTGCGGATAATGGCAATGCCATGATCAGCACTTCTTCTACGATATCAAGGGGCCGGATCTCGTCTCCTTCGACCTCCCAGATTTCAAACTCATCCTGTAGCGACGTTGCATCTGCTGTCTTCAGTAGCAGCATCTTCAACGTCGTCCTGAGCGGCAGCTCGAACGACTCGAGGCAGCGCTGACACACCGCCACAATATCCGTTGAGATCTCGCCCTCCAGGGTCGGAATTTCCCTTCGGGCATCCGCCCAGCCGAATCCGAGTCTAATATTTACTGGCGCAGCCCGCCATTCGCGCGGACGAATTTGCACGGCAACTGACTTGAGATCCGCCTCCACAATCTCGATCAGCCGCCGAAAATCTTCAACTTTTCCTTCAAATTCAAATACTTGACCGCGTTCCGCCAACTTTTCCGGGAGCACGCGATCTAGCAGTGGATTGGCCATGGCGGGCGCATGATAAGGACGTCACCGGCCACTGTCAAAGAGTCCAGGCAAACCAGGCCGCTGCACCTGGCGAAATAACGCGGCATTGAGGTTAAACTAAAGAAAGAACCCAACATACTGATACCTATGCAAAATCCTTCGGCTGCAACGATCGTGCTGGCGTCATCGTCGGATTACCGGCAGCACCTGCTCGATCGCTTCCTCGACGATTACGAGTCCGTATCGCCGAGTGTTGACGAGTCAGCCGATATTGATGACCCGCAGGAGCTTGCGGCATTTCTTGCGCGCAAAAAGGCGGAAACAGTTGCCACCGCTTATCGCAAGGCCCTCATTATCGGCGCTGACCAGCTCGCCGTGCTTGATGGTCAGGTCCTTGGAAAACCCGGCAATCACGCAACGGCGGTAGAACAGCTGTTGCGATCTTCCGGAAAATCAGTGCAATTTCTGACGGCGGTTTGTGTTCTCGACCCGATCGGCAAACGACGATACGAACATGTGGACAAGACCGTTGTCCGCTTTCGAACTTTCGACCGGCGACTGGCCGATGCTTATCTTAAACATGACCAGCCCTACGACTGCGCAGGAAGTTTCAAGATTGAAGGCGCCGGCTTTGTCCTGTTTGAGTCCGTGGCAACGGACGACCCAACCGCACTCATCGGCATGCCGATGATATGGCTCTCTGGTCGGCTGCTGGAGTTGGGTTATCTAATACCCTAGGAGTCAGTCGGACTTACCGATTTTTGTTTTGTAGGTCATTGATAATATTGAATTTCTTTTTCCGGCCAAATTCTTCGTGCCTAATAAAATCAATGGCTTATACGTTAAGTCCGACAGCCTCCTAGCTCGAGAAAGGCATCGCGGCTGAAGCCGCTCCCACAGTCTTTCATTGGTTCGTGGGAGCGGCTTCAGCCGCGATGCCTTTTCCGGCCGAGGCCACGATCCAGAAACCGCTCCAGATCATCCGCCAGCGGGGCGGTAAAATGGAGATCATTGCCACTGTCATCCGGAAACGATATGGACTGCGCATGCAGGAACAACCGCTTCAGGCCGAGTTTTCGGGCGACGGCGTTGGCCTCCGGATCCCCGTAGCGTTCATCCCCGGCCACCGGGTGGTCCAGGTGCAGGGCATGTACACGAATCTGGTGCGTGCGTCCCGTCAGCGGCTGGCACTGCAGCAGGCTGTATTTGCCGAAAGTCCGGGACAGGCGCATCTTCGTCTGCGCCGGTTTTCCGGCACCGCTCACGACCACGTGCCGTTCCCCGTTTTTCCGATGCTCGACCAGCAGCGGCGCGTCGACCAATTGCTCACCGAGCTGCCAATCGCCGATCACCAGCGCCAGATAATTCTTGGCGACCGTTCCATCGCGAAATTTCTGATGCAGTTCCCGCAGCGCGCTGCGCCGCTTGGCCAGTACCAGGCAGCCCGAGGTTTCACGGTCGAGGCGATGTACCAGCGAAAGATCACGCAATTCCGGCCGCGCCGCCCGCAATAACTCGATCACGCCGTGACTAACACCGCTGCCGCCATGCACTGCAAGGCCGCTGGGCTTATTAATGACCAGCAAACGCTTGTTCTCAAACAGCACCTGCCTCTCCAGGTCTGCGATCTTGCCGGCCGCCGGCGCATCCGGACCAGTATTGATCCTGACCGGCGGGATCCTGACTTCGTCGCCGGAGACTAGCTTGTACGCAGCACGAACCCGGCCGCCATTTACCCGCACCTCGCCACGGCGAAGAATCCGGTACAGGCGCCCTTTCGGGAGGCCTGGCAGTTGTCGGCGCAGGAAGTTGTCGATCCGCTGGCCGGCCTGCTCGTCATCGATGAGAATTTTGCGCACCCCGGTCTGCCGGGTGCCTTCTGCGGTGCCTGTGCTTCTGTTCATGAAAAGTAACTTAATATTAGTGGGCTCAATGACTTATTAGGCATTGCCCAAACCTGATGCTGTGTTATATTAGCTGCCCGTGACGGCATTTGGATTTGTTTCCCCGTCGCACGTTCTGTAAGAGCTCCAGACCGGCAACCCCCGATCGACGAGCAAAGTTTAATTCATTTCTGGCCTTATCCCTTGGCAAGGCCAGAATCCACGGCAGCAGCACGGCAATCCGGCGAGCGCCGAGGCGGCAGAGCCGCAGGGTTTTGATGATTAATTTTCTGCCGGACCTGATATGCATAAATCGGGTCCGATTGAAGTTTGCCAGTCCGGGCACAGGTGGTGACCACCTGCTGCCTCTCATGGCTATTCCCTGCCCTTCCGTATCGCCCTCATTTGGCCTGTCCTGCCCGCTGCCCGATATCACCACAAAAGCAGGGCATTATGAAAAGAATGTTAATCAACGCAACTCAGCAAGAGGAGTTGCGGATGGCGATGGTCGATGGCCAGCTCCTTTACGACCTCAACATCGAACTACCGTCCGGCGAACGTAAAAAAGCCAACATCTACAAGGGACAAATCACGCGCATCGAACCCAGCCTCGAGGCCGCGTTCATCAATTATGGCGGTGATCGACACGGATTTCTGCCTCTGAAGGAAATCTCCAGCGAGTATTTTGTTTCTGAGGTTGAACCCGGTAGCAAACCGATTATCAAGAATGTCCTGAATGAGGGTCAGGACATTGTTGTCCAGATAGATAAAGAAGAGCGCGGCAATAAGGGTGCGGCGCTGACGACCTTCGTCAGCCTGGCAGGTCGATTCATCGTACTGAAGCCCAATAAGTCCCAGTCCGGTGGAGTGTCGAGACGAATTGTCGGCGAAGACCGGGACCTGGCACGCAAATCATTGCATGAGATCGATGTTCCCCAGGGAATGAGCGTGATCCTGCGCACGGCAGGCATTGATCGCAGTGCCGAAGAACTCGAATGGGATCTCGAAAATCTCCTTGCCGTCTGGGAAGCCATCAAGAAAGTTGTGGTCGGACGTCCATCGCCGTTTCTGATTTATCGCGAAAGCAATGCGATTGTTCGGGCACTCCGCGACTATCTGACCAACGATATCGGCGAGATCCTGATCGACAACGAAGAGACCTACAACGAAGCGCGGGAATTCGTCGAACAGATCATGCCGCACAATCTGAAAAAGCTAAAGTTATATTCGGATACAGTTCCTCTGTTCACGCGCTATCAGATTGAATCGCAGATCGAATCGGCATTCGCACATGCGGTGACGCTGCCATCCGGCGGCAGCATCGTCATTGACCATACTGAGGCGCTCGTCTCAATTGATATCAACTCCGCACGTGCAACCAAGGGCAGTGACATCGAGGCAACGGCGCTCAATACGAATCTGGAAGCAGCAGGCGAGATTGCCCGCCAGTTGCGACTGCGTGATCTTGGTGGCCTGGTCGTCATCGATTTCATCGACATGGGGCCGCAGCGAAATCAGCGCGAGGTTGAGAATCGCCTGCGCGAGGCGGTGCGACAGGACCGTGCGCGCGTACAAATCGGCAAGATCAGCCGCTTCGGACTGCTGGAGATGTCGCGGCAGCGTTTGCGCCCCTCGCTCGGAGAGTCGAACTACCTGGTATGCCCGCGTTGTTCCGGCATCGGTAATATTCGCAGTGTCGAGTCTCTGGCACTCGCCATTCTGCGAATAATTGGAGAAGAAGCTCGCAAGGAACGCACCGCCAAAGTGATCGCTCAATTGCCGGTGGAAGTTGCCACTTATTTGCTCAACGAAAAACGTGACTGGGTGCGGAGTCTCGAGGCAAGAAATGACACCCAGGTGATCATGGTCGCCAATTCCGCGCTCGAAACGCCGCACTACCAGATTCGCAGGGTTCGGGATGACCAGGTCGATTTGCCGGAAAACACGGGCTTGAGCTATACACTGGCTGACCTGCCGGATGAGGATGAACTACCCTCGGCGTTGCAGGAACAAAAACCAGTGGAGCCTGCGGCCGTAGCGACGATCACTCCAGTCACTCCAGCACCGCCGCGCAAGAAACCCAGGAAGAAAGGACCCGGTTTCTGGGCGAAGTTGTTTGCGATTTTCGGTGGATCGCCGGCGAAGAAAAAGAGGACAAGTCAAAAACAGCGTAGCGACCAGAGAAAGGCTCGAGGCAAAACCGACAGTCGACGGCGGGGCGGACAAAGACACCGGCAAAAAACCGAAGCGCAGCGCGCCGGTGACAATCGCGGCGCGCAACGCTCGAAGAAATCCTCGAGCAAGCGTACCAAGAGCGGCACTGCGAAAGACGCGGAAGGCAGGAGAAAAAGTTCGGCCGCCGGTGAGCGGTCGAACCAGCAAAGCATACCTGCACAGGAGCCGCGAGGCGACAATCAAGACGACACTCGCGGTGAGAGCCGCGAGTCAGGCAGCAGGCGTAGAAGCCGTGGCGGCCGCCGCAGGCGCCGTACACCCGAATCGGCGGCGGATGCCGTGGAGACCGGGGCCAGCAATCCGCAGGCAGCGGTCGAGGCCGATGTAGTGGTGGAGGTTCCGGTTCAGGAAGAAAAAACGAAGCAGGAATCGAAGCCTATAGAGGCACCGGTTCAGGAAGAAAGAGCGAAGCAGCAGTCGGCGCCGAAGGAAGCACCGGTTGAGCAAGCAAAGGTCGAGTCGCCTGCGTATGAGGACACGCAACCGGAGCTGCCAGTGCTGGAGATGTCGCAGGAGGATTCAAGACCTGCCGAGCAGGCAGACCCGGCTGCTGTCGAGGATGAAAATCCTGTTGACAAAACCATGACGATGTCGCGAGAGGACCTGAAATCTGCGTTGGAGGCAGGCTCGGCTGCTGTCGAGGATGCAAAACCTGCGCAAGAGGCGGACTCGGCTGCTGTCGACGCGGCAAAACCTGCGCAAGAGGCGGACTCGGCTGCTGTCGAGGATGCAAAACCTGCGCAAGAGGCGGACTCGGCTGCCCTCGACGCGGCAAAACCTGCTGAGAAAACAATGCCGATATCACGAGAGAAAATAGTTACGGATGACGATGGTGAAGACAAGCCGAAGGGCAGATTACTTCCCTGGGAGCCGGATGCCGCGGCAGAAAGCCCGGATACCGGCGACAAGGAAATATCGGATCGATAACCCGGCCGGCGTTTTTTAAATTTTCTTGCGGAGCGTCTCAAGGAGGCCTTGAGACGCTTCTTCCACAAGATCAAGCACGCGCTCAAATCCGGCTGCGCCGCCATAGTACGGATCAGGCACCTCATTTTCGCGCCGCGATTCGGCGAATTCAAGAAACAGTCTGACTTTGCCTCGCAGCTCGTTCGGTGCCCTCTCCTGTAACACCATGAGATTGTCCTGATCCATCGCCAGGATGTAGTCAAAGGTATCGAAGTCTTCCTCGGTGACCCTGCGGGCACAGATGCCCTCCAGGGAAAATCCGCGCCTTAAAGCCGCGGCATGAGCGCGACGATCCGCTGGCTCACCGCTGTGATAAGCATGCGTGCCTGCAGAGTCCGTCTGTATATCAGCATCAAGACCAGCGTCACTGACATATTTTCGGAACACACCCTCCGCCGTCGGCGAGCGGCAGATGTTGCCCATGCAGACGAACAGCACGCTGACTCTGAATTCAGCCATGAGTATTTTCATCCATTTCGTCCGGCGAAATTTCTCTCGGTGCCGGTGTTGCCTTAATTGCCCTGATTGAATATCTCTCGACCAGCCACGCCCATATAATCATTGGTAGGGCTAAATTATGTATGGCCAGCACGTCGTCATAGACTGTCCCATACCCCTCCCGCAGCGCAAATACAAATTTATCTCTTACACCTGTCGCCTGATGTCCATTCGCTCATGCAATACACGAAGAACCGCTAGCTTCCCGGATGTTTCTTTGAACACGATGAGATGGCGCCCTTCGCTATAACTGAAGAGACCATCGCGAATATCATCGCGCGGTATCCACAAATTCTTGTTCATGGTGAGCCAGACAATTCTTGTCACCAAAGCTTCTATGCATCGATCTGCTTGCCGGACACTCCAACTCGATCGGGTATGCGACCAGATTTCGTCCAGATCGCGACGTGCCGGGCCCGTGGTACGCCATTTCACCCGGGCGCGTTCTTGCGACCTGCCTGCTTAATGTCGTCAACAAGCGCCTGGAGGCCGTGGGCATCGACCTCAACAAAATCGTCTTGCTCCAACGCCACCAGGCCAATATCGATTTCAGCACGAAGTTGGGACATCTTGAGTGCTTGAAGCTCCTCGTATTCCTCTGTCGACAACACAACAGCCACTGGTCTGCCGTGTTTCTCGATGGTTACTGGTTCACGCCGAGCCGTGTCCAAAAGCTCACCAAACCGGGCTTTGGCTCTATTTGCCGACATTTTTGTCATCACGTCACTTGCCTGACTTTCGTTTGTTTCGCCTATTATGTTCGAATCAGGCGAAAGTATTAACTGGCTATCAGTAGCGGGACCCCCCACAAATTATGCGGCCAAACGGAAATCGACGCGCGTCCTCATCTCCACTCATTAACCAGGAGCATCCTGACCTTCTTCGTCTGGCGATATTTTGTGAAGGATTCGATTGAGCAGCCCCTCGGCGTCCGCGTCGTTGATCGCAACGTCGACCGGAACATACCAGCAATTGCTCGTGTCGAGCCAGCGGCACTTCACTGCGTCTTTTTCAGTCATGACCACGTCGAGATCGTCGTCAAATGCGAGCTCGTCCAACGTAATTTCGGCATGATCAGGAAGAGGATGCCGGATCACTTCGATATTGTAGCCTTCCAACAACCGAAAGAAGCGTTCGGGATTACCGATTCCGGCAAGCGCATGCACCTTCGTGCCTGCAAAATCTCCGATGTTCCTGATGTCCGAATCGTCCAGTCTGCAAATCGCGGAAGCGACCAGTCGGAAATACACAGGCGGAGGATCTGCAGAGCGGTGCAATAGTTCTGAGCCGCCATCGGTCTCGCGCTGCACCAGGATCTGGTTGATCGTATTTAGCCGGGATAGCGGCTCTCTGAGCGGTCCCGCCGGCAGCAGCTGGCGGTTGCCATAGCGACGCGTGCCGTCCACGACAGCAATTTCAAAATCGCGCCCGAGCCGGTAATGCTGCAAACCATCGTCCGCCACGATGACATTTGCGCCGAGCTCAATGGCAAGTTTTGCAGCTGCAACACGATCGGGGTGTACAACGACCGGACATTCGCTACGGCTTGCAATCGATATGGCTTCGTCACCAACAACCGCCGGATCGCTATCTGCCGTAGCCTCCATCGGATTCGGTCCAACCATGCCACGATAGCCGCGGCTGATAATGCCGGGCTTGTATCCGTTTGCGGCAAGCTGTTGCGCGAGCCAGATGGTCAGTGGCGTCTTGCCGGTACCACCCACGGTGATATTGCCGACGATAATTACCGGTACGGACACCTTAAGCGAGCGCAATACGCCGGATGAATAGAGCAAGCGCCGGCAAGCAATTGCGGCAGAATAAATCCAGGTGAACGGTAACAGCAGCCAACGGAGCGGTGATCCTCCATACCAGGTATTCTGCACCCAGTTGTTATTGCCGGAACTCATGCGTGAGGCAAATGCCCCATCATTGTTCACCACTGAATTGCATGCGGTAAAGGCCCGCATAAACGCCGTCGGCGTCAAGCAATTCCCGGTGCGTGCCCGATTCAACGATACGGCCCTGGTCGAGTACGATAATCTGATCTGCTGACTCGACCGTTGACAGCCGGTGCGCGATGACAAGCGTTGTGCGGTCCTGCATCAGTGTCCTTAAGGCTTCCTGTATGCGCCGCTCTGACTTCGTATCCAGCGCTGAAGTTGCCTCATCCAGTATCAGGACGGGAGCGTTTTTCAGTAAAGCTCTGCCTATTGCAACTCGTTGACGCTGTCCGCCGGACAACAGAATTCCGCGATTGCCAACAACCGTCTCGAAACCGTCCGGAAGATCTTTAACGAAATCCATGACGTGAGCAGCGTCGGCCGCCTGCAATAGCTCGGCCCGGGTGCATTGGCGCAATTGCCCGTACGCAAGATTGTTGGCGATGGTGTCGTTGAACAGGATGACATCCTGGCTTACCAGGCTGATGTTGGATCGCAAATTAGCGAGTTCATAGTCCTGGACCGACGTGCCATCCAGCAATATTTCACCCGATTGGACGTCGTAGAAGCGCGGCACGAGGCCAACCAGGGTCGACTTGCCGCCACCGGAATGCCCAACAATGGCGATGGATTTTCCGGCTTCGACGGTGAAAGACACATCGTGCAATACCGGCGAATCCTCATCGCCGTAGGAAAAGCTGACGTTCCTGAACTCGACCTTGCCGCGAACATCCTCGCTTCGATAGGTGCCCGAATCGACTTCGTCTTCTTCATCGATGATGCGAAACAGGCTGTCACCGGCGGCAATGCCGCGTTGCAAGGTTGCGTTGACGTTTGTGATACGGCGCAGCGGTTGCATCATCAGCATCATGGCGCCAAAAAATGACATGAAACTGCCAGGGCTGAGATTGCCGTTGACGGATTCTGCACCGGCAGCATAAATGACGCCGGCAACACCAACACCGAAAACTACCTGCGTGACCGCTACGCCGAATGCTCGTGAACGAATCAGTTTCAGGTTTTGCCGAAAATTTCGTTCGTCGACCTCGGCAAGCCGCTCCGATTCATAATTGTAGCCACCGAATATTTTGACCACTCGATTGCCGGTCAACACTTCTTCAGTAACCTGTGAGACCTCCCCTACCGAATCCTGTATGCGCCCGCTATACCGTCGAAACGCCTTGCCGAGCACCTGGATCAGTGCGGCAATGATGGGCAGCAGGATCATGACGAAGATAAACAATCTGACACTCTGGTAAATCATGATACCCATCGCCGCAAAGACTGTCAGCAGGTCACGCACCATGATCGTGACGACGCTCGTCACCGACTCTGCGACCATTTCTACGTTGTAAGTCATGCGAGACAGCATGGGGCCGGTCGCGTGTGTCTCGATAAATCGTAACGGCAAGGTAAGGAATTTGTTGAAGACCTCGCGGCGCAGTGCGCTGATAACGCTGCGCCCGATTCGGCCCAGTGAGGCTTCCGTCGCGAATCCGGTAATCCCACGGCCGATAAAGATGGCAATGAACGCGAATGGCATCCACCGGGCCGTCTCAAGATCATGCGCAACCAGCGTCTCATCCATCAGTGGCTCGACGAGCCAGACCATAGCCGCTTCAATCACCGCGCTGGCGGCCATCGCGACCACTGCGATCAGCCCGATTAACTTATGGGGAATGACGTATCGCCAGAGCCGGCTGTAGACCTCTTTGACGCGCCGGTCCACTGTCTTAGTCACTGCTCCGACGAATCATTCACAGTCGCGATGCGGATCTTCACGAAGCCGAGCTTGCCGGCAACGTCCATCGCCGTCACAACGTATTGATGACGAGTGTTTGCATCGGCGCTGATCGTGAGCGGCAATGAAGTGTCGCCTCCCGATACCTTTTGCAGCGCGTTACGAATCGTTTCCGGCCGGCTGTTGATGAGTTCCCGTCCGTTAACGAGAAAAGTGCCCTGCTCGGTGATCATGATGTCGAGTTGTACGGTTCTTTGTTCGACAATCGCAACACTTTCTGCACCGGGCAAGCGAATCGAAATCTGCGACTGCTTGACGAA
>SMVB01411432.1_pt1 | contig 10537 bp, 6 predicted proteins | sample 2456461 | NCBI WGS metagenome assembly SMVB01 (sample SAMN11095934, study PRJNA526329) | marine sediment metagenome | biome: Marine sediment; feature: Surficial sediment; material: Deep marine sediment; isolation source: Hadal surficial sediment | place: Pacific Ocean | collected 2014-05 | depth 0-1...
ATTTTGGTGCAGAACTACCAAATTCAAGTGCACCTAAATCAGGAGCAGCACCAGTGAAAGGCAAGCCCACAAGAACGCCGGCGTCAATTGCCGGAGAAAATTTTTGAAGACGGAAATCATAAGCGCCCGCATCAACGAATTTGGGATCTTCAACCCTCTTGCTTGCATCGGTTATCCCTTGTAGGCGGGGCCCCGTATTATATAAATTGTTCTCTAATATAATACTCTCACCGTTAGATTTATTGCGTACATGAACTCGACGACCGGAAAAAATATTGTTTTTAATAATGACATGGCTTACCGGCTCACTACCTTTTGCAGGCTCTTTAACAAATAACGCGGCAATTCGATTGTTATAAAAAGTGTTATTATAAACGGTTATATTTTTTCCTTGTCGTATATACAAACCGAATTCAGCATTCCCAACAAAGGTATTGTTTCTGATCGTGATATTTTCCAATTTAATGTGTTTGCCGCCACGTCCCTTTGCTATAATAATTCCGGATCGATCTTGCGAGCTGGAGATGAAGTTACCCTCTAAAATATAATCTTTAATTACGAATGGATGCGCTGCCCAATCACGGGGCTTGGCGCTTTTGTGCTCATCAAAAACATGGATGCCGTAACCTTTGGCGCCAATCACGGTGTTATTTCTTAAAGTGATGCGCTCACCTTTATGAACATAAATTCCATGATCTCGTGTATTACCCCCGGCGTCGCTGTATTTGATAAAGTTGCCTTCGATTAAAATATCGCGGCCTCCTACCTCAATTGCTCCATACTTTGGTTGTGGCCCGGTAAATTTATTGTTTACGATTTGCAATCCTGTGCCAAAGGCTTCTAAGCGCCAGGGCATGACAAAATGCAAACCTTCAATCCGTACGTAATTGGCTTGGATAATAAATCGCCGCCGGCCGCGCAAAACAGGTTCTTCGCCCGGAGCTGCTTTAATGGTCAGATAGTGTTCCTTGGCCCCACCCATGCCTTTCCTGCGATCGATCAGGACTTCGCCTAACCTGTAAATCCCGCCGCTTAGAATGACCGTGTCACCAGGTCCTGCTCTTCTTACAGCACGAGCAAATGAATTGGGGTTCTGGGGAGAAACATGAAAAATCTGCCCTGCAAAGACCTGGGCTTGTAATCCCAGAATCACCATGGTTTTTATTAAAAAAGATTTCTTCACAGAGCAATTCATATTTAAATATACAACTTTGTTAAACTAAGTCACCGCAAGAGAGTCATACGCTTCGTTTCACTAAACAACTTCTTATTTTGTTTCGTGGAAATTTCTAATCTATAGAAATATGTACCGCTGGCCGCGTTTTTTCCTAAAGCGTTTTTTCCATCCCAACTCGCAGAGTAGCCGCCTGGAATATATTCGGAATTCACAAGTGTCTTAATTTGATTTCCTTTCATACCAAAAAGCGTTAGCGATACGTGTACGTTATCTGAAACTTCAAATTTTATCTGTGTTTCAGGGTTAAATGGATTTGGATAGTTTTGATTGAGAGTAAATCTGTCCGGAACACTAATCGAAATCTCAAGGGTAGGTGAATATTCAAAACTTCCGTCGAGATCAACTTGTTTTAGGCGGTAATAATAAACACCCGGTTGAAGCCCGGCATCGAAATATTCATAAAACTTGACCTCTGTCACGGTTCCGTAGCCTGCAACAAAATCGACTTTGGTAAAATCAACATCGTCCCGGCTTTTTTCAATGTCAAAGCCGTAGTTGTTCGTTTCCGATTCCGTTACCCAATTCAGTTGCACCGAATTCGCCGAAACTGAAGCTTGAAAAGAGGCTAACTCAACAGGAACGGACGCGTTAAATTCAAAGGCTCCCAAATCTGGTGCGGCGCCGTTATAGGGCAATCCCACATTTATGCCCTTATCAATAGCAGGTGAATTAGGCAAGAGATTAAAATTTCCATTTTGAGGATCAAGAAACCGGGCAGTTCCGACCATCGCCGAGGGATCTGTGACGCCCACCAAGCGCGGGGCCGATTCGTACAGGTTCGTACTAACCACTATATTTGGATCAAGGGAATTATTTTTTATATGGTTTTGGTTTACGTCAATTGTTTCAAATATGTTGTTATTAATTGTAACCGCACTGGCGTAGTTATTGATAAAGACTGGCGCAGCGCCATTTCGATAGAAGGTATTGTTATAAAGATTTACATCTTTCCCTTCCCTAAGATAAATACCAAAATCCTTATTACCATCTAATATATTGTTTTGAATTGTTATGTTCTCCAGGAAGATATAGGCTGAACCACGGCCTTTGGCAACAATAATACCGGAGCGGGTTTGAGAATTGGCGACATAGTTACCATCTATCAGGTAGTCTTTCATACTGAACGGATTTGCAGCCCAAACTGCAGGATCGGCGCTTTTGTGTTCATCGTAAAGATGAATTCCGTATCCCTTAGAGCCAATTATAGTGTTGTTTCGCACTGTGATGCGCTTACCCTTATGGACGTAAATACCATGATCCTGGGTGTTGCCACCTGTGTCATCATATTCGATATAATTGCCTTCAATCAGGACATCTGTGCCGCCGGTTTCAATAGCGCCATATTTGGGCTGCGGTCCGGTCATCTTGTTATTTACGATTTGATTGCCGGTGCCAAACACATCGAAACGCCAAGGCATCTCAAGATGCAACCCTTCAACCCGTACAAAGTCGGCCCAAATAATGAAACGTCTCGAGCTATATCTTAGAAAAGGCTGTTCTCCGGAAAAGTTTTTTATTGTGAGATATTGACCGGGTGCGCCCCCTCTGCCCTTTTTTCGGTCAATAAGAACTTCGTTCATAAAGTAAGTCCCGCCGCGCATAATAATTGTGTCACCGGCCCTGGCGACCGTAACCGCATATTCGAGGTTCCGCCAGGGTGTATTAAAAGAACCGTAACCTGCATTAGAACCTGTGGTGGAAATATAAAATGTTTGACCTCCGTAAGTTTTGCCTTGTAAACCAAAAAGTAGAAGAAAAAGAAAGAAAGGGACTAAAAGTGTTTTTATTGTGTTACTTTTCATGATGCACTCCCGAAGTTGCGGTACCGAAAGCTGCTGGCCCCCCAACCGTTAATTATGGAATCCTGTTCCGCAAATACTGTTCCACTATTAAAAACCTGGTTTTTAGGCTTAAAAGGGGGAGTGCGTCAGATTATTTAACTTATGTCATAGGCGTTTTATTACAATTTTGTATATCATTTTTGTGTTTCGATTCAGTCATTTGTTATGTACCACTGCGGCAAATTTAGCTTTGGGCTGCTGGAATTCTTGCGGCGATTCTAATTCTGATTCCTTTGTTATTTCAAGGCCCCGAATAACCAGGCCCAAGTTTATCCAATAATACGCAGAAACATTCAAATAGAACCAATAACTTCCGGCCACGTTACCTGCAAGCACAGCCAGCACGCATCCGGCGAAACCCAAACCAAGTCCTTTCAGGAAAGGGTCTTTTGCGGTACGGAATAAACGCCATCCGACACGAAAACTTATAAAAAAGAAAATGAGAAAAATGCCCAGTCCAATAAGTCCCTGATCGAGTAACAGCTGCATATAGCCATTGTGTAAACTGGCTCTTTTTTTGATTTTTCTGTTCCCCGCGGTTTCTATACCCAAATTATGCGTAGCATAATAACCATATCCCAGAATGGGGTTTTCTTTAATAAGCTCCCATGCCTGATCCCACATATCATATCTTGCCGCGATCGATGAGTCGATGCCTCTTTTACCCTGCTTACTCATTTGAATTCTTTGCTGCACGGAAGCTGGAACAAATGTCTGCCAAAAAATTAAACCAAGAACAAGGAGTACCAAAAATCTTCTATCCTTAGTGACCCCGAAGAAAAAGAAGGTTACCAACGCTGCCAGGTACCCTCCTCTTGAGTAGAGAAACATTAAGCACCAATAATTAAAAACAACCGTAACTCCAAACAGCATTTTGCGTCTTTTATGCAGTTCAAAAAAGAAGAGACTTAAAATGACAATAGAGTTCTGGGCATAAAAAACTGCTGTTTCATTTGGGCCAAGGTATGAAAAAGTCGTACCGACTCGCAGGCTTTCATCAAAATTCGATCTGTCTTTATCGGCGAAATTGTTATAAAAACTTCTATCCATGTACAGCATTGATATGGCCATCAATGTCAGGATGATCTTGATTTGTTTTTCGTCCTTGACATTATTGACGATGATCAAGAATAGAAGAGGCAGCATCAAGAAATTTTTCCAATGGATAAAGGCCTTGTTAGAAATCGAGAATGGAAAACCGAAAGTATGTGTCAAAATCCAAAGACCAATAAATGTCCAGACAACAATTGCACCGATAGAAATCGATAATGACCCTCTTAATTCCGGGGCTTTCCTGAATTCCTGACGACTCAGCATCCATTTTAAAAGCAGGACAAAAAAGAAAAGGTCTATAAAGTCTTTACCGCCCGGGTAGTCTCTCATGTATTCCAACAGAGTCTGCTGCGTTAATAGGGGAATCAGGAAGTAGATCCCGAATTCAATTTTGTAAAATAAAGTTACAAAAAGTATTCCGATACCGGTGAGGTAAACGATCAACGGAATAATTTTCGTTAAGCCTATACCTAATTCCATGTATAACTAACTCTCATATTAATTGAACTAAGGATCGATAATTCGATGAGGTTCGGGAAATACCTTTTAAATTAACCTGTACTTTTGTGGTTCCATTATTCTTAAAATTTAAGCGCTATCCTTAGCCTCTTTCTTGTCCTATTATCGATAATCAAGATTGCGGCGGAATATATTATGACGCCGATCAGCAGTTTGATAATAGCACCAAAGAATACATCGATGCTGATGAAGCGGAGAAAAATTACCGCCATTATTGAGGCTAACAGATATTTCCCTATCGCCAGATAGTTTAGCCGGATGGTTATATATTGAGATGAAAAAATATTCGCGAGAACTATCAAAAAGATATATGAAATTAATGTGGTAATAGCAGCTCCGACCATGCCCATCAAGGGAACAAAGATAAGGTTCAAAAGGAGATTTAAAGCTCCGGCACCAAGGGTGAAATATAAAATCAGGCTGGTTTTTTTATGAATATAAAGACCCGCCGTATAAATTGTAATAGCGCCATGCAAGACAATTGGGGCAGTAAGATAGGGCAGCAATCCTTGAGCGCCCTCATATTTTGAAGAAGCCAATAATATCAAAATATCGTCGCCAAAAAAGGAAAACAAAATAACTGCCGGGATGGCTACCATTAAATAGTAATCCAGGACAGAACTCAGAAATTTCTCTGTTCTTTCCCGGCCATGTTTTTCCCAAATATCAAGATACATTGGGGTGACTGCGACCATCATAAGGGTCAGGACTGATTTTAAGTGCAGGGTCAAGCCATAACTCACCGCATAATACCCAACTACTTGCGACCCTAAGAAAATTTGCAGAATATATCTATCACCGATATTTGATATCATATTTGCCAATTGCGCAGGTACGAGAGGAAGTCCATACCGCATCGCTCTAAACAGAAAAGGAAACGAAAAAGACGACAAAACCAGTCTTTTTTGGCGCCTGAGAAACCAGATATAGAAAATAAGGCTGGAAGTCTGAATACAAATAGAGCCGATATAGATACCCTTCACGCCAAGCAGGAAACCAAATACCAGGATGAAAGCAAGAGGCAGGCTCACCATTGTAGACGTACTGGTAAGAATTGCCAGAAACTTTGCTTTTTGTTCTGCTCTTAAAGCGGAATTAAAAACCCCTGGGCCGGCGCCCAAAAAAAGCAGGACGCTGACCAGTTTGAAAAGATCATACATTTGCTGACCGCCTACCCGGTCAGGTCCCAATGCAACTATAGTCAGAAAGAATAATAGCGTAGAAATACCAGCTAAGGCCAGGGCTCCCAGAAAAAGCGTCGTAAAGAAACTAGGTATGGTCAGGCTTCGATTGCCGGATTGACATTCAGAGAAGAACCTGACAGTGGACTGGGGTAAGCCGAATCTCGCCAGCGGCGCAATAAACATAAGCGTGACATCTATCAGGCTCATCATGCCATACTCTTTGACCGTGAAATACCGCGTCCAAATTGGAAACGTCCCAAAGCCTATCGCTGCCCCGATAAAATAGGGCAGAGAATACCAGGAGGTCTGTTTAAAAAGGTTTTTAATCATATCCTGACGAACGCCATTTTCACTTTTTGCCGGATTCGCGCATCAAAACTCCACATCGCGGCTGAATAGATCAGAAGACCAATAAGCAGTTTTATAATAATACCAAGGAATATCTCAATCGTAATGACCTGGAGCAGAAGCACCGCAATGACAGATGCTGCTATATATTTTATGACTCCGTGATAATTTAATCGGATTGTTAAAAATCTTGATGAAAAAATATTAGCCAAAACAATGAGAAACACATAAGAAACTAGAGTCGCAACAGCCGCTCCGGTTATTCCCATTAAAGGAATGAGTACATAATTTAAAATAATATTCAAAATTCCAGCGCTTGCGGTAAAATATAAAATTAACTTAGTTTTTTTATGAATAAACATGCCGGCTGTATAAATAGAAATGGCGCCATGCAAGGCGAGAGGAGCGGCAAGGTATGGCATGAGAACCCTGGCTTGTTCATATTTTGTAGATGCCATCAACACCAGAATTTCACCGCCAAAAACAGAAAACAACACAATTCCCGGAATTGCCGCCATTAGATAATAATCCAAAACAGTGCTGAGAAATTGTTCGGTTTTCTCCCGACCCTGCTCATGCCATATTTTAACATACATGGGCGTGATCACGAACATGCCCACGGTCAGCAGCGATTTTAAGTGCGATGTCAGGCCGTATCCCACTGCGTATAAACCAACGGCTTCTGTGCCCAAAAAAAACTGCAGCATGAACCGATCCCCGATATTTGAAATGTGATTCGCCATTTCGGCACCGATCAATGGAAGACCGAAGCTTATAGCTTCGAAGAGCAAGGCAAAAGAGAATGATTTCAGAACAAATTTTTTGTGGCGTTTAAGCGACCAGAAAACATACACAAACAAACAGACTTGTAATAATAATGCGGAAATATAGATCCCCTTCAATCCAAGCAAAAAAACGAACACTAAAACCAGACTCAGCGTCAATCCTAGTACTGCTCGAACGAAACGGACGAGAACGAATTCGTTAGCCTTCTCCTCAACCCTAAGAAAGTGTCCGTAAATAGAACATCCGGGTGAAATAAAAAATGTAAGACCTGCCAGGATAAACAGGTTATATGTTTGAATGCTGCCGAAACGGTCGGGACCTAACCCAACAATGATTCCTATGCATATGGCGCCAAAGAAAATTCCTAATGCAATAGCTCCGATAAAAAACGTTGTATAAAAACTGGATTCGGGGAGTGCTCTTTTTTTACTCTGAAATTCAGAAAATAATCGTAGAACGGCTTTATGTAAACCAAATTTAACCAACGGTGTAACAAATGAAATAGTCACACCGATAAGGCTTAAAATTCCATATTCCTCGACCGTGAAATGTCTTGTCCAAAGCGGGAATGTAATTAAGGTCATTATGACACCGGCACCATAGCCTGCAAAGTACCAGGAAGACTGCCGCAGGAGTTCTTTAAACATGAAATATTTTACTGAATCTGGATCGCATCCCGTTATTCATTTACAAATAGCCCAGAGCTTTGAGGTGTTTTTTTAAAGTTTCCTCAGAGTAGTCATACGACTCAGATGTTTGTTCTCTGGTTGTAGAGTCCCTCCAACTTTCCAATGCGGTTCTTAATTTGGTAAACTTAGTTGGTTCCTTTTCGCACAAATTCATTTGTTCGTCAGGGTCGTTTTTAGTGTTGTACAATTCGAATTGGTCGCGTGAATCGGCGATCAGCTTATAATCGCTCGTGCGGCTCATCCAAAGTTTATTTGTAAATTTTTGCTCGATTCTTTCGCCGTTTTTATCGTTAAGTCTATCCCGTACAAAATGAGGAATGCGTCCCTCCCACTCGGCAAACAAAGTTCGCGCTACGGCATTTTTCTCCAAGGATTTAAATAAACTTCGCCCCGTGCCTGTAGCACTGTTTCTTTTATCCAAATCGGTTGATTCCAGAATCGTCGGGAAGATATCGATGTGCTGCACCGGTTGATGACTGACTGTTTCAGGTTTTACCACTGCCGGGTATCTCAAAATTAAAGGAATATGTACGATAGGTTCGTATAAGCTTGCGACATGAGAGTACATGCCATGTTCGCCTAAATGCTCGCCATGATCTGCGGTCAGAATTAACAAACTATCCTCAAGCAGGTTTCTTTTTTTGAGGTGGTCAACAAGCTCCCCTATTTTATAATCCAGGTAATTAATTTCCTCGTCATAGAGACAGGTGAGCGCATGAATCTCAGTTTCAGTGAGTTCAAGACCATCCGTAAAACAGACCAGCGGATTATCGGCAACTTTTTGGATTTTGGCCATATCTATTTGCGACCGCATTTTTTTTGTCAGGTATTTAAATCTAAAGGGACGTGGCGCTTTGAGCGGATTGTGAGCATCGATATAATGAATAAACAGATAAAACGGCTTTTCCCGATTCCAACCTCCCTTTAACCATCGAAAAATCAGGTTGTTTGTTTCTGATGCACCATGATCTGAAGAGCCCGAAAATTGCCGGGCTTTATTTGCCATGCGCTTAAAAATCTGATTTTTTGAAAATCCCTGCCAAACTTCATAAAAATCGTCGTGACCGCGGTTCAAGCCAACCAGGTTTCCGACCTGACTATTGTTCACAAAGCCGGCGGTGTGATAGCCATTTCTTTGCAAATGTTCGGCTACGGTCGGGATATCACTTCTGAGCTTATTTTGGTGCACAACGCCGTGTTGGCAAGGATATAAACCGGTTAGCATGGAGGCGTGTGCCGGTGGCGTCCAAACAGCGGTAGAGTATGCGTTGGTGAACAAAGCGCCTTCACCGGCCAGGCGATCTATGTTTGGTGTTATTGGGCGTTTGTATCCATAGCAGGACAAATGATCGGCACGTAACGTATCGATGGAAATTAAAATTACGTTGGGTCGCTTCATGTTTTCGTTTTCGATTTTCGGCCAATCCCCTCGTGGAGCGAAGAGAGCAGAGCCAGCAGCACGATTTTGAATGATCGCGCTGCTGGCTCTGCGCCTGTCGCTTTTCGACTAACTTCGATTAAGAAATAACTCCGACCTTGAAATGTTAGTTTCCTTAGTGGAAGTCGTGATCTGTTCAAGCGGCCGCCACTGCCAACTCTGGAGCCGCCAATCATGGCCCTTGACGGCGAGCGCAGCTTTATAGCCGGGTTGTATCTCCAAACTCTTCAATGACCAGCGGCGGGCTTCTTTTTTGTCTCCTTTTACACTTAGAAGCGCTGCCGGTTTATCAGGGACCAGGCTCACCTCAAAATTATCAAGTCCGAAAGAAACCCCTTTGCCGGTTGCTTTGATAAAAGCTTCTTTGCGGGTCCAGCAACTAAAAAAAGCTTCTTTCTTCTCATCGACCGCGAGATCAGAAAAAACGGCAGCCTCGGCTGGCGAAAAAAATCTCTTTGCAATGGGCTCTTCTGCAAAATCCGGACGGATCTGCTCTACATCGATACCAACTTCGCGCCCGTAAGTGAATGCATAAAGGGCAACATTCCCTGAATGGGAGACATTAAAGTTCATTCCGGTAAAATTTTGCCCAAGTTCCGGCTTTCCATAAGCATTATAATGAAATAATATGTCTTCTGGCTCTCTCTGCAAGTAATGGCTCAAAATATCTCTGAGCACAGCGCGCGCAACTATAAAATGATCTCGGTCTTTCCGGAAATGAAACCGTTCCGCTCGCTTGTGCTCTTCTTCCGATAGAGTTTGCGCTAGATTTTGACGCAAAGATTCAGATTGATCTAACGAAACATACCACACGTGAACAAACTCTCTCGATATGGTTAAATCTATTGGAGGAGGTTCCCAGCTATCCATTATGTCACTACCGTTTAGAGGCGAAGGCTAGTCGTGTGTTAAGAGCTAGTAAAGGCCTGGACATTCTCATAATTTAAAAGATACTATTCTAATTTGGCATCCAGCGCCAACCAATCAAATTGGTTTTGATCGTATCGAACAACATCATATAATGCAGCAATAAGCTCGTTATTGTCTCCTGCTCGATGAGGGTTGAAGAACTCCCAGACGATTTTGCCCTCAGGCGTCACTTCAAATGCTTTGCCATTTTCCGATTCTGTAATTAACGTGTTTCCATTAGGCAAACGGCTGACGTTACCGGCTTCCCTGGAATAGAACGCTTCTGCAGGCTCGCCTTTATAGGTCCAAACGACTTCTTGCGTTAAAGGGTCAAATTCAATTACTTTCGTCTTTCCATCATTGCCCCTTGTTTCAGCCGATGCGCCAAAGGCTTTTCAAGAAAGGGTTTTTCACAGCATCCTCTGTTTAATCTGGGAATATCAATATCGAACATCTAAAACCTAACTTTAATTTTTCGGATTATAGCGCCAACCAATCTAATTTGCCCGGGTCAAGCCTAATTACATCCCATA
>SMVB01078619.1_pt1 | contig 10534 bp, 10 predicted proteins | sample 2456461 | NCBI WGS metagenome assembly SMVB01 (sample SAMN11095934, study PRJNA526329) | marine sediment metagenome | biome: Marine sediment; feature: Surficial sediment; material: Deep marine sediment; isolation source: Hadal surficial sediment | place: Pacific Ocean | collected 2014-05 | depth...
CGCTTTTGGCTTGGAGCCGGGTTTGGCGGCGCCGTGGCTGCGACGATTGTTGCAGGCTTCATAATGTTTGGTGTTCCTAGCAAGTCGCCAACAGTGCAACCTTTGGCAGCGGAGTTCATGATTTCGATGCACGAAACACGGAATTTGAATATTGCGATTGATACGGGGCACCCTATCCCGGGTGCCAGGGTGAGCATAATGTTATCGGGTGGTGTCGAACTGGCCGGTTACGGCAACCAGAGAGAACTCACTTGGACGAATGACCTGGCAGCAGGGGTGAACAAGTTGACGCTGCCACTGATTGCGCTTGACCAGTCCGGCGGCCAGCTGATCGTCAAGCTGGATTACGGAGACAGCCACCAGGTGTTTTTCGTAAGCCTGAAATTGGAAAGCTAGTTATGTTAAATAGCGGGAACCAAAAAGCGAACACAACGTTTTATAGTATATAGAGAAAATGCAGGACGCCGACGGGTAGCTAATTGCTGAGGTTCTCTGTCGGAAAATACGAGGATAGTCAAATGAATAGTAAGTACATAGTCACAATAGCAGGTGTCGTTTTCTTGTTAATCAGTTGCCAGGCATGGTCTCAGGACGATCCAAGTCAGGCCACTATTCGTCTTATGGACCGAGCCGATGCTAAATTGCCGGATGCTGTCACCAAAAACATTGAACTGCCTGCGGTGCTTCCCGCTGACGCGGATGCCGCGGCCGCGGCCGCCATTTTGAGTGCACAAGCAGCACGTGCAGCGGGTCTCGCAAAAGCCGAAATAGCCCTCGAAAGCAATGCAGAAATGCGTCAGAATGCTCTGGAAAACGTGGAAGATCGTGGCCGCTCTAACGATGTCCACGAACCTCCGGTAGATCCGCCGCCGGCACCCCCCGGACCCCCCTAACGGAAATTGAGTCAGTACGAACAAGAGTGATACCGGTCACAAATCGTGCCCACGGCGGTGGCCTGCCGTGGGCATATTTGTTATAGATAAAAAAACATAACGTTTGGAACCGAGCGAAAAGTAATGACCCTTCGCAGCTTATTCAACAAATTGATTCTCACTATTCTTTTGTTGTTCGGACAACTTGTCCTGGCGAGTCCAGACGATAATTGGCTGCTGGGTACGCAGGCCTACGAGCAAGGTAATTTTGCTGGCGCGCTGCAACACTTTGAGTCCGCAAGAGAGGACGGTCAATCCGGTCCCGCAGTGCATTACAACATCGGCATTTGTGAGTACAAGCTTGGCCGATACACAGATGCCAGGGAAACGTTCGCTGCTCTCGGTGCTCGTTATCCTAAGATGCGCCAACTCACCGAGTACAACCTTGGTCTGGTGGATTGGGAGCTAAATGAAACCGCTGCTGCGAGACGGCATTTTCGGGCGGCGTACTCCCTGAGCGAAGATAACGACAAACTGCGAATCTTATCGTTGAATATGTTGCGGCAGACAAAATCGGCTGCTATTGCGAGTCAAGCCTGGATCGGCTCATTCGTTATTCGCACCGGTTACGACGACAATGTTGTATTGAGAGATGATTTGGGATTACCTGCCGGCGTCACAACTGACAGCCCGATTGTCGACTTATTTGGCTCATTGCAAGGACCATATAGGGGGAAAAATGGGATTCGGCTCGATGCTTCTGCCTACGTTGTCCATTATTCGGACAGTGACGATTTTGATCAAAGCGTATTTCGACTCGGTGCGATCCATGACTGGCGCGGCGGTGATTGGTACACCCAACTCGGCCTTTACGCAGCATATGGCACTCTTGGTGGAGATGGATTTAGTGAGACCGGAAGCGCGAGCTTCAGAGTCACTCGCAAGCTGTCGCCGTCAACCTCAATCGCACTTCGATACCAATACGATGATGTGAGTGCGGTAGACGCCCAATTTTCCGGAATCGACGGCTCAAAACAGAAGATCGAAGCGAGATATCGCTGGTTTACCGATGAGCGAAATCTGGTACTGGCCTATCAAATCGAATCCAATGGCCGAATTGACCCTAGTGTTTCGCCGCAACGGAATCGAATCATCGTTCAATACCGTTTTTCGCCGACGTCCGGTTGGGGATTCCAGATTGGCGGTGAATATCGCAACAGTAAGTACGATGATCTTATGCCCGCACGAACCGAAAACCTGACAACTCTGCGTACCGCGCTTACCAGAACGTTGCCCTCAGACTGGCTAATGCTGGCGCAGTATCAATTCTCTAAAAACGATTCCACTGATGCTGCCTTTTCCTATCAAAGAAATCTGATCACGTTCGGTCTCTTAAGAGTTTTCTAGTTTTAACGACGGGCTGATGCCGGCATTTTGATGCAGGTTCAAAAAAAGCCAGAAACTCTACATCTAAATTGGCTCACGGGGATGCTTGCGCGCAGTGTCATCAATACCGTGGGCAGTCCATCGGGTCGTTAGCGGTCCCTTTTTTGATTTCTCGCCGAGTGCGGTGTGGGCCTTCGAATCCTGTTCGACCAACGCAGCAGCGCGGCTGCCAGTTGGTGAGGAGACCGCGCAGCTAGCGGCATGTCCAATTGCGTGATCCGCGTCACTGTCAGCTGTAAGCCCTACTGCCAATATTACAGAGCTGAACTCCACCGGTCGCCGACGGGCGAGGCAAGGGAACGACCAGCCCGCGACGGCTTTGCCAATTGGTCCATGCGATGATCTCCACATTATTCAGAAAAATCGAGGCAATATCGTGGCTGAGAATCACCTATCGGCTGATGCGGTGGGGCCTGCGACTTTTGCCGATTCTGATCATTATGGACATAGGCTACCTGATCGGAATCTGGCCCGATTGGGAAAGCTACGAGCAGGGCCCGGCTCCCCGATCACAATTCATTCTCGCTTACGAACTCGAGCAGCACAGCCAAGATGGCTGGCGCAGACTCCACTGGCGTCCCGTGTCTATGGATGAAATCCCTCAATGTATGATTCGAGTGGCAATAATTGCAGAGGATGCGCGATTTTATTCGCATAATGGTGTCGATATCGAAGCGCTCAAAGCGGCCATGGAGTACAACCTTTCTGAGAAAAAGCTCGTTCTCGGGGGCAGTACGATTTCGCAGCAGACCGTGAAGAATCTCTTCTTGGATGTTTCGCGAAATCCGTTGCGCAAATGGCACGAACTCGTGTTGACGCTGGGGATGGAAAGGTCCCTCAGCAAGAGGCGCATAATGGACATTTATCTCAACGTTGCGGAGTTTGGCCGAGGAATCTACGGCGTCGATGCTGCCGCGAGGTTCTACTGGGGAGTTCCGGCTTCTCGTCTAACCGATCGTCAATGCATGGAGCTAGCTGCGACGCTGCCTTCGCCGGTCCGACATAATCCGGGGTCCAGGACCCGGTCGTTTCTTAAGCGCGTCTCGAAGATTCAACGGTATTTTTGACGCAGGGGATCGCTTGCTTTGGACGTATCCTCTGTCATTACATCGTTTCTCCGAAGAATTGCGTACATTTCTTACCGGTGGCGATATCGTCTGGGACTTCGCGGGTTTTACGTAAACAGGGGAGATCTGATCTTTGGCGTGATGTTCGTCGTCACGGTCGGATTTGTCGGGCTTCTCGGTTATTTCGCATTTGCGCAACATCGCGAACATGCCGCCGAACGGCAACGGATGACGGACCTCGGTTGCTTGGCAAGAAATGTCTATTTTGAAGCAAGAGGCGAACCGATCGACGGACAACAGGCCGTGGCAGAAGTAACGCTGAATCGGGTTGCATCCGGGCGATTTCCGGACTCCGTTTGCGCCGTCGTTTACGAACAACATTGGAACCGCAAACGTGGGCGTAATGTTGGAGCCTTTTCGTGGACGGTATTCGATCAGGTATCCAGGCCGAGCGGCCCCGCGTGGGATCGCGCGCTGGAGGTCTCGGTTCGTGTCTACGACGCTGAACATGAGGCAAAGGCGGGCGGCGCCCTGTTTTATCATGCGACGAGTATTGAACCAGCATGGGCGCGCTCAAAAAGACGAATCGCGACTATAGGCAAACATATTTTTTACGAGTGACGATCGGCGCGGATCCTGCGCAGGGCCACTTGTAAGCCTCACCCGGAATCGCACATAAAGGCGGTGTCAGGGGGAGCATGGTTCGCCCATGACTCGTTACACCGCCATATAATATACTTAACATGTTGATTAATAATAAAAAAAGTGGAATGAGACTAGTGTTGACCCACAAAACAACACACATTAATTTTTGCCTTCTTTAGCTGGTGACCAGCAGCTAGCCGGCACAGCGGTGGATCGCTGGTCCAGAGAGCACGGACTGTGGATGCCTAGACAGGCAGTGGGACCGTATGGCCTAAAGAGTGGTGCTGATGGGACAAACGCGACGCCAGGACGGGCAGGCGAAGCCTCGCGTTGTCCCATTGGTCAAGAAAATCGTTTTGTTTTCACACAGCCTCGGCCAGAAGCAAAAGTTGGCGACCAACGAAAACCCCGCCATAGGCGGGGTTCTGACTATCGAGAATCCTGAATTTGCTCAATCGTCGCCATCATTCGGATCACCGCCACCATGTTCTCCACGATTATCTACACCGTGCTCTCTACGATTCTCTCCAGCCAAGTCCGGGCGGTCATCACGGAGGGCCAGATTATCATCCGCATTTAATTCAGCACGAAACGCTTCGTCTGCCGCATTGGAGTTCGGCGGGTGTGCCGAGCGCATTGCTACGCTCTGACCGTACTGCTCACCCGCTGCTACCGCTTCAGCTTTTTTTGCGTCAGCTTCCAGTCGTCTCGCGTCAGCTTCCAGTCGTCTCGCGTCAGCTGCTTGGCGCCGCATTTCAGCCTCTTGGCGCCGCGCGTCAGACTGCTGCCGCATGCTGGACATGTCATGTTGCTGGCTCATCGACGGCCGATTACTAGCGCCGGACCCTGCGCCGCCCGGTGGTCTCCCTTGAGCATTGGCCGCCAGGCTAATGGCGAGCAACAAAGCGACCACTGCGCTAATTGATATAAGACGAATCATGTTCCCCTCCAATAAAAGTACTAATTCGATTGACAACACAATGTACTACTAGTTCACAAAGCGCTCTACTGTCGCAAAATACCGACAATCATCGCTCGCATGAATGCACGGTTAGCAGTTCCATGTCACACATTAATTCAGCACTGCGATTTCATATTATGTAACATCACCGTAAGCAATCTGCATCAGGCCGAGTTGTTACAACTACCGGCGATGTTTACTTACTTTGTAATTCACGAAATTCTGACGGGCTTCACATAACTGTGTTGAGCGTGCCGATAGCATCAATCTAATGTCGCTTGGGTGCGACCTCAGATCTACCCGTAATACCGTTCCCTCCTCGCTGTGATCCAGCGAGCGTCGGGTCGGTAAGGTGAACGAATGTAATGTCTATGTGGAATCGGTTGAAAAACAGAGTTTTAGCTTCCCTTCTTTGCGTGATGGCGACTGTTGCTCTTACCGGCTGTGCTGATCCGGCAGCCGCGCCGTCCGGTGATACGCCGTCAAATATCGCTCCGGCTGCCGTTTTCAGCACGAATTGCACCCTGCTCGATTGCAGTTTCGATGCAGCAGCCAGTACTGATCCAGACGGTAGTGTCGACGTTTACAGCTGGGACTTCGGAGATGGTGCATCAGCCGGCGACATTAGACCCAACCACAGTTACGGCGCGGAGGGCGACTATACGATAACACTTACCGTCGCTGACGACGACGGCGCCACATCTTACAGTTCGCAATCCGTCAGTGTGGTCTCGGCAGGAAACAGCAACAATCCTCCGACCGCATCGTTCAGCAGCAATTGCACCGACCTCATTTGTAATTTCGATGCGGCGACGAGTACAGATTCCGATGGCGCCATTGTCAGCTACGACTGGGATTACGGAGACACGAGGTCCGGCACCGGCCAGACCAGTGGTCACATTTTTGCAACAGGCGGAACCTACGTCGTCGTGTTGACAGTGACCGACAACGCCGGAGCGACTTCCACCGGGTCAAGAAGTCTGTCGGTAAGTGGCGGCGGCATCGCGCCAGACGGTCAGGCGTTATTCATGCAAAAATGCTCGACCTGTCACGGCGACGACGCGTTGGGAGGTACCTTGGCGAATATAAGCATCGTCGGTAAGACGGCGCAGGAAATTACGGTCGCGATCATGTCTGTACCGAACATGAGCTCTCTGAACAGTTTGACGGCTGAAGAAATCCAGGCAATCGCGGATTTCCTGGCAATGCTTTAATCGGCTGAAAATGGAGATTACATCTATGAATTTTAGGAAAGCCAGCGTAATTGGAATGATGAGCGTTTTGATTCTCATGACGGCGTCCGGAGTAGTCGCGTCCACGGAAAGCATTCGGCTCGCACCCAGCTTTAACGTGCAAAATCTGGTCGGCGGTGAGGCAATCAATCTGGATCGGCTACAGGGCAAGGTCGTTTATGTCGACTTCTGGGCGTCGTGGTGCGGCCCTTGTCTGAAATCGTTTCCGTTCATGGAAGAGATGCACCAACAATACGGCCCACGAGGACTCGTAATCGTCGCTATTAACATGGATCAGGACCCCCAAGACGCACACGCATTTCTCGCGAAGCACCCTGTGACCTTCCTGCTAGGTCAGGACATTGAGGGCATCGTTGCGGAACAGTATGGCGTTATAGCCATGCCGAGTTCATTCATCGTTGACCGCGATGGTTTGATCAAAAACGTTCACTACGGATTCAAGTCAAGTGACAAGGAAAAAATTGCCGCTTTGATTTCGAAATTACTATGACATCACAGGACGAGAGTTAATTATGAAAGCCCACCGTCTTCTTATTCTGGCCGCTGTGCTGACCGCGCTTCTGAGCGGTGGCTGTGCCACCAACGTCAAGCCGTGGGAGCGCGGAGAACTGGCGAAGGATTACATGGCCGTTGAACCAGACAGCCTGAGGCGAGCAATTCAGGAACAGGTTGTTACCAGTAAAGAAGCGTCTTCGGGCGGATACGTGGTTGCCGGAGGTGGCTGTGGCTGCAACTAAACCTTATCTGCGACAATTGATGGCCGCAGCCGTCGCGTTGCCGGGAATCTCGATGGGCGCGACGCCGATCGAGAAGGGCGATGTCATTGTTGACTACAAGCACCTCATCTACGATGAGCAAGATGACCTGATGCAGGTCGATGCAGAGTACCTGAACATCGGGTTCGCGCTTACCGAGAAAAATGACCTGCAGTTGGCCATTGAGTACGAAACGATGTCCGGGGCGTCACCAATTTTTAACGCACCGGGCACCGACGGAGAGCCGGTTGTCGTGAAAAGCGGCGCATCGATTACCGATCAGCGTACAGCCGTGTCGGCAAGATTCCGGCATTTCTTTGACAAGGGAACGCTGACGATCACACCGAGCTGGTCGGATGAAGATGACTACACGTCACAGGCCTTGACATTTCAATACGAGTGGGACACTAACAACAAGAATACGACATTTGTTGTCGGCGCAGGATTAGCCGACGACCAGGTCTGGGCCGAAGGTCAGGACATAAAGAACGACAAGGAAGGTAAGAGCGCGTTCGTCGGTGTCACACAGGTGCTGAGCGCGAAATCGCTTTTGCAGGTCAATCTTTCGTTCGCCAAGGAGTCTGGCTTTCTAAATGACCCGTACAAACTGGTACAGGTTCAGGACTCAATCCTCGCTGACGCTCGTCCAGACGACCGCGCGATGCTGGCTGGACTCGTACGGTATATTCGCAAGACCGGTGCCGATTCATCCATCCACCTCTCCTATCGTCTTTTCTCCGATGACTGGTCAATTCAAAGCCATACCTTTGAAGCCTCGTGGTTTACTGAGCTATCGAACGATTGGTTGCTGAATCCAAACCTCCGTTACTATTCGCAAGACGCCGCCGAATTTTATGAGCCGTATTTTGTAGAGCTTCGCAACGACGGATATTACTCAAGCGACTTCAGGCTGGCGAGTTATGGTTCAATCATGGCCGGTCTCAGAATTGGAAAGACAATTTCCGGAAATACTCGCTTTGATCTCGGGCTCGAATACTACTCGCGGCGTGGCGATCTCAAGCTAAGTGGCGAGCATTCCCTTGACCCCGAGCCATTGACCAGTTATGTAATCACGCTGGGAATTAAGCACACCTTCTGAGTATTCTTAAGCGAACGCCGTTCTTATGACCCTACGTAAATACGATTTTACTTTCAAGGCCATGGCGTGCAGCAATGAACTCAGCATTTTCGTTTCCAATAAGAAAGCTGCAAAGTCTATAGCCGCAGAGGCGATAGACGCCGTGCATGCTCTCGAAGCACGGTACAGTCGCTACCTGCCTGATAGTCTCTTGAGCAAAATCAACAATTCAGCCGGTGACTTGTCCGGTGTCGATGTGGACTCTGAGACCGCAGCGTTGCTGAATTACTCTCAGGCCTGCTTTGAACAAAGCGAAGGCCTGTTCGATATCACCTCGGGCGTGCTTCGCACGATATGGGATTTCACCTCGAACACTTTGCCGAGCGATCAAGAACTCCAAGCGACACTTGATCTTGTTGGCTGGGAAAAAGTGATCTGGAAAGACCCCAAGTTCGTGCTGCCAATCGCAGGGATGGAAATCGATTTTGGCGGCGTAGTAAAGGAGTATGCGGCCGATACCTGCGCGAATTTATGCAGAGCCAAAGGCATAAAGCACGGTTTGGTCAATATGGGCGGTGATATCCACGTCATCGGGCCGCACCCCGATGGCAGTCCATGGAAAATCGGGATTCAGAACCCGGATAACCCAGACGAAATTATCACAACAGTCAACCTAACGCATGGCGGACTTGCGAGCAGCGGTGATTACCAGCGATTTATGACCATTGGTGGTCGGCGTTACGGTCACATACTTAACCCGAGGACAGGATGGCCCGTACCAGGATTGCGGGCAGTCAGTGTTATGGCGCCTCAGTGCCTCATCGCTGGAAGCACTACTACTATCGCAATGCTCATGGGCGACGACGGAAAGGAGTGGCTCGACAGTGCGGGCTTGCCTTATTTATGGTTTGACGCGAAGAGCCGACTGTATGTCAGCCACGGCTCCGCCACTCCCCAAACGAATGAACCGATACCACCACAGACCAGCAATTGCCAGCCGCCGGTGGCTCTGGACCACAATCCCTGACATCGGATTAGCGCGCGCTCGACAAAAATATTCGCTTCGGGTCGTTAGCGGCCCCTCAGGACTCTACCATCCAAAGGTCCGGCAGTGAGTGCAAAGCGGACGTCGATCTCGATTCAATCTGACAGTGTTTGTCAGGTCAAGTATGGATTATCACACTTGAATCAATTCGCCGGTGCAGCTAGGCCGGCAGTTTGCCGGGTACTTGCTCGGGTAGTCGCACGCCATAAAGTGGCAAAATGCAGCAAGCGCAAGGCGTGCAAGCACCGATGCGGTGTCGGGTGTGTCCGCCAGAAAAATCAAAGGTTCCTTTATGGGGCCTTTCGTTTTTCTCGCCAAGGGAGGTATGGGCTTTGGAATCCTGTTCGAGTTGAGCACCGGGTTATCGGCGTATTAGAAGTATTTGCCGCATCAGTGCGGTGATCTCTAACAGGCGTTGCAGGAGCAAGGCCATGTGGCTGACAAGCTGCTAGTATGCGCAGCCATGTCCACCGTTCGACAAAACTGCAGGACAACTCTAAGTGTTCTGCTGGCAATCGTCTTCCTTGCCGCGCAAACAGGGGTGATTGCACATGCCTATGAGCACGATCCCGGCAGCCCCCAAGTCCGAGTCTGTTCGACCTGCATAGCCGGGTATTCATTAAGTTCGGCATGTGTCGCATCGATACCGCATTTCGAGATTCAACATTGCAACGTTGGCGTCAGTATCGAATTGACGCCTGTGCCAGGTACATTTGACCTGCCTCTCGCCCGTCAGCGGGCACCTCCAATTTCGCTCTAAGCAATACCGGCGCCTTCGGGCCATGCAGTATTCGGGTGATCGGCGATCACGTGAGTCCAGCCCATCCGATAACGGGCCGCTCACGTTGAGTGCCGGAATGTCAGTTGGAGTGGTGAAACATCATGTACAAGCAGAGATATGTCTTCGCGCTTGCGTTGATCTTGGCGTCGACGGGAACGCTGAATGCACAGGGCTTGTCAGCGGAAGTTGCAGACCTGCGGCAAATGCTCATGGAGATGAAGAGCGACTATGAAAGTCGCATTAAGGAACTGGAGCGCAGGCTGGATCGCGCAGAACGATCGGTGAGGAGCGCAAGCAGGGACGCAGACGAAGCAATGGAAATCGCAGAACAGACTGCGATAAACGCGACGGCCCGCACGTCCTCCCCCAATACCTTTAATCCGGCCATCGGTGTTGTGCTCGTTGGCCGATACGCGAATGTGGATCCCGGCTGGGAAGATATTCCGGGATTCATCCCCGGCGGTGAGCTCGGTCCAGGCAGCTCAGGGTTCTCTCTCGGCGAGTCTGATTTCAACGTGAATGCGAATATCGACCCGCGGTTTTTCGGCAATCTCACGCTGGCTCTCGAAGTCGAAGGCGGTGAGACCGAGGTCGCCGTCGAAGAGGCATGGATTCAGACCACCGCATTGCC
>SMVB01089966.1_pt1 | contig 10534 bp, 7 predicted proteins | sample 2456461 | NCBI WGS metagenome assembly SMVB01 (sample SAMN11095934, study PRJNA526329) | marine sediment metagenome | biome: Marine sediment; feature: Surficial sediment; material: Deep marine sediment; isolation source: Hadal surficial sediment | place: Pacific Ocean | collected 2014-05 | depth 0-1...
GCTTCGTTGATGCGAAGGCCGCCTCTATAGAGGATGGCGATCAGAGCCCGGTTGCGGACGCCGGTCGGTTGGCGGTCGTCACAAGCGTCGAGGAGCCGGCAGACCTCGGCATCGGTGAGGATCTCCGGTGGGAATCGGCGGCATGGCTGGCGGGTGGGTGCGTGTGGCATCTCGATGCTCGCGCTCCCCGGACGAGCAATGAGTTACCTCGGTCTCCCGACATGGTGCAAGCGCGGAGGTACGGTTTCGTGGAAAAGCGTAGCTCTGAGACGACGTGGCAGTAAATGGCAGGGTTTGGCCTGAGAATCTGGCGAGTCGATGTGCCGAGAGCAACGAACGCAACAGATGCACTGGCGGTCCTATCCCCAATTCCCCAGCAGGATCAGCAGGCCGAGGATGCCAACTGTTACGGGCACGGACCCCAGTTGGCCAACAGCTCCAAGAAGTCGTTGACGCCGACGTCGCCGTCGCCGTCGAAGTCGGGCGGACCACCAGGGTCGGTGCCCCAGGCCGCCAGGAGCGCCAGGAAGTCGAGGATTCCCACGAACCCGTCGCGATCGAGATCCCACGGGCAGGGCGCCTGGTATTCGTACGGGCCCATGTCCACGGGCGCGTTCTGACCGCCCGGATTCCCCGTGTTGGGCGTGTCGGGATCGTCAGAGAAGCGCGGGTTATCGCCGAGATCCGTTGTGATCGGCGGTGGAACGACCGTGTTGTCGCCGGCATCGATGCACGGCGAGCCGGGCTGGAGCCTCAGGTCATCGTCATCCGTCCCGGCGGTGTCGTCGAGGCCGTCATCATCGACGAACATCGGGTTGTCCCCGATATTGCCCGCGCCGCCCAGGGCGCCGGTCAGGCCCTGGATGCAACAGTAGCTGACCGCCAGGTTCCCCAGAAACACGCTGGCGAGCTGTCCGGACTCGACCTCGGCCGTCCCGTCGCTGTTGTTTCGGAAGATGTTGTTCACCACGTTGGGATTGCTGTTCGAGCCGAAGCTGCACAGACCTCCGCCTTCGAACGTGGAGGTGTTGTAGCCGAACGTACACAGGATGACGTCGAGCGCATCGACGGTACAGATCCCGCCGCCGTATTGTCCCGCGGAATTCGCCATGAAGAGGCTGTTGATGAAGAAGGCGTCGTCCGTGTCGACGTAGGCTCCGCCGCCGTTTCGGCCCGCGACGTTATTCCGAAGAACGCAGTTGCTCGCCTCGATCTCATACGCCATGTGGAGCCCGCCGCCGTCGTCGACCGCGGCATTGCCGTCGAACAGGCAGTCCGTGAAGATCGGCCTGCCGCCGTTGCAAAAAACGCCGCCTCCATTGTCATCCGAGGAGTTCCCGACGAACGAGCACGAGTCAATGAACAGGTCCTGACCGGTGCCCGCGATGTAGAGGCCTCCCCCACGTTGCACCGCCTCGTTGAGTTCGAAGGTGCATCCGCTGATGGTGGCATTGTTGAGGCCCGTGCTCGAGCCGAGATGAGCACCGGCGCCCTCATTCGAAGTGTTGCCCGTGAAGACGCATCCCGTGATCGTCGCCGACCCGGAGAAGATGTTGATGCCGCCGCCGCGCGATCCCGCGTGGTTGCCGGTGAACCGACACTCCGTGACCTCGATCACCGACCCGCGGTTGAAAATGCCGCCCCCCTCCGTCGCGCTGTTCTGCTCGAAGATGCAGTCGATCACGGTCGGGCCGGAGGCGGCGCCCTGGAAAACGTAGAGTCCACCGCCACTGTCCGCGTTGCCTCCACGAATGGTGAACCCGTCGAGCGTCCCGCTGGCGTTGGAGAAGGTCGCGGCGACGACGTGGATGCTGTTGTCACCGTTGTTGACGAACCCCGGCTGGTCGTCGCCGAGCAGGTCGCCGCTCAGGATGGTCGGGTAGGCCGCCACGTCGCGTGCATCGGGGTCGGGCCCGCCGATGCCGGCGTAGCCGCCGCGCAGGGTGACGGCGTCGATCAGGTTGAACGTCGCCGTCCGATTGCCCGTCCCCAGCGGATTCGATTCATCGCGATCAGGAAAGTGGCTGCCCTGGGCGACACGGATCTCGGTCACGCCTGCGGACCGGTTGGACGCTGCGGCCAGCGCGTCCTGGAGATGAGCGAAGGCCGTGGCCCAGGCCAGGCCGTCGCCGCCGGCGCCGGCATCGTCGTCCACGTGCAGTACGGGTCCGGCATGCGCCGCCGAGGCGAGGACCAGGACGACCACCCACCGCATTGGTGCGACTGCTCCGGGCGAGGAGGAGGACTGTGGCTGCGTCATGGACAGGGGCCCCAATTCGCCAACAGGGCGAGGAAGTCGAGGATGCCGACGGTGCCGTCGGCGTCGAAGTCTGGCGGGCCACCGGGGTTCATTCCCCAGTGCGCGAGCAGCATCTCGAAATCCTGGATGCCGACGGCGCCGTCGTCGTCGAGGTCCCAGGGGCAGGAGAGGCGACAGCCATTCCATCTTGCGATTCTGCTCGAGTCCGATCCACCGGCCATTTGGAAGGACCCGACCGCGTAGAGATCCGGCCCGCTTCCGGCGTCGAACTCGGCGAGGCCGTGGACGGTCAGGTTCACGCCCTCTCCCAGTGTCGACCACGCCTGGCCGTCCCACCGCGCGATTCGGTCGGCGGGTTGACCGCCCGCCATCGTGAAACTACCGCCGACATAGAGCGCCCGGCCGGTCCCGTCGTCGAACGGCGCAAGCGCCTGGACGGGACTGTCCGTTCCCTGGAGGAGCATCGACCACACGCTTCCGTCCCAGCGGGCGATGTAGTTCGCCGGCTGGCCGCCGGCCATGGTGAAGTTACCACCGACGAAGAGCGCGTTGCCGCTGCCGTCGTCGAAAACCGCCAGTACGGACACCGAACCATTGCCGACGCCGTCCCCCATCGGTGCCCAGGCTGCACCATCCCACCTGGCAATCCCGTTGGCGGCGATACCGCCGGCCTCATCGAAGCCGCCGCCGACGTACAGCGCGTCCCCGCTTCCGTCGTCGTAAACGGCCATGGCCAGGACCTGACCGTTGAGGCCGTCGCCCACCGCCGACCACACCACACCGTTCCACTTCGCGATCCAGTCGTCGGGCGCCGTGACGCCCTGGAAGTAGCCGCCGACATAGAGCTCCGATTCGCCGGTCCCGTCGAAAACCGCCAGCGAGCGAATGTCCGCGCTGAGGATCCCGTCGTCAACGTCCGACCAGGCCACCCCGTCCCACCGGGCGATGTTGTTGACCTGGAGCCCACCGTTGACATCGTCAAAGTCACCGGCCACGTAGAGATCCGGACCGCCGCCGTCGTCATACACGGCCATCGCCTCAACGCGATTGCTGAGCCCGGGCCCGACCTGCGACCACGAGGCCCCGTCCCATCGCGCGATCCGCCGCGCCGACGTGCTTCCGGCCGTGGTGAAATCGCCGCCCACGTAGAGTCCGGGACCATCGCCGTCCTGATACACAATGGCCACCTTTGCCTGGCCACCGATGCCCTGGCCAAACGGTTCCCAGTCCGCGCCACTCCACCGTGCCACGTCCTGGGTCCCCGACGCCCCGGGATGAGCCAACGCAAAGTCGCCGCCGGCGTGGATCGCGCCGTCGAACGAGGCCACGACATAGACGGCGTCCCTGTTGGCGGTTCCATCGGCAAGACCGCTTCCGGGTCGTGTCCAACTGTTGCCGTCCCACGTGGCGATGTATGGCGCGGGCATTCCACCGGCGTTGAGAAACTCGCCGCCCACCCACAGCGTCGCCGGTTGTCCGGCCGCCCCGTACAGCGCATGAACCGGGCCGTCCGTTCCGCCGGCGACCTCCGACCAGATGCTCCCGTCCCAACGGGCGATGTTGAGCGCCGGCGTGCCGCCTGCCGTCGTGAACACGCCTCCCGCATACAGCGCTTCTCCCGATCCGTCGTCAAATACCGCGAAAGCGTGAACCAGTCCGTCGAAACCGGTTCCCAAGGCTTCCCACGCCTGGCCGTCCCACCTGGCAATCCGATTCACGGTCGTGCCGCTGGCCAGCGTAAACTCGCCTCCGACGTAGAGCGCCTCGCCGTTGCCGTCGTCGAACACGGCCAGCGCATACACCGCACCGTTGAGATCGTTGAAGACCGGAAGACCCGTTGCAAGGGGGAGCCACTGCGCGCCATCCCAGCGGGCGATCGAGTGAATACCTTCGAACAGCGCTTCGAAGAAGTCGCCCCCTGCGTAGAGGGCCGGACCGTTCCCGTCATCGAACACGGCAAGCGCGCGCACCGTGTCGTTGAGTCCCGCTCCCAGAGCGGTCCAGTCTGCCCCGTCCCATCGACTGACGTGGCCGAGGTCGGGGAATCCCTGAGCCTCCGTAAACTCGCCGCCGGCATAGATCGCGTCACCGTTGCCGTCATCAAAGGTGAGCAGGGCGAGGACCGGATCATTCATGTTCGGCATGAGGATCCACTCGGCGCCGTCCCAACCGATCAGATTCTGACCCGAGTCATAGCCAAGGTAGAGCGCTTCACCGGCACCGGCGTCAAAGCGCGCCATGGCTCGCACCGGTCCCGAAAGCCTGCCGTAGACGAAGAGCCCGGCCTCCCAATCGGCTTCGCAGGGCTGGCACCAGGCCCGCTCGGCCGGCCCGAGGACCGCGACGGCAAGCAGCATGATGGTACGCAGGTTCACCAACGCGTGGTTCCGCGGCATGGCGTTCACCCCCTTTTCAAGGCGTCCAGTTCCCGAGCAGGATCAGGAAGTCGGCGATGCCAACGTCCCCGTCGAAGTCCAGATCAGCGAGGCAGCACTCTGTCGTACATGCGCCCCACTGGGCGAGCAGGTCCAGGAAGTCATTGATCCCGACAACGCCGTCCCCGTCAATGTCGCCCAGCCGAATGTCGAACGGGCCACCGATCTGGAACTCATACGCCCCCATGTCCACGACGGCGGGCGTGCCGCAGCCGGGATCGGAGTCGGCCGGGTCGGCAACGAACCGCGGATTGCCGTCCAGATCGAACGGTGTCAGCTCGGCGGTGTCGCCGTCGGCATCCAGGTCCGCGTAGTCGGGCAGCACGCCCCAGTTGTGACCGGCGTCGATGCCGGGCGAGCCCGCCAGCAGACGCAGGTCGTCGTCTTCCGTTCCCGCCGTGCCGTCCGGTCCGAGCGGGTCCACGAACATCGGGTCGGCGCCGATGTTGCCCGCGCCGCCGAGGGCGCCGGTGAGACCTTCGATGCAGCTGTAGGCGACCGAGAGCGTGGTGGACTCGCCGGTGATTTGCGCGGGCTCGGTCGCCCCCGACGCGTCGGTGTTGCCCCAGGCGACACAGTTTACGAGCGACGCCGTTCCCTGCGTCACGTAGATGCCCCCGGCCTGGCCGGGCGTGGTGTTGGCGACAAGCGTGCAGTTCGAGAAGACGACGTCGGGATTGCCCAACGAGACCGCGCCGCCGTTCTCCACGGCCGTGTTGCCGGCGAACAGGCAGTTCGCAAAGTGGATCGATCCACCGCCGCCGACGGCGCCGCCCTTGGTGAGCGCGACGTTGCTCAGAAATGTACAGTTGATCAGGGTCGGGCTGCCGCCGGACATGGCGCCTGATCGGTCCGAGACGTTGTCGACGAAGAGGCAGTTAATGAACGTGGAGTTGGACTCATCCCGGAAGGCGCCTGCAAAAGTCGTCGACCAGTTCCCGGCGAAGGTGCAATCGCTGTATGTCCCGCTGGCCGTGCTGAGGACGGCGCCGCCCTCGTCGGCGTTGTTGCCGGTGAAGAGCGTGCCCGCCACTGTAACCGACGCGTGCGCGTCCCACAGCGCCCCGCCGCGGCCGGCGGTATTCGAGTCGAAGACGCACCCGTCGATCGTCACGCCCCCGTACGAGGTCTCGAGGAACACGCCGCCACCCCGACCGGCCGTGTTGCCTTCGAAAGTGCACCCCTCGATGGTGCCGTCGGCGATCTTGACGTAGAGGCCACCGCCCTCGCCCTTGCCGTCGTTGCCGGTGAACGTGCAGTTCGTGAGCGCGAATGTGCTGGCGTTGCGGACGTGGATGCCGCCGCCAGAATCGGTCTCGTTGATGTTGTCGCTGAACGTGGAGTCGATGGCCACCAGCTCGCTCAGCGTGCTGACCATGAGGCCACCCCCTTGGTTGCTGCTGACGTTGCCGGAGATCTCACAGTTGATCAGCGTGAGGTGGCACTCGTCGGCCATCACGATACCGCCCCCGCTCCGCCCCCTGTTGCCGGACACGACACAATCGGTCATCACCACCTGTGATCCCAGGTAGAGGGCGACGGCGCCCCCGTCACCAGCGGTGACGTTTCCTGTGAACGTGCACGAATGCACCGAAACGTCTGCTGCAATAACGAGCAGGCCCGGTCCCCATCGCAAGGCACCCACTTCGTCGTTCGTATTCGTCACACCGCCCCGGATTACAAAGCCGTCAACTACGAGGTCCGAACCATTTGCCGTGAGTACGTGCAGGCTGTTCTCACCGAGCGACGGATGACCACCGCCCGCCATCGGGAGGTCGTTGTCCCACAGGTCGCCGGTGAGGATCGTCTCATAGAGGGCCGGGTCGCGATCGTTCGGGTCCGGAGCACCAAGCCCGGCGTAGCCACCGATGAGCGTGATGCCCGAGAAGACCTGGCATGTGTCACCACACACGATCGCGGCAAGGTCGGCGCACGCCTGCTCCCAGTCGTTCTGGCAGCACAGCGGATCGACCGCGCAGACAAGCGTCTCGCAGGCATCGTCGGTGCACGATGCGTTCTCGTGCGGGAAACAGCAGTTGTTGTCGAACCCCAGGTCGAACCACAACAGGCGGTTGCCCGTGCCGCCGGGGTTCGCCTCGTCCTGGTCGGGCTTGTAGACGCCCTGGGCGACGCGGATCTCCGTCCCGTCGGCAAGACCGGCCAGGGGCGTCCTGGAGGAACCGGTGGGCGGTGGCCCAGCTCAGCCCGTCACCCCCGAGCGGGGCGTCGTCATCGACGTGAATGACGACTCCGGCCTGAGCCGTCGAAACGGCCAGGACGGTCACGGCACAGATCAGCTTCTTCATGCGGCACCTCCGTGATGGCATTGTCGCACCGGGGAGGGGCTGCGCCTAGCACTTTGCCGTCACTACGGCGTTTCCGCCGCCCATCCGGGCCGTCAGCGCATTGAACAGGCCCGACCGTGCAGCCGGGCCTGCGTCGTTCGCGCCCGCCGTCACCCCCAGTTCTCCAGCAGGATCACGAAGTCGTTGATGCCAACGCCGCCGGGCCCTTGTCCATGTCGGCGGGGCAGGTGCCGAGGATGATGAGCCTCACTCGCACGGTCCCCAGGCTGCGAGCAGCTTGAGGAAATCGACGATGCCCACGTTGTTGTCACCGTCGAGGTCGCCCACGCAAGCACCGTCAGATGACGCCCTTACTTTCATTATCCAAACGACTTCGTAGTAGCTTGGAAGGGTCGATGTATTTCCCGTCTGAGCGAGATTCCGCGCCGGGAACATTAGGACTCCGTCTTGGTTATCGTCAGCAGGGAAGTTGCCAGGATTGGTTTGAAGGTGAGAATGAACCTCAGTTCCACCGCTACCCCCTGAGATCGTTCCACCGCGCAAGAACCTCTGCGTTTCCTGAGCGCCATTGAGATCAGGGATGGATTCTCCGTCAAACGGGCTGTCCGGATCAAAAAGCATCTGCCCGTTGCACTCAACCCAGTTACTCGGCAGGAGAGGTGCTCCTGGGAATGACTTGAGCCAAGCAACGACGGTGCCAACGGGCGGTTGGCCGCCGCCTACAAGGACGGGCGTCGGTACTAGCGAAGTTACCTCCTGGACAACGGGTGGCTCACCAGTCGCTCCCTCGGGGTTGGCCAACAACATAATCGCCACAGGCAGCAAACAAGCAGTCTGAATGATGTGTTACACATTCTCTGATTCTCCTTTTCTTGCTGGATAGCGAGGAGGCAGCCCGTTGCGCCGGACCGTTGTTCAACCGCCAACTCGTCGTCACGTATTACTGTTGATGATCCCACTCCACACCTCAGCCGGTAGAGAGGGTACCGGCTTGCGCTGGCCCCAGCATACCAACCGAGGCGGCCCGGACGAAGGTGAAAGGGTGGGATTCAGTCCGCGCCGTCAGCAGCGAGAAGCCACACAGACCCTAGTTCAGCCGCATCGTGCGAGGCAGCTCGAACGCCTCAACCTCCGCAGCAACGTCCGCGTGGCCGAGTACGGCCGCGTAGCTGCCGTGGGGATAGGCCGTCTCGACGACCGGCTCGTATGGCCACGAATAGTCCATGCCCTTGACGCACAGCATGTACGCGATCGCACGCAAGCAGGTACGCACCGATCGTGTGCGTGCTTCTCCTCCTGGTCGTCACGCCAGCCCGAGTCAGGGCCGACGGGACGCAGAACGTTGCAACAGGTACTGTTCAAGGCTTGTCCGAACCGCTGTCCTTGACGCTCTCGGATCGCATGGTGGCCGTCGCCGCGATCGGCGTCTTCGATGAACCCGGAGCTCTGGCAATGCAGTCGCCGCATGACGGGGCCGCCGCCCCGAACGCCATCCCCGAGCCGGAAGAGGGACATCTCAATCGAGTTGGCTTCTTCATCGGCGCCACTACCAAGACCAACGGCGACACCGAAGCCGCAGTCGGCGTCGAGTACGAACGTCACCTGACGGAACTCTTTGGACTCGGCCTCCTGGTCGAGTGGGAGCCGGGCTTCGAAGAACGTTTCCTGACGGCTCCCGCGTTCTTCATCCATCCCGTCGGGGATCTCCAGTTCGTCCTCGCCCCCGGCGTCCAGTTCGAAGACGGACACGGTCACTTCGTGTTTCGGGTCGGCGCCGCGTGGGAATTCGAACTGGGACGCGGATTCTCTCTCGCCCCGGCGATCAACTATGACTTCGTCGAGAGCGAGCACGATGCGATCTCGTACGGACTCGTGGTGAGCTTCTCGTTCTGAGGTGAGTACGAGAAGTACTCCTGCCCGGCGATCGACCGGGGCGGGTAACACCTGGTTTCATGACTTGATGAGCTTGACGGCGATCAGGCGATAGAGCACGAGCCCGACGAAGGCCGTACCAACCACCATCAGGGACTGGCGGAACCCCAGGCTGATCCAGCCCCGGCCGCCCTGCTCGACGCGGGTCCAAGCGGCACCGATCTGGTCCGCGCGATGATCCCAGTTGGGGGAGGCGAGCAGCTCTTGGGCGACCTCGAGCAGTTCGGTGAACTCATCTGCGACGACGGCGGCCTGAGTTGCTGCGTCCCGGACGTCGGCCATGTCCAGCGGCTCCCGCCCCGGCTCCGTCTCCTCGGAATCGAACCGGGACACGACCACGTCGATCGACTTGACGAGCCCGTTGGCGGCGTCGATCGTCTCTCGCAGATCCTTGAGGAGGCCGCGGGCCATCTCCTCGCGACTATCGAGATCGGCCATCAGCGCCTGGCGTTGCACGCCGATCCGTTCCATGAGGTTGTTGATGGCGAGCTCCTGGAGCTCCGTGAGGTCGGCGACGAGCGCCTCGCGCTGTTCGGTGATCGTGTCAGGAAGGGCGTGGACGTCGGCGCTGATACCCACGGCTGCGTCCGTAAAACGCAGGGAGTCGTTGATGAGCTGCTGGGCCTCCGACTCGGCAACGATGTCGTAGAGCGTGCGCTCGACCTGGAACCCGACGGCGAGCGGCATCCGCGAGCCGAGCCAGAGTGCCCGCTCGCCGAGAAGCCGGACGTCGTCCACCGCCCGCGTCGCGTTGCCGACGTCAGCCAGCAGGCCCTTTACGACCGTGGCGTGTCTTGGATTGCGAAGATCGGTAAAATCACTGAGGCGGACGTAGTAGACGGCGATGAGCTTGGGGTGTTCGGCGAGCCATGCGTCGATCACGGACCGGAGCTTCTCTTGCTGTTCAGGCGTCAGGATGCGTTCGGCGTCCTTCCAGACAAGCTTCTCGACCGTCCGCAGGAAGCTGACGCACTGCGGTGCGTACTCGGCCAGACCGGGACTGACGTCCGGAAGGCTCAGCCGGCGCTCGACGCCGATCGGCTGCATCCTCGCCAGGACGAGCAGGTCGATCAGCGCGGCCTCGGGGCTGGGTCCGGCGGCGATCGTCATCGCCGCCGTCACACCGAGGTACTTGACGCCATGGGCGATCACGCGGTCAGATGGTTGCCTCACGTGAGCCTCGAGCGCAAGCGACGCCTGCATCGTCCCGCCCCCGAAGGTGTCCGCCATGCCCATGACGAGCGCCTGGAGCTGCGCCTGGTTGAGCGAACTCGTCGTGTCGTCGGTGAGATCGATCGCGACCGTCTGGGGCTTCGAGCTCGACGTGCTGGCGCAACCAGCCGTCAGCAGCAGCAAACCGCCGAGGATCAGGAGGCGATGAGTTCTACAGCGCCGTGGAACATGACGACCGACCTTCACCATCGCATGTCTATTCTACTCGGCGCAGTGGTGTGACACTAGACTTTGTTCCCGATTCGTCAGTCCGCCTACGTGTTCCCGTTCGGGTCCGCCACGACCATGTAGATCGTCTCGCCACCACTGACGAACGTCTGGTAATACGTCTCCTCGTTGACGTGATACGTCCTTCCCTCGATCTCGAC
>SMVB01263141.1_pt1 | contig 10530 bp, 10 predicted proteins | sample 2456461 | NCBI WGS metagenome assembly SMVB01 (sample SAMN11095934, study PRJNA526329) | marine sediment metagenome | biome: Marine sediment; feature: Surficial sediment; material: Deep marine sediment; isolation source: Hadal surficial sediment | place: Pacific Ocean | collected 2014-05 | depth...
AAGCCCGACAGCCGGCCGTCATGGACGCGCTCGATGCCGAGCTTGCCGACGATGTCGCCCATCCGGTAGCGCCCCTGCTCCCACGACGCGAGCTGGGCGGCGTTGATCTCGCCGACATAGCCCATCACGTGCGCGGCGACCAGCCCCTTGGGGTAGTGGCGCTTGTGCTCGGGTTGGATGCGGACCCCGGGGTACTCCAGCGAGCGCGCTTCGATCGCCGACACCAGGGAGGCGTTGATGTCGCCGGCGATGACGACCGGCTGAAAAACGGGAATGCCCTGCTGCCGCCGGTCGAGGCGCTCGCGCAGAACGTCGGGTGTCACGCCAAGTACGCCGGCGAGCCACTCGAGGGTCGCGTCGCGGTTGTCGAGCTCCTCGCGCACGATGGCGACATTGAAAGCCGCCCTGTTGGCGGCGAGCAGCAGGCCGTTGCGGTCGGTTATCAAGCCGCGCGGGGCGCGGATGACGATGTTTCGGCGACGATTGTTGTCGGCGAGCTCGCGATAATGGGCGCCGTGTACCACCTGCAGGCGCCAGAAGCCGAAAAGCAGGAGCATGACCATTACGATGACAACGCCCTCGGCGACGTGCACACGGCCCAGCAGCCGGCTGCGCACGATCGGGCTTTCCAGCGTCATGTCGGCCGGAGCATCGCGGCTGCGGCGAAAGATGGGTCGTCGGCGCCCAGCCGTTCTCTTCGTCAAAGACTCGGGGCGCCAGGGGCCGATCGTGCTCATCCTCTACCTCCGCGGTCGCCGCGCCGTTTGATCAGCGCCCGCTGTTGCCAGCGGCGACTCATGTAGAGGATCACTGCGGTTGCGGCGCCGGTCGCCGTGGCTCTCACCAGGAGATCGACCGGCCCGAGCGATACCTGCCGACCGAGCAACCCCTGCCAGCCGACCACGATCAGCCCTTCGAGTGCCGTCGCCACTGCGGTGATCGTCGCTTCGAGCAGCGGGCCACGAACCACGAGCAGGCTGCCGAACGTGGCAACGATCGCCGCTACCGCTGTCTTGGAAAAGGCGTGCAGCCCAATGATGCCCCCGGCGAGGCCGTCCTGAATCAAGCCGGCCCCGGCACCGAGGAGAATCGACTGCCGGAACGAGCCGCGCAGCGACGCCAAGACGACATAAATCAGCAACCAGTCGACGCCCCCGAGGCCCGACCAGACCTGCGGCAGAAAGATCTGCAGAAGGCCGAGGCCGAACAGCAGGGCGATCGAGCGGAGCGCGGTCATTCACGAGCCGCTGCTGGTGCGAGGAGCAGCACGTGGTCGACCCGGAGGACGTCGACGAGGGGACTGACATCGATGTCGAGAAACAGCGCCGTCTCCGTCCGCGCCAACGGCAGCCGGGGGAGCCCGGGTACCGGCGCGCCCTGAAGAACGCGGGCCACCCGGCCGATCTCGAGACCCGGGGGATAGATCGCGTCGTCGCCCGAGGTGACGACGATGTCTCCCGCCTCGACATCGGCGAGGCTGGTGACGTAGTCCAGTGCGACGGTGGCGCCGCCGGTGCCGTGGATAACACCGTGCGCCGCCGTTCGCACGACCTTGGCGCCCACCGCGCTCTGGGGGTCGGTGATTAGCTGTACCGTCGAAGTCCACGGCGTCACAATCACGATCCGCCCGACCACCACGCCCCGGGACGAGAGAACCGCTGAATCGATGGTGACACCGTCGAGCGACCCGCGGTTGACCGTGAAGGATTCGTAGCCGTGCGCCGTGTCTCGACCGATGGTCTGCGCCGGGATCGAGGGGATCTCGATGCGGCTCTGCAGGCTGAGCAATTGCTTGAGCCGGGCGTTTTCGCGCGACGTCTCCTCGAACGTCATAATGCGACGCTCGAGGTAGGCGACGTGTTCGCGCAGGCCGTCGGCCTCAGAAGCCTGGCCGATGAGCCCGACGTAGTCGGACCAGCCGGAGGAGACGCCGATCCAGAGCCCGGAGACGAGACGATGGGCCGGCGAGACGACGGTCTGGATCGTGCCCTCGACGGCGGTGAGGGTGTCGGCGCGGTTGACTTGATACGAGATCACCACGAAGAAACCGAACAGTAGACCGACGAGGAGCGCCGCGGAGCTCATGTTGCGGCTCATGCGCGGTGCTCGCGGCAGTTTCCCATCATACGTTCACCACGGCCCGATAACCTACGGCAGGCACACGCGCCGCAGCAGATCCAGGTCATCGAGAATTCGCCCGACGCCGAGGATGACCGCGGACAGGGGGTCTTCGGCGATCGAAACCGGAATTCCTGTTTCTTCGCGCAGCCGCAGATCCAGGTTGCGGAGCAACGCCCCGCCACCGGTAAGGATCAAGCCCTTGTCGATGAAGTCGGCGGACAGTTCGGGCGGCGTGCGCTCGAGCGCCATTCGCACCGACTCGACGATCGAAGAGGTGACTTCGCTCAGCGCGTCGCGGATCTCGCGGTCGGTGATGGTGATCGTCTTCGGTTTTCCCTCGACCAGGTCGCGACCCTTGATGTCCATGGTCATCTCCTCGTCCAGGGGAAACGCGGAGCCGATATTGATCTTGATGTTTTCGGCCGTGCGATCACCGATGAGCAAATTGTAGTTGCGTTTGATGTAGTTGATGATCGCTTCGTCCATCGCCGTGCCGCCGACGCGGATCGACCGCGAGTACACGATGCCGGCCATCGAGATGACCGCCACGTCGGTTGTGCCGCCGCCGACGTCGACCACCATGTTTCCCGAGGGCTCGGTGATTGGAAGTCCGGCGCCGATGGCGGCCGCCATGGCCTCCTCGATCAAATACACCTCGGTCGCCTTGGCGCGGTAGGCGGTGTCTTTGACGGCGCGCTCTTCGACCTGCGTGATGCCGCTCGGTACGCCGATGACGATGCGCGGGCGCACCCAGACGCGCCGATTGTTGGCGCGGCGAATGAAGTACGAGATCATTCGCTCCGTGACGTCGAAATCGGCGATGACGCCGTCCTTCAGCGGTCGCACCGCGACGATGTGGCTGGGCGTGCGGCCGAGCATCTCTTTGGCTTCCGCGCCCACCGCGACGATCTTGTTGGTGAGTTTGTTGATCGCAACGATCGACGGCTCGGACAATACGATGCCCTGCCCGGCCGTGAACACGAGCGTGTTCGACGTGCCGAGGTCGATGCCGATGTCGTTTGAGAAAAAAGACAAAAGTCGGCGCATGAAATCCACATCAGCTCGGCGCACGGTGCCTGCCCACCGTCACCGAAAAAACGTTCCGTCGCATCCTCGCGCCCAACAATTGCGCAGCGGGCGCGGGCACCATTGAGGACCGCGGACGGCCCACGGGCGACGCAATCGCTTGCGAAGTTTAGCATGGCCCAGGGCGCCCCGGAACATCAGGCTTGCCGAATTCGGCCGAGTTGGGGCTGGAAGGCACGCTTTCCGGGCCGGCGTCCGGGGGTTTGCTTGTCGCCGGTACCGCCGCGCGGCTACCATTGGTCTTCTTAATCCGCCGCTCCGCCGTGCGGTTGCCTGCTCCCCAGCAAAACTGATACCAGCGCCAAGGTAGGGTTCAAACGTGCTCGACACAATGCGCCGCAACGTCCGCAACCTCTCGTGGGTGTTGTGGCTTGTCATCGTCGCCTTCATCGCCTTCTACATTCCCGATCTGATCCGTGGCCCGTCGAATATCATTGCCCGGGTCGACGGCGAGCCGATCTATATCGCCGAGTTCCAGCAAGCGCTTCAGCAGCAGACCGCCTACTACCAGAGCGTCAGCGGTGGCAGCCTCCCCGATGACTTCCTGCAGCAGATGCAGATCCGCGAGATCGTGCTCGAGTCGTTGATCCGCGAGCGTCTCATCCTGGCGGCCGCCCGTGATCAAGGTCTGTCGGTCAGCGATCGCGAGGTGTTGAACCGCATCATGGAGTATCCGGCGTTCGTGGAGAACGGCGTGTTCATCGGAGCCGACCGCTACAAGCAGGTACTGCGCAACAACGGCATGTCGTTCGAAGACTTCGAGCGCCAGGTTGCCAACGAGGTCCTGTTCGAGAAATTCACCGAGTTGGTTAGCAACGGGGTCACGGTTACCGACCGCGAGATCGAGGAGGAATACCAGCGAGCCAACGAACGGGCTCAGTTCGACTTCTTTGTCGTTCGCTCCACCGGCCTCGAGATCGAAGTTTCCGAGCTGCTGACAGATGCGGGGGCGCGTACGCTGTTCGAGGAAAACATCGACGACTATCGGGTTGCCGAACGGCGCCGGGTCAGCTTCGCGGTTATCGAGACCGAGGCCATCCGCGGCTCGGTCGAGCTCGACGAGGCGACGCTGCGGACCGCCTACGAGGAGAGCATCGCGGAGTTCACCACCCCCGAGGAGGTGCGGGCGCGACACATATTGTTTCGCCTGCCGCCGGATCCTGACGAGGAAACGCTTGCCGAGACACGGGCCACCGCCCAGGAAGTTCTCGACCAGATTCGTTCCGGCGCGGATTTTGGGGCCCTCGCCGAAGGGAACTCCGACGACACCGCGACCGCCACATCCGGCGGCGACCTCGGATGGTTCCGCCGCGGCCGGATGACGGCGGAGTTCGAGGAGGTCGCCTTCTCCCTTGACCTCGATGAGACGTCGGACATCGTGCAGACAACGTTCGGCTTGCACATTATTCGTCTGGACGGCAGCCGACCGGAGCAGGTGCGGCCCTTCGAGGAGGTGCGCGGCCAACTGGAGCAGCGCCTCACGTTTGAACGCTCCGAGGAGATCGCCGACCAACGGGCCGAAGAGCTGCGGACGGAGGTGCTGCGACGCGCCAGTCTCGAGGACCTCGCCGAACAGTTCGACCTGAAGATCCGCGAAAGTGCCCTGTTCTCGCAGCGCGAGGGTTTCGCCGAGGTACTGTCGCCGGAGTTCACGCGCCAGGCGTTCGCCATCGGTCGTGACCGGGTCTCGGAGCCGATTCGGTTCGGCGACGGTTACGTGATCTTTCGCGTCGACGCGATCGTCGAGTCGCACGAGCCGGAGTTCGCCGAGGTCGAGGACGCGGTGCGCAGCGACCTCATCCGGCAGCTCGCCGAAGAGCGCGCTGCCGAGGTCGCGGATGAATTCGGCACCCGACTTGAGGAGGGCGAGGGATTCGATGTTCTCGCCGCTGAGATCGCCGCCCCGATCCAGTCGACGGCGCTGATCCCACGGGATGGCGTTGTTCCCGAACTGGGTCGACAGTCGGCGCTGGTGCTTGCCGCATTCGACCACGGCGCCGGCGAGGCCGGCGGTCCCGTGAAGGTCGATCAGGGGTACGCCCTGTTTCGCGTCACTGCCCACGTGCAGCCGGACTGGGGGCAGTACGCGATCGAGCGCGACGCGTTGCGGGACGAAATGCTCAACCAGCGGCGCAGTGGCCTGTTCGAATCGCTCGTTCGCGAGTTGCGGGAGCAGTATCGCGTGGTGACCTACGAGGACGTAACCGCAGCGGTCACGAGCTGATAGACGAGCGTGAAGCGCGTCGGACTCTACTCGACGCCGAGCGCCCCTTCGTGCTCACGCTCCATGAGCCAGTCGTCGATCCGCGCCTTCTTGAAGCGCCATTGATTGGCGACCTTTGTCGACGGTATGGCGCCTTCGCGCGCCATCCGATAAACGGTCGACTTGTGCACACGCAGGTACTTGGCGACTTCGTCGAGGGTCATGATGGTGGGGCGCCGCTCTTCGACGCCTGCCTGGGCTGAATCCGTCATGCGCTGGTCCCACAGAGTGTGTGTATCTGTTGGTTAATGATCATTAATCACCAAATCTGCGATCTAGTGTAACAAATCTGTGTATCGTTACAAACCAAACATAATCAAGCAGTCTTACTGATTACTACCATGTTCTTCTGGCTGTGAAAGCGCTTTTCTATGTGACGCATCGTTCGACGGAACGAGGCGACGGGGATGCTCCAAGCTGATCACATGTTCATCACGGCCTGCTAAGATCCGAGTCTCCGCCAATCCGATTTGTCGAGAGATCGAAGGTGAACGCCGAGGAAGTGTCGAACAACTTGGTGGACTGGCTGCGGTCGGAAGTCGAGGCGGCCGGTTGCCGCGGCGTGGTGTTCGGACTGTCCGGCGGCGTTGACTCGTCGGCGGTTGCGGTGCTGGCTCGGCGGGCGTTTCGAAACGCCCATCTGGCGGTCATCATGCCGATCCAGTCCGACCCCCGCGATCGCGACGACGCCCTCCTGCTGGTGGAGAAATTCGGTCTCCAGCGCCGCGAGATCGACTTGAGCCCGGTCTTCGAAGCCTTCGCCTCGACGTTGGAGGCGGGCTCGGCGCTGGGCACGCCGGATCTTCCGCTCAACAACCTGAAGCCGCGCCTCCGCATGGCGACCCTTTATTACTTCGCCGGCCGCAACCAATACCTCGTCACCGGAACCGGAAACCGTACTGAGCTGACGCTGGGATATTTCACCAAGTACGGCGATGGTGGGGTTGATCTTCTACCCCTCGGGCATCTCGTCAAGCACGAGGTGTGCGAGCTTGCCGCCCACCTGGGGGTGCCGCAGTCGATCATCGACAAGCCGCCGACCGCGGGAATGTGGGAGGGGCAGACGGACGAGGCGGAGATCGGATTTTCGTACGATGAGCTCGACCGCTACCTCGTCGGGGGGCAGGGCAGCGAGCAGCTCGCGTCGCGCGTCGAGGAACTCCGGGGCGCCAACGCACACAAGCTGCGAATTCCCAAGTTGCCGCCGGCCTCAGCTTGCTAGCCTGCATATCTGAATGCCGTGGACGCGCGCTTCTCCGCGCCCGCAGCAGGAGGGCGCTGAGATATGTCGGCTAGCCCGGGAATTTTTCAGCACCCTCCCAACTCCTGACTCAGGACATCAGGTGCGGAGCCGACATGGAACCTGCCCAACGACGTGAGCGACGGTTGGTAGATCCGAACGTCTATCTGATCGATTGTTTTCGGCTCGCCCGTAAGGTCTGGAACGACGGCTACCGGCCCGATTTCCTGGTCGCGCTGTGGCGCGGCGGTGCGCCGCCGGGGATCGTCATCCAGGAGTTCTTTCGCTGGAAGGGACACGATCCCTACCACACGGCGATCCGAACGCAGTCGCTCGAGGGTGTCCTCTACGGCGACGGCTTCGACATCAAGGGATTCGAGCACGTGTTGGACGCCGTCGAGGCTGACGATCAACTGTTGCTGGTCGACGATTTTTTCGATAGCGGCCGAACCATCTACGAAGTGGTCAGCTACGTGCGCCGCAAGGCGAGGCGGAACGCGCCGGAGGTCAAGGTTGCCACCGTCTACTTCCGCCCGGGCCGGCGGCGGTTTCTGATCGCCCCCGACTACTACCTCCACGAGGTCGAGGATCCGCCCTTGCTGCCGGACCGGTTGAGCGAGCTCAGCGAGGACGAGGTTCGGGCGCTGGATCCCGAGCTGCACGAGTCCTTGTACGGCTGACGCGCCGCTCGCTCACTGTGTCACCCGTCGAGAAACCCGGGCTTGCCGACGGCACCACCCGCGCCAGCTCTTCGATCGTCGTGTCGCCGCGTCGCCACACCGCGTCCGCCGACGCCAACAGGGGTAGGAGTGCCCCGGATTCCAGGGCCTCGCGCTCCAACCCCAAGCAATCATGCCCGGTTCCCAGCAAGCGGCGCAGCCGAGGTTCGACGGTCAGTGTTTCGAAGATGCCGAGGCGGCCGTCGAAACCACCCCGGCACGAGTTGCACCCGACGTTCTCGAAGAGCTGGTCCCCTGCGGCCGGGGGAGCGAGCCCCATTCGCGTCACCTGTTCAGCGGCCGGCGTTCGGCGTCGTCTACAACGACGGCACAGACGGCGCACGAGGCGCTGTGAGATCACCCCGGTGAGCGCTGTGGCCACCAGATACCCGGGGACGCCGAGCTCGAGCAATCGGAAGACCGACTCGGCGGCGTTGTTCGTATGCACGGACGAAAGCACGAGGTGCCCGGTGGCTGCCGACCGCACGGCGACGCGCGCCGTCTCTTCGTCGCGGATTTCGCCGAGGAGAATGACATCCGGATCGTGCCGCAGCACGGCGCGCAACGCCGCCGCGAAGTCGACCCCGATCGAGGGGCGCACGGGGATCTGGGCGGCGTTGGGCAAGGTGTACTCGATCGGGTCTTCGAGGGTCACGACGCTGCGGCCGACGGCGTCGATGCGACGCAGGAGGGCGTGCAACGTCGTTGTTTTTCCGGCGCCCGTCGGCCCGGCGGCGAGAATAAGGCCGCAAGGCTGGGCGATGAAGTCCTCGATGCGGGCCAGGCGTTCGCTGTCGAGGCCGAGATCGTTGAGGTCGGGTGGGTGGCGGCTGCGCGGCAGAAGCCGAACCGTCACTTTTTCGCCGTGCTGGGTGGCGGTGGTCGCGACTCGCAGATCGACATCGACCCCGGTGGCCGAGTGAAACAGGTGGCGACCGTCCTGCGGACGGCGGCGCTCGGTAACATCCATCGCGGCCATGACCTTGAATCTCGAGACGAGGGCGGCGTGCATCCACCTCGGCAGCGGGTCGAGCTCGTACAGCCAGCCGTCGATGCGGATTCGCAATCGCACGCGGTCGGGGAACGGCTCGATATGCAGGTCACTCGCCCCGGCTTCGATGGCGCGCTCGAGGAGGTGCTCCTGCAGCGAGATCATTGCCGCCGGCTCGCCGGCGGTCACGACGACGGGTGTTCGGGGTGGTGAGGCGGGAACAGGCGGCAGGAGACGAGAATCGGGCATGGGCAAAATCTCGGGGTCGTTTCTCGTGTGAGATGGACACCGGTGCCCGAGTGCCGCAAAAAACGCACCGCGGTGCGGCGCGTCAAGAAATCCAGGCTAGAAGTCGCCGACCTCTTCCTGCTTTTCGAACCACTCGACCAGGCGTTCCTTCTTGAAGCGCCATTGACCCGCGACCTTGTTACCGGGAAGCCTGCCCTCGCGTGCCATCCGGTAGACGGTGGACTTGTGCAGACGAAGGTAACGGGCAACCTCGTCAAGGGTCATAATGGTCGGTCGAGTCTCCTGCATGTGCCTTCTCCTTCACGATGCCGGACGGTGTTCGGGCCTCCCTCCAGCTGCTAAGGGGTGAGAGACTCCCGGCAGGCGAGGGTTGTTCACCGCTGCGTATGAACAAGCTCAAGTGTTCCACTCTACGGACCGGTTGCTAGGCTGTCAAGGGGAAATCGTGTGCATAAGTGCGCGACGCTGAGCGTAGGTGGACCTGGGTGGCGCGGCCGGCAGGCGCCCTCACAGACGTACCCCGCGCATTCAATGCCGACTCGTAACGCTGGCCACGCCCGTGCAACGGCGGGCGTACGTTGCCGGCCACGTCCCGACGGCTCGCTCTATACTGACTTTGTGAGCACGCTGACCCGTTGTCGCCAAGCTGAGATCATGGATTCGCCGCATCTGGACGAGCGTCGCCATCGCCGCGCGCTGGATGCGCTCGAGCGGATCAACTGGATCTCGAGGAGCGCGGCGCAGATATGGGCCGATATTCGACGGGTCCTGTCTGCCGGGGCGAGCCGCCCGCTCCGGGTGCTCGACATCGCTTGCGGCGGCGGCGACGTCCTCCTCGCCCTCGAGGCCGCTGCCCGGCGCGGCGGCGTCGATCTCAGCGTCCGCGGCTGTGACATCAGCCCGGTCGCGGTGGCGCGAGCCCGTGAGCGGGCGGAGAAGGTCAATTCGGCAGCCCGCTTCTTCCGGCTCGACGCGCTCCGCGAGCCGCTCCCGGATGATGCCGACGTCATCTACAACACCCTGTTCCTTCATCATCTGAAAGACACCGACGCGATCGTCCTCCTGGGGCTGATGGCCGACGCGGCGCGCCGCATGATCGTGGTCCAGGATCTGCGGCGCAGCCGGGTCGGCTACGTGCTCGCATACCTCGGCGTCCGCGCTCTGACATGCTCACGGGTCGCCCGGGTCGACGGTCCGCTTTCCGTGCGCGCCGCGTTCACGCCTGCGGAAGCGGTCGACTTGGCACGCCGGGCCGGGCTCGATGCCGACGTGCGTCATCTATGGCCGCATCGCTACAGCCTGACGTGGGCACGAGCATGATGGCGGAACGATCGCCAAAGCCCGACCCGGATCCCTGCGGTGAATGGGATATCGTCGTTATCGGGGCCGGCCCGGCCGGCGCGGTGCTTGCGTTGCAGACGGCCCGCGAGGGGGCGCGGGTGCTGCTCGTCGACCGACACGCTTTCCCGCGCGACAAGGTATGCGGCTGCTGTCTGAGCGCCCGCACCGTGGCGCGTCTCGAGCGTTTGAATCTGGGCGGCGCGGTCGAACGGATCGGCGGCCCACAGCTTCATCGCATTCGACTCGGCGGCTGGCACCATACAGTGGACCTGCCGGTGCCGGGCGGTCTATCGGTGTCGCGGCGGGCGCTCGATGCGGTCCTGGTCGAGGCGGCGGTCGGCGCCGGGGTCCGATTTTCGCCTGGGTGTATCGCCGTGGTGGGTGCGATCGACAACGGCAGCCGAATCGTCGAGCTCCGATCGTCGGCGTCGCGGCGGCGTGTCGCGGCCGCGGTGGTCGTCGACGCTTCCGGCCTGGGAAGCAGTCTGGTCGATGCGTCCGACCGGACCCGTGGCCGCGC
>SMVB01291368.1_pt1 | contig 10530 bp, 10 predicted proteins | sample 2456461 | NCBI WGS metagenome assembly SMVB01 (sample SAMN11095934, study PRJNA526329) | marine sediment metagenome | biome: Marine sediment; feature: Surficial sediment; material: Deep marine sediment; isolation source: Hadal surficial sediment | place: Pacific Ocean | collected 2014-05 | depth...
CTCGGTTCGTGGTCACGCACTTTGCGCATGATCTGCATCGACTAAAAGACTATGGCCGTGTGGCATTTAACAAGCGAGGTCAATAAGTGGACTCTGCCCGTATTAAGGAGTGACTGGCATGTTCGAGGGTTTCGAAACACTTTCGATTTGTGATTTTAAGTATTGCCAAAAAAAATTGTGCATTTATCGGGTCTGGCAAAATTTGACTTCCCAGGTATTAACAGGTGAAATGATATTCAACAACGTAAATTCTAAAAATCAGGCGCCAAAGGCCAAAAGCCGATGGCCAAAAGCAGATTTAAGATGCAGGCAGTGACATGGCATAAAGTCTCAAAATTGATTCCACCCAACGATTTTCCAACCGGGTTGAATAAATTATCATCAATACACAAGGCCTAAATATCCACCAGAATGACTTGCTTTATTTGTTTTATCAAATTTTTTAAAAAGGAGTAGCAGGATGAGAATTAAAAACTATTTAGCATTTTTATTAATCATGACTCTTTGTTTTTGTGGGTCGGCTGCAAGTTTGTTAGCACAGGTCAATCAGCAAAGGTCGATGATTACTCTGGGCAAGCTCAGTGCGGAGTTTGAGAGGTTGTCAAAATCAGTTAGCCCGGCGATTGTGCAGATTTTGGCGACCGGGTATGTGCCCGGTGTGAACCAGATAAATGCATTGACTAAACAGAGAAGCACCGGCTCCGGGGTCGTTCTGGATGCAAATGGATTTATTATCACCAATGCCCATGTGGTTGAAGGCGCAAGACGCGTGCAGGTAGCGCTTAACGCAAATGAAATTCAAAACGGCCGAAAGGGCTCGATTCTGAAAGCACGGGGAGAAATAGTTGGCGCCCAAATTGTCGGCATTGACCGGGAAACTGATCTGGCAGTTCTGAAAGTTGACAAATCAAATCTGCCATTCCTGAAGCTGGGCGATTCGGACACCGTGCAGAAAGGTCAATTGGTTCTGGCATTTGGCAGTCCACTGGGTTTGGAGAACTCGGTGACAATGGGAATCGTGAGCTCGATCGCACGCCAGCTTCGGCCCGAAGACCGGATGATCTATATTCAAACCGACGCGCCGATCAACCCGGGAAGCAGCGGAGGGCCGCTAGTGGACACCCATGGCAACGTCATTGGAATTAACACGCTGATATTTTCCCAATCGGGCGGCAGTGAAGGGATAGGATTTGCCGCGCCCAGCAATATCGTTAAAAATGTTTACAATCAAATCCGCGCCACCGGCAGGGTACGCCGGGGAGAGATTGGTGTGTCCGTGCAAACGATTACGCCATTGCTTGCCACCGGACTGGATTTACCCAGAGTGGGTCGTGTCGTCATTGCGGATGTTGAACCCTACAGCCCAGCCGCGACAGCAGGACTCAGAATCGGGGATATCATTTTGAGTTTGGACCGAAAAGCCATGGAAAACGGCAGACAGTTTGATGTAAACTTATACAGTCGCTCAGTGGGCGACCATGTCATTCTGGAAATCCGGAGAGGTGAAATTGATAAAATAATCAAAGTTGAAATTAGAGAGCGGCCCAACGACCCCGGCCGCTTTGCGGATATGGTGAGCCCGGAACGGAACCTCATTCCAAGACTCGGTATCCTTGCCTTGGACCTCGATGAAACGATTTCAAGAATGCTGCCGCCGTTGAGAGTTAAAACAGGTGTGGTGGTTGCTAACCGTGCCAACCTGCTTTATGAACAGGATGAATTGCTTCCCGGGGATGTTATCCACTTTGTAAATAATCAGGAAATTAATTCCCTTGAAGATTTGAAAGCATTTGTTGGTAGCTTAGCTGCTTTCGATGCAGTCGTTTTTCAAGTTGAAAGGCGGGGGCAATTAAAATATATTTCGTTTGAAATGGAGTAGAAATAAAAAACCCGGCTGCAATTTTTGAAGCCGGGTTCTCATGTCAAGGACAACAACTACAACAACTCTGGATACTTATCGGCGCGATCGTCAATTCTAACCAAAACCGGTTTGGTTTTTAATTTATAAAAATCGTAGATTTTTTTTAGAATATCAATGACACTCGCGGACACGATATACACAAATGGAATCGCAATTGCCAAAATAAACAAAGTTTTTAAAACTTCTACTATCATCTCAGTCTCCTAATTGTTTTGTACATTTCTTATACGACGGGAGATGGGAAAAGTTTAAAAAAGATGGCAAGTGAGGGACTTATTCGATTCACATCGAACTCACTTTCTGCATCTCAGCCGCAACCCGCTCAACTTCCCGCCAGACCCGAAGGGTGTTCAGTCCCCAGAGTTTAGCAACTTCCTCTTCGGAGTAACCGCGGCGCACCAACTCAAGTGTGACATTAAATGTCTCGCTGGCATCGTTCCAGCCTTGAATGCCGCCGCCGCCGTCAAAGTCGGAGCTGATGCCTACGTGTTCGATGCCGATCAGTTTGACAGCATGATCGATATGATCAACGAAATCTTGAACAGTGACCGGCCACTTATCGTTTAACTCAGATCTGCGTTGCCGGTATTCAGCTTGTTTTTTCTCTGAAAGGGCACTGAACGAGTTCCTGTTTGTAATACCCATCTCTTCACGAAGGGCTTGCATCGCCGTGTCTTTTTCCGCCGGCGCTATTTTAACGAAACTGCCCAGAGCAACTGTTTGCATCACCCCACCGTTCTTTTTAAGCGCCAGCAATTGTTCGTCGTCCATGTTGCGGGAGACGTCACAAAGGGCCCGGCAGCTTGAATGCGAGGCAATCACCGGCGCTTTTGAAAGTTTAACGACATCGAGCATGGATTTCTTGGAAATATGTGACACATCCACCATGATGCCCAACCGGTTCATTTCGGCGATCACCTGCTTACCAAATTCACTGACGCCGTTGTGTTCTGATTCGGAGTCCCCCAGGCTCTCTTGAGGGTTTGCTGAATCGCAAATATCATTATGACCGTTATGTGCCAGGGTCATGTAGCGGGCGCCCAGTTCGTGATATTTTTTAAGCAGGCTCAAATCTTTGCCAATGACATAGCCGTTCTCAATTCCGATACAGGCCACCAATTTGCCGCTTTCATGAATTCGTACCACGTCCTCTGCAGTAAAAGCCAACTCGATTTTATCCGGATACATTTTTTTGCACATACGGTGAATCGCATCAAATTTGATCATAGCATCGGTTTTGGCTTTTTCGTAATTGTCAGCTGTTCTTTTTGTTTGACCCACATAAACGACAAAGAAGCCCACGTCCAGACCCCCTTCCTGCATTTTCGGAATGTCAACTTGGCGCTCGCCGCGAACGCCAGGGTCTACTTCCTCGGTCGCAAAATTGGCTGGAATATCATCGTGGGTGTCGATGGTCAACACATGCTCATGAATTTTTCTGGCCTTTACACTCATTTGTTCTTCAGTCATATTTTTTTCACAAGACAATTTCAGTAAAACAGAAATTGAGATAAAGAACAAAAATAGAATTTTTCTTTCCATAAATTCCTCGATTGGTTGGGTTGAAATGTTTAGGCTCTTTAAGAGCAACCTTTCTTTCCGCAAGGGCAAAGATTGAAATAACGACGTTGTGATGATTCTTTTATGAAGCTGGATACTCGTAACTCCATCCAGCATCCAGCATCCAGGACCGCTTGGTGCGCTCACTTCATGTTATAGCGATCAAAGTTCCTTTTTGGCTCCGGTTTAATCGGGTCAGGTGAGAATTCTGCAAGAATATGCAAAAAAGTTCATAGATTGTCAAGTGTGCAGTAAGACTTTGCTAAACATCAAGAGTGGTAAAGCAACCGCAGATGTGATTTTATTGGAAGGCTAAAATGTTGCTTTGGCCTGATGGGGCGGAATGTTAAATGAGGCCGCTGTTTGGTCGGTCCGCCGGAGTGTCAACTCCCCGGGGCTTTCATGAATGCCTTGAATATTCTAAATTTTGCAGTTCAACTATTTCTTTGCTCATATCTTTGGCTGTGATTTTTTCACCCATAATCTTTCTTGCTCTTATTTCGAGCATAATATTACCGATTCTCTCCAGGTAGTCCGTTCGATTAAACTTTGGCCCGTAGTCAAAATACCAGTCTAATTTTTTGAAAGCCTCAATCAATTCATTTTCAGTCGCGTTTTTAAGACTGATCCCTTCCTTTGAATCTATTTCAATCATTTTGTTCATCCTTAATTTATTTGAAACTCTTCAAAATTGTATCGACTCAGGTCACCGGTCGCTAATTGAGTCTTTTTTTGTACATTAAACTAAGCTGTTGCATGTAGTACTGCAATATCAATGCCAACTTGTTTTGTGAAATCGGACTGGATAAGGGTCAAGCGGAAAGGGATATTCTTCAGGTTTTTTAATTAGTGACTGGCCGAAAATTAGCGTGAGGCGTCTCGCCGAGTATCCTAAAGACGAGGCGCTAGATGCAGAAATCGCCCGGCAGGACGCCTGCGTACTAGTAGTGTGATTCCTAAATAAGTGCGTAATTAAGTGCTCTTACAAACGATCGAAAAATCTGTCTTCGAGCTGTCATGTAGTTGTCATCAGGTCACTTATTCATTGGCTTAATGACACAATGACCCTCAATGACTTTTAATGAATGACACAGCATTTAAAAGACAACAAGTACGATTTCGGTCTATCTGAACTTACTTCCGGCTAAATTCAACCCCCGTGACAATTTCAAATTTTGAAACCTCTACTTCCGTTTCCGGCGATACGAAGATACCTACCTGTCCGGTTACAATTTTTTCTCCCGTCCGCCACCGGAAAATCTGCTTTTGATTCGCGTGAAGTTCAATGAAAGGGCCGAAGCATTTTACTTCGAGTTGAATATCCTGAAAATCCCCTTGCAATGAATCAAAGTTTATGGGAATTCTTGTAACAAGCTCTTTGCGAAAGCCGGAGTATTTTTGCAGCAAAAACTCCTGCTGCCTAAATAAAGACAGAAGGTAATAAATTTCGTAGGGTCTATTGACCATCGTTCTGTATCCCACGATTACGCCAAATCTTCCGGATGCATTATTTCTTTTTATACGTGCTTCGATCTGAATCGTAAAGTCTCGAAGTTCTGCCGTCCGAAACAGCGTTTTTTTAATATTTGGAGTCGCCAAAAAAGTTATTCTATTGTCATTAATTTCATAATCCGATTTTCTAAGATTTTTGAGATTCCACTGATCACTTAAAGAGGGTGAGACAAGGATGGGTGGGCCTGGTTCAGGCGCCTTCGTTTTAACCGCCACAGGATTTTCAGACTCATTCGGTTTGATGTGTTCATCGTCCACTATTTGCCGGGCAGGCTCGGAGCTAGTTAATTCAATTTTGTTATTTTCGCTCTCTTCAATCAACGGCTCTTCTTTTTTAAACCCAGGCGGGTCATTTACTTGAATTGCCCGGGCTTGTGAGATTGCTTGTTCAGGCAGCTCACTCTTGTTTTTATAAAAAACAAAGGTTGCACTTAGGGCAAACAAAAGCAGCAACAGCGCTGGTCCCCACGCTCTTTGATTTAAGAATCTATGCTTGGGTTGAATCGGCAGTCCGGGGGTAAAATTAACCTGAACTACCTGAACCTTGATTCTCCCCGTATGACCTTCTTTTTGAATTAAATCAGTCACTTTTCTGCAGGCATCCCCCGGATTATTTCCCAAAACGATTCTTCTCACCAAATGATGATTCACGTTGGTGAGCCCATCTGTACTGAGCAGGTAAGAATCACCCGCTTTCAACGCGATGTACCGGTTGAAATGAATATTAATTTTTGCTTCCGGACCGAGTGCGAAACTTTGCTTGCCGCCAACCAAAATATTATCGCTGGTCAGTCGCTCAAGTTTGTCTTTTGTAGCACGATAGACGTGAATATCACCAACTTGAGCAATATATCCGCGCTCATTTGTTACCACCAGGGCGGTGCATTTGACGCCCAATTGCTGTTTCTTACCTTTATCGTTTAAGAGTTCGTTGACCAGGGTATTTGCGTCGTCGAAAGCGTGTTTCAGGCAGGTAACAACATCGTCGGATGGGTGGGAGTAATAGACTTCTTTGAGAATATTTTCGGTGATGCCGCTTTCGCTGGTTCTGTTTTCTGCAGCCGAACTGTTGGTGGCGCTGGTAATGATAAAGAGCTGGCCTTTGCGCAACAAAGCTTCGTGTGCAAGCTGTCCGTCATAATTTCGGTTCTGAGGGCTGCGGAATTCTTTCGGGGTGTAGCTGCTAAAAGTAACAACCGGTTTGTTTTTTTTTATTTTCTGCGGGAGCATGAGTGGCGTAATAAGTCAAATTATAAAAGGATACTTTCTATCAAGCTAATATAGATTAAGTAAACTCTTTTGCTACGTCCTCATTCAAAAGCACCCAGAAAGTGTAGACACCGAGAATGGTTCCGAACGGAATATTAAGTAAAATTTAAAGCGCCGAGAATAAGGACTAAAATTCTGGCCCAGGAATACTTTTTTAATATTCCATAGCCGCCAATGATTACGGGTGCGGAGATAACGAGCAGAAACATTGCCAAAGTTAAGCTTCCAGCAGTCAGCTATCAGCTTCCAGCTTCAAATTTTTTAGCTAAAAGCTGAAGGCTGAGAGCTCATAGCTGTCACTTCAAAAACGTATCAAAATTATTTACTTTCCACTCGTCGTTGAGAAGAATGGTCGTTAAGATCAATTCGCGTTTGTAGTCTTCTCCGTTTTTACTTTCAATGGTTACATCGTAAAAAAAGGTAACCGAGTTTTCGCCGCGGTTTTGCCTGTTAACCAATTCATAATCCAAAAATGGTTTATGTTGCGCCAGATCCAAGTTGGGCAGCATCCGGATATTCTGGGTCAGCTCGATTTCTTTATTGAGTTTATCTGTCGCCAGGCCTGTGCTCAACTCAAGCGCACCCCTTTGATTCAATTCGATGAAGTAGCGGAATAGAAATTCCTCTGCTACTCCCTCCGGGGAATTGCGGTGTCCGCAGGAAATAAGCAACAGAAATAATGAAGAAAGCAATGTTATTTTGGTTTTCAGTCGTGATATTTTCAATTTATCTCCTTAAATGTGTGACTAAAAGTATTAATAAGTGTAAGGATAATCAAGAGAAAAGTTTGCCCTGTTCGTATCATTTGCTTTTGTTGACATGTTTTTTTAAATTGCTACGTTTTGATGTTACAGTGTTAAAGTGTTTACGTATTTTATCAAGTTGAGTAAATTCAAAATATTAGCACCTGGACACATAAACACGTTATTTTCTGTCAAGATACCGTTATCCCGGTCATTCTCGTTTTATAACCGGGTAGTGGGGTGGGTGGCTTCATTTTAAAGCGTGCTTATTAACTATATTCAGAGGATTTGAAATGCAAAGTTTTGCTGAACTCAATCCATCTCAGAGACTTCTACTTGGACCGGGACCGAGCATGGTACATCCGCGGGTCTATAAAGCCCTTTCAACGCCAATCATTGGACACCTGGATCCGGAGTTTCTACAAATTATGGACGATATCCAGCAGTTGCTGCGCTTCGTTTTCCAGACAAAAAATCAATTTACCATCGCTATTTCTGCCACTGGCAGCGCGGGCATGGAATCGGCATTTGTCAACATGGTTGAGCCAGGAGACAAGGTCATTATCGGGGTCAACGGCGTGTTTGGAAATCGCATGTCGGATATTGTGGGGCGCTGCGGCGGAACTCCGATACAGATTAAGAAACCCTGGGGCCAAAGCATCGACTTGCAGGAAATCGAAGACCAGTTGAAACAAGCAGGCGGCGTAAAAGCTGTGGCCTTGGTGCATGCCGAGACTTCGACCGGAGTCATGCAGCCGCTTGCGGAAGTCGGTAAGCTGTGTAAAAAGTACGGTGCGCTGCTCATCGTGGACGCAGTAACTTCGCTCGGCGGCGTGCCGGTTAAAGTGGATGACTGGCAAATTGACATTTGTTACAGCGGCACCCAGAAATGTCTGAGCTGTCCCCCGGGATTGGCGCCAATCACCTTCACTGACGAGGCGATTTCGATTGCAAAAAGTCGCAAGACAAAAGTGCAGAGCTGGTATCTCGACACAACCATGATCGCAGATTACTGGTCTGACAAGACCCGAGCTTATCATCACACGGCACCGATTAGTATGAATTATGCGCTTCGTGAGGCCCTTAGACTCATCCATGAAGAGGGTCTTGAGAAGCGATTTACAAGACACAAACAAAGCAGCCTTGAATTGTTTGCCGGATTACAGAAGTTTGGCTTAACGCCATTTGTTGATGAAAGCATCCGTCTGCCGACACTGAATTCGATTAAACTTTCGGCAAATATAGAAGAGGCAAAAATCAGGAAACGTTTGTTGAAAGAGTACAACATTGAAATCGGCGGCGGGCTTGGAGACTTAGCCGGTCAAATTTGGCGAATCGGTTTGATGGGGGAGTCTTCTCAAAAAGCGAATGTGGTTTATTTGCTGGCGGCACTGGCAGAACTTTTATAAAGTAGTACTTATTTTGTATTGGCTGGATGGAGGTTTCCCGTGCAGGATACCGTAGAGATTTTTTGTCCTTACTGTGGCGAACCTAATGAAATCTTCATTGATTATTCTGGAGGTAACCCGCAGAGTTATGAAGAAGATTGTCAGATTTGCTGCCAGCCCTGGGAAGTCCGGGTGGAATTGATGGAGAACCAAGCGAATGTAACCGTTAGCAAAAGTAATGAGTAACGCAGCGCGGCACGAGGCCGCCACAAAAGGGAAAAGGCGCAGAGGATACGCAAGGTTTTTTGCAATTTAATTACGTTTATACCTGATTTGTAGTGAAAAGGAAAGTTTAGAAGAATGAAATTTTGTCTTTTCCCCTTTGCGCTATCTTTGCGCTTTTGCGTCTTTGCGTGAATTTTTTTGTTGAATACTTATAGAGCGACCGCCCCCTCAAACCAATGCAAGAAATTTTGAAACACTATTCCGTGACCATTGAGACTCCGGTTGCCTGGGGTGAAATGGATGCTTTTCAACACGTTAACAATATCGTTTACTTTCGCTATTTTGAAAGCGTTCGTATCGCCTATTTAGAGAAAATCGGTTATTTGGAATTTATGGAAAAGACCGGTCGCGGCCCGATTCTCTCTGCGACGAAAAGTAAATTTAAAATACCGCTTGCCTACCCGGACAAAGTAACGATTTGCGGCAAGGTCTCAAGCATTGAGTTGGATAGATTTGTGATGGATTATTGCGTGGTCAGTCAGAAACATCAGAAAATTGCCGCCGAAGGTGAAGGTTTGATTGTGTCGTACGATTATCGAGGCGCGAAAAAAGTCCCCATTCCCAAAGAAATTAGACAGAGGATTCTGGATTTAGAAGGTTTGTAGGGCACACAATTTTGTGCCCCTACAATTTAAATTATGAATCGTTACGAACAATTATACGCGGGGTTTGTGGCGGTATTCGTCACCTTTGTAGTTTTGACCAACACCGTCGGCGTCAAGCTGTTTACTGCATTTGGCACCGTGCTGCCGGTTAGCATTATATGGTTTCCGCTCACATTTTTGATCACCGACATCGTTTCGGAAATGTACGGCGCTCGCCGGGCGCGTTTCCTGGTCATCATGGGCTTTTGTATGAGCCTGCTGCTTTTGGCATTTTCTTTAATTGGAATCCGCTTGCCTGTCGCCGAGTTCTATCCCCTTCAGGAAGATTACACGAACATATTCGGCCCGATCTGGCGGTTGCTATTTGGTTCTATGGCCGCCTATCTTTTGGCCCAACTCATCGACGTTCGCCTCTTTCACTTCTGGAAAAAATTGACCAAAGGCAAGCACCTCTGGCTTCGCAACAACGCTTCTACAATGATTTCGCAATTCATCGATACCTTCACAGTCAACATGATTTTTCTCTATAAAAACACCACCGTTTTTACCGGCGATTTTGGCGATTTGATGAACATTATTTTAGCTGTTTATGTGCTCAAGGTTGTCATTGCCGCTTTTGATACACCGCTATGCTATCTCGGAGTTTGGTTTGTGGAAAGGGCGACCGGTGTAAAGGGAGAGGATATTTCATAGGCAAAAAAGCAATTAAACATAAATTCGCGCAAATGGACACAAGTAGAAAATGGGTGATGATAAAATAGTTTATAAGGTTTCATTGTTATAGAATTGTGGGATTGGCCATGAAAATTCGTGATTAAGTTAGAAATGAATAAAGAAGGCCCGGATCAGAATGACCCGGGCCTTCTTGACTTAATGGGGTTCTTGGATATTAATTTAACCTGAGTTCGATATAAGAAATCAAGGACCAAAAACTTACATATACCGTCATTCCGGCAATCCTTTAAGCCGGAATCTAGTTGTAATGACGAAAAGATTCCTGCCTGCAATTCCAGGCTGTTGCAGATTCATTTTTTTGCCACTGATGAACACGGATTCTCACAGATTGTTTGACGAAAACGACCTTTCCTTAATAATATTCAGATAATCAGTGGAAATCCGTGGCTTAAGTCTTATTTGCAACAGCCTGCTGCAATCCCAGGAATGACATTGGACGGGTCGTTTTTGGTCTTTGCTCCTCATTTTATTCCTTACGTCGAACTGACGTTAATTTAGGTTTAGCTCAAGCA
>SMVB01313192.1_pt1 | contig 10529 bp, 9 predicted proteins | sample 2456461 | NCBI WGS metagenome assembly SMVB01 (sample SAMN11095934, study PRJNA526329) | marine sediment metagenome | biome: Marine sediment; feature: Surficial sediment; material: Deep marine sediment; isolation source: Hadal surficial sediment | place: Pacific Ocean | collected 2014-05 | depth 0-1...
GCCCGCCTCGCGGTCCAGCAGGCTATCGCGCACGCAACCGCCGACGAACAGCGCCACCAGGCCCGTTTCATCGCCCGCCCTGAGCGCTGCCATCACCGCCACCGTTGCCGGCGCCGTCATCCACGGCGGAGGCTGAATCTGCGTAACCGGTTCCATCTGCCGCCGGCGGGTTAGATATCGAAGACGGTCATCGCCAGGCCGCCTTTTCGCCGGTCAAGACTTCGTAGAGATTGATCAGCATGCCCGCCGTCGCACCCCATATGTAACGATCTTCGAAGGGCAACACATAGAAATACCGCAGCCTTCCATAGAACGGCCGGCTCTGGCGATGATGGTTGCGCGGGTTGAGCACAAACGATAAGGGCACCTCGAAGGTGCCGGCCACCTCGCTGGGGTCGAGGGTGAGGTCGAAGCCGGTTTTCACCAGGCCGACAACCGGAAACACTTCGAAGCCCGTGCGCACCTCGTAGACGTCGAGATCGCCGATCACGTCGATAAAGTCGGCGGTGAGGCCAATCTCCTCTTCGGCCTCGCGCAGCGCCGCCTGCCGCGGCGATCCATCATGGGCCTCGATACGGCCGCCGGGAAAGCTGATTTGGCCGGCATGCTGGGACAAATCGGGCGACCGTTCGGTCAGCAGCACCGTATAGCCTGCGGCGCGTTCGACCAGGGGCACCAAAACCGCCGCCGGGATCAACGGCGGTTTGGGCCGCATACCGGCGTCGTTCAAATCATGGTCGCCGCGGCGAACTTCACCCGGGTTAGCGGAGCCGTTGCCGTTCTGCATCGGCATATCCAGCGGCGTGTCGTCGTGCAGCATTTGGCGGATCGCCGCGCCCGGCGCACGGCGGCGGCCAAGGTGGTTCTGCGCCGCGGAAATCCGCTCAATGACCTGCTCGCGGGTAAGCTCCATATCGCGGCCAGGCCTAATTGGCGTCATCGTCGGTAGCGCGGCCCAGTTCGAAGAAAATTCCCGAACTCCACACGCCCAACACGTCATCGTCTTGCCAACACACCGCCAGGTCGGCCAGTTGGTAATAGACCGAACGCGCAATCAGGGCATCGAGCCCATCGCGTGTGTGAATATAGGGCGAGGGTTCACCGGTTTCCGCGTCCGTTTCCACACGAATCGGATGATCGCTGCCGGCGGTCACAGTTTCGTCCAGATTTGTGCGGAATATAAGCGTCTGTGATTCGCCTGAGCCGGAGACATCCAATGCAACAGCCACAAACGGAGCATCGTCGACATCGATACGTCCCCTCTCCACCGGCGTTTCGAGCCAAAACTGGCCGCTTTCATCGCGTTTCAGGACCGATGAAAACAGCGTTACCAACGGTTTACGCTGAATTGCCGAGCCGCGATAATACCATGTCCCATCCCGGCCAATGCGCATATCGAAATGGCCGCAATCGATGGGGACGCGCCGGGAACCGGGTGCTTGTCCGTCCCGGATTCGCGTGGCGAGAATATTAGGATTAGCAGGATCAGAATTCATCGTTCAGTATTTGCCAAACTAGGAGCCGCTCCATGACTATCGAAGACCTGCCGCAATCCAGCGCCGGCGCCCTCGACGAGACCTACGGCCAAATCGAGCAGGTCGGCGAGCAATTGAGCCGCATTCGCACGAGCATTGGCCGCGTCATCTTTGGCCAAGCCGACGTCATCGACGAAACTCTTATCACGCTGCTGGCCGGCGGTCATCTTCTGTTGGTCGGCGTCCCGGGGCTGGCCAAGACGCTGCTGGTCGAAACCCTGGGCATCGTCGTGGGTCTGGACAACCGCAGAATTCAGTGCACCCCCGACCTGATGCCCGCCGATATCATCGGCTCGGAAATTCTCGACGAAAGCGAGCCCGGCAAGCGCTCCTTTCGATTTATTCGCGGGCCCGTATTCACCCAACTTCTGATGGCCGACGAGATCAACCGCGCCAGCCCGCGTACCCAGTCGGCGCTGTTGCAGGCGATGCAGGAAAACGAAGTCACGGTCGCCGGCCACACCCACAAACTCCCCCAACCCTTCCACGTCCTCGCCACGCAGAACCCGCTCGAGCACGAGGGCACGTACCCCTTGCCGGAAGCCCAACTCGACCGGTTTCTATTGCAGGTGAATGTCGATTATCCCGATAGCGGCGCCGAGCGCGAAATGCTGCTGGCGACAACGGGCCTCAACGAGGCCAAGGCCGAAAAGGTTATCGACGCGGCGCAATTACAGTCGGCGCAGAAACTGATCCGCCGTCTGCCGGTCGGCGAAAGCGTCGTCGACGCGATCCTTAAACTGGTCCGTTCGGGCCGGCCCGGCCTGACCGACGACGAGGAACTCGACCGGTCGATCGCCTGGGGGCCGGGGCCGCGGGCCAGCCAGGCGCTGATGCTGACCTGCCGCGCCCGGGCGCTGTTGCAAGGACGTGTGTCGCCATCGATCGACGATGTCATCGCGCTGGCGCCGTCGGTGCTGCGCCACCGCATGGCGCTCAATTTCTCCGCCCGCGCCGACGGATTAACCATTGAATCCGTCATCGAGCGCCTGTGCCAGCGCCTGTCGTGAGCGCCGCTATCGCAACCGAAACACCGGACTACCGGCACGCCGGCGAAACCCTCGCCGCCCCGTTGCCGCCGCTCCTCGTCGCCGCCGAGCACGTTGCGATGACGGTCGCCCAGGGGGTGCATGGCCGCCGCCGCGTGGGACAGGGCGAAAGCTTTTGGCAATTCCGCCCCTATGCTTTTGGCGATTCGCCGCAACAAATCGACTGGCGCCGGTCGGCGCGCAGCGACCACCTTTACATCCGCGAAACCGAGTGGGAGGCAGCGCAGAGCGTGTGGTTCTGGCGCGACCAATCGGCCTCGATGAAGTATCGCAGCAACCGCGCCTTGCCGGAAAAATGGGAGCGGGCGACAGTCCTCAACCTGGCGCTGATGTCGCTGCTGGTGCGCGGCGGCGAACGAATCGCGCTGCTCGACCGGCCCGACCGGCCGGCGTCGGGCCGCGCGGCGCTGAACCGTATCGCCGCCATCGTGACCGCGCGCGGCGGCGATGACAACGACAATGGCGTCCCGCCGGCGCCAGAACTGCCGCGCTTTGGCTCGGCCATTCTGATCGGCGATTTTCTCGCGCCACCCGAGTCGATCCTGCAGGCAACGCGAACCCTGGCGGCGCAGGGCATCCGCGGTTTCATGCTACAAGTGCTCGATCCGGCGGAAGTGGCGATGCCGTTTCAAGGCCGCCGGCGCTTTTTGGGCTTGGAAGACGAAGGCGATTTGCTGGTCGGCCGGGCCGAAAACCTGCGGGTCGGATATTTGAAACGCCTGGCGGAATTGCAGGACGAACTGGCGACGTTCGCCCGGCGCGCCGACTGGTATTTCTCGGTCCACAGCACCGAGGGACCGGCACAACCGGCGTTGTTGGGGATGTACACGGCGATCGCCGATCATCTGGGCCTATAGATGCTGAGTTTAGGACTCCTGTCGTTCGCCACACCTTGGATCCTCGCTGTGTTGGCGGCGTTGCCGATCTTGTGGTGGTTGCTGCGCGCCGTACCACCGGCGCCGCGGCGCGTTATCTTTCCCGCGATCCGTCTGTTATTCGGGCTTGAGCAACGCGAAGAAACCCCGCATCGAACCCCCTGGTGGCTGCTGTTGCTGCGTCTCACCCTGGCGGCGTTGATCATCGCCGCGTTCGCCCATCCGGTGATCAATCCGGCCCGTGAGCTCAGAGGTAGCGGCCCCCTGCTCCTGGTAATCGATAATGGCTGGGCGGCGGCGCGCGACTGGCCGGTCCGCCTGGCCACGGCGGCGGATTTTCTGGACCAGGCCGAACGCAGCGGCAAGAACGTCATTGTGGTGACCACGGCGCCCGAGGCCGGTGAACCGATGGCCGCGTCCGAACTCATGCGCCCGGCCGAGGCGCGCGATTATCTGCTGACAATTACCCCCAAACCCTGGCTCACCGACCGCCAATCCGCGTTGTCGGTGCTCGACACCCTAAATCTCGACGGCTCGGTCAACGTGGTCTGGCTGAGCAACGGATTGCGCAGCCACGGCAACAGCGGCGACACGCAAGAACCGCCGGATACGGCTGCCGCCGGGGACGACAATTCGTTGGTTCGCCGGCTCCAGACGATGGGAGGATTGCAGATATTCGCACCGCCCGCCGAGGCCCTGCCCACGGTTATTACCGGCATCGAAAATGCAACCGATGCCATGGTGGTGCGCCTGGTGCGGCCGGTATCGGACACGCCGCGGATAATCGAGATCGTCGCTCTGGCTGCCGACGGGCGTCTGTTGGCGCGCGAAACCGCACGGTTCGGTCCGGGAACGCACTCCGCCGAAGTGCGCATTGTACTTCCCAGCGAGCTGCGCAACCGCATCGCCCGCGTGGCGGTCGCCGATGAGGCCACCGCCGGCGCTGTCTTCCTGGTCGATGAACGGTTTCGCCGGCGCCCGGTCGGTGTCGCGTCGGGCGACCGCACCGAAGTCGACCAGCCCCTGTTGGGCGACTCGTTCTACATCAACCGCGCGCTCGAGCCCTTCGCCGAGTTGCGCGAGGGGACGATCGACGAATTGCTCGAACGCGAACTCGCGGTCCTGATCCTCGCCGATATCGGTACCCTGACCCGCACAGAGCAGGCGCGGCTAGACCAATGGATCGAGGGCGGTGGGGTGTTGCTGCGCTTCGCCGGCGCCAAACTGGCCGAAGGTTCGGACGAGTTCCTGCCGGTCTCCCTGCGCCGCGGCGGGCGTATATTCGGCGGCGTCATGAGCTGGGACCGGCCCGCCACCCTGGCGCCCTTCGACCCGGATTCGCCGTTTGCCGGTCTCGACGTGTCCGAGGAAATCGTCATTACCCGGCAAGTGCTGGCCGAGCCCTCGCCGATCCTCGCCAGTAAAACCTGGGCGCGGCTGAGCGACGGCACGCCCCTGGTGACAGCCGACCAGCGCGGCGAGGGCTGGCTGATCCTGTTCCATACGACGGCCAATGCCGAATGGTCGTCGCTGGCCCTGTCCGGCCTCTATGTCGATATGCTGCGGCGGGTCGTAGCGCTGAGCCAGGGCGTCGCCAGCCGTGGCGAAGCCGGTACGTTGCGGCCCCATCTCGTGCTCGACGGGTTCGGTCATTTCATCGACCCCGCGGTCACCGTACGCCGGATCGAAGTTGGCGACGCCGAACAGGTTCGGGTGTCGCCGCGAACGCCACCCGGCCTCTACGGACCCGAAGGTAACCGGCGGGCGGTCAATCTGGGCCCCGAGATAACAGCGCTGAGCGCGCTGGAGGATCGCGCGGCGGGACTATATACGGACGCTTACGGTCCGGCGCAGCAGGTCGATTTGCGCTCCTGGCTGCTCACCGCCGCTCTGGCTCTTTTGATGATCGATTTCATCATCGGGCTCGCCCTACGCGGCCTTCTGCCGATCCCGGCAACGCGCGGCGCGGCGACGGCGGTGGGAGTACTCGCCCTGGGCTTGGCGATCATTGGCGGGGCCGGCGATGCGGCCGCCCAGACAAGCGACCGTTTTGCCATCGACGTTACCAGCAGCACGCGCTTGGCCTACATCATAACCGGCGATGCCAAGCTCGACGAGACCAGCCGCGCCGGGCTGGTCGGGTTGGGCCTGGTGCTCAAAACCCGCACGTCGGTGGTTCCCGGCGATCCGGTGGGCCTCGACATCGAACGCGACGAGCTGGCGTTCTTCCCGTTGCTGTATTGGCCGATCACCAGCACCCAACAGCCGTTGAGCGATCAGGCGAAGGTGCGGATCAACGGGTATATGCGCAATGGCGGTTCGATCCTGTTCGACACGAGAGACCAGCAATTCGCCACCGGTGTCGGCGAAGGCGCCCAGAAGCTGCGCGCGTTGGTCGATGGGCTGGATATTCCCGCGCTCATACCGGTTCCCGACAGCCATGTTTTGACCAAGGCGTTTTATCTCCTGCAGGATTTCCCGGGCCGCTGGGATGGCGGCACCTTATGGGTCGAACAGCCCGACGAGCGGGTCAATGACGGGGTCTCCTCGGTCATCGTCGGCAGCAACGATTACGCCGCTGCCTGGGCGGTCGACGGGCGCGGACGCCCGCTATTTCCGATGATACCCGGCGGCAATCGCCAGCGGGAAATGGCCTTCCGGTTTGGCGTCAACCTGGTGATGTACGCACTGACCGGCAACTACAAAGCCGATCAGGTCCATGTCGACGCCATTCTGGAACGGCTGGGGCAATAGCAGATGCGGCGATGAATAATTTCTCCATCGTCTGGGACCCGCTTTTGCCCGCCGATATGCTGGTGGCGATTGCCGCGGCCTGCGGCGTCGTTTTCCTGCTGGGCCTGATCGCTCCGCGGATCGGCCGGGTGGCGCCGGCATTGGCGTGGCGTGTCACCACCGCCGGCGTACTCGTGGCCGCGCTCGCCAATCCCTCGTTCATTGTCGAGGACCGCGAGGCGTTGAGCGACATCGCCATCGTCGTGGTCGACGAGAGCCTGAGCCAGAGCATTGGCGGGCGGGCCGAAGACACGCGCCGGGCGCTCGAAGAGGTCGAAGCCAAATTGGCGGGCCGGAATGATTTGGAATTGCGCGTGGTCCGCGTCAGCCCCGCGTCCGATCCCGCGTCGATCGAGGCCAGCAACGCGCCGCCAGCCGGCACCAGGTTGTTCGCGGCGCTGGAAAACGCCATGGCCGAAATTCCGCGCAACCGCTTTGCCGGAGCGATGTTCATTACTGACGGCCAGATCCACGACGTGCCCGAAATACCCGCCGACTTTTCCCTTGGCGGCCCGCTCCACGTGTTGCTGTCGGGCGACAAGGACGCCGGCGACCGGCGCCTGTCGGTAGTGCAATCGCCGGGTTATGGCATCGTCGGCCAAAGCGTCCGCCTCACCCTGCGGATCGATGAACCCGCCGCGGTACGTACCCGCCAGGCCCAGGTGACGATCCGCCGCGACGGCGAAAAAGGCGGCCGCAAGATTTTGGCCCCGGTCGGCTCGGATCATACAATCGAACTTGTCGTCGATCGCGGCGGGCCCAGCGTCTACGACATTTCCGTCGCCGCCGGACCGGCCGAACTCACGCTGGCCAACAACCGCGTAATCGTCGTCGTCAACGGTATCCGCGACCGCCTGCGCGTGCTGCTGGTGTCGGGCCAACCGCACCCCGGCGAACGCACCTGGCGCAATCTTCTGAAGGCCGACCCGTCGGTCGACCTGGTTCATTTCACCATTCTGCGGCCACCCGAAAAGCAGGACGGAACCCCAGTGCGTGAACTCAGCCTGATCGCGTTTCCCTACCGCGAACTGTTCGAGATCAAGCTCAACGAGTTCGACCTGATTATTTTCGACCGCTACCGGCGTATGGGTGTGCTGCCGTCGATTTACCTGCGCAACATCGCCGACTATGTGCTGGCCGGCGGCGCCCTTCTCGAGGCCGCGGCGCCAAGCCGTTCGCCGTCGACCAGCTTGTACCGCACGGACCTGGCGCGGGTGCTGCCGGGAGAACCGAGCGGCGATATCCTGAGCGAACCGTTCCGCGCCAGGGTCACGCAAAAAGGGCGGCGGCACCCGGTGACGGCGTCCTTACCGGGCCTGCCGCCGCCAGGATCGGATAAGCCTCCCCAGTGGGGCCGCTGGTTCCGGCAAATCGACGCCATCCCTCGATCGGGTACGGTTATCATGGACGGCATCGAAAAGCGGCCCCTATTAATCCTCGACCGCGTTGGTGAAGGACGGGTTGCCCAGCTTCTCAGCGATCATATCTGGCTGTGGGCGCGCGACTTCGAAGGCGGCGGCCCCCACGACGAATTGCTGCGGCGTCTCGCCCATTGGCTGATGAAAGAGCCCGAACTCGAGGAAGAGCGGCTTGGCGCCGTCGTCCGGGCCAACCGGCTCGAGATCACCCGGCGCAGCCTCGAACCCGTCGAAGCGCCGGTCGAAGTTACCTTCCCGTCCGGGCGCACCGAGCTGGTGGTCCTCGAAGAGGCCGGCCAGGGCCGCGCGGTCGGCGACTTAATCATCGACGAGGCCGGCCTCTATCAGCTTACCGATGGCACGCGGTCGACCCTGGCCGGGGTTGGCGCTTTGAACTCGGTCGAACTGAGCGACGTCACCGCTACCGATGTGCTCCTTCGGCCGCTGGTCACCGCTACCGGCGGCGGCATCACCTGGTTGGCTGATAAGCCGGTCCCCGATATTCGCCACAATCCGCGCGGCCGCGACATGGCCAATGTCGGCCCTAATGCCAGCGCGCAATGGCTCGCCTTCCAATCCAACAGCGCCTTTACGGTGACCGGCATCCGCACCCTGCCGCTATTGCCCGCCTTGCTGCTGCTGTTCCTGACAGCGGCCACCCTGCTCCTGGCCTGGCGCCGCGAGGGCCGCTAAGCACAACTCCCCCGACGTCGCGATTAGGTTTTGCCGCCGCGCGAAAACCTGTGTATTGTTAACTTTATGGTTAACTATACACAACTCGACCGCACCTTCGCCGCCCTCGCCGACCCCACCCGGCGGGCGATTATGAGCCGCCTCGCCCGCGGTGAGGCCAATGTGAGCGAGATCGCCGAACCGTTCCCCATGTCCCTGCCGGCGGTATCGAAACATCTTCGGATCCTCGAAGACGCCGGGCTGCTGGTGCGGCGCAAGGAAGGCCGCACCCACCACTGCAACCTGCGCACCGAGCCCTTGAGCGACGCGGCGGAATGGATCGGGGAGGCGCGACGGTTCTGGGGCAAAAACCTCGATGCGCTGGCCCAATTCCTCGAACAACCGGACGACGGCACAAATATCAAAAGGAAGCCGAGAAAATGACCGACGCCACCGCCGTCCTGTCCGAAGCCAACGAAGGTCACACCATGACCATGTCGCGCCGCTTCGCCGCGCCGCGCGAGCGCGTGTTTGCCGCCTGGACCGACCGCGCGCTGGTGGCCCAATGGTTCGGGCCCATGAACGCCACCTGCACAATCCACGCATGGGACGCGCGGCCGGGCGGCGCCTACAGTCTGACTCTGCACGAGTCCGATGGCGACGACATGCCGCTCAGCGGGGAGTTTCGGGAAATCTCGCCGCCCGAGCGCCTGGTCATTACCTGGGTTTGGGGCAAGGGAGCTATGGAAGGCCGCGAAACCGTGTTGGCGCTCGATTTCGAGGAAGCCGGCGGCGACACCGTGCTTCACCTCCGCCATTCGCTGTTGCCCGACGAAGACTGGGCGAAAAAGCACAGCATGGGCTGGGGTAGCTGCTTCGACAGCCTCGAAGCCAGTCTGCCGGCGTAGGCAATCAAGCCGCCGGTCGTGTGGCGGTTAAAACGACGGATCCGGCCCCTTGAGAAATTCGATCTCCTCGGCGGTGCTCTCCCGCTCGAGCACTACGTTGCGGTGGGGAAAGCGGCCAAACCGGGCGATGATGTCGCGGTGTTTGATCGCCGAATCATAGTTCGCCTGGTTGAACTCGTTAGTGCCGTCGTTATTTTTTTCCGTCAATGCGACGCTGCGCTCCTGATCGGCCAGAACTTCGCTGTGCATGAAGGGTAAATACATGAAAGCCCGCTCGGTTTGATCGAGCTCTAAATCGTAGCCTTTTTCCAGCGCCAGCCGGGCGATGGCCAGCGAGTGCACATCCGCCGACCAGGCCAGCGGCGATTGCCGGTAGAGATTGCGCGAAAACTGATCGATCAAGATGATCAGCGCCAGGCACGAGCGCGGCGCCTCGACCCAGCGTTCGAGCTTGCCGTCGCGCGCGCGGTGCGACAACTCGGCGAAGCGGCTCTCGATTTCCTCATCGAAGGCTTCTGCCTTGCCGAACCATTGGTCGCGGCCGTTCTCTTCGAACCAGAATTTGAGGACGTCGTCGGGCGTAATCGTCATCGTGCGCATACCGATCCTTTACCGGTCGATCCTTTACCGGAATTTTATTCGAACGAACTATACCAATCGACATCCACCGCCGATGGGCTATTTATAGGGCCTGGGCGGCGGTGGTCGCGGTATTTTTGTGTCCGTAAAATTATATCTGGCCTATGCTGAACAGAGAGTCGATACGCGACGGTGTCATTTACAAGATGCTCCAGGAGCATCGCCACCTCAACAATCTCGCACCGAAAACCGCCGAAGAACGCGCCACGTCGCTGAACGCCGCGCTGGCCGCCGCGCCCGCCGGCGTGCTGGACGGTGCCGGGGAAGGCCCAGGGGACAGCACTTGGATCGGCGACATATGGGTGTTCGGCTACGGGTCGCTGATGTGGAACCCGGCCTTCCACTACACCGAAAAACGCCGCGGTAGAATCTACGGCTACCACCGGGCCTATTGCATCTGGACCCATTTGGGCCGCGGCACGCCGGACAATCCCGGCTTGATGCTGGCGCTGGACCGCGGCGGTTCGTGCTGCGGCGCGGCCTTTCGCATCGATCCGCACAAGCTCGAAGAGGAGCTATCCATATTGTGGGCGCGCGAAATGGCGATGGATAGCTATGTGCCGGCCTGGGTCACCATCCATACCGACGATGGACCCGTCAGCGGCCTCACTTTCACGATCGAGCGGAACCACGAGCGCTA
>SMVB01296241.1_pt1 | contig 10528 bp, 10 predicted proteins | sample 2456461 | NCBI WGS metagenome assembly SMVB01 (sample SAMN11095934, study PRJNA526329) | marine sediment metagenome | biome: Marine sediment; feature: Surficial sediment; material: Deep marine sediment; isolation source: Hadal surficial sediment | place: Pacific Ocean | collected 2014-05 | depth...
CAGAAAGCACCAGGCCGATCATCCTGGTCGCCGGCGCGGACAGCCCGGATGTCGATCGACTGGCCATGGAAGCCGGCGCAACCGATTACTTGATCGAAGGCCAGTTTACCGCCGGCCAGCTCGCACGGTCCATCCGCTACGGCATCCAGCAAAAAAACATCGAGTTCGATCTGCGCCAGAGAGAGGAGCGGTTTCGGAGCCTCGTCAATCACTCGCCCACCAAAATTCACGTCAAGGACGCGGAGGGGCGTTATATTCTGATCAACGAGGAGGCCGCCCGGCTGTTCGGCGTGACTGAAGGGGAAGCCCTCGGCAAAGACGCTCATGATTTATTCCCCCGCGCGCTCGCAGACCAGTTCAGCAAACACGACCGGGCCGTTATGGAAACCGGCAGAACGGTCGCACAAGAGGAGAGATGGCTGTGCGATGACGGTGAGAAAATCTATCTGACCACAAAATTCCCGATCGAGGATTCCTTCGGCCGATTTGTGGCGGTCGGTGCCATAGGAACCGACATCACGGATCGCAAGCGGGCCGAAAAGGCGCTGCAGGAAAGCGAAGAGCGATTTCAGGGCTTCGCCGAAATCGGTTCCGATTGGATGTGGGAGATGGATGCGGATCTACGATTCTCGTACTTTTCTGATCCTCTCCATAAGATTACCGGCCTGCCGCGGGAGCACTACCTTGGCAAAAGCCGTTTGGAGGTCGGTCAAGGTGACATGACCGATGACGATTGGCGCCGGCATTTGGCCGATCTGGAGGGCCACCGTCCATTTCGGGATTTCTGTTACACCCATGTCAAGCCCAACGGCGAGCACCACCATTGGTCGATTAGCGGCGAGCCGATATTCGGCGCCAACGGTGAATTCCTAGGATACCGCGGCGTCGGTTCCGATATCACGGAGCGCAAGCGGACCGAAAGCGCGCTGCAGGTGAGTAAGCACGCCCTTCAGGAACGCGTTGCCGATCTGGAAAAAGCGCAGCGCAGGCTCGAGGAACAGGGAACGGATCTGGTTCGTCTGGCGGAGGATCTCAGAGTCGCAAGCGACGAAGCCGAAGCCGCCAACCGGGCGAAATCGGAGTTCCTGGCGGCGATGAGCCACGAGCTGCGAACGCCATTGAACGCCATCATCGGATTTTCGGAGATTATCAAGGACGAAACTTTCGGTCCGGCCAGCGGGTCCCGATATCGCGACTACGCAAAGGACATCAACGATTCCGGGCAACACCTGCTCGATCTGATCAACGATATCCTGGATCTCTCCAAGATTGAATCCGGGGTGGACGAACTCTACGTAGAGCCCATCGACGTCCCAAAAATCATCGAATCCGTTCTCAGACTGGTGCAACAGCGCGCCAATCAGCGGGATATCGCATTCGAACTGGTCGTTCCGGACAATCTTCCCTTGCTCATCGCCGACGAGCGCAAGCTGAAACAAATTCTGGCCAATTTACTGACCAACGCCGTCAAGTTTACCAATGATGGCGGCAAGGTCACGGTCAAGACGTGGTGCCCGGACAGCGGCTTCGTATTCCAGATCGCGGACACCGGGATTGGCATCGCGCCGGAAGACATTCCAAAGGCGCTGTCGCAGTTCGGCCAAGTCGATAGCGATCTCAGCCGTCAATACGAGGGGACGGGACTTGGCCTGCCTCTGACCAAAGCCTTGGTCGAATCGCACGGGGGCAGCCTGGATCTACAGAGTGAAGTCGGCGTCGGCACAACGATCACGGTGCGCTTCCCGGCATCCCTTACCCAACGCCCGCAGCAAGCCATAGAAGCCCCCGTCGTGAAAAAACGGGCGGTGGTCTAGGACACTTGAACTACGAAGTTGCCGACATGCCGCTTTTCCAGGAACGCGGTCTGGGCTTCGCGCAGATCCTCGAGCGGGAAGGTCTGGGCGAGCAGCGGCTCGATCTCGCCGCGCTCGATGTAACCGATCAGGTCCTCGAAGATGCCATGGGGCATGACAGTGGCACCCAACAACTCCAGGTCTTTGAGGTAGAGGATTCGCAGGTCGAGTTCGACCAGAGGACCGGCGATCGCCCCCGAGGTCACGTAGCGGCCGCCCCGGGCAAGCAGATCGAGCAAGCTGGGAAAGGCCGGGCCACCGACGATATCGGCCACGACCTCGATCTCGCCGCCCGGGCTTGCCGCGCGCACCGCAGCCTCAAAGTCCGGCGAGTCGCGCGCGATCGCCGCATCGGCGCCGAGTGCGCGTACCGCGGCGAGCTTGGCGGACCCGGCAACCGCGATGACCTGGGCGCCGCGGCGCTTGCCCAGTTGAACCAGCGCCGAGCCGACCCCACCGGAGGCGCCGGTGACCAGAAGGGTCTCGCCTGATCCTAGACGCGCCTTGGCCAGCATGTGCTCGGCGGTCGAGGAAGAGCAGGGAAAGGTCGCAAGTTCCGCATCCGAATGCGCGCTCTCGATCGCAATCGCGTTGACCGCCGGTACCGTCGTGTACTCGGCAAAGCCGCCGTCGCGCTCGCTGCCGAGATAGCCGGCCTTGGCCCGGTCACCCGGATTCTCAGGATCGCGCAGCCAGGGATCGACCAAGACCCGCTCGCCGACCCGCGCCGCGGCCACGCCGGTGCCGACCGCGACGATGCGCCCTGCGACGTCGGCGCCCTGAATGCGGGGAAAGCGCAGGCCTGCCCCGCCCCAGGTGGAATCGCTCCCTCGCGCCGCCGCGAAGCCACCCGCGCCGCCGCCACCGGTCGCTTCGGTGACCGACCTGCTGTACCAGGCGGTGCGGGTGTTGATATCGGTGTTGTTCATGCCGCAGGCGCCGACCGCGATCAGCACCTCGCCGGCGGCGGGTTGCGGCACAGGCACGTCACTGCGGACCTCAAGCTTGTCGAGCCCGCCGTGACCGGTCAGCACCATGGCACGCATGTGTGCGGGTATGGTCATGACGGCACTCCCGCGCTCCGTTCACCCCGGCTCCGCGTCGATCTCGGCCAGGACTTTGCGGGCGATGCGGAAACATTCGACGCCCGCGGGGACGCCGCAGTAGGCGGTGATCTGGGTCAGGATCGCCTTCAACTCGTCCCGGCTCAAACCGTTGGTGATGGCGCCGCGGAAGTGAAGCTCGAACTCGTGCATGCGGCCCAGCGCCGCCAGCATGCCGAGATTCAGCATGGAGCGCTGGCGGCGGTCCAGAGTGTCGTCGCCCCAGCACAGGCCCCAGGCGAACTCGGTCACCAGTTCCTGGAACTCGCGATTGAAATCGTCGGCCTGGGCCAGGGCTTTCTCAACGTATTCCGCGCCCAGGACCGCTTTTCGTTGCGCGAGTCCCCTGTCGAATCGCTCCTTATCCATGCTCTTCCCCTGTCATGATGGTGATTTTGGGCGTCCGTTCTATCAGATCGTTCGGCAGGCCGCATCCAGGGCTTCGACGCTGCGCGTGAGATCTTCCCCGGTGTTGACCGCGGAAACGAAGCGCCGCACCCCCGGCAGCACGTAAATGCCCTGGCGCAGAAGCGCGAGGTCGAGAGCGCGCATGCGGGCCAGATCGCTCGACATGATATCCGCCTGACTGACCGGTTCCGCGGCGAGAAACAGGAGTTGCCAAAAAGAATTGCGTCCCGCGGCGATGGCCGGCAGACCATGGCGGTCGAGCACTTCCTGGAACGCGGTAGTCACCTCGGCCGCTTTGGCGTGGAGCGACCTGTGGAAACCGGGCTCGCATAGCACCTCAAGGGTCGCCAGGCCGGCCGCCGCGGCGACCGGATTGCCGTGCAAGGTGCCGCTGATATAGGCGTAATCGGGCGCCCCTTTTCGCTTAGGGTCGGCGAGATCGATGATCTCGGCGCGGCCGGCGACGCACCCCAAAGGGCCGCCGCCACCGACGATTTTGCCGTAGCTGGCGAGGTCCGGCATTACACCGTAGTATTCCTGCCCGCCGCCGAGCGCCAAGCGGAAGCCGGTCACCACCTCGTCGAAGATCAGCACCACGCCGTGGGCGTCGCAGATACCGCGCAGGCCGGCCAGGAACCCGGGCCGGGCGAAGATGATGCGCTGCACCGGCTCGACGATGATCGCGGCGAGATCGTCCCCATACTCGGCCACCAGGCGCGCGACCACTTCCAAATCGTTGTAGGGTGCGACCAGCACGGTGCTGGGCAACACATCGGGCACACCGCCGGTTTCCAGACTCCCGACGGGATAGTTGCCGGGCGCCTGGGGGAACATAGAAACCGCCGCATAGTCGTGGTTGCCGTGGTAGGCGCCCTCGAACTTGAGGATCTTGTTCTTGCCGGTATAGGCACGAGCCATGCGCAGGGCGTAAAACGTCGCCTCGGAGCCGGTGGTGGTGAAGATCAACTCCTCGGCGCAGGGTATGGACGCGGCCAGCCGCTCGGCCAGCAGGATCGCGGCCTCGTTCAAGGTTCCGAAGAAATGCAGGCCTTTGCCCGCTTGCTCGCGCACCGCCTCGACCACGGCCGGGTGGGCGTGACCCAGAATGTTGGCCCCGGCGCCGCCGACGTAGTCGATGTACCAGCGCCCCTCGACCGACTGCACCCGCGAACCGACCCCGCGCGCGATCACGAACCGCAGGTCCTCGGGCAGCGCGTAGCCGCCGAGCCCGGCGCCCGGCAGCACCGCTTCGGCGGTTTTGTAGAGCGCCTCCTGCCGCTCCAAAGATTCAGTCATGTCTTGCTCTCCGGTTCAGGTCCCGCGGCCGCTACAATCGGCTTTCTTTGCGCACGGCCGCGGTCGGGAGGTCGCCCAGCCTGCCGAGATCGCCACGCCGGAACAGCTCGGGATCGGCGAGGAAATCGAGCATCATCCCGGTTGAGTCGTCGCCCCAGAATAACTCCTCGCCGACCGCAAAAGTCGGGATGCCGAAGACTCCGCGCGCGATCGCTTCGTCCGTATTCGCGCGCAGCTGCTGCTTGATCGCCGGGTCGCCCACTCGGGCCTCGAGGTCCTCGACCCCGAGGGAGGCGGCGAGTGCGGTCAGGCTTTCCGGGTCCTGGCCATCGTTTCCCGCGCCCCAGATGTGGCGGAAGATTGCGCCGACCACCCCGGGCCCGGCGCCCAGCGCGATGGCGAGGCGCAGGGCGACGAGCGGGTTGAAGGGATGGCGCGGCGGCACCTTGAAAGGAACCCCGCGCTTGCCCGCGAGCCAATGGCAATAGCGGTAGGTCTGGCGCCGTTTGGCGGGAATTTCGGCCGGGCCTTTGGTTTCCCAATGGCCGAGCAGCCCGGCGAACAGCACCGGCTTGAGCGTAATATCGAGATCGGCCGGCAGGCGATCGAAGCCCGCGAACTGAAGATACGCGAAAGGCGAGACGACATCGAAATACCAGTCGGCTTGGTGTGTCACTTCCCGCTCCAGACCGGTTTGCGCTTTTCCATGAAAGCGCGGCGGCCCTCGGCGTAGTCGGCGCTGTCGAAGCAGATTCGCCCCAACTCCTCGATGCGCAGCATGTCGCGCGCGATCGCGTCCTTGCTCACTTCGTCGATGGTCGCCTTGTTGGCGACGATGGAGAGCGGCGAATTATCGACGATCATGGCACAGACCTCGAGCACCGTCGCTTCGAGCTCGGCGACCGGCACCACCCGGTTGACCAGGCCGATGCGCAAGGCCTCCTCGGCACTGAAGCGGCGCGCGGTCAGGAGTATTTCCTTGGCATAGGCCGGCCCCACCAACTCAACCAGCTTCTTGAGATAGCCAAAGCCGTAGGAGATGCCGAGCCGCGCCGCCGGAATGCCGAAGCTGGAGTCATCGGCGGCGAAACGCATGTCGGCGGCCATGGCGATGGCGACGCCGCCGCCCAGACAATATCCCCTGATCATGGCGATCAGCGGTTTTTCCAGCGATGCCATGGCGACCCGCGCATCCTCGGAGACCGCGTTGTAACGGGCCGCGGCCTCGGCGTCGGCGCGTTGGGATTCGAACTGGGAGATGTCGGCGCCGGAAACGAAGGCCTTGTCGCCGGCGCCGCGCATGACCACTACCCGGATCGCCGGATCGGCGCCAAAGTCGCTTAGGATATCGGCGATCGCCTGCCACATCTCCAGCGAGGTGGCGTTGCGCCGCGCCGGGTTGTTGAAAGTCATCCAGCCGATGCCGTCCACTTTTTCGGCCAGCATCTTGTCGGTCTTCAGTTCGAGCATGATCGTCCTCTGATGGTCCGCGCCAAGTCGCAACCCCCTTTATCGGACCCCGAATGCCACCCTGTCACGGGTAAATTAGGGGCCAACGAGGGGTAGAGCCTACCATCGGCGCCGCGTAGCGGCTAACCTGAGGTTTACGGGCGCGATACGAGAGGGAAACGCCATGTCATTCGCCGAGACCGACGACGGGGTCAAGCTGTACTTCGAGGAGACCGGACAGGGCTTTCCGGTGATCTTCGTGCACGAGTTCGCCGGCGACCATCGTAGTTGGGAGCCCCAGCTGCGCCACTTCGCGCGGCGCTATCGTTGCATCGCCTATAACGCCCGCGGCTACCCGCCCTCCGACGTGCCCGAGGATCCGGGCAGGTACTCCCAGGCCCGCGCCACCGCCGACATCAAGGCGGTGCTGGACCACCTGAGCATCGCCCAGGCCCACGTCGTCGGCCTTTCTATGGGCGGATTTGCAGCGCTCCACTTCGGCCTGAGCTATCCGAATATGGCGCGCAGCTTGGTGGTCGCCGGCTGCGGTTACGGGGCCGAGCGCGACCGCAACGCGCAATTCCGCGCCGAGGCCGAGGCCGCCGCAGAGAGCCTGAAACGCGATGGCATGGCCGCCTTCGCCGCGAGCTATTCCCTGGGGCCGACCCGAGTCCAGTTCCAAAACAAGGACCCGCGCGGCTGGCGCGAGTTTGCCCAGATGCTGGCCGAACATTCGGCCACCGGCTCGGCGCTCACTCAGCTCGGCGTGCAACGCGAGCGGCCTTCGCTCTACGATCTGGAGGACGCGCTCAAAGCCATGACCGTGCCGACGCTAATCGTGACCGGCGATGAGGACGAGCCTTGCCTGATCCCCGGCGTCTACCTGAAGCGCAGTATCCCGGGCGCCGGGCTGGTGGTCGCGCCCAAGACCGGCCATACCATCAACCTGGAGGAGCCGGCCGCCTTCAACCGAATGCTCACCGAGTTTTTCGATTCGGTCGAGGCCGGACGCTGGGAGCCGCGCGACCCGCGCTCGATTTCCGACACCATCCTGGGCGAACGGCCGTGAGACTCCACGGATGAGTGCCGGGCCGCCGCCCGGCGGTGCGCCGGCGGCGGACCGCATCGGCCTGGGCATCGCGAGTATTTTGGCCGCGGTGTTCTTTTTCGCCATCACCGACGCCGTGGCAAAGTGGCTGGGTCAGACCTACGAGCCGGTCCAGATTGTGTTCCTGCGCTACCTCTTCGGTTTGATCCCGGTGGTGTTTCTGGTCTGGCGCGCCGGCGGGCTGGGCACGCTGCGGACCCGGCGGCCGCTCCTGCACGGCCTGCGCGCCCTGATGATCTTCACGGCCTTGCTCTTGCTGTTCACCGGTCTGCGCCGGCTACCTCTGGCCGAGACGATCTCCGTGGCCTTCACCGCGCCGCTGTTCGTCACCGCACTCTCGGGCCCGTTGCTGGGCGAGCCGGTGCGCGCACCGCACTGGGCGGCGGTGCTGATTGGCTTTCTAGGCGCGCTGATCGTGATTCAGCCGGGCACCGCCGCGTTCCGGGTCGAATCTCTGATCGTCGTGGTTTCGGCGCTCTGCTTCGCGCTCTCGGCGCTGATCACCCGGCGCCTGTCGCGGACCGAGAGCACCGTTGTCATCATGACTTACACCACCATCGGGGCGGGCTTGGCGAGCCTGCCGATCATGCCCTTCGTTTGGCGGACGCCGGCGCCGGACGAGCTCTGGCTGTTCCTGACAATTGGCCTGATCGGCTCCGTCGCCGGCTACTTCGTGATCCAGGCCTACCGCAATGCCCCACCCGCGATCGTGGCGCCCTTCGATTACACGGCGCTGATCTGGGCGGCGCTCATCGGCTGGATCGTCTGGCAAGACAAACCCGGAGCCCCGGTCTGGATCGGCGCCGGGATCATCGCCGCCTCCGGGCTCTACATTACCCACCGCGAGGCGCGGCGGAAAAACCTCGATAGCGGCTCGGCTTGACTGGTGTTACCTTTGGTATATCCGCTGGAATATCCGCGCAGCTGCGAATGAAAGGTCTGCCATGCCCCGTTTCTACGAGCCCGATCTGGGCGCCAACCCCAACGACCCCTTTGCCCGCGATACCGAGGGCAAGCTGGTGCGCCGTGCCTTCTGGCTCGACATGAGCGACCGCTCCGTGGTGCTCGCCATGACTCAGGGCATCGGCGCCAACCTGCCCAACGAGGCCAAGCGCACGCACCTCGCCGACATCCGCCGCGAGCATCTGATCGAGCAGATCTGCCTCCAGGAAATCCTGCCGCCGGAATAGGAACTAGGTCACGGACTTATTGATTGGTGTTGCGAGTGGCCTGTCCGCTTTCGTCCCAATTACGGACCTACACCAACGGTGTCTAATACAGCCGCTTGTGATCCAGGCTGTGTCAAAACGTTTTCGACACACTCAACACCGTGGGCAAGTGTGCGCCGGTAACTTTTTGAGTTGGATTTTCGGGTTTTTTGGATTTTGGAGACTGTCGAGGCGTTATTGACCGGATTTTGGCATTATGGACGGCGACTTGGCTGGATCGGCACAAAACAGGTAGCGGCAGACCGCTACGCCGCCTTCATGGCAGCGATCGGTGGGGCAGCGCCCATGATCTTCAAGACCCGTTTGAGATTGCAGGCCAGCACGTGCAACGCCATCTCGGTGCCGACATGCTTCAGGGTCTTCATCTGGAAATGGGTGTAGCCCATCCAGCACTTGAAGGTGCCAAAGGGGTGTTCGGCGGTTTCTCGCCGCAGGCGCATCTTCTCGGGATGCTCGTCCAGCCGCCGCTGCACCTCCTCAAGAACGTCTTCCCGTTCCCAGCGGGTGATCCGGCGCTCCTTACCTGTGGTACATTGATCCTTGATGGAGCATCTCGGGCAGGCGTTGGTCCAGTAGCGGTGCAGGATTAGCCCTCGTTCCTCATTGGTGTAGTGATAAATCAAATGCTCCCCAGCAGGACAGCGATAGACATCCTCATCGGCCAGATAAACATAATCGGGTTTCACAAAAAGACCCTTGAGCCTGTTGTTCGAAGTCTGCGGCTTGGGAAGTGTGACGGTGATCCCTGCGTTAGCGCAGTCTAGAATCTCCTCGCTCTTATGGTAGCCGCGGTCGGCAACCACCTCCATTTTATCAACCCCCAACGCAGCCTTTGCCCGCGCGCCCATGTGGAACAATAATGATTTGTCGGTACCCTCATTGCGAACTTCATGGCTGACAACCAAGTGATTGGCCGTGTCCACGGCGATTTGCACGTTATAGCCCACCATGCCCGAGCCCCGGCCGCTGGTCGCCATCGAGCGGGCATCGGGATCGGTCCTCGGAGATCTGCTGTTCCGGTCGCGCCAGCATCTCCTCCTCAAGCGCAGCCAGGCGTTCCATCTCCGCCTTCAGCTTGGTGACTTTATCATTCAGATGATCGATCTTGGCCGTACGGGACAAGGATGGGTCCTGCCGATCAGCACTATCCAACTGGTGCAGGTAACGCGCCACACTTTCTTCGATCTGGGCCTTGCGCCGCTGCATCTTGCCCTTCGTGAAGTTCTTATCCCGGGTGAACCGCCTTGAACTTGGCACCATCGATGGCCACACTAGCCGCCGCCAACAAACCGAATTGACGACACAGGATGACGAACTGAACGCAGGCCTTGCGAATGCCCCGGCCATTGTCTTTGCGAAAGTTTGCGATGGTTTTGTGGTCCGGCACCAGCCGTCCGATCAGCCACATCACTTCCACGTTGCGCGCCGCTTCCCGTTCAAGGCGGCGGCTCGACTGCACCCGATTGAGATAACCATAAATGTGCAGCTTCATTAGATCCCCGCAACGATAGCTTGGATGTCCTGTCCGGCGCGGGACAATCCGGTTGAACCCGAGGCCAAAAAGATCAAGCTGATCAACAAATGCATCGACAACACGCACCGGATTGTCTTCGGCAACGTAATCTTCCAGACGATCTGGAAAAAGCGTGATCTGGCCGCGGTCTTCGCCTTCGATAAATCGCTTCATCACTAAACCCTCGCCAACAACTTGACAGGATTCTATCACTGATCACGTTTTGACACAGCCTGGACCCACAGCGGTCATTCCGGCAGTCCCGCCTTGGCTAAACGGGCATGCTCGCGGGCGAATGCTCGCGCTTTCTCAATCCAAAGCTCAGCGTTAGATCCCTGGGCCAAATAACCCAAGATCGCGCGGAGTTCCTGAGGTGAGATTTCCGCCAACCGGCTGCATGAAGTTATCCCAGCCCGGCGAAGTCGGTCCTCCGCCGCGATGCTAATACCAAAGGTCCTTATTATTGACCCATAGAGATCGCCTGGGCGATCCGCCGGGCCAATGGGCGGGCAGGAGGGGGCCCGCAGGCGATGCGGGGCCCCCCGAGTCCCAGATGGCGGCAAGGGCCG
>SMVB01414476.1_pt1 | contig 10528 bp, 9 predicted proteins | sample 2456461 | NCBI WGS metagenome assembly SMVB01 (sample SAMN11095934, study PRJNA526329) | marine sediment metagenome | biome: Marine sediment; feature: Surficial sediment; material: Deep marine sediment; isolation source: Hadal surficial sediment | place: Pacific Ocean | collected 2014-05 | depth 0-1...
AGCGTAGGCACTGGCTAGCACCTGACCGTATGTATCGTGAAAATGTCCAGCGAGTGTTTCTATTGGAACCTTTTTTGTCACTGCCTCGAGCATGTTTATGTTTTTTCCCGGTGTACCCATACCAACAGTGTCTCCGAGCGAAATTTCATAGCAGCCCATACTTAACAATTCTGCAGCAATTTCCTCCACCTTGCCAAGTTGTACATCGCCTTCGTATGGGCAACCCAGAACGCAGGAAATATATCCACGCACACGAACATGATTGTTCTGTGCTGCTACACACATTTCGCTAAATTGTGCCAACCCTTCTGATATAGAGCAGTTGGTATTTTTCTTTGAGAATGTTTCACTGGCAGCGGAGAATACTGCGATTTCATCGACTCCAGCCGCAAGTGCTGCATCGGAACCTTTCATATTGGGAACAAGTGCGGTGTAACCTACGCCGGGTTGCTTATGAATGCCTGCCATGATCGCGGCGTGGTCGGCCATTTGTGGTACCCATTAGGCGATACGAAAGCAGTAGCCTCTACTACTGGCAAGCCCGCCTCCGCTAGTCGTTCGATTAGCCCCGATCTTGCTTGCTGTAGTTACGCACTTGCTCTCGTTCTGCAGACCATCACGGGGACCAACTTCCACCATTTTCACATATTTAGGAATATTCATTATTGATCCTGTTCTGTCCACACGAAATTTTTCCCCATGGTAGCAGTATGAATTTTCCTCGGTAAGTTGGAATAGGAGTAATCAGTCCTGCTTTAAGAACTTGTCGTCAGTATATAATAAGCGTTTCGATAAATTCAAAATTGAGCTAAATATGGCTCACAATTACGACATTGGATGACATAAAAACTGACCTTGGTATATCGACGCATGATATTTGTGTTCAACATGGCGAAAAAATACTGGCTTCGCAGCTACTTCTCATCAAGAACAAGGGGTATGATTTTGCACCCCCGTTTCGGGAAATGATGATCCATCTTTATTTGGTTGGGGTTATGTGGCGTCATGGCGAGAGTCTTAACTTGGTAACAAATCCTCGTGAACACGCTTTGGCATCACTGCGCACAATGCTAGTCAGAGCTGGTATGAGCGATAAGAACGCCCAGAAACGAATTTTATTTTTAAACAATATGTCTCGAACAGAAAACGGTAGTGACACACTTGCTGTAACTGCAGGTTATCAAACCATGCAGGATGATGATAGCTTGGCCATGATTTTTGAGGAATATCGTGATGAGACGCGTGTTTCTGGCGTTCTCTGGCGGTTCTATAACCGTGGTAAAAGAATTATGTTTATCGGTGGGGGCGTTGCAGCCTTTATTGCGATTTGGTTTGTTACGATTTTCATACCTTCGAGTAGCGGTATTGCTGTACTGGCAGCAGGACTATTTGCTGCTGCGCTGGTTGTCATACCAACATTTTTGATTGGAGCTTTGGTATATCGGGTAAAGTTCAAAAAAACACCTGCTTCGACCCTACCTCGATCATGATTTCCGATGGCGACTTTGGCGCTGAGTTATCCGTTGTTTCCCCTTGACTAGTACTACTAGTACTAGTATTGGGCGGTCTGGCAATTTCTCGAATACTGAATTCTGGAATCACACTCTTGGCGAGATTTACGACAGGGGTGGATGCTGTGACTGGAAAAAGTATAATAATTACCTATACAAATACCCAAAGACATAGTCAATTTAGGGCAAATTATGAGTGCTGTGATTATAGATGGCAATGCTATTGCTAGTGCACTACGAGCCGAGTGGAGGGTTCGCGCGGAACGCCTGAAAGAACAAGATATGCAACCAGGACTAGCTGTGGTCATTGTCGGGAATAATTTGGCTTCCAGTATTTATGTGCGCAACAAGGCGAAGGCCTGTAGTGAGACTGGTATTTATTCAGAAGTACACGAATTCCCTGAAAGTGTAAGCGAAAACGAAGTGCTGCGCCGTATTCAGCAGTTGAATGAAAATCCCAGAATCCACGGCATCTTGGTGCAATTGCCATTGCCACGACATTTTGAAGACAAAAGGTTAATTGCAGCCATCGCAGTGGAAAAAGACGTGGATGGTTTCCATCTCAACAATGTTGGCGCGCTTGTCACTGGTAATGCGGTGTTTTCGCCTTGCACCCCTTATGGCGTGATGAAAATGTTAGAAAAGAGTGGCATTCAAGTTGAGGGGCAGCATGCGGTGGTGGTAGGACGCAGCAATATCGTTGGTAAACCAATGGCGCTAATGTTGTTGGAGAAGGGTGCGACTGTTACCATTTGCACATCGAAAACACGTGATCTAGCAGGGTACACAAGGCGTGCCGACATTCTGGTGGTGGCTACCGGTAAACCGCGAATGATTACCGCTGACTTGGTTAAAGCCGGCGCAACGGTGATAGACGTTGGCATAAACCGCATGCCTAACGGCAAGCTTGCAGGCGATGTGGACTTTGACTCGGTTAAGGAGAAAGCAGGGTACATCACACCGGTACCGGGTGGAGTGGGACCAATGACAATTGCCATGTTGCTTTACAATACCATTGAGGCAGCAAGACGCGCCCAAGCCGAGGCTGTGCCACGGATTAACGTGGGTAATAACACGTAACAATTAACACGTAATAATTATAAGGTAGAAGCATGGAACCTACACCCGATATTGACCCACAGGAAACACAGGAATGGCTCGATGCGCTGGAATCTGTACTAGTGCACGAGGGAACTGAGAGGACGCATTACTTACTGGAAAAACTAGTAGAAAAGGCGCGCAGTTCTGGTGCTTATCTTCCTTATAGTGCGACTACTGCATACATAAACACTATCCCACCCGGCAAGGAGGAGAACTCACCTGGAGATCATGCGCTTGAACACCGCATCCGCTCTTACGTGCGCTGGAACGCCATGGCAATGGTGTTGCGTGCAAACAAAAATACAAATGTCGGCGGACATATCTCAACCTTTGCATCTGCCGCAACGCTCTACGATGTGGGTTATAACCATTTCTGGCACGCAACTAGCAAGAATCATGGCGGCGACCTGGTTCTTGTACAAGGACATTCTTCTCCCGGTATTTATGCTCGCGCTTTTATACTGGGGGAATTGACAGAGGAACAGCTGGATAATTTTCGCCAGGAGATAGGGGGGAAGGGCTTGTCTTCGTATCCACATCCGTGGCTGATGCCCGATTTCTGGCGATTTCCAACAGTTTCGATGGGGTTGGGGCCTTTGATGGCAATCTACCAGGCTCGTTTCATGAAATATCTTGATAGTCGTGGTTTGGCCAATACCGAGGGGCGTAAAGTATGGGCCCTAATGGGTGACGGTGAAATGGACGAACCTGAATCACTGGGTGCAATTTCGTTGGCTTCACGTGAGAATCTGGATAATCTGATATTTATCATCAATTGCAATCTTCAGCGCCTTGATGGACCAGTGCGTGGCAACGGCAAGATCATCCAGGAACTCGAAGGCGGTTTTCGTGGATCCGGCTGGAATGTCATCAAGGTGATTTGGGGCTCTTACTGGGATCCGTTGCTAGCAAAAGATACGAAAGGTTTGCTGCAGAAACGTATGATGGAATGTGTTGACGGCGAATATCAAACCTTCAAATCCAGGGACGGTTCTTATGTGCGCAAGCACTTCTTTGGAAAATATCCGGAATTATTAGAGATGGTGGCTAATATGTCTGATGACGATATCTGGAGACTAAATCGTGGGGGGCACGATCCGCACAAGGTGTATGCCGCCTATGCTTCAGCAGTAAAGCATACCGGACAGCCAACAGTGATACTTGCCAAGACAATTAAGGGCTATGGTATGGGTGAAGCAGGTGAGGCGCAGAACATTACGCATCAGCAGAAGAAGATGGGTACCACTTCTCTAAAATCATTCCGTGACCGTTTTGGCTTGCCAGTTCCGGACGACAAAATAAACGAAGTGCCATATCTCATGTTCGACAAAGACTCACCCGAGTTAGTTTATATGCGGGCGAAGCGCAATGCATTGGGAGGGCTCCTCCATCGCCACCAGCGACAGCATACAGAAGCATTACAAATACCGCCATTGTCAGCGTTCGAGGCATTACTTAAAGCTAGCGGTGAAGGGCGAGAATACTCTACTACCATGGTGTTTGTGCGCATACTCAATATTTTGGTGAAGGATAAAAACATCAGTAAGCGAATAGTGCCGATTGTGGCAGATGAATCACGCACTTTTGGTATGGAAGGCATGTTCCGGCAGTTGGGTATATGGTCGTCGACAGGGCAACTCTACACTCCGGAGGATGCCGATAAGTTGATGTACTACAAGGAAGACAAAAATGGTCAGATCTTGCAAGAGGGCATTAACGAAGCGGGTGCCATGTCGTCATGGATGGCAGCAGCAACCGCTTATAGTACTCATGGTGTGCAGATGATTCCCTTTTATATTTTTTATTCAATGTTTGGTTTTCAGCGTATTGGTGATCTTGCCTGGGCAGCAGGCGACATGCGTTGTCGTGGTTTTTTGATGGGCGGCACCGCTGGGCGTACTACCTTGAATGGAGAAGGTTTGCAGCATGAGGATGGCCACAGTCATCTGGTTGCCTCCACTATTCCTAACTGCGTATCTTATGATCCCACGTTTTCTTATGAGCTTGCAGTCATTATCCAAGATGGTCTGCGCCGTATGTATCAAGAGCAAGAGGATGTGTATTATTACATAACCGTGATGAACGAAAATTACTTGCATCCAGAAATTCCAAAAGGTGCTGAGCAAGGCATATTGAAGGGCATGTATCTATTTCATGAGGGTAGTAAAGAAGGAGGAAAAAATTCGAAACTAAGAGTACAACTGCTTGGTTCTGGAACCATCCTGCGTGAAGTTATCGCGGCGGCAGAGATTCTAAAAGAAGAATATGGTGTTACCTCTGACATCTGGAGTGTTACTAGTTTTAACGAATTGCGTCGTGAAGCTCTGGGCATAATACGCTGGAACATGCTGCACCCCACAGAGCCAGCAAAACTATCTTACGTAAGATCTTGCCTAGAGCGGCGTGAGGGGCCTGTAGTGGCGGCAACTGATTATATGAAAATCTTTGCAGACCAGATACGTGAATTTGTGCCAGGGCAATATAAGGTGTTGGGAACCGACGGTTTTGGGCGTTCCGATACACGCGAAAAACTGCGCCAGTTTTTCGAGGTAGACCGCTACTATATTACTGTTGCTTCGCTTAAGGCTCTAGCAGAAGAGGACAGAATATCGCCAGAGATAGTGAAAGATGCGATGGATAAATTTGGCATTGATCCGGATAAGCCGAATCCAGTAAAGGTATAAAAAGGCTTGGTATGTAGAAGTAAGTTATCGTTCTCTAAACATGGACGCACAGGCGAAGGAAGAAGCGTGGCAGAGATTAAACAGGTATTAGTTCCCGATATTGGTGATTTCAAAAATATTCCCGTGATCGAGTTACTGGTGAAACCCGGTGACACGGTCAAAGGAGAGGATCCACTGATCTCGCTAGAATCTGACAAGGCTACAATGGAGGTGCCTTCTCCTTTTGCGGGCGTAGTCAAAGAAATAAATGTTCGGGAGGGTGACAAAGTTTCCGAGGGTGCGCTCATTTTAGTAATGGAAGTCAATGAAACGGATGGTTCGGCCGCGGCTCCTCCCCTGTCCGTACCAGTCACACCTCCTACCCCTGCGGCAACTATTCCTAATCTAGCTCAAGCTTCTAACTCGCAACTTGTTCGTAAGCACCCGATAGTCGCTATGCCAGGGATCGAAACTGCTTTTATCAAGGCACATGCCAGCCCCTCTGTGCGGCGCTTCGCGCGCGAATTAGGTGTGAATCTTGATCTGGTTAGTAGTAGTGGCCCGAAGCAACGCATACTTAAGGAAGATGTAAAGACCTACGTTAAGGCGGAATTATCCAAACCACTTGGTAGTAGCGATGGCGTGGAACTGAATCTGCTACCGTGGCCTCAAGTAGATTTTGCTAAATTTGGCCCGGTGGAATTAAAATCGCTATTACGCATCAAAAAAATGTCGGGTGCAAATTTACACCGCAATTGGGTAATGATTCCGCATGTCACACAGTTCGACGAGGCTGACATTACCGATCTGGAAGTCCTACGTAAGGAGTTCAACGAAACTGTGCAGAAAGGCGGAATCAAGCTCACGATATTGGCCTTCCTGATGCAAGCGACGATAGTTGCGCTAAAAAAATTCCCTGATTTTAATGCTTCGCTTGATAGAAGTAGCGATGATATGAATTTGGTGATTAAGAACTACTACCACCTTGGTTTTGCAGTTGATACCTCAAACGGGTTGATGGTGCCAGTGATCCGTGACGTGGATCAAAAAGGCGTGGTTGCCATTGCAGAAGAGCTGGGTAATCTCGCTGTACATGCTCGTGAGGGCAAGCTGAAACCCACTGAGATGCAAGGTGCAAGCTTTACCATTTCCAGCCTAGGAGGTATTGGGGGGACAGCTTTTACACCAATTATTAATGCCCCGGAAGTTGCAATTCTCGGTGTTTCCCGTGCTAGTATCAAACCAGTATATCGAGATGGCCAGTTTGCTCCGCGTTTAATGCTGCCGTTGTCGCTGTCCTATGATCACAGAGTGATCGACGGTGCATCCGCTGCGCGCTTTACTGCGTATATGGTTAAGGAGCTTGCCAACATACCTCGGACACTTTTGTGAGAGGAAACCTTTATGGTAAGGATGCTGAGATAAGAAGAGTATTAATAGAAGCTTTTCTTGTGCTTCTGTGTTTCATTACCCCAATAGGCAATGTCTAAATCTGAATTTCCTTTAGTTGGCATCTTTGGGGGCACTTTTGATCCTATACATTACGGTCATTTGCGAGTAGCAGAAGAAATTGTTGAAGCCGTGGGATTACATAAGATGTACTTTATTCCTGCCGGTATGCCGCGGTTGCGTCACACTCCTATTGCATCGTCGCAACATCGCGCAGAGATTGTGCGTCTAGCGATTCAAGGCAATCCCAGATTTGTTTTGGATGAGCGTGAAATTTATCGTGCCGGAATTAGTTACAGCGTGGATTCGTTACGTGAACTCAAGCTGGAATTGGGAAAAAAAGTCATACTATGCTTCGTTACAGGGGTGGATGCTTTTATAAAACTTGTTGAGTGGAATAGTTGGCGCGAGTTATTTAATCTGTGTCATTTTATCATTGCTACTCGTCCAGGCCATGTACTCACGTCAAATCATGATGTATTACCGAAAGAGTTGAAAGAAGAATGCTCTCAGCGCTGGGTGTCCAGCGCCGATAGTCTCAGAAGTGCGACTAGTGGGTTGATATCTGTCGCTCCGACAACTATGCTAGATATTTCCGCAACCACTATTCGTGCACGTATTGCTGCCGGGGAAAGTGCGCGTTATTTAATTCCCGATGCGGTTCTTAGTTATATTGCAGCAAGTCAATTGTATTCATAAGGTATATGAAGCTCAACAAGCTAGTAAAAACAGTTGTTTCTGCGTTGGAGGATATCAAAGCGCGTGATATCAAGGTACTGGACGTGACAAATATAGCTACTCTGTTTGACTGTATGATAATCGCAAGTGCAATTTCGACTCGTCAGGCCAAAGCTTTAGCAAACAATGTACATGAGAAAGTAAAAGCTGCAGGAGGCGTTGTTTATGGTATAGAAGGTGAGCAATCTGGTGAATGGGTGCTGGTAGACTTAGGGGATATACTAGTACACGTAATGCTGTCTGCTGTGCGCGCGCATTATGATCTTGAAGAGCTATGGGCTGCATTAGATGCAGGAGATGGTAACACAAGTCACTATTGATCAAACCAAAAACGAGGTTGTTGTCGAATCACATAAACTATCAAGTAAATTGGGTTATACAATTAGAAAAGCGGAATCAACTAACATAGTCACGTTAGGTAGGCTTAAGTATTGTCACCATGAAATTTATTATCTTGGCGGTAGGTAACAGAATGCCAGAATGGGTAGAGGCTGGTTTTGTAGAATACTCAATGCGCATGTCACATGAGGTAACTGTCGAGTTGCTGAAAATTAAGCCGGAGAAACGTAGTAAAAGTAAAAAAATTCAACACTTACTTTGTGCTGAAGCTACACGCATCCTAGCAGCACTACCACCTAGATGCCGCACGGTTGTGCTGGATGAGCGCGGCAGGCAATGGACTACAGCCAAGTTAGCTGATTCTATCTCCGGGTGGATGAGAAATGGTGGCGATACTGCATTTATCATTGGTGGTGCAGATGGGTTAGACTCGGGAATTAAAAATTCAGCAGATGAGGTTCTAGCGCTATCTGCACTGACACTACCACATGGTTTGGTGCGGATACTGTTGGCGGAACAGTTATACCGCGCGGTATCAATTATTAAGCGGCATCCTTATCATCGAAAGTAATATTAAATGTAAAGTTAAAGCATGATTAGGATATTTCTTCAAATGAAAATGAATTTCTAAGGGATCAACTGTCATGGCTCTTCCAGAAAATCGAATTTATCTTGCTTCTCGTAGCCGTCGTAGACGTGAGTTATTGAAGCAGATCGGGATAAATTTTGAAATTTTGTTGATGCGCGAGACTTTGCCGCGTCCAGCGGATGTTGACGAAACTCCAGAGAAGGGCGAGTCGCCAACGGATTATGTTTGCCGAATTGCCCGAGCCAAGGCAGAGGCAGGGTGGATGCGGGTAATACAGCGTGGATTGCCCCTCAAGCCGTTGCTGGTGGCGGATACGATAGTGGCGCTCAAGAATCGTATTTTTGGCAAACCAGAAAACCTTGCTCATGCGGAAGAGATGTTGATAGCACTTTCCGGACAGACCCACCAAGTATTGACCTCGGTAGCCGTTGCTACACAGGATAATATACAGGCATGTTTATCTTCCACTGCAGTACGGCTCCGTGATATTAGTCAGAGTGAAATCCGTAGCTACTTTACTAGTGGTGAATCCAGTGGTGAATCGTACAATAAAGCAGGTGCCTACGCGATTCAAGGAAAAGCAGCAGTTTTCATAATGGATATTTCTGGAAGTTATAGCTGTGTATTAGGGTTGCCGCTATTTGAAACAGCGCAGTTACTAGGAAAATTTAACATAAAGATATTCTCCTAATCTGATAATAATCTATAGTGCGTCATATTTTATGACTAATGAAATTCTTATCAACATAACTCCACAAGAGACTCGTGTCGCAGTGATGGAGCAAGGGGTAGTTCAAGAATTGCACATAGAGCGTGCTAACAGTCGTGGCATAGTTGGTAACGTCTACAATGGCCGTGTTAGTCGGGTCTTGCCCGGAATGCAATCAGCTTTCATTGATATTGGTCTCGATCGTGCTGCTTTTCTACATGTAGCTGACATTTGGGGGCTCCGCCAGTGCGGAGGCTCTGATAAATCTATAGAAAAGATGCTTCACGAAGGAGAAAGTATTCTAGTCCAGGTCATTAAGGATCCAATTAGCACTAAGGGCGCCCGATTGTCCACCCAGATCAGTATTGCCGGACGGCTGCTGGTATATCTTCCGCAAGAATCCAATATTGGCGTTTCCCATCGCATTGAAGACGAAACCGAACGCGAGCTACTTCGGGAAAAGTTGCAACAGATACTTTCTACTGATGAAAAAGGTGGCTACATAGTTCGTACCATAGCAGGAGCTGCAAGCGAACGTGATTTACAAACAGATATTAAATATCTGCATAAATTATGGCTCGATATTCAGGAAAGATTTTCGGCCGCTTCTCCATCAACGCTAATTTACCAGGGTTTGAAGCTGAGCTATCGGGTTCTACGTGATTTTGTGACCGATGACACAGCACGTATTCTAGTAGATTCGCGCGAGACTTTTCAGAAAATGGTCACATTTGCTCATGATTATATGGTGAATGTAAAGGGCCAATTAGAGCATTATATTGGAGAACGTCCACTATTTGATCTAAACGGGGTGGAAGACGAAATTGAAAGGTCTCTGGCAAGACGAGTGAATTTGAAATCTGGAGGTTATCTCATCTTCGATCAGACTGAGGCACTAACTACCGTGGATGTGAATACTGGTGGATTCGTCGGAGTGCGAAGTTTCGCCGACACCATTTTCAAAACTAATCTGGAAGCGGCGCAAATAATTGCACGCCAGTTGTGCTTGCGAAATCTAGGTGGCATTATCATCATTGATTTTATTGATATGGAAAATGAGGAGCACAAAAATGCTGTGCTTACTGAGTTCAAGAAAGCTTTATTGAAAGATCGTACGCGCATGACTGTTAATGGGTTTACTACACTAGGACTTGTAGAGATGACACGCAAGCGTTCCCGAGAAAGCCTTGCTCACACTTTGTGTGAACCCTGTCCTACTTGTCGTAGCCGTGGTGAGGTCAGAACTGCGCAAACGATGTGTTATGAAATCCTACGTGAATTGCTACGTGAATCTCGTCAGTTCGACGCTCGTGAATTTCGTATTCTAGCATCGCAACAAGTAATTGATTTGTTCCTAGATGAAGAATCTCAAAGTCTTTCTCAACTTGGCGACTTCATTGCAAAACCTATCAGTTTGCAAGTGGAAACT
>SMVB01223304.1_pt1 | contig 10527 bp, 9 predicted proteins | sample 2456461 | NCBI WGS metagenome assembly SMVB01 (sample SAMN11095934, study PRJNA526329) | marine sediment metagenome | biome: Marine sediment; feature: Surficial sediment; material: Deep marine sediment; isolation source: Hadal surficial sediment | place: Pacific Ocean | collected 2014-05 | depth 0-1...
TCTTATAATATCAGCTCTTCCAAAAAATCAGATCAGGAGTCTTGCCCCTCCCATGAAAGCTGCAGCCCGCATCACCCTGGTCCTGTATGCCTGCCTGCTCCCCTGGCAGTTGATTTATGGCCAGGCGGCCTTGCCGGAACCCAATTGGGACCGAGCGTTAGCCGTCGAAACCGCGAAATTGATCGATACGTATAGCGTACTGAAAACCTTGATCCAAGCGGCGCGGATCGGCGACAGCGGGCAAATCCTGGATACACTTATCGCCGTAGAACACAATGATGATTGGCCGCTTCCGGCCAGGGAATACACCATCTGGTCGTTTACCCTTGGCCTGGCTGATATGGACATGAATACCGTCAGCCCGGAGGTGCTCGATTACCTGTCCGCATACCAGCCACAAACGCTGGTAGCACATGATGACCGGGACCGGGTCGGTGTTCCCTTGTTCAATATCAGTGCAGCGGCCACCGGTGTCCGGAACTCGTGGGCCCGTCAGCGTGGTGGAGGCAGAGCGGAAATATTGCTGCAAAATGATCCCGTTCTGTGGATCAAAGCTTATCTCGAGGCAGGCCCGGCAGAGCGCAGGGGATTCACCGATGCCCTGGATTTTGCTTCCCACGAGCAACTGGATGCCCTGGCCCGATCAGCCATTGAGGGTCTGTCCGATCACCCCGGCCTGACCGCCGTTGCCGGAAAATCCGCATTGATTCTCGGTGACTCTAACTTGCTGCAACACGCACTTGCCTTGGGAAGTGGACCTGATGTTCACCATATTCTCGAAGCAGCCTCAAACAGCCTGGGCGCCGAAGAAACCAAGGCTTTACTGTTCCAGGCCATCCGCCAGGGTCCGAACAAAATGGCAGGCTTGGCCATCGCACAACTGGCGCCCGCTTTGCTTGATGAGCTGGCAGTGCGCGAAAAGATGTTCGAAATGCTGGAGAACCTCGACCTGGGCACTTCCGCCGCCCTGGTGCTGGGTTCCAGCATGGATCCGGAAATCCACATCCGGCTGAACACCCTGGCAGCGGGCAAGGATGGGCTGGCTGCCCAACGTGCATCACTGGCAATCACCACCGGCCTTCTCCTGCTTTCTTTTTCAGGATCCAACAGTCTCCAAGCCCAGGTAGCCCGGATTGTCGAGTGGGTGGAAGACGCACCAGTCAGCGACACCACCAAGATCGCCCTGGGTTACCCCGTGCCCATCCCGGTCGACACGGCATTGCCTTTCGACGGATTTCGTACGTACAACGGCCTGCATGCACGCCACCAGAATCTGGCGAATACGACACCCTGGGCGCACGCCATTCCAATCGGCGAAACCCGGACTGGACGTACCATCTGGGCCTATCAACTCGGCGACGCCAATTTTGATACCGTCAACGGCGTGCCGGAACAGGCCATGTTGACCAATGGCGGGACCCATCCCCGCGAATGGCAATCCCCGGAAGTGGCCACCGGCATCATCGAACTGTTGGCACTAGCCGAAGACGACCATCACCTGATCAGCTACCTGCGCGACAACGCCAACATCTTGGTGATCCCCGTGCTCAACATTGACAGTTTTTTGCAAACCCAGAGATTTCCTCGTACGAACTGGTTGGGTACAGATCCGGATGACCCCATGGGGTCTCCCCGGGATGGCCGCATGCGGCGCAAGAATATGCTGGGGCCGGATGAAAGTTTGCCGACCCAGGGAGACCATCTGCTCGGTGTGGACCTCAACCGGAACAACCTTCCTTTTTGGAATACCAATCCCAGCCGTTCCTCGGGCGATCCGAACAGCATTGTTCACCATGGCGAGTCACCCCACTCCGAACCGGAGACGCAGGCACTGCTAACCGCCGCCGAGTTGGGCCCGGCGGACAAACTCAGCATGTATACCGACCTGCACTCTTTCACCCAGGTACATTTCTGGGGCAACAACGGTAACGACCGCCTGGCCAGCCTGACGCACAAACTGCTGACCACGTTTTCAAGCCACCACGCTACTTTCGATGCCGGTAGATTTTACGCTTTCAGTTCCCCACAAAATGTGCCTCTTAATAACGGTATCGGCGCGACGGATGAATTGTTCATGTACAACTACCAGGTGCCGTCCTGGACACTCGAAATCGAGCCTTTGAACGGTGGCGTGGATTACGGTGGCCTGAGCCGCAACGGTCACGATGGCTTCATCCTGCCGGAATCGGAAATAGAACGTGTGCGCACCGAACTGGCGCAAACCTTTGCCGTGGCTTATTACCAGCAGTCTGGCCCGCCTTCGATTACCGCCGTACGCCTCATCGACCGACCCACTGCTGCGGTGGTCTTCGAGGCTGAGTGGGATGTGACCGGTGACACCAGCCGTGAACTCTACACTTTCCAGGCTCAGCCACTGCAACTGGAACGCGACTACAGCTTGTGGCTGGCCTTCGACAAGCCCATGCGCTGGCGCGAAAACGGCGAGGTCAGTGTACTCCCCGGCCAGCCGGCAAGCACACTTGACGTGGAAGGAATTACCACTGTAAATGGCGAGGACTTGACCGTGATCCTGGGCCAGAAACGATGGCTGCAAATACCCGGAGATGCACCGGACGGGTATCTCCGCTACCGGGATGACACATGGTCGACAGATTTCCGCTACCCCGCAGATGACAATAATAACGGCCTGATCGACGGCTCGGCGATGGCCACGCTGGAGTTCAGCACTTTCGACATGACCGGAAACCAAACCGATGCCGACCCGTCAACGGTGGCACGCTGGAAAGATGGCGGCTGGGCCGGCTTTGAGGACAGCAGTGGCAGCGATTTCACCGACCGTGGCGGTACCGATACAAGCATCCAGATTCAGGTCACAACAGAGCCAATGGGCGACCCCTTTGTTATCGAGGCGGGCACATCATCCGCCTGGTTCGACCCGTCCCGCGACGGCGAAGGGTTCATGCTGGAAATCCTCGCCGATAATCGTGCGGTGATGTACTGGTTTACTTATGACGGCGAGGGTGAACAGGACTGGTACATCGCCGTGGGAGAAATACGCGGCAACCGGATTCTTTTTGCCGAATTGATCCAGGCCTCGGGCGGTATTTTCGGGCCGAGCTTCGACCCCGGCAAAGTGACTCGAACCATTGTAGGATCAGCCAGTTTCATCTTCTCAGGATGCGCAACCGGGGCCATGGACTGGCTCATCGACAGGGACGGAAACGGCCGTCGCCACGGGCGTTTGAACCTGCAGCGCCTGTCTCGCGTGATGGGCATCGACTGCGGCAAGCCGTTGCTGCCTCCTGAACTCATTGAAGGCCGCTTGAGTGGTTCCTGGTACGATCCGGCACATTCCGGGGAAGGCTACGTGCTGGAAGTGCTGATAGACAAGCGCGTTCTTGTTTACTGGTTCAGCTACGATGCCCAGGGCAACCGCCGCTGGTTTTTCGGCGGCGGAGAAATCAAAGATGGCAGACTGCTGTTCGAGGAGATGTTCACCACGCGTGGCGGAATATTCGGCCCCGGTTTCGACCCCGCAAAAGTTGAAATCAGCCTCTGGGGTTCCCTGGAACTCAGCCTTGACTGCGAGCGTGGAACCGCCGACTTCTCACCCACCGAGGAGGGCTTCCCTGCCGGCAGTCTGAACCTCACACGCCTGACATTCCTGGATGGTTTGAGCTGCTAAAATTAAGCTTCAGAACAGGGATGTCTCGAGCGTGTCCTGCATACAGGTAACCGATACCACCTTCGGTCACACCGCTAATCGCCAGCAACTCATGCAATATTCAGGCTAACCCTATTACAATATGCGACTTTCACTATTTTTGTGGAGCACCGTTGTGAACGATCAGGAAAAGCACAAGTACTGTACCAACAAGTTCATCGAACTCGCCAATGCCCTGAAGAAAGAAAACATCGATAGTGTCATGGTCTCGGGTTCCCTGATGACTGCCTCGTGTATCTATGCGACCTATGTCGCTGTAGGCAATAATGGCGCCCTGAAGCCGTCGGGTATCGACAAGGTGGTTCAGGTATTCCGCCGGACACTGAAACATCACCAGGTGGTCAAGAAAGCCCAGCTCCAGGAGCAGGCAAAAAATTGATCTCAGCACTGCTGACTCTGGCATTCTTTATCACGGCCCTGGCTTATTCCATGGTCGGATTCGGCGGCGGTTCCACTTACAACGCCCTGCTTGTTCTGGCCGACGTCGATTACCGCCTGATTCCAGCGATAGCCCTGATCTGCAATATCCTGGTGGTATCGGGTGGCGTTTACTGGTTCTGGCGCGAAGGTCATATCAACCTCCGGAAAATCCTGCCATTTCTCGCCCTGTCGGTCCCCATGGCCTGGTTGGGAGGACGCATCCCGGTCTCCCAGCAATGGTTCGTGGGCCTGCTGGGGTTTACCCTGCTGCTAACGGGTGTGCAAATGCTGGCCGGGGGGTCCCGGGTAAATAGCAATCATCGTCATCGACTGGTAAACCCCTGGCTGGTCGGGCTGCCTTCAGGCGCGGCCATCGGATTGCTCTCGGGTATAGTGGGTATTGGAGGTGGCATTTTTCTCTCGCCTGTGTTGCACCTGACCCGGTGGGCCGGAGCATACAAAATCGCTGCTGCTTCCAGTGCGTTTATACTGTTAAACTCGATGGCCGGCTTGAGCGGACAATTGATGAAACAGGCAGCGAGTGAGCCAGCACAACAGTGGGCGGGAGAACAGTTGATCAATGCCTGGCCACTGTTCCTGGTGGTGGTAGCCGGCGGACAAATCGGCAGCCGCCTGGGCTCTAAGCACCTTCCGGAACGGTGGGTCAAAGGCCTGACCGCAATTTTGGTGCTTTACGTCGCAGCGCGTTTGTTGTTGAAATGGTACGGGATGACTATCGGTCTATAGAAATATGCAGATACCCCTCAAAATAGCAGAACCGACCCCACTGCAAGATCGCTTGCAGCGCCCACTCCGCGAGTTGCGCATGTCCGTCATCGACCGCTGCAATTTCCGTTGCACCTATTGCATGCCGGCAGACTCACTGCACGGACGCGGCATTTTTCTGCCCCTGGTCAAGCTCCTGACCGATCATGAGATCAAAGACCTGGTGCAAGCCTTTGTCGACCTGGGCGTGCGCAAACTTCGAATCACCGGCGGTGAACCATTGGTCCGGCCCGGACTGCCCGGACTGATTCAGGTGCTGGCGGCAATTCCCAAACTCACTGACATCGCGCTGACGACCAATGGCGTCATACTGCCCCGTCTGGCCGACGACCTGGCCGCAGCGGGCCTTGGCCGCATCACGGTCAGCCTGGATACGCTGGACGAGGCCATACTCGACCGGATGAGTGGCGGCAAGGCCAAACTCTCCCAAATCCTGGACGGCATCTCGGCCGCAGAATCAGCCGGTTTCACGCATATCAAGATCAACACCGTGGTACAACGCGGCGTAAACGATCACACGATCATGGATCTACTGGCCCATTTCCGCGGCAGCGGTCACAGCGTCCGCCTGATCGAATACATGGACGTGGGCAATTGCAATCACTGGAATCTTACTGAAGTGGTACCGTCGGCTGAGTGGATCAAAAAAATTAATGCCAAATGGCCGATCAGGCCGGTGCAAAGGCGCACCGCAGCCGAGACCGCCCAACGCTACGAATACGTGGACGGCCAGGGTGAAATTGGCTTGATCAGCTCCATTTCCGTCCCTTTTTGTGGCGGCTGCACGCGCGCCCGTATCACCGCCGACGGAATTTTTTATACCTGCCTGTTCGCCAACAAAGGTACCAACCTGATGCCACTGGTCCGGCACAACCAGGACCGTGACGAACTGCGCGAACGGATTAGGTCCGTCTGGGAACGACGGGAAGATCGCTACAGTGAAGAGCGCGGCCAGCCTGGACACGACCAGAAAAAAGTTGAAATGTACCGAATGGGTGGCTAACCCGCATATTGCATGAGTTGCCGGAATTGTCGGTTGATTTCACGAGTGCAGCCTGGTTGATCGCGTGCAGAGTCATAGCTTCAGTTATGGCTCAAGGGGGATCAGACGGGATGTGCCGTGAAATCAGGTGACAAACCGGCAGCGGTACATTTTGTATTTTTTGTCAACCCTGAATTTTGTTTGCATTGCATTGAAACTATTAAATAATCAAGCAAAGCCCAGCGAAACTCATGCAATATGCGGGCTAACCCGCTGGGTGCAATCTAAGCCTCGGAGATTTAGAACCAGGTGAAAAACATCAAGGTCAGGTATTTTGCGGCCTACCGGGAAGAAACCGGCATCGGATCCGAAACGGTCAATACCGGCGCGGGCACCCCCGCTGAACTTTTTGCCGAATGCGCCACAAGGCATGCAGGGCTGCAATCCTATTCCGCTGCCCTGGTTGCCATCAACGATGAAATGTCAGACTGGAACACGGCCCTTTGCGAGGGTGACGAAGTGCTGTTTTTCCCACCGGTGGCAGGCGGGTGAACCGCTTCGAAATCACAGCGCAAGCCATTGACCCGGATGTTTTCAGGCAACAATTGCAGGACCCGGCCTGCGGCGCCTATGTCCAGTTCGATGGCTGGGTGCGTAACCACAACGAGGGGCAGCGTGTGCTGCGTCTGGAATACGAAGTCTACGAGCCGCTGGCCGTGAAAGAGGGCCAGGGCATCATCGATGAAGCCATTGAGCGCTTTGGAGTGAATAATGCCTGCTGCGTACACCGTAGCGGATTATTGGAAATAACCGATTTAGCGGTCGTTGTGGCTGTCTCCTCGCCACACCGGGATGCCGCTTTCCAAGCCTGCCGTTACATCATCGACGAAACCAAGGCCAGGCTGCCGATCTGGAAAAAAGAACACTACGAAAACGGCGAAGCCGAATGGGTAAACTGCAAACACCGCGAGCCCCGGGAACGCGGGTAGTTGGCCGTTTGTTAACTCTGAATATTTTTCCGCTGAAGACGTCAAAGACGCTAAAATTTTTGCTTTTTACAATTGACTGATCCCGGTGGTATCCGTTGTAGCTCGTTTTTCTGACCAAACGAGTTAACTACTCACCAAGTACAGGCTCTCAGAAGATTCAGGCCATGATAGATTAGGGCTTCTTGAACCGAAACCACCAACCCAGAAACATTTAGCGTCTTTGGCGTCTTTAGCGGAAAAATTACCAAGTTCAATTAGAACGACGGCGTGGACTGGCTACCACCCACCCCAGTACGGCAGTAAAGAGTCGAAACAATTCAGCGTCTTCTGCGTCCTCTGCGGAAAATTAATTCAGCCCGGCCAACTACTCCTGTTCACCAAGTAAGTCTTTAACGATCGCCTGCGCCTCTTCCGGCATGCCATCTGGATGGATCCAGGTACCACGCTTTCCACCCGATTTAAACAGCAGGCGTGTATTGCTGATCTCCAGCGCCGCATTGACCGGCTTGGTCAGATCCCAGATGGTCAGCAGTGCAACGGACAAGCCGGTAAGCGCTTCCATCTCCACACCCGTTTTCTCCGCAATCTCGGTCACACAAAACAGTTCCACTGAATGATCGTCAGGCCGTGGAACCGAGTGGATCGTTACCCGGTTAAGCGATATCGGGTGGCACAGCGGGATCAGAGACGGTGTTTGTTTTGCCGCCTGGATACCGGCAATTTCCGCCATTGCCAGTGGATCCCCTTTGGGCAGTTTTCCTTCCATCAACAGAGAAAATGCCTGCTCTCCCAGGTGAATCTTCCCACCCGCAATGGCGATCCGCTGGCTCACGACCTTGCCTGATATATCAGCCATTGACCAGTGTTGCCTCTTTATTTTACTCATCGGAATCAGCATCCCTCAATTTTTACTGCGCATCCGTCCAGCATACCACCGGGCAATCAAATCTCGTTCTTCATCACTCATTTGCGTAATATTTGCCAGCGGCATGGATTGTTTGACGATCACCGCGTTAAAAATAATCAAAGCCTGCAAATCAACCGCTTCCTCGCCCTCCAATAGTACGCCCAACGGTGCCGCTGCAAACCCCGGGTGGTCCGGCTTGGCGGCGTGACAAGTAACGCAGCGAGCCTGAATTACCGGCATGATGGCGGCCGTCGGCGGGAAAGTAACTTCATCGACAAGATCGAGTTTTGGCTCGGGCCGCAAGGCAAAAATCAGCGCAGCCAGCAACAGCAGGGAAAGAGGCAGCACCAGTGAACTGTGTTTTTCCAGGTGCCGGATGTTGAACCAGTGACGAATCCCCACCCCAACCATGGAAATCACCAACAGTACCAGCCAATTCAACGGATGGCCAAATGTGCCGGCGTAGTGACTACTGATCATGATAAACAATACCGGCAGGGTGAAATAGTTATTGTGCCGTGAACGCGCCAGGGCGTTTTTGCCCTTTTGCGGATCAGGCAACCGCTGCTCATTCACCGCCTCTACCAGGTCTTTCTGGGACGGAATGATGACAAAAAATACGTTGGCCACCATGATGGTCCCGATGGCCGCCCCCACATGTATATAAGCGGCCCGGCCACTGAGAAACTGGCTCAGCAGCCAGGAGAGCAGAGCGAACCAGGCGAAGATCAACAACGCCGTCAGGGCCTGCTTCGTGGCCAGCGGGGAGCGACACAGACCATCGTAAAACAGCCAGGAAAGCACCAGTGAAGCGATCCCAATGCCAACCGCCTGCAGGCTGGACAGGTCCGCGACCCGGCTGTCCACCATGAACACACCGGCATTCCAGTAATAGAGTGTGCACAGCAATACAAAACCCGTGATCCAGGTAAAATAGGCCTCCCATTTGAACCAGTGCAGGTTGGCAGGCAGGCGTTCAGGGGCCACTGTGAATTTTTGCAGGTAATAGAACCCTCCCCCGTGAACGGCCCACAGGTCGCCTGCGATACCGCCCGTTGCATTTTGTCTTTCGAGGTGGTTTTCCAGCCAGTTGAAATAGAACGAAGCGCCGATCCAGGCAACACCGGTAATGAAATGCGCCCAACGCAGCAACAGGTTCAGCCATTCCAGGAAGTAAGCTTCCATTAGCGCCCCGCTACTGCCCGCACGGTCTCCAGGTGTTGCTGCTTTGTATCGGTGTCCAGGAACGAGGCCTTGAAGCTGTTTTTGACCAGTTTGACGATTTCATCCGCAGACAGATCGACTGCATCCACCAGGGCGCTGAAATTGTCATTCATATAAGCACCGAAATAGGCCGGATCGTCCGAGTTTACGGTGACCCTCAGGCCGGCCGCAAGCATCGCCCTTATCGGATGGTCCTTCATGTCCTTGACGACAGCCAGACGGAGATTGGACTGCGGACAGACGGTCAACGGCATTTTCAATTCCACCAGGCGCCCGACCAGCGCCGGGTCTTCCAGTGACCGGTTTCCATGATCGATGCGGTCCACCAAAAGACCGTCAAGTGCTGCATAAACATACGCCGGTGGTCCTTCTTCACCGGCGTGTGCCACCCGCTTCAAGCCAAGTTCGCCGGCACGATCAAAAACGTCCAGGAATTTACCGGGCGGATGCCCGACTTCCGAGGAATCCAGTCCGACCCCGGTGATCCGGTCGAGGAAAGGCCCGGCTTCTTCCAGCGTGGCAATTGCATCACTCTGTTCCAGATGCCTGAGAAAGCACATAATCACGCGGCTGCTAATGCCCAGTTGCTGCTCACCGTCCCGGAGCGCCGACCAGATGCCTTCGAATACAGTCTCGAAAGCGACACCACGCCCGGTGTGGCCCTGAGGATCGAAGAAAATCTCCGTGTGCACGACATTATCGTCGCGGCAGCGCAGCAGATAGGCCCAGGTCAGATCATGGAAATCCTGTTTCGTCAGCAACACCGACATGCCCTGGTAGTACAGGTCCAGGAAATCCTGCAGGCAATCGAATTGATAGGCCCCTCGGATGGACTCGACATCGGCATAAGGCAAGGTAACTCCATTGCGCTGCGCCAGGTCAAACATCATTTCCGGCTCGAGGCTACCCTCGATATGGATGTGCAGTTCGGCCTTGGGAAGAACTTTTATCAGTTGTTTGCGTGAATCCATGAGCCTTATTTTTTGCCTGGCCATTTATTTACTTTGGTCATAAGCTAGGGTGAGGATAGATACCGTCTTCGATTGCAAGCAATTTTTCAAGGTTTAATATAGCATTGACAATAATACCCCTTCCCGCCAATATCGTTAGCGGGTTGTCCTACGCAACACAATGGTCAAGCAGGAAATTATGGGGTCAGAGTAAAGTGCCAGAGTAAGCTGACACATATTGGCGGGTTTGGCGGACGATGGAATTGGCTAACACCTCTGTAGGTTGCCATCGGATTGACGGAGAATGATGTGGTTCGGCGAGTGAGCTTCTGGATCTGGATGTCATAGCCAAGATTCGTCACTGCGCCAACACCGGGCTAATTCTTGGTTCAGAAAAGTTCAGAAAGCAGGTTGTGGTCATGCTTGAATAGTGGGCTACCGGGCTGGGCTAACCGCTTGTTATCCGCGGCCTAGCTGTTTACTCTGGCACTTTACTCTGACCCCATTTTTTCATAAACATTTGGGTCGGATTTACCAGATCAGCCAAATTCCTATATCTCCCATTTCGTTTTGCGATTATCGAA
>SMVB01115895.1_pt1 | contig 10524 bp, 9 predicted proteins | sample 2456461 | NCBI WGS metagenome assembly SMVB01 (sample SAMN11095934, study PRJNA526329) | marine sediment metagenome | biome: Marine sediment; feature: Surficial sediment; material: Deep marine sediment; isolation source: Hadal surficial sediment | place: Pacific Ocean | collected 2014-05 | depth 0-1...
AGCGTTCATAAGAGTTCTCCTTTTTTTCATTATCCCTCTGAAAGCATGTGCTTATCGGTTTCAAAGTGACAAGAAGTTAAAAGCACCTTACATATTGATTACCGGAAAATTGGGAGCGCAGCGAGTAATTTTTCCGAGTGCAGCAATTTGTTATGCCTTGTCTGGCATGAAACCATGCGTTTCTATTTTTTTGCCTTGGCGACTGCTCTGATTTTAAGTGCAACTCTATCTCCCTTCTTGGCAGGATGTCGAAGTGCATGGCGAATAAGCCATCTTATTTCGTTGGATGAGCCCGCTAGCCACCGTTCACAAATCTCAAACACTAAATCCGGGTGATCTTTAGCAATATCTCCAAGATGATTCGCAACGCTACGACGTACGTAAAGACTCTGATCATCTTTTAGTATTTCTAGTATAGGAAGTACGGGGTTGGGATTCACCATAAATGACGGAATCCTTTTTGCCCAAGGTAATCTAGGTCGAGAACCTTCTGAGCAAAGCCTACGAACATGAGGGTTGGGATCAGATACCCATTTAAGCAGTTGAGCTAAAGTGCGCTCTTGTTCCTGTATTAGGAATTGGCGTATGGAAAATTCCGAACTAAATCGTTTAGTGAGTTCATATTGTGCATTCATAGAAATTTCAAATGGATCTCGGCCTTGGTTATTTGCTGAATCAAGTCCATACTCGGCAACAAAGGAGACATGAGGTAGATAGTGAAGGCTGAGGGGTTGGGCAGGATCCAGTCCTCGATATTGCTTTCGTGAAGAGCCTTTGCAATGACCAGAATTTTAGCATTCTCCAATCCGGTTGTTGTAAACTCTTCCGTAAATGCTTTTAAATTGTAGCCATCTTCTTGCAGCAGCTTTGCAAAGGGTTGATAACGTCCGTTCAGGGTGTGAAAATTGTTGTGAGCTTCGTCGATAAACAGAGCCGGGCCGGTGCCTTTTTCATATACCGGTGATTGAAGTGTCGGATCAAATTCAGGATCGCCTACCTGCTGGGCGTGCAGGTTCAGTGAGGTCAGAACAATAGCCAAAATAAAACCAGCTGTTCTCAATTATTTACTCCTTAGGGGTAGCGAATCCTTTCATTAATTGCACTCATCTTCGCGAGGAGCACAGCGTTGAAGTAACCTCAAGCGTGTATAATCAGAAGATTGCTTCGCTGAGAGGCGCTCGCAAAGACGCTTTAATCTGCTTCTATTTTCTAATACTTTCTCTGCACCATCAGTGAAATGTTTCATTTCGCATCGTTCTCATAAACACCGTCTAAAAACACTCCAACACTGAAACACTTTCTAATAAACCTGAAACCCAACCATCACCACCATGGCAACGGCCACGGCTATTTTCATGAGCTTGCCGCCGACCGTTCCAAGAAAGGCGCCAAATCCTACTCGCACAGATTTCTCGAAATCCTTTGTGTTAATGTATTCAAACAATGTCGCCCCAGCGAATGCACCGGCAAACGCGCCCAAAAGGGTCCCCAACAAAGGAACGACCCCCGTACCCCAGATGGCGCCCAGGAATCCACCGACGATGGCGCCGAGCATGCCCAATCTTGAAGCGCCGTACTTTCCGGCGGTGGCGGCGCCGATAAAAAACTCGAGAACCTCGACCGCTACGGCGATAAGCAGCAGAAGGCCCAGGAACTTCCAGGTCACTTCTGAGAAATCAGTCAGCCAGGCAAAAACCAGAGCGTTGCCGACAATCACAAAGGTTCCCGGAATGCCAAAAGGTATAATAATGATACCCGCAAGCATGACGAACCAAAAAAAAATGTGTCCTGATACTTCAAGAATGATCATTAATAGTCCGGGTATTTTTTTCGCAGGGCTTATTCCACATTTGACATGATTAACAGGATTGACATGATAAAACTTATCCTGCTAATCATCCAAGGTCGGCCATTAACTAATTTTAAACTTTTTTCAACCTTTTCTTTTTTTGTTTTTATTTATCACGCTTTATCTTGTTAATCCTGTTAATCTTGTCTATCTATTTATGAAACCCTGTGTACTTAGCCTCACCCTTCGCTTGCTGTTTATAATTTTATCTCAATATAAACGTCTTTCTTGTAATCTTCCACAAACTTTTCAAACTCCTTTTTGCGCTTCAAGTTTAGCGCCCAGAGCTGCAACTGTTCCCAGTCGTCTGAGATGTTCAGTTTCCTGGTGGGCTTTTTGTCATCAAGTTTAATCAAATGATAGCCGAACTGGGTCTTCTTGGGTTGAGAGAGGTCTCCCGGGTTTAAGCCTAAAATGGCCTCCTTAAATGCCGGAACCTGGAATTGGTCGATATCAAACCAACCGAGATCGCCCCCTTTCGAAGCGGTTGTTTCATCTTTTGAATACTCCTTTGCCGCATCAGAAAAGGTGAGTTCTCCGGTCAGTATTCTGGCTCTTAAATCTTCGAGGTTTTCGACGGTTCTTTTTTCATCCTCTGCCGAAGTATCCAGGCGGATTAAAATGTGCCGCGGGTTTATTTTCTCGCCGCCTTTCGAGATGAGTTGAATGATGTGCAGACCAAATCGAGATCGTACGATGTCGGAAATCTCACCGGGCTCCAAGCTGAAGGCCACCTCCTCAAACTCCGGGACCAGGTCTCCGCGCTGCATCATCCCCAGATCACCACCTCTGGCAGCGGATCCGGGATCTTCTGAAAATTCCTCGGCCAACTCGGCAAATGCCTCCCCCTTTTTTAACCTTGCCAAAATTCCCCCGGTCTTCTCTTCAGCAGCTTTTACCGCACCGGGACTTGATTCTACCTCGACCAAAATATGGCTTATTTTCACCGATTCATTTACTTCCGGAAGGCTGTCCTTAAAGGCACGGTAAAAGCTCTCGATCTCTCTCCGGGAAATTCTTACTTCAAAATCCTTTTGCTGCTTCAAGTTGTCTACCAACAACCTCTCTTCGATCTCATCGCGAAAGTCACGACGAATTTGCCGCAACGAAGTACCGCCGAAATACTCTTCAAGTTTTTCCTGGGAGCCGAGTTGCTTAATCATTCGATTAACTTGCTCATCAAGAGTGCCGTCAATTTGCCGGTCGGTTATGACGATGCTGTCTTCCCTGGCCTTCACAAGCAAAACCTTTTGCACAATCAAATCATTTAACGTTTCTCGAACTAACCTGTCAAATTCAACTTTTTCCTTTTCCGGATCCATTTTAAGCTGGAGAGCCAAACTGTACGAATACTGATAAAGCTCAGATTTCAGAATGATGTTATCATCGACAATGGCAACCACTTTATCTAAAACTTCCTGAGAAAAAAGAGCCGTTGTTAAAATTAAAAGAACGAAATTTAAAATGGCTGATTTTATTTTCACTGGCTTGCTACTCCTTTTTCTAAAGTGAACCGTCTAAAACGTTTTGGCAACAGAGACACTAAATATCACAAATAACTCAGAGGCTTTAATTTGTTTTTCTAATGATACCGTCTTTCAAAAGCTCTTTCATTCTTTTCCATATCTTTCATGTCTGCCATCTCTTATCTCGATTTTTTAGATCTTTTTCTCTCTGAGCTCTGTGCTCCTCGGTGTTCTCAGTGTCCTATTCTTGTTGAAGTCTCTAAAAGTGAATCCAAAACAGAAGACCCCAACAATTGAAAATTAGTTTCATAGGGATGTTTACTTTTCATCTGCAGAAGAAATCTTTCGTATTTGTCCTGCTTTTTCCTTGCTTGTACTTTAAGACGAATCTCCTCTTTGACGAGTTCAAAGTTTTTGATGTCGCCTTTTTTTTGCTTGTTAACTAATTGAAGCACATGATAACCGAAAGCAGATTTTATCGGAAGTGACGTCGCGCCTTTTTTCAGTTTGAAAACCGCTCTTGAAATTTCAGGGGCGATCTCATTCTTTGAAAAATATCCTAAATCCCAATCCCCATTGTGGCTCGACGAGTCCAAACTAACGTCGCGGAAAACAGCCTCAAAGGCCTCCCCGGCTTTGAGACGCTTGCTTACCTCGTTTGCCTCTTTACGGGTTCCAAGCAAAACATGATACGCGTGAACCTGATCATCGATGAGTCGGAACCCTTCTTTATTTACCTCGAAAAAGGCTTTGATTTCCGCATCTGTTACTGTTACATCTTCGTTCAATGTTTTCTCGACCAGCTTGGTGATCAAAAGCTCTCGTTTCAGTTTTTCGAATTCCCGCTGAAACCCCTGACCCTCATCGAGTTTCTGTTCAAGCGCCTCGTGATACAGGGCCTGGCTGTTGATCCAGCGGAGCACATACTCACGAATCTCAACGGTGGACAATCTCGATCGAATTTGTGGCGGTATTTCTGCTATTAATTCCTGAATGGTCAGACTCTCGTCTTCGACTTTGGCCACCACGTATCGTTCGTCAACGGACTCCTCGCAGCTACTCAAAAAAACGGTCGCGACACTTAAAACAACGAAGCAAACAAGTTTTCTTCTAAGCAAGAGTCAAAACCTCCCATTAAGTTACATAGCATCCTTGTTAACTCTTTTAACTATTTGATTCTATTAAACTTCCAACAAACTCTTTAATAATCAACATCTTCTGTCCATTTATATTATCCAGGTTCAGTCGAATTCCGAAACCATTATTTTGATAAAACTCAAATGGTTGCGTTGCATTTTCCAACATTGAACCCAACCACTTTTTAAAAGGTTCCCCATCGAAATTAAGCATCTCCGGGGCAAATTCGGCATTCATTTCAGAGTCACGAATCGATATCGATTTCAGGCCCAGCTGTTTCCCGAAAATTCTGATGGAGAGGAAATTCAGTAAGTTGTCAACCGGCTCCGGTAACTTACCAAACCGATCTTGCAATTCCAAACGAATGTCGTCGAACTCCTCTACCGTGACCGACTCTGTCAAGCGCTGATAAATTTCGACGCGTTCGGTACCGGACTCAACATAATCGTCCGGCAAAAAAGCGTCACAATCCATATCAACCCGTGTTTCGATTTCCGGTTGCACAGCTGCTTCATCGGGTAAGTTTTCATTCTTAAGTTCTTTGACCGCTTCATCCAAGACCTTATTATAAAGGTCAAATCCAAGAGAATCGATGAACCCGCTTTGCTCGGCGCCCAAAAGGGTTCCGGCACCGCGAATTTCCAAATCGCGCATCGCGAGCTGGCTGCCGGAACCGAGCTCGGTGAATTCTTCAAGGGCGCGCAATCGTTTGAGGGCTTCCGGGGTGAGGCTGTCAACTGAAGGGATCAGCAAATAAGCGTAAGCTCTCTGGTGTGAACGTCCGACCCGGCCACGGAGCTGGTAGAGCTGCGCCAGTCCCAGTTTGTCGGCTCGATTCACGATAATCGTGTTTACATTTGGCATGTCCAACCCGGACTCGATAATCATCGTCGAAACCAGAATATCGTATTTGTACTGCACAAAGTCGACCATGATTTTCTCAAGCTCGTTTTCGCGCATCTGGCCGTGGGCAACCGCTACATGGGCTTCGGGAACCAGGTCGCTCACCATTTTGGCAACCCGATCGATGGAGAGCACTCGGTTGTGAACAAAAAACACCTGGCCACCGCGATCCAGTTCTCTCAGGATCACCTCGCGGATGTACTCCTTGTTAAAAGACAGAATCTCCGTTATAATTGGTAAACGGTTGCGCGGAGCGGTATTTATATTTGTCATATCCCGCGCGCCCATCAGCGCAAACTGCAGAGTCCGGGGAATGGGAGTGGCCGTCAAGGTCAGCACATCAATAGTTGCGCGAAATTTTTTAAGGCGTTCTTTGTGTTGTACGCCGAATCGCTGTTCTTCATCGATTATTAGAAGGCCGAGGTCTTTGAACTCAACATCTTTTGAAACCAACCGGTGTGTGCCAATGACAATATCGATTTCACCACTCTTCAACTTTTCCAGAATTTGCTTTTGTTCAGCCTTGCTTCGAAACCGGGAAAGCATCTCCACGTTGACCGGGAAATTCTCGAGGCGCTCGCGAAATGTGTTGTAATGCTGGTAGGCGAGAATTGTGGTCGGCACAAGCATGGCGACTTGCTTGTTGTTTAAAACGGTTTTAAATGCAGCGCGTACCGCGATTTCCGTTTTGCCAAAGCCGACATCGCCGCAAACCAGTCGATCCATTGGCTTCGAGCTTTCCATATCTTTTTTTACATCAATGGTTGCGGTGATTTGATCCGGAGTATCTTCATAAGGAAAGGAGGCCTCTAATTCCCGCTGCCAAATTGTATCTTCTGAAAAAGCGAAGCCTTCCTGCGCTTTTCGCTTTGCATAAATTTCAATCAGCTCCTTGGCGATATCTTTGATTTTCTTTTTGGTGCGCTCCTTTAGCCGCTGCCAATCAAGTGAGCCCAATTTATTTAACTTGGGTTGGGCGCCTTCTTTTGGTGCATATTTTTTCACCCTGTCCATCCGTTCAACCCGGACATAGACCTTGTCTTTTTCTTTGTATTCCAGGTGCAAACATTCGCGCTCATGGCCGGCGACAACGACTTTCTTCAGTCCGCGGAAAACGCCGATGCCGTAATCAACATGCACGACATAGTCGCCGACATTCAACTGCTTGAGTTTTCTAGGCGTCAGACCCTGAAAAGTTTTCTTGGGAAGTCTAAGCCTTCTGGAGCGGCCATAAAACTCGTGTTCGGAATAAACCACTAAATTAGCGTCGGGGAATGTGAACCCTTTATGAAGGCCGAACGGGGCCACGGAAAGATTCGGAAATTTAATCCCTTCGTCTGTGAAGATTTCACCCAGGCGCTCGGCGTGGCCCTCGTTTTCACACAAAAAGAAAATTTCCGGCGGCGTTTGATACTCCCTTAATTGGTCCTTGTTTGATTTCTCGAGGGATTTTTTTAAAAGTTTTAAATTTCCTTTAAAAGACTCCTGGCTCCTTGAACCCAAATTGACCAGGTTTTCGTATTTCTCACCCAAAGAGACGAAGTGCAACTGGGTAAATCTTGCCAATCGTTCAAAAATTTCATTGAGGAAACCATTTTCGGTATTTTTTGAAGAATCATCAGCCAAATCACTATCATCACTCCCTGAACGAGGATCCAATTTTTTTCGAATAATCTCCGGCTCATCCAAGATCACGATTGCATCATCGCTCAAATAGTCCAGCAAATTCCCCTCCGTTCCGGTCGAGTCCTCAGATACAAGCTCTTGTGGATAGACTAGTAATTGCTTAACCTCCTTGAGAGAGCGTTGCGTGCTTGGATCAAATCTTCGGATCGACTCCACTTCATCGCCAAGGAATTCAATGCGGTAAGGAAATTCAGAGGAAAAAGGAAAAAGATCGACAATCCCGCCGCGAACACTCATTTCGCCTCGCCGCTCCACGCGTGGTTCGCGAACGAAGCCGAGGTTGATCAGGGCTGGGATGTTCGCATCAAAATCCAGACTCATACCCACTGAGATAGATATTTTCTCTTTTTGAAATTTGCTGTGAGCGGGCAATTTATGCAAAAGCGCGGAGCTGTGAGCAACGACGATTTGCGGTTGCCCCTCGCAAAGCAATTGTAGAGCAGAAAGTCGTTCCCCCTTCACCGTATCATTGGCAAGATCGAGTCCAAAACCGTACATATCGGAAGCTGGAAAAAACGCCACTTGCCCGGCGCCGACAAAGAGTTCAACGTCGTCTTTGATCCCCTCAGCCTCAATCGAATCGGAAGTTAAATAAACGACCTGGCTGGAAACCTTTTCAAACAAGTGGGCCAGCAACACGGATTTTAATGAACCCGCGGCCCCTTTAACATTCACAAGTCGCTTATTGAGAAAAAGTTCACTCAGCTGCCTAACAGATGCGGACTCAGAGACTTTCTTGAGCAATCTTTCCGAAACTTTCATTCTCTGTTTATAAGTTAATATGAATGCCTGTTGCGTTTAATCATCTTTAAAGCCATTAAGCGGATATTCGCGGCAGGATAATTTCCCACCGCAGCACGTGGAAATCGCCGAAAGTAGGGTGTTTAGTATTCCTTTAAAAGGACGACAAACATGCACTTCATTCCAAAAGTCACATTTATTAGTTCAGTGAATTTCGGCGGCGGCGTATTTCGGTGGAAATAATTTTTTTAACTCGTTCGTATAATTACAAGACACATGTTTTTCAAGTGAGGCACTGATTTTCCCGGAAAGGGTTTGACTTCTAACGATACTCCCGGGGACTCTGTTTTAAACCGGTTCAGTTCATCACTCAAACGAGAGCCCTTGACCGCGACCAGTTTGCCACCTGAGTTAAGAAAAGGTTTTGACAATCGATAAAGGGCGCTCAGTTCGGTAACCGCCCTGCAGACCACTCGATCAAATCGATTCCGGTACTCTTCGTTTTCCGCAGCCGCTTCCGCCCTTTCACACAAGACTTCTGCGTTTCGCAATTCCAATTTTTCGATTAAGTGTTTTAAAAAAAGGCCTTTCCAGCGTTTGGAGTCCAGCAGCGCTATTTGCAGGTCCGGCGTAACGATTTTAAGCGGGACGCCGGGAAAGCCGCCGCCCGTGCCCAAATCTAACACGGACAACTCACCCTGGAATTCATTCAGCAACGAAAGAAGCGCTGATTCAAGAAAGTGCCTTTCGATAATCCGGTTCTCATCGTTCTTTGAAATCAGATTCGCTTTGGGATTCCACTTGAGAAGTTCATTATAATAAATCTCAAACCGATTTAACTCTTTTTGAGAAAGCGTTATGCCATTCTCTTTGAATCGTTCGCTTAATTTAGAAAGATTCAGCTTTGTAACCATTTTGTTTTTTTATTGATACTTGAGGCTACCGGTCACCCAAACGGTGTTCCGATCTCAAAACCCCATAGAGATCAATATCCTCAAATTCATTCCATTTTAGGATGTGTTGACGCAGCGTCCCCTCATGCGTCATGCCAATCTTTGCGAGTACCTTGCCGGACAATGGATTACGGCTTAGACAATGAGCATAAATGCGCTGTAAGTTTAGTTCCTCAAGCCCATAATTGACCACGGCAAGGGCCGCCTCTGTGGCGTAGCCGTTATGCCAGTAATCTTTACCAATCCAATAGCCCACTTCGGCATTTTTGTGGGTCTGATCATATTCTTTAAGGTGACCACACCAACGAGAACATCCTCCGCAGCCAGAATTACCGCAAAACAAACCCCCTTGCCGCCTTCATAAAGCGAGATCTTGCCCTCAACATATTGTTCTGCCATTTCGGCTTCAAGTGGATGAGGAATAGTCAGTGTGGTATCCGCTATTTCACGGTCGCCGGCAAGAAGCTGAGCCCTGGGAGCATCTTCGGGTTTGAGGCCCCACCGCAAGAGCTGATTTGTTTTGAGTGTCGGAAAGTTCATCTATCATCTATGTTTCACGTGAAACATTTGCGACGCGGCGTCGATTTAAATTCCCACCCAAGAAGCTGGCCGTGATAAACATCAAATTAATTCACTGCGTTGAGAAAATGGCGACCCGTTCTCTCTAAATAATTTATCTAATTTAGAAAGCTTTAACTTCAGCTATCAAAATTTCTTATTATGGGTGGCTTATTAAGAAGTTGAAGCGCCATAAGAACACTAAGAATTTATATCTGTAGTCAAATTCTTGACCCGAATCACAAAAACCTTGTAAAGAAGTTCCGGTTTTTCGAGTAACCAGCTAATGTTGCTTTGACCAATTATCTCTATTTTCTAGATCGGCACCGCATCGCAAGTAAATTCTACAGACACGTTTATCTGCCGGGTTATGCCAGTTTAAGGGTTCGCCCATTTCGTTTTCGTTTTTCTCTTTTTGTGCAAACAGTTGCTCATAATAGGTTTTGGAGTTGTTGTCGTCAAGAACAACCTCGGTACGCAATTCATGGCTATCATAAGTTTCTTTGACTGAATCCCAAAATGAGGCCACCGCGCAAAGCCTTATACTGCTTCGGCCAATTGCAATATTCGTCCAGTTTTGAGGTAAAGCTTTTGTTGTCTTTATACGTGAGTCTTTATCCTTCACAAAATCTCGGAAGGCAGACCAAAACTCTCTTTGAAGAAGCCTTGATTCAGTAAGAGTGTTTTCGACCTGCGAAGCACCTGCGGCAACCGTCTTACTCCAATCATTGGGCTGACTCACGATATTAAATTTGGGTGCACTGGGAAGAGTCACCAATTCTCCAAAGCTCTATTTCCAGTCCAAAAAAATTGATCCGACTATCGGTTATCTCATTTAACCAATCAAGCGCTGCACGATGCTCATCCGTAAACCGCCTTGCAATCCATACTATTATTACAGCTTTCAGCCCGGATGCATACGTCAAAAGCTGACCAAGATAAGCATGGTCGGTGCGCTCAATTTGATTTTCAATAAGTACCCATTGGTTATTTACTGTGTCCTTAGGAATTTGATCGAAATAAACTTGCCAACTTTAACTCGGTTTGAGCTCGTAATCAAGATTTTTATGGAAATATTATTTTGGTCTCAGTCCTTAGATAAAATGTCGGCGCGAAATGGGCCCAACATTTTTTTCTTGTGCTTCAAGTTCCAATTCAATACCGACGACATCGCCTAATAGTTGTAAATTCTCCGATTTTGCCAACCATGGCGTAAATTCTTTGGGTTCAT
>SMVB01132522.1_pt1 | contig 10524 bp, 8 predicted proteins | sample 2456461 | NCBI WGS metagenome assembly SMVB01 (sample SAMN11095934, study PRJNA526329) | marine sediment metagenome | biome: Marine sediment; feature: Surficial sediment; material: Deep marine sediment; isolation source: Hadal surficial sediment | place: Pacific Ocean | collected 2014-05 | depth 0-1...
ATCGCATTTAGGGGGCTCGATTGAAGGTGACCCGACTTGGGTGGGGTGACGGGGGGCTTGAGGGCGACATGGGCCTGAGACCGATGGCCCCCCGTCACCCCACCCGAGCACCAACCCCGCAAACGAACCCAACCAGAAAACGGGCGATCAGAAACCCGCTGGCCGTTGTTCGCTCTAGCGTCCTCCTCGGAGGGCTGCGAGGTCCACGATCAGGTCGCCGTCTCTGGTGAGTTGGGCGCGGGCCTCGTTGATCCAGGTGCTGAAGAAGGCCTGTTGTTTCTGGCTCGTGAGCACGGTGCGCTCCTGGTCGATGGCGGCTTCCACGGCTTCTTCGTCGGGCGGAAAACGCTCCATCACCTGAATCAGCACCACCGATCCGCCGACGCTGAACACGCGATCCGAACTCTGGCCCGGCTCCATGTTGAAGGCGGCCGCCATCACGGGCACGCTCGCGCCCAGATTCGGGATGTAGCCGTCGACTCGGCGCTGCAGTCGGTCGCTGCGCTGGAGGGTGAGATTCTCCGCGCGCGCAGCATCTTCGAGGCTGGCGCCGCCGCGGATCGCCTCGGCGATTCGGTCTGCGATCGTGCGGCTTTCGGTTCGGGCCACGTCCAAGCCCATCAGTTCGGTCGCGAGATCGTCGCGAACCTCTTCGTAGCTGCGTTGATGGGCGTCTCGGTGTTCTTCCACCTGGATGATGTGATAGCCGTACTCGCTCTTGACCAACTCACTGACCGCTCCCGACTCAAGCGAAAAAGCCGCGTCTTCGAACTCCTTCACCATTTGGCCGCGCGCGAAAAATCCCAGATCGCCGCCGTTGGTCCCCGAGATCGGGTCTTCGCTCAGTTCGCTGGCGAGTGCCGCGAAATCCGCGCCCTCGCGGATCTGTTCCAGGATCCCCTCGGCGCGCAGCTGGACCGCCTCGCTTTCCTCGGCGCTGGCATGCGCCGGAACCGACAGGAGGATGTGACGTGCGTGGACCTGCTCGGGCATGTCGTAGAGGCTCGACCGCTCCTCGAAAAGGCCCCGGAGATCGATTTCCCGGCTGGCGATGAAGGCCTGGAGGGCATCCGGATCCGGTTCGAAATCCGCGGCGGGAGCCTGCGCGCCGAGGCTCACGAATGCGATCTGGACCTGCTCCATGCGCCGAATGGCCGCCTGCCGCGCCGCACCCTCGGAGACCTGGGCGAGCTGGGTCAGGGTTCGCAAGAACTTGTTGCCCAGCAGTGCCGAGCGCTGTTCGCGGATGAAACTGCGCTGGGTGCCGAACTCGTATTCCACCCACGATTTGTAGAGCCGAGGGTTGAATTGGCCGTCTTCGCCCGCAAAAGACAGGGACGAGCTGATCGAGCGCTCGATCTCACTCTTTGTAACCGCGATTCCGAGCGCGGAGGCTTCTCGGCTGAGGATCGCTCCCTCGATCAGGGACTGGACGGCGAGTTGGTCGAGGGTGTCGCTCATCGCGCGAGCGTCGAACCCGGAGCCGATCTGCTCTTGGAGGATCGACTCGCGTCGGGCTCGGGCGCGGCCAAACTCCCGCAGCCCGAAGCTCTCATCCCCGACCACCACGACACTCCCCGGGGCCCGTTGCCCCGATCCCCCTCCTCCGACCCCGAGGTAGAAAACCATGCCTCCGCCTACGGCGATGACAAAGAACCCTGTGATCCAGCGCTGTCCGTGCCGGATGACCTTGAGCATGGCGATTTCCCCCCAATCAGTACGACACGGTCTGGCACCCAGGATAGGACAAGCTCTGGCACTCAGGATAGGACACGCTCTGGCACTCCGTGGTAGGACACGCTCGGGCACTCAGCTCGGAGCGGCATTGGTCGATGAGTGGATCTAGAGGCGGGTCGAAACTAAGGGCGCGCGAGTTCGCCAGCAAGCCCTGAACAAAACAGGGTTTGAAGCTTGTACCCCAATTCTCACGCTGGTACTCTGGAGGGGAGCTGCAGCGGTCGGAAACGCCCTGTGAATCCAGATACTTAGAGGCGCATGTGGAAATCGCCGCAAAACGCAGCCACAGGAGCGCGAAGTGATCCTCGACGCCATCCTCGGTTGGTTCTCCAACGATCTCGCCATTGACCTCGGAACCGCGAACACGGTCGTGTACGCGAAGGGCAAGGGCATCGTCGTTTCGGAACCGAGCGTCGTGGCGGTCGTGCGCGATTCGCGCGGGGTCGACAAGGTTCGGGCTGTCGGTAAAGAGGCCAAGGAAATGCTCGGACGCACGCCGGGCAACATCGTCGCGATTCGGCCGATGAAAGACGGCGTCATCGCCGACTTCGAGATCACCGAGGCGATGCTTCGGTACTTCATCATGAAGGCGCATGACCGCAAGCGTCTGATCCGGCCGCGCATCGTGATCGCCGTTCCGTCGGGAATCACCGAAGTCGAAAAACGCGCGGTCCGCGAGTCTGCAATGTCGGCGGGCGCGCGGGAGGTCTATCTGATCGAAGAGGCCATGGCGGCGGCGATCGGTGCTGGGCTGCCCATCACGGAACCTTCTGGCAACATGATCATCGACATTGGGGGCGGCACGACGGAAGTTGCCGTCATCTCGCTTTCGGGGATCGTCTACGCCAATTCGACACGCGTCGGTGGCGACAAGATGGATGAGGCGATCATCAATTATGTGAAGCGACGGTACAACCTGCTGATCGGCGAACGAACCGCTGAGCTCATCAAGATCAAGATTGGAACCGCGTATCCCGACGACGAAATCCGATCGATGGAGGTCAAGGGACGCGACCTCGTCGCGGGTATTCCCAAGACCATCGAACTCAAGTCCGAGGAGGTGAGGGAGGCGCTTTCGGAACCCGTGAATGCGATCGTCGAGAGCGTGAAGAGCGCGCTGGAGCGCACGCCGCCCGAACTGGCCGCGGACATCGTCGACAAGGGAATTGTTATGGTCGGGGGCGGATCACTGCTTCGCAACCTCGACGTTTTGCTCCGGGAGTCCACAGGACTGCCGGTGATGCTGGCGGAAGACCCCCTGACCGCCGTAGCGATCGGGACCGGGCGTACGCTGGACGAAATTCGGCTCCTCAAGGAAGTGGCGATTCGCTCGTAATTCCGGTCGGTCCACCGCGCGTGGAGTGGGGCCATGGCCGAATTTCGCAACCGGACACCGATGACTGCCCTCGTGGTTGGGTTGGTGGCGTTCGCCATCGTTGCGATGGTCGTCGATCGTCGATCGGCGCCCGGCGGCCCGGAGCGCGAACTCTCGGGTTGGAGCGGCGCGGTTCTCGACATCGCGGCGCCCGTCCAGAAGATGATCTCTTTTCCGTTCGACCTCACGCAAAATGCCTGGCGCCACTATGTGTCGCTTCTCGACGCAAGCGACAACAACGAGGGCCTTCGCGCCCGACTCGCTGTGCTGGAGGAGGAAAACCTTCAGTTGCGCGAGGCGTTGATTGCAAGCGGGAGGCTCGAGCGCATCGCCGAGATCCGCGCGGATTTCGAGGTTCCGATGCTTCCCTCGGAGCTCGTCGGCGTCGACCCTTCGCCGTGGTTCCGATCGGTGCTCATCGATCGCGGGCGCGAGCATGGCGTGCGCTCGGGGATGCCCGTCATCTCTGAACACGGGCTCGTGGGTCTGGTGACCACAACGTCGGTTCGCGCCGCGAAGGCGATGCTCGTGCTGGATCGTCAAAGCGCGGTCGATGGCATCATCCAGCGCAGCCGCTCGCGCGGGATCGTGCGCGGCCGGGGAACCAGCGAGATGGATTTTGAATTCGTGGCCCGCGGCAGCGACGTCCGCATTGGCGACGTCGTGATCAGCTCGGGACTCGGCGGTGTCTACCCCAAGGGAATCCGGATCGCCGAGGTCGTATCGGTGTCGGACCCGGGCACTGCGCTGATGCAATCGGCAAAGCTGGTTCCCGCGGTCGACTTCGGCCGACTCGAACAGGTTTTTGTGATGCTGCGACGAGGCCCGACGATGGAGTTGCTCTACGCGGGTGAGCAAGCTGGCGACCTCGGCGTGATGGCATCGGAGCGGTCGGAGCCTTGAAACGCATCTTGGCGTTGCTGGCGATCGGCACGCTCGCACCGATGATCCAGGGCGCCATCGGCACGTTCATTCCACTCCGTTATTGTCCCGACCTCGGGCTGCTGCTCGTGGTTGGACTGGGTCTTTGTTGGCGCAGCGCTGCGGGCGGCCTGGTTCTCTCCGCGATGCTGGGCCTCATCGCAGATCTTCTCTCGGGATCGCTATTCGGACAGCACATGTTGTTGCGGATCTTTGCGTTTGGTGCGGCCCGCGCCTGCAGTCAGAAGCTGAATCTTCGCGGTCTACTACCGCGGGCGACCTTCGTCATCGTGCTGACCGTGGTGACCACTGTGGCAACCGGGGTGCTCACGTCGTTCTTTGCTGCGGGTCCAGGCGTAGATGGCGAGATGCTGCGCGAACTGGTTCCGCACGCGCTGATCAATGGCGCATTCGCGCCGCTGGGTGTGTGGTGTGTCGAGCGGATGTCGATCTGGCTCAGTGAGGTCGACGCCGGACACCAGCTCTTGCAGCTTCAGCCGCGAAATAGACTCACCTGATGCCGGTTGACGAGGCCGGAGTCGGGCGCCTCGCGACGGGAGTCGATTCTTCGGTCGTCAATCGACTGATTTTCATCGCCATCTTCATCGTACTGATCTTCGTGATTTTCGTCGTACGACTCTTCCAGCTTCAGGTGATCCAGGGCGAAGACCTCGGCAATCGCGCCCGTCGCAATTCCGTTCGAACGGTTCATCTGGAGGCTCCACGAGGCAACATCGTCGATCGATTCGGGCGCGAGCTCGCCACCACACGACCCGCATTCGGCGTACAGGTGATGCCCGCCGAACTGAGAGATCGGGACCTGACGTTCGCAGCGCTCGCGAGCCTGCTGGATCTGGATCCCGGCGAACTCTCCGAGCGCGTCGGTTTTCCCAGCGGTCGAAGGCGCTTTCAAGCCGTGCGGGTCGCCAAGGATCTTCCCTACGACTCGCGAACCCGGGTGGAATCCCACCTCTATGCGCTGCCGGGTGTGTTCACCGACGTGAGCCCGCGCCGCTTTTACGTGGGCGGATCTCTCGCGGCGCACGTCCTGGGATACACCGGAGAGATTCAGACGAAGCAGCTCCGGAAGCGTTCGTTCGCCGATTACCGAAGCGGTGACGTGATCGGTCAATCGGGCGTGGAGCGCCGCTACGAGAGTGTTTTGCGCGGCCGCGCGGGCGGTCGAAACGTCGTGGTCGATGTGGCGGGGCGGGTCGATGAGGTGCTCGACGAGGTCGAGGCCACACCGGGCGGCACGGTCGTGCTCACGATCGATCGAGATCTTCAGCGGGTTGCGGAAGAGGCCTTCCTGCCGGATGTGATTGGGGGCGAGGAAAAGCGCGGCGCGGTCGTGGCGCTCGACCCGCGCAACGGTGACGTCCTCGTCCTGGTTTCGCAGCCGGCCTTCGATCCGAACAGCTTTGCGGGTGGCATCGATACCGCTACCTGGAAGCAGCTGACGGAAAGCGAAGGCCGACCGATTCAAAACCGGGCGCTGGCCGGACAGTACCCACCGGCTTCCACCTACAAGGTCTTCGTTGCCGCGGCCGGCCTCGAAGAGGGAGTGATCGATCTCGAAGATCGTGTGTTCTGCCCCGGCACGTTCAAGCTCGGGCGCCGGACCTATCGCTGTTGGAAACGCGGCGGACACGGTTCGGTCAATCTGCACGAAGCGCTGGCGCGCTCGTGTGATGTGTTCTTCTACCATCTGGGTCTCAAGCTCGGAATCGATCGGATGGCGTTCTTTTCGAACGGTTTTCACCTCGGACGTCGCACGGGGATTGCGCTCGGCAACGAGGCTGCGGGCCTCGTCCCGACGCGGGCCTGGAAGGAGCGACATATTGGTGAAATCTGGTTGAAGGGAGAAACGGTCTCGGCTTCGATCGGTCAGGGTTTCAATCTGACCACTCCGATGCAATTGGCGGTCGCTTACGCGGCGATCGCGAACGGCGGAACGGTCTTTCGGCCGCGCATTCTGCTGCGCCAGGCGGGGCCAGACGGAGCCGTCGAGCAGGGCCCCGCGCCGGAGATGCTCGGAAAGGTGCCCGTCTCGCCCGAGCACCTTGCAACCATCAGGCGCGCGCTAGAAGCCGTGGTCTACGAAACGGGCGGGACGGGTGCGCGGGCGCGGATCCCCGGCGTTCGCGTGGCCGGCAAGACCGGAACCGCCCAGGTGGTTCACCTCAAGCAAACCGAGGGGCTCGAAGACGATGAGATCCCCTTCAAATACCGGGATCACGGATGGTTCGTGGCTTTTGCGCCCGCCGAAGCGCCCGAGATCGTGGTCGTCGCGCTCGCCGAACACGGCGGGCACGGGGGGAGTGCGGCGGGCCCGATCGTGAACGCCGTGCTGTCGCGTTATTTCAAATCATCGATGCCCGAGGCGCCGCCCAAGCCACGCAGGGCGCCCAAGCCGCCCAATTCGTTGGAGCCGCCCAATTCGTTGGAGCCACCCAATTCGTTGGAGCCGCCGAATTCGTCCGAGGCGGACAATTTATTGGGTTCGTCCGAGCCACCCGAGGAGGCTGCCCAAGTTGTTCGGAATTGACCGGCGGTTGCTCCAGAATTTCGACTGGATGCTCTTGTTGCTCATCATTGTGATCGTCGGAATCGGGATCATCAATCTCGCTTCGGCAACGCATGTCGACGACGAGCTGACGGGTGAAGTTCGCCGACAACTCGTCTCCCTCGGCATCGGTGGGGTTGCGATGTTGTTGGCTCTTGCGATCGATTACCGCCACTACGAGCGATTCGCGACGCCGACTCTGCTGATTTGCATCGCATTGCTCGCGGCGACATTGGTCTTTGCGCCGGTAATCCGCGGGAGTCAGAGTTGGTTGTTCGGCGGCCGGCTTCAGCCCTCGGAGTTGGCGAAGCTCGGCTTGGTGATCGCGCTGGCCCGATACTTTCACCGCAACCCGCCGAGCGAGATCCGTCGCCTGCGCGAACTCGCGCGCCCGGGCCTGATCGCGATCGTGCCGGTGGGCTTGATCGTGATGCAGCGCGATATGGGGGTGGCGCTGCTCACGCTGCTGATCGCCTCGACCTACCTCGCGCTCACGCGGATCTCGTGGCGCTCCTGGCTCGGGGCCTCCGTGGTCGGCATCGCGGCGCTGATCTCGCTGTGGATGTTCGTCCTCCAACCCTATCAGCAACGACGCATCCTCGACGTCATCGATCCGGGCCGCGATCCGCTTTCGTCGGGCTACCAGGCGATTCAATCGCGAATCGCGATCGGCTCGGGTGGGTTGCTCGGGACCGGATACCGCGCGGGAACCCAGACCCAGCTCCGCTTCCTGCCCACGCAGCACACGGACTTCGCGTTCTCGGTTCTCGCCGAGGAATGGGGCTTCGTGGGGAGCTGTGCGGTGTTGTCCCTCTACCTCATTCTCCTGCTCTGGGGGCTACGGGTGGCCCGCAATTCGAAGGACGGTTTCGGCACGATGCTCGCGGTGGGATTGGTGGGCACGATCTTCTGGCCATTGGCCTTGAACATCGGGATGGTGCTCGGCCTCGCGCCGGTGATCGGCGTTCCGCTGCCGCTCTTTTCGTACGGGGGTTCGGCGCTCGTGACATCGCTGATCGGGCTCGGATTGCTGATGAACATCTCGATGCGCCGTTACATCTTCTAGGAGTGCGACCCCAAAATGGCGTTGCGCGACGCCGCAGAAGCTTTGGCCGAAGGCCGACGCGCAGTCAGACCCTCAAATCAGCCGAGTCGATGCGACTCACATTTATTGCAGTGTCGCGGTAGGATCGTCTCATGACACAGATCGCCATCGAACGCGTGCAGCCTCGGATCGGCGCGTTCTTCGACATGGACAAGACGATCCTCTCGGAAAATTCGGCAACGCTCTACATGCGCCACCGCTACGAGCGCGGCGAAATGACCAGGGGCGATCTCCTCCGGGGAGTCGGAAACTACGTCAAATATAAACTCGGGATGCTCGACCTTCGCAGCTGGACGATCGATATGATGTCCGAGTTCAGCGGCCAGAGCGAAAAGAAACTCGCGGAAGAAGCGATTGCATGGGTCGAAGAATCAGTCCTCGAGACGATCTATCCCGAGGCCGAACAACTCATCGCGGAGCACCTGGCCGAGTCGCACGTGGTCGCAATCGTCTCGGGCGCGACCGCTTTCGTGGTGCGGCCGATTGCGGCTCGCCTGGGGATCGAGCACATCCTCTACACCCGGCTGGAGGTCGAGAACGGGCTCTTCACGGGGCGCGTGATCGAGCCGATCTGTTTCGAGGAGGGCAAGATCTACTGGCTCCAGCAATTCATCGACGAGCAGGGGATCGATCTGGCGAAGAGCTTCTTCTACACCGACTCGATCACGGATCTCCCACTACTCGATCTCGTCGGGCATCCGGTCGCCACGAATCCCGATCCGCTGCTCTATCGGACCGCGGTGAAGCGCCGCTGGCCGGTTCGCTTCTTCGATCCGCCGAACTCCGCGGCTCGGTCCGACTCCTGAGTCATCGCATCCCAGCAGAACTCCCTTTGATTATTCATCGCTCGGAACGACCCCTGCTTTGGGGAGCCGGGGGGACGGGTCACTCGCTCAGGCCCATGTCACTCGGAACCCGACCCGGCCAACTGGGCCCCGCCAGCATAAGCCCACGCATAAGGGAACGGAACTGCGCGGATAAGGGAACGGAACTGCGTGGGCACGCAGCCCCCCCGGCTCCCCAGTGAACGCACTGCCAGCGCGTGAAAAACAACCGCCGCAATCAGCCGCCCCGGTCGACGATGGCCTAACTTGGGTGGGGCGACGGGAGGCCATCGTCCAGTGTTTGGGGAAAATAAGGTGCTCTTATTGGCAATGACCGATAACACGCATTCGGTTGCGTTGAACCTGGCGGGCGTCGATGCCACGCCGCATTCGCGAGGCGCTCGCCGCCCATCCGGTCGACTCGACGCGCAGCGACGACCAGATTCGCCCGATGGTCAGAAGGCCGGTCCCGAGCACCCATGACGCTTCCGCACAAGCTCCTGATCGTGGTGCCCACCTATAACGAGGTCGAGAACATCGACGATCTCCTGGTCGGAATTCGGCGGGCGCTTCCCGAAGCCCACGTACTATTTGTCGACGATGCGAGCCCCGACGGAACCGCCGAACGTGTGCGCGCTCAGCAGGATCGAAACCCGGGGCTGGTGCATCTCGTCGAACGCGAGGGAAAGAAGGGGATGGGCACGGCGTACCTTGCGGGATTCGCCTGGGCGTTGGAGCGCGACTACGACGCGATCATCGAGATGGACGCCGACCTCTCCCATGATCCACGCGCGCTGCCCACCCTGATCGGGCTTCTCTCGGACGCGGACGTGGTGATCGGAAGCCGCTACGTCCCCGGTGGCAGAACCGAGGACTGGAGCCGCCTGCGCATGGCGATCAGCCGCTTCGGAAGTTTCTACGCCCGCGTGATTCTCGGGCTTCCGATCCGAGACCTCACGGGTGGATTCAATGTGTGGAAACGCCGGGTGCTCGAGACCCTCTCGCTCGATCAGGTGCGCAGCGAAGGCTACTCGTTCCAGATCGAACTCAAGCTGCGGGCCGCCCGTGCGGGATTCCGGCTCGTGGAGACACCCATCGTGTTCGTAGATCGCCGAGCGGGGCAATCGAAGATGTCGTGGGGAATCGTCGCCGAGGCCATTGTCCGGGTGTGGTGGCTGCGCCTGGGCGGGTCGTGAGGGTCGGGTACACACCGCGCCTGCACCCCGCGATTCTCGTCGCGGCGTGCCTGGTGGCGTACAGCGCATGCCTGGGACATCAGTTCCTCAGCTGGGACGACACGACGCACATCCTCGGAAACGCTCTCGTCAATCCGCCGCTGCTCGCCAACCTCCCCCGCGTGTGGGCACAAGCCACGTTCGGCCTGTACATCCCACTGACCTACAGCGCCTGGACGCTACTGGCCATGGTGTCGAACGCGCTGCTCGAAGTGATCCACCCCGCGGTGTTCCATGGCGCCAACCTGCTCGTGCACATCGTCAATGTGCTGCTCGTCTACCGGTTGATCGGTCGAATCGGCGAGCTCGCGGCGGAACGCGGGCGTCGTGCTCTCGCTCCAGCGGGGGTGCTGATGGGTGCTCTGCTGTTCGCCGTTCACCCGCTGCAGGTGCAGCCGGTGGTTTGGATCTCCGGGCTGCGCGACACCCTTTCCGCTGGCTTCGGGCTGGCCGCGCTGCTGCTCCACTACCGGATCGCACAGCTGACCGGCGGCTGTCACCCATGGCGCAGTCATCGCGGCCGTCATCTGCTCGTCTGCGTGCTCTTCGCGGCTGCGGTCCTGTGTAAGCCGACTGCTGTCGCATTGCTACTGATGGTCGTGGTGATCGATCGATGGCTCATCGGACTCGACTGGCGATTCACCATTGGCTCTGCGGCGCCATGGTTTGCGGTGGCGATCCCGGCCGCGATCGCGACCCAAGCGCTGCAGCCAGCGTCGTCGATGATCGTATACACGCCGCTTCTGCACCGGCCCGTGGTG
>SMVB01111861.1_pt1 | contig 10523 bp, 6 predicted proteins | sample 2456461 | NCBI WGS metagenome assembly SMVB01 (sample SAMN11095934, study PRJNA526329) | marine sediment metagenome | biome: Marine sediment; feature: Surficial sediment; material: Deep marine sediment; isolation source: Hadal surficial sediment | place: Pacific Ocean | collected 2014-05 | depth 0-1...
ACCAGTATCCTGACTGGCTTGTCCATGGAGAACACGGGAATCTTCAGAAACGACCAGGTATACGGTCCCGAGTTCTATAAAGGCGGTGCCAGCTTTGACATGATCCTGTCAGACGCCGGCTACAAAACCGCTTACTACGGGAAATGGCACAGCCCCCAGGAATTGGCAGCCGGGTATGACAATCCCGATGACTACCACGTGACGGCGACCAACAGTGCTGCTGGCCTGGGTCCTAGCTTGGTAGAGCATTATCGACATTTTCTCGACTCTGCGGGCGTGCCGCAAATCGATCCTGCAGATCAATATGACCTACCCGATGGACAACTGGTCGACACATACAGCGAACGACCCTATCAACTCAATCCCATGGATAAACGCCACGGACTCAGTGATCAGGAGATTGTTGCATTGGGAAGTCCGTCGCAAGGTGACATACATGGCACTTTGCAAATAAATACAGCCCATTCTATAACCGCCATGGAGGCCGGCGGAGTATTGGATGCCATAGACCGGTTTGCTGACGAGCCATTCAGTCTGACGGTGTCCTTTCATTACCCGCATCCGCCTTTCACACCTGCGGAACCGTACGCGAGCCTCTACTCTCCTGAAGAGATGATTTTGCCGCTCAGCATTGCGGATGACATGGAAGACTCTCCCTATGTAGCCGCCAACAAGAGGGCAGCGAATCCACAGTACCAGGACCCCGAGAAGATCCGTCATTTCATCGCGACCTATTACGGCCTGATCAAAGAGGTAGATGACTGGGTCGGGAAAATATTGGACAAGCTCGATGAGCATGGTCTGACCGAAAAGACCCTGGTCATTTTCGTAAGCGACCATGGTGAGATGCTGGGTTCGCATGGCATGACTGCCAAAAACATATTCTATGAGGAATCCGTTCACGTTCCATTCCTGATGAGGCTGCCGGGAACAATAGATGCCGGCACAAGAATCGAGAGTCCCGTTTCTACCCGGGACATATTTCCGACAATCATGGATTACCTGGGGCAAGCGCCTGGTCAGGTAATCAATAGTCAGAGCCTCAGAGGCGTCATCGAGGGCAGGGAGGCAAGGGACTTCGTGGTTTCGGAATGGCGAGAAGATCCAAATGTCCCGACCTACATGGTCAGGAGTGGGAACTGGAAACTCCTCATTTCCAAGATACCCGACGCCAGTTCGATTGATGCCCTATACAATTTGCAAGATGACCCGCATGAGATGAACAACCTTCTCTTCGACGGCATGCCGGAGTCGCATGCACGGGTTGCACTCGACCTCAAGAACAAGCTTTTATCCTGGCTGGAAGAAGTAGGCTCCGCATCGGTACAGGGTGTCAAAGACCGCGAATTGCCGGATTTTTCATCCAAGCCACCCAACATCCTGCTGGCTATCTCAGACGATCAGGGCCACATTCATGCAGGACCATACGGGTATGCACCCGTCAGAACACCAACACTCGATCAACTGGCGGAACAAGGCGTTCTTTTCAACAATGCCTTCAGCGCGAGTCCCATGTGCACGGTGGCCCGCGCTTCCCTGCTAACGGGAAGGAACCCATGGCAGAACGGGGAGGCAGGCCAGCACTACAGTCACTATCCCGCCGCCCTGGTGAGTTATCCCGACCTGCTGGAGGAAGCGGGATATGCCGTTGGGTATACCGGGCGTGGATGGAAACCCGGAAACTGGGAAGTAACCGGCTTGCGCAGAAATCCCGCCGGTGATGCCTTTAACAAGATTGAGGTGGCGAGTAAACCGGGGTCAGGCATCATCGATAACGACTATGCCCGCAACTTCAAGGCTTTCCTCGAGCAGAAATCACCCGACCAGCCATTTGCATTCTGGTACGGTGCCTCCGAGCCGCACGGTCCACATGAGCAAGGATCTGGAATCCGTGCCGGGTATTCAACAAATAGCCTGCGCCTGACGCCCAATTTCACGGATACTTCCGAGCAGGTAAAAAGCGACTTACTGGATTACTTCCTGGAAATCGAATGGTTCGACAGTCACCTCGGACAAATGATCGAAATTCTGCGCGAGCGCGGTGAACTGGAAAACACACTGATCCTGGTCACCGGAGATAACGGCTCTCCAGTTCCCGGCGCCAAGGGCGAACTGTACGATCTCGGCACACATGTTCCCATGGTCGCGGTGTGGCCGGGAAAAATAAAAGCGGGCAGGGTGGTGGATGACCTGATCAGCCAGATCGATTTTGCGCCCACATTCCTTGAGATCGCGGGGATCGAACCACCAGCCACAATGACCGGCAGAAGCGCTCTCAATCTGCTGCTTAGCGGTAAAAGCGGACGGCTTGATCCTTCCAGGGAATATGTGCTGGCCGGCCAAGAAAAGGGTGGGCACAGCCGGGATGACCACCTTGGATATCCCATGCGGTCCATTCGCACCGATGATTACCTGTACATCAGGAATTTCAGACCGGAACGCTGGCCCAGGGGTAACGCTCCCGAACCCGGGGAAGATGCCCCACTGGATATCTGGAGCAAAAAACGTCCCCCGGAAGAACTGTACAGGGTCAGTGAAGATCCATTCTGTCTCAACAACCTGGCCGAAGATGAAGCCCACGCGGAAATCCTGGCGAAACTCGGGAGCACGCTGGAAAAAGTTCTGCGCGAGCAGTCCGACCCGCGCATATTGGGTTACGGCGATATCTTTGAAAGTTTCCCTAGATATGCGAGCTTCAAGCCCGATTTGAAAGGATTCAAAGAGCGCGGAGAATACAACCCGGCGTACTTGATGGAGATCCCGCCAGAGATCCTGGTGAGTGAATTGTACTTTGAGGCGCTAAATAAAATGCAGGAACGTCAAGAGCAGCAATAGCGTAAATCAGTTACCGTTTGGGGTCGTTCTCAGAGAACCGGAACCGGGAAAGCACGGGCAGATGGTCAGACGGATAGGCTCCGTTCACGTTGTAACTAATCCGTTCGTGGTGCAGCACATCCAGGTCTCCACGATAAAGAATCCAGTCGATACCTTTCCCGCCCTCGATGCTGTCCCTGAATTGCTGCGGACTGCCGTTGTCGCTGTCACTAACCAACGCATTGTAGATTCTTCCCTGCGGTTGTGAGTTGAAATCCCCCAGGAGAAACACCGGGCGCTCCTTCTCCCACTTTCCGAACCGGTCCAGAGCGTGAACTCGGTTGAGGATCAGCCGGGTGCTGTTCCACTTCGCGAGGAACTCGGATTGCCGGTTAAAGAAATGGGTGTTGAACACGTAGAACTCCCGGGTATTCTCCCAGTGGCCCCGGTAGTCGCCGGGATGGGGGCTTGTCTCCCCTTCGCCCGGCCGGGTGATGAACGCCAGCCGCACCCAGGTGACCATTCGCGGGTTGACCTCCGGGCCGCTTCCAATCACCTCCGGGGTTTCCGATAGTTGAAAACTGCCCATCTCGCGCAGACGAAACTTGTCACGTTTGAAAAAGATGGCCATGTGCTCGTCGTCGTCGCCCCCCTTTCGACCCTCGCCCACGACCACGTAGTCGGTCAGGACGTCGGCCAGGTAATCAATCTGTTCCTTCAATCCCTCCTGGGTGCCGATGACGTCCGGTGTGTACTGCCGGATCAGGTCCACCTGCATCTCACGCCGGACGTCCCAGGGCGGCTCGAACGTGGGGCTTGCGAACTTTAGGTTGTAGGTCATCAGTGTAAGCGTCTGCCGCTCGGCCCCGGTCTCTTCACCGGCCTGGACGCTCGCCACCTGGAAAAGCGGCGCCAGCGTCGCAAGGACCAGGATGTGGTTCAGTCGTTTCATTAAGTCTTCTGTCCTCATCGTGCCGATTCAGTCGCCCTTGTAGGGAGATACATAGTCAATCGTGACGCGCTTTCGGTTTTTTAGTTGACCTTCACGCTCCAATATTATACTCATCGGGTTAGTGCGCTCATTGATTTCATACTCGCTGTTAGTCTCGTCAATGTGTCGCATAAGCTTGGCGTGAAGATCGGCAACGATCTCCGGGTGCGAATAGGAGAGGTCATTCTGCTCGCCGAGATCAGCGTCGAGATCATAAAGCTCCAGTGTGTAGGGCAAGGTCTCTCCGTCCACCTCGCTCTCCATGGTCCAGTGCTTGATCAGCTTGTACTTGCCTTCTCTTACCGCACTGTCGGGTTTGCGACGGCCGGCCTGGTGGAATATCAGGGTTGGGTCATTACGCTCGAATGCGGTCTCGTCCGAGCCGTCGAGCAATGCGACCAGGCTCTCGCCGTCGAGAGGTCCGGGAAGTGTCCCTTCGAATCCTGCGAGGCGGGCAAACGTTGGCAGCAAGTCCAAACCGGTAATCGGCTCATTCGAATGGCTGTCGGCCGCGATGTTCGGTCCCGAGATGATGAATGGAACGCGAATGCCGCCCTCGTAAAACGAATGTTTGCCTGCCCGCAGCGGAGTATTTAGCTCAGGAATCTTCGTTCGATGGGTCCCCTCGATCTTGAAGTCGGAGTCTATGCGTGATGTCTGGGCCATGTAAGCAACACCGCCGTTGTCACCCATCACCACGATGTAAGTATTGTTCCCGATGCCGAGCTCTTTTGTAAGGCTCATGATCTGCCCGATCGCTGCATCGAGATCAAAGATCATGGCCGCGAAGGCAGGGTCGTCGTGCTTCTCACCCGGCGGCTTATCCAGGAATTTGTTATAGCTTTGTCGGCGTGCGGATATGCCACGATGAACGGCATAATGAGCAATGTGAGCGTAGAACGGTTTACCGTCGGCAACAGCCTCGCGAATAAAGTCGGAAGCCCTTGCTGTCAGGCTAAAGGCCGTCTTGGGATCTTCGCTGACATAGAAAGTCCCCGAGCGTTCACGTCCGGCAGGATCAGCTGGCGTGGTATCGATCTCGTGAGCCTCGTTATAGGCGTCCATAACATCCTGGTCTACGTATTTCATGTCCGAGAAATCATGCTCCAGTGTTACGTCGCCTTCGGTGTTGTCGGTCAGTCCGTCGGTGAAATCGAATCCGGCGAGTTCCGGTTGCAGGCCAACATGCCACTTGCCGAAATGCCCGGTTCTATAGTCTGGATTGGCAGCCTTCACCGCCTTGGGAATCGTCAGCCACTCGGGGGCCCGATCTATCCAGGTTTCGTCCCGGTTATAAATATGGCGTGTCGCGCGCTGACCAAACAACATTGAGTGGCGAGCGGGTGCGCAAATCGGGTTGGGCGTGTACGCCTGGCTGAACCGCATACCCTGGGATGCCAGGGCCGCCATGTTCGGCGTCTCTATAAAGTCACTGGCTGAGTCGCTTCGATCCGGATCAGAACGATATGAAACACTCGTCCAGCCCTGGTCATCGGTGATAATGAAAATGATATTGGGGCTGGTCTGCTTGCCGTTCGTTACCTCGGCACCACAAGCCGATAGAGCAAGTGACGCCAGGCCACATACGATGAGCGTTTTCAGAACTTTCATGCTGTTCCCGGCGCCGCTTCACCCTTGTCTTCTTTGAAATAGATAACAAACAATATCAGCACGACAGCGGCCATGGACGCCGGGACCAGCCAGATGGTCTCCCAGGTCTTCAAACCGTCCGCGGCCGTATAATGGCTGACGATCCAGCCGGATATCAGGCTACCGATGAACATACCGACGCCATAAGTTCCGAGGGTCATGATGCCCTGCACTGAGTTTTTGAGAGATTCTGGTGCTTCCCGATTCGCATAGATCTGCCCGGCCACGAAAAAGAAGTCATAGCAGATGCCGTGCAACACGATGCCCGCGTACAACATCCAGATCGTGGCGGGGTCAACGTCCCCGAAGGCGAACAATACATAGCGGACCGTCCAGGCAAGCATGCCGACGGCGACCATCCATTTGATGCCCATGCGTCTCACCAGAAATGGCATCAGCAACATGAACAGCACTTCCGATTGCTAGCCCAGGGTCTGCTTGCCCGCGGCGTTTTCCATGCCGATTTCATTGAGAAAGAGGTTTGTGAAATTGTAGTAGAAGGCCAGCGGGATGCTGATCAATACGGAGGCGATGAACAGCACCAGGAATGAGCGGTTTCGCAGCAGGGCAAATGCATCGAACCCGAGCATCCGGGCTACCGTCCGGTGGTTCGTTCGAGGGCTTCGGCGGCGTGTGCGGCAGCATGAAGCCATACACGCTCAACAACAACGACATGCCGGCCGCGATTTGCAGTGGAATATTACGGTCTTCCACGCCGAGGAAGCCCACCACCAGGCCGGCCACGATCCAGCCGATAGTGCCCAGCACGCGGACCAGCGGGAACTGTCGATCCGGGTCCTGCAGGTGCCGGAAGCCAATGCCGTTGGCGATCGCCAGCGTCGGCATGTAGCACAGCGAGTAAATGAGCAACAAGGAATAGATACCGCTGAAAGTCGATGCCTGGCTCGCCAGGTACAGAAACATTGCGCCAGCGAAGTGCAGGGTCGAGAAGACCCGCTGCGAGGCGAAATAGCGGTCGGCGACGAAGCCGACGAACAGCGGTGAAACGATGGCCGCGATGGCGGTCGTTCCGTAGATAAGACCAATCTGTGTACCTTCGAATGCCAGTGTCTTGCCCAGGTAGGTCCCCAGCGTGACGGCCCAGGCGCCCCAGATAAAGAACTGGATGAACATCATCACGGACAATTTCGTTCTTATGTAACGACTTTTTCCCGCGATCAGGGGATCCATGTACCGGACGCCACGGCAGGAATATATTCATCAAGCCCCTCCGGCTTAAAATTGATTGTGCGCTCCTGCTCGGCGCTCATATAAGCGGTCATAAGCAGCTCCGTGACCTCGAGTCCGGCATGAAAATCTTCCTCCGGTTGTTCGCCGCGTAGAAACGACTGGACAAAAGAACGGTTCTCATCCTCGTAGCCATAGTCGGCAGCCTCATTTCCAACGATTGGCATGAGCCCCTGTTCGGCATTCTGCTTCTCTATCATGTCCTCTCCCTTCGAACCTGTTACGCGCCGGCTGAAAAACACTTTTCCACTGGTATCGAGCGAATTCAATTGCAACATATACTCGGGACCGAGCAGCTCCGCACTGAGGCGCAGGCCCGCACCTACATAAATCCATGATGTAGTGGTTTCAGCGATCAGGGTACGATTGTTCTCATCACGGAATTCGATGGTGGTGCTGGCGAAGTCCTCGGAGGGTTTCCTGACATAGTCGACATCGGGACCGAAAGTCTCGCGGAGAATCTGTGCGTATTCAGGCCTTGACCATTTGAGACTTGCAATATGTCCCGTGACCTTGACAGGTCGAATACTGTTTCGTAGCGCACCGGGCTCTGTGAGAAGAAATCGGGCGACTTCCACGCTATGACACATCATATCGTTCAATACGCCACCACCCTGCAGGTCGCCCCGCCAAAACCACGGCATGTGCGGTCCGCCGTGTTCCTCGGCGGCGCGCGCAAGGTAGGGCCTTCCGGCAATCGCTGCGCCTCGTTTCCAGGCAATCTCCCGGCCGCGGGCCAGGCTTGGCGAAAACAACTGATTTTCGAGGTATCCGTGCAGTAATTCCGCCTCCTCGACAAGTTCGACGACTCGCCTGGCTTCCGAGACGTTCCGGCCCAATGGTTTCTCACAGGCAATCCCGACCAGTTCTCCTTTCCCTGTTTTAAGTGCCTGAACGATTTCTTCCATGTTCTCAATCCGGCGATGATTCGGGCCGCAGAGCCAAAGGCAATCGATGTTCGGGTCGGCGACCATTTCCGTAATGCTGCCGTATGCTTGCGCATCGCCGACATTGAGGGACCGCGCGAATTTGGCGGCAGATTTCGCGTGGTCTCCGTTAGGACTCCAGACGCCCAGAATATCCGCATCGCGCACCGCCACCCACGACTGAATGTGAAACCTCGTTATGAATCCACTGCCAACAAACCCGACACCCAATCTCTTCCCATTACCCATGTCTTCTCCTGTACCCCCTTTCCGCCAGTGACGTACCCTGCCGTTATCGACCAGCAACCGCGACTGTCTCCGAATTGCGAATCTCGTTCAGTATCCGCGTGAGTCGCTCTACCACGTCGGGCCTGTCCTGGTAGAGGTTCGTTGTCTCGGACGGGTCGTCCGCCAGGTTGTAAAGTTGTCCCGCAGGGCCACCTTCCACCTGCTCGACGATGGCCGGCTGTGTGAACCCGCCTGAACCGAGTCCTTCAATCAGCTTCCAGTCGCCGTCGCGGATCGCGAACATGCCGCGCGAGGAATGATGAACTACTGGACTGCGTTGCTCCTGGGGTTGACCCCGCAGGGTAGGGAGGATGGACTCACTGTCGACGCCGTCCTTCAGGCTTGACTCCACGCCGACCGCGTCGGCGAGAGTGGCGTACAGGTCCGTCAGCGTTGTGATATATGCACTCTGTGTATCAGGCTCGATCTGTCCTGGCCAGGAAACAATCATCGGCACCCGGTGCCCGCCCTCATAAATATCGGCCTTCTGGCCGCGCAAATACAGGTTAGCGCGGTGTCCCCACTTGGCAATTTGTTCCTGAGACCAACGGGCGCCGTTATCCGATGCGAAAACGACGATGGTTCGGTCAGCGACCCCGGTCTCACGGAGCGCGCTCATGATCCGACCGACGGTATCGTCGACCTGGGCAACGAAGTCGCCGTAATATCCGGCATCGCTTCGGCCGATGAACTCAGGCGTGGGCAGCCACGGGGTGTGTGGCGCTGCTAATGCCACGTAGAGGAAAAACGGTTTGTCGCCACCTGATTTTACCTGCTCCCGGATAAATGCTACCGAGTGTTCGGTGATCTCCGGCAGCACCAGTTCGTGGGCAAAGCCGCGCGCGATCGGCCCCGCACGCCAAAACCCCTCGCCGCCATCACGTCGTCTCTCGCTGTCACCGATTTCGTCGCCGTCGAAAGACGTGAATACCCGGTCGTCTTCCAGGAAGGTGTATGGCGGCATGTCGAGCGATGCAGGGATGCCGAAGAAATAGTCGAAACCGACATCATTGGGGCCGGGGCTAAGCGGTTTCGAGTAATCCGTGACCTCATCAGCACCGAGGCCCAGGTGCCATTTGCCTATGACTGCCGTCGCATAGCCTTTCTCGCGGAGCATCGAGGCGATCGTTGACCGGGTTGGATCGATCAGGAGCGGTGAATAGCCCTTCAAAACACCGTCCTTCAGGCTGGTCCGCCAGGCGTAACGCCCGGTCAGCAGCCCGTAACGGGTCGGGGTGCAGACGGCTGACGGGGAATGGGCATCGGTAAAGCGCATTCCCGAGGCTGCGAGTGAATCCAGGCTGGGCGTAGATATTTTACCAGTTGTATTATAAACTCCGATGTCCCCGATGCCCATGTCGTCGGCCAGGATGAGCACAATATTCGGAGACGCTTCTGCGGTTGGACCTTCTACTTGTGAACACGATGCACAAACACCGAACAGCAGCAGTCCGAAGAAGAATTTGGGACGACTCAGATGGGTCAAGCCGGGGATTCGAGAATCGGGGTTGCTCATCGCATAACCTGTTCCATTAAAATTCCACATTCTTGCTACCGGTAGCAAAATGGTGTAATTTTGCCGGGTACTATAAAAAAACTCCAAATTCCACTTGGTCGGGGGATCTAAAGTGAACAAGCTAATTACGCACAACACTGCACGATACGCTGGTGCATTGCTACTTACAGTCGCAATTGCAATGCCCTTGTTGGCACCGGGCACAGTGCTTGCTCAAAGTGATGATGACGCAGCACCGATTGAAGAAATTGTCGTCAGCGGTGTCCGGCAAAGCCTTGACAGCGCTGCTCTGATCAAACGCAATTCCGATGCCATTGTCGATGCGATTACCGCAGAAGACATTGGCGTGTTCTCGGACAACAATATCGGTGAAGCGCTGTCGCGCATCCCCGGCGTTGCGCTCGAACGCTCGGAAGGCGAGGGATACAGAGTCTCAATTCGGGGTCTCGGCCCACGTTTCGTTCGCACCACATTAAATGGCCGCACGGCGTTGTCCAGTCCGGGCGGTGAAAATGGCAGGGATGCCCGTGGTTTTTCATTCAATATCATTCCATCGGAAGTTATTAACAAGGCACAGGTCAACAAGAGCTTCCGGGCTATCGATATTGAAGGCGGCATTGGCGGTACCGTCAATCTTGAAACCGTCCGGTCGCTGGATTTTGCCGCAAATCAAGAGCAAGATTTTTACCTGTCCGGCGCGCTTCGCTCGACCTACAACGATCTGAGCGAGGACACCAATCCGCGCGGCTCGGTCTTTGCCAACTACAAGGTGTCCGATCAATTCGGTTTTTTCCTGTCAGGCGTATTCGACACGGCGGACCGTGTACAAGACAGCACCGAGTCCCAGGATTTGGATATCGAGAGATTCGACCTGGCGGCGGGAACCCTCGTGAACGGCGTGGTGCTGACCGAAGAGACCCGCTACAATGCCGCTTTGTTCGACGGGGTGAGGAATTTCAATAGAAACAGGGAACGTGACCGTCTGACCTTTACTGGTGGTTTCCAGTGGCAGCCTTCGGACAACCTGGATGTCAACTTTGACTGGACGCATGGCACCTTGGACGAAACACGGAACGATTACCGCTCATGG
>SMVB01068385.1_pt1 | contig 10522 bp, 9 predicted proteins | sample 2456461 | NCBI WGS metagenome assembly SMVB01 (sample SAMN11095934, study PRJNA526329) | marine sediment metagenome | biome: Marine sediment; feature: Surficial sediment; material: Deep marine sediment; isolation source: Hadal surficial sediment | place: Pacific Ocean | collected 2014-05 | depth 0-1...
ACGATTGCGCTGACGGTTGCCTGCTCGATCGATCCGAGTGATGAACGGCCCGGACTCGGCCTGTCTGGCGAGGTGCATCAGCAGGGGGTCGAGGATTGGTCATTTACCTCGGACGCCGACGAAATCTTTATCGAGACGGTGACTTCTTATTGGATTCCCCACTCCGTGACGGCCTGGTGTGTGACCGTGGGGAACGAATTGTATGTGGCCGCTGATGACGCGGACAAGAAGAGCTGGGTCGGCAATGTCGCCCGCGATCCGAATGTCCGCCTCAAGATCGGAGATACAGTCTACGAGCAAAAGCTCGTACCCGTTACGGACACCGCGACGATCGCCGCCATCGACAGCGGGTTCGCCCGAAAATACGAATACGAAGAAGAAGAAGCCGATGACGATATGACGGTTGGCTATTGGCGCGTGGTCGAGCGGGACTGATCGCCGAGCCTTGCTAGTGGCCCCACACTGGCACCGCGTTTTTCGTCGCTCGGTGCTTAGAATTGCCGGGTGCAAGTCGACAAAAATCGCGCCGGACGCGGCGCGCAAGCCGACTCCCCTTCTGGGTGGGATTCACAGCAAATTCCGCGCCACACCGCTGGCTCGGCCAGAAAATTGAGCCCCCCCCAAGCTCTCGTTTCCTCTCGTGAAATGGGTCTCGATCACCGCTCGGGTGATTCGAACGGCGAACCAACCCCGCGCCTCGGAAGCGCTTCGGCGTTTAGCGGAAAAGCCTTTCCGCAGCGTCTCCGCGGGCGAGTAGCGCGATCGCCCCGGGTCGGTTGCCGGAACGACCGGCGGATCGGCTAGTCGCTGAGGTCGCCTGCGGGCTCCGCCCGGCCGGCGGCCCGGATCAGCAGATCGAGTGCCCCGCACTGGCGCAGAGCCTCGAGCTGCGAGCGGTTGCGAAGCAGCAGGCTGCCGGCGAAAGCCAGGGCGTTGAGCGAGATGCCGTCGACCCGCTCCTGCCGGCGCGGAATCGTGACCATCCACTCTCGGGTCGTGAAGAAGTTGTAGGGCGCGGGCGCTTCTCGTCGGTCGCGTAGACCCAGGCTCTTGATGTGCTGGTGATAGACGTGCTCGACGGCCTCGGCGTCACGACCGTCCACCCGGCTTGCAGCGTGTTCGAAGGGCAGGGTTCCCGCGCGCAGTCTCGCTTCGACGGGCACGCGATCGGGTCCCGCACCGATCGGAACCGGCACGAGCTGGAGGTGCTTGTGCCGCTGGCTCGCGCCGGCGACGGGTCCCGAGTTGTAGAAGCCGAGCCCGTCGAACTCGGCCATACAGGCCGCCAGCGCCCGGAAGTCGCTCGACGTGAGCAGGCTCTCCTGCTCCTCGAAGCTGCGAGTCACGATCAGCAGGTGGTGGTCGAGCACCGAGAACTTGTTGAGCAGGCAGATGTGGGTCTCGGACACGTCGGAGACGAACAGGGCGGCGTCAACCGGCAGGAACGGATTCGCACGGATGGCGCGTTGGGTGCGTCCGGCGTCGAGCTTGTGTGGGAGCCCGCCGACCAGCCGAACCGAGAAGCAGATGTCGTCCTCGACGAAATCGATCACCTCGGTGGCGATCGGCTGCAGGGCGCCACGCTCGAGGGCCTGCTTGGAGCGCCTCGCCGCGCGGCGCCAGAGCGTGCCCGGTTCCAGTCGTCTCGGCGCCATGCTAGAGCGACGTCACCTCCACGTTGCGAAAGAGCGGGCGTTCTTCGGGCACCCGGCGGCCGGTTCGGGTCGATTCGATGCGGACGGCGCTGCACGGGGGGTCTCGCGTGAACCGGGCCAGAATCCTGGCATGGCGATGATATCGTTATGAAGACGCGATTCCGGCCCTTTCGACCGGAATCGCGGGCCGATCGGGCCGGGCGGGCGGCCCGGCCGCCCGGCCGGGACTGACATCGCCAACGGCTGGGCTCGATGCGGGCCCTCCACCTCGAACCGTCGGAGACATGATGAAGGAACTGCAAGGGCGGGTTGCCGTCATTACGGGGGCGGGCAGCGGGATCGGCGCGGCGCTGGCTCACGCGTGCAGCGAGGCCGGCATGTCGGTGGTTCTGTCGGACGTCGAACCGGCCGCTCTCGATGGGGTTGCCGACGAGATTCGCGGCCGCGCTGGCAACGTCGAGACGCTGGTGCTCGACGTTCGTGACCCGGCGGCGCTCGAAGCGCTGGCCGAACGGGCCTACGCCGCCTATGGCGCCTGTCATCTGCTGGTGAACAATGCCGGTGTCATCGTCTTCAAGCCCGCCGCGAAGCTGACACTGGCCGACTGGGACTGGGTGCTGTCGGTCAATCTGCACGGCGTGATCCACGGCATCGCGGCCTTCGTTCCGCGCATGCGTGCCCAGCCGGGTGAGGCCCACATCGTGAACACCGCCTCGATCAACGGGCTGATTTCGATGGGAGGCTCGGGTCTTGCGGCCTACGCGGCCAGCAAGTTTGCCGTGGTGGCGATCGCCGAGTCGCTGCGGGTCGAGCTCGAGCGTGACCAGATCGGCGTCTCCGTCGTGTGTCCCGGCGGTGTCGCCACCCGGATCACCCAGAGCGAGCGCAATCGGCCCGCAGAGTTTCGCGACGGGTCGGAGCCGAAACCGCTGCCCGACATGGCCGCAGCCGTCGATGAGCTGGGAAGGTCCGAGCGCATTCTCTCGCCCGGGGAGGTTGCGGGTCGGATTCTCGATGCCGTACGCGCGAACGAGCTCTACGTCATCACGCATCCGGACTATCTGGACGAGGTTCGCGAGCGACACCGGGCCATCGAAGCCGCCTTCGAGCGCGCAATCTCGCGGGCCTGACGGACGGGGACCTCCCGTCGCGGGCCCGGCTAGGCCGCGGCTCCGGCGTCTGCGCACTTGCGGCGAGATTGTGGGTCGTGATGGCTTCGCCGCAGGTGGAGCGACCAGCCGCGCAGCGCCTGGACCTTCCAGCTGGACGTCCGACCCGACCTCGAGAGTGGGTGACGGCTGCCGCTCTAGCTCCGTTTCTCCACGTAGATCTTCCGGTTGCTGAACCTGAGCCAGGCGTGGCTGCCGCGTCGCACCAGGATGCCGATTCGATACTCACCGGGGGGGACGCGACGCTTGGAGACGACGGCACGGAAACCCGAGCCGTACACCGAAGCCATCCTCTCCGGCTCCAGGTGCGTGAGATCGGCCCTTGGCACTTCGTAGGCGCTGAAGACGCGAATTGCCCGCGCTGAGCGGAGCACGATTTCGATCTCCTGATTGCGGGCCGTGCCTCCGCTGAAGGCCCAGCCCGACACGAACGCCAGGTCATCGTCCTGGTACACACTCTCGATCCGCATCCGAATCGAGCCGTCCACTGCCGGAAGTTCGGTCTGGATGGCTTCTCCCGCGTATTGTTTGAACCAACGCCGTGGCGGGACGAGCAGCCGCCGGTCGTAGGCTTTGGTCAGCAGCTGGCTGGCCTTGCGGAAATCCAGGTGAAGCAGGCCGCTGTAGCCCCGTGTGAGCCAGTCGTCGAGTCCGTCATCGAGCCGTCGGGATTGCCGCATTACGTCGGGTTGGTGGATCGTGAAGCTGGCGAGCGAGAAGACGACGGCGATTGCCAGCGTCGCCCCGAACGCACGCTGCGCGAACCTGCGGCGGCGCAAGATCTCGGCCCAACCGAGATAGGTCGTCGCCAAGATGACCGCACCATAGAAGCTGTAGCGGGGTTGGAGCAGCGGAGCGCCGGCGCCTTGTTGCGCTCGGGCCATTGCGTTGAGGCCGATGCTGCCGAGGATGAAGAGCAGGAGTGCGAAGAGGGCGGGGCGGCGGCGCGGAAGACCCTGCCAGACCAGGAATCCGGCGCTGGTCAGCAGCAGCGCACCACAGACCGCGGACCATCCGAACCGCGAGAATCCCGCGGAGCCGCCGACGAAGTTGAGGATGTAGAGAATCAGCCGGACCGGTGAAGCCAGGACGGCGGCGAGGTTCGGCGCGGGACTCTCGGTCACGATTGCCGCGAAGGCGGCAGTCAGTACCAACCCGAGACCCGCCATCATCCGCGCGGCACGCGGCCTTCCGCGCAGCAGCAGCACGCCGGCGCCGAGCCAGGGGACCAGGATGCCGTTGGCCAGGGAGAAGGTCGCGATGGCAGCCGTCAGGATGGCGATGGCGCGCGCCAGGGGGCCGTCCCGTTCGAGTGCGACGAATGTCACGGCCGCCCAGGTCGTTACGGCCACGCTGCTCAGCGACGTGGTCGCAGACAGCAGCACCATCCAGTATTGCGGCTGGATCAGGAACAGTGCGGCCGGTGCGAACGGAAGCAGCCTTTCGGCCGGCGGCGTGTCAGGTGTCGACGCGGCGAACATTGCAGCGAGCAGTCCCACCAGCAGCAATCCACCGAGCGCGTTCAGTGCGCCAAAGTTGATGCCGCCTGTGATGGCAAAGGTGCCCAGGACGGCGACCCGCAGGGTCAGCATCGGATGTTCGTTGTGCAGCAGCAGCAGCCGGCCCAGCCGCGCGCTGGCAGTGTCCTCGTCCAGGGTCCGCAGCAGGAAGTCGACGACCGCGTCGTAGTCATCGAGGTAGGGGACTTCGACCGAGGCGGTTGACAGCAGGGCGAAATAGCCCGCGATCGGAACCGCCACCAGCGCTGCTCCGAGCCAGCTGCGCCAGCGCCGCGCAGCGGTGTCGATGTCCACGGCTCCCCCCGGCGTCCCCGGATCGACCGGATACTACCGCCCGCTTTCGAGTCCTGTCAGCAGTATCCCGGTCAGGGGACCGGAAAGACCGAGATGTTCTCGGATCCCGATTGGGGGTCGAGGCGGCGGCCGTTCGGATCGAAGAGGCGTGATCGGATCAAGCCTTTGCGGTGCAGGAAGCCTTGGAGCGAAACCTTGATCACCCCGAATCCATATCGCACGGAACGGCGGAAGTTGATCGAGGAGGCTTCTTCGAAGTACGCGGCCGGGCAGCTCACCTCGCCGATCTCGAAGCCGCCGAGCAGGATCTGGGCCAGCATCTGGTTGTCGAAGACGAAATCGTCCGAGTTCTCGAGCAGCGGCAGCGATTCGAGCACGCGGCGCGAGAATGCGCGGTAACCCGTGTGGTATTCGGAGAGCTTGGCGCCGAGCAGCCAGTTCTCGACCAAGGTCAAGCAGCGGTTCGCAACGTATTTATAGATGGGCATGCCGCCGGACAGCGCGCGTCCGCCGAGAACGCGCGAGCCCAGCACGACGTCAAAGGGGCCGTCGGTGATCAGTCCAATCATCGCGGGCAGCAGGGTCGGCGTGTACTGGTAGTCGGGATGGAGCATGATGATCACGTCGGCGCCGAGGCGGAGGGCCTCGGTATAACAGGTCTTCTGGTTTCCGCCGTAACCGCGATTCTGCTTGTGGACGATCGTACGGAGTCCCAGCTGCTGAGCGACTTCCACGGTCTTGTCACCGCTGGCATCATCGGTGACGAGCACGTCGTCCACGAGATCGAGCGGGATCTCGCGATAGGTCTTTTCGATGGTCTTGGCCGCGTTGTAGGCGGGCATGACCACCACGATCCGGTGGCCGTGGAACACGGGTCTGATTCTCCCTAACTTGAATTCCGAGTATAAACTGCTTTGGACCCAAGCCCGGGTGGCGAAATGGGTAGACGCGGGCGACTTAAAATCGCCTGGCTTAGGGCCGTGCAGGTTCGAGTCCTGCCCCGGGCACGGCCGTCCTTCGGACGGCTCGCCCGCCTTTGGCGGGCTTGGGGCCGCGGACTGCGTGCGGGTCCGGCTCGATGAGAGGTGGCCGTCCTTCGGACGGCTCGCCCGCCTTTGGCGGGCTTGGGGCCGCGGACTGTGTGTGGGTCCGGCTCGATGAGAGGTGGCCGTCCTTCGGACGGCTCGCCCGCCGCTGGCGGGCTTGGGTCCAGGGACACTTCTACTCTTCGAGGTGGACGGTGTGGGCGAGGGCGCGGATTTCGTCGGCTTCCAGCAGTTGGTCGAGGGCGTCACGGTCGAGCAGGGTGGTTCGCATATAACCGAGCTCCGGCAACTCCAGCTCCAGACGATAGATTTCGCGCGGTGTTCGGAAGATCTGCCGGATCCGGAGGCAGCGGCCGTCTCCGCCTTCGAGAATCTCCTGGCGAAGAGATTGCAGAATGCGCTGGGACCGGATTTCGCTACGCGAGAGCGGATCGAGCAGTGCGTCGGTCCCTCGACCGCGGTTGGTGATCTTGTACGTCCCGTGCGGCTTCATGAGTAGGGCAGGAGGATAGCCTCTCGTCGAAGCCCCCGGCAAGCGCCCATCAGCTGTCTTCCTGTTTGCGGATGAATTCCTCGAGCAATTTGAGCTGATCCGATGCGCCGCCCAGGAACTCGATCCCGATTCCAGCCAGTTCGTCACGCTTGCGGGGCGCCATCACGCGCTTGGTCCATGCCACCCGGCCGATGGTCTCCACGGGCTCGCCGCCCGGCAGTCCGATCTCCACAAGGACCCGTCGTCCCGGCGTCAGGGGCTCTCGCGTCATCACGAAGGCGCCTCCACGGGATACGTTGGCGCAGGTTTCCTGGGTGGCGCGGAAGAAAGGGCGACCGGTCCAGGGGTCGCGCTCGGGCTCGATCGTGGAAATCCGCACCGGAAGAGTCGTTTCAACCCTTGGATGCCGGCGTCGGTTGACTTCGTCGTCGTGCATGGCTCACCCCCCTGGCGCAACTCATCGGCAACTCCGCAGGTGCGGCTTGAGCGGAAGATTCCGTTCGCGGGGGGGATGTGCCACAGAGACCTAGGCGCTCTCGAGTGCTGGCGAGTTCTGGCGACACGCAACAGGTCTCTGCGGAGGGCTCAAGGGAAGTGCAGGAGAGGTCGAAAAGAAGCCGGGATAGCTCGCTCAATGCCGCCCGGGGCCGGGTGGTGGGGCGCAATTGGAGGGGGCTCGATGGCGCAACACGGGATCGGCGGGGAGCCGCTGATCACACCGGAACAGCGGCAAGCGCTGGGCCTCGATGAGGAGACGTCCATCCGCCTGTTGGCGAAAAGCTCGCGCGCGATCACGCTCGATTGCTCGCGCCCCGGCTCCACGCCCTTTCCCTGGGATCGCGATCTGGTCCTGAACGCCGACGTCCGCGCCTTTCCGATCGCCGATCTGCTCTACATGATCCACGCGGCGACGAAGTCCGGCTTCCTGTTCTTTGAAAACGGCGACCACGAAAAGACGGTCTACCTGCATCGTGGCGAGGTCGTGTTTGCAACCTCGAATCAGGTAGTCGATCGCCTCGGTGAATGTCTGCTGCGCAGCGGTGTCATCAGCCTCGAGCAGCATCGGGAAGCCAAGCGTCTCTACAGGCCGCCCGCCCATTTCGGAAAGGTGCTGGTAGAGCGCGGTTTCCTGACTCCGCAAGAGATCTGGAACGGGGTGAAGTCCCAGGTCGAGGAGATCGTCCGAACCCTCTTTTCCTATGGCGCGGGGACCGTGCTGTTCTGGGAGGGCGAGGTGCGGCCCGACAACGTCATGCGCCTCTCGCTACCCACTCGCCGCCTGATTGCCGAGGGGCTGCGTCGGCGCGACGAGCTGCTGAAGCTGCTCGCCTGGCTCGAAGATCCGAGGGTCGAAATCGCCCGCGTGGAGGGAGCCGGCGCCGACCTCAACGGAACGGAACGAGCCGTCTTCGGCGCCGTCCGGGCGAACACGCTGTTTGGCGACCTGTGTCGCAGCGTCGAGCTCGATCCCTTGTCGGTGACACGCACGGTCCATCACCTCCGTCTGATCGGGGCACTGCGAATCAGCGAGCCCGACGCTTCACAGCCGACGGACGCAGATCTCCGCCAGGGTGATTCCGAAGCGGTTCGCAGCGCGGTCATGACCCATATCAAGCTTCTCTCGGAGCTGGCGGCGCCGATCGTGGCCGTTGAAGGCCCCGAAGGCCTGCGCCTGCGACTGGAACGGGTCATCAAGGAAGGCGCGCGCCGCTTCCCAGAGCTTCTGTCGGGTCTCGAGATCGGTCGGGGCGGGACGCTCGATCCCGAGGCCGTGATCGAGCGCGCGCTTCGCTTTCCCGGTGACCGCGAGCGCGAAGTCTCCCTGGCCTTCGGAGAGCTCGTGTCCTATCTCGAGTTCGAGCTGGTCAATCACCCCGGCATCGACGACCCCGAGCAGTTCCTCGAGGGCATCGAATCGCTCCGAAACACGATCTAGCAGCCTGACCCAAGACGGGCCTGGCGCCCGGCTGCCCGGCTCGCCTTGGATCAGGCCGTGGGTCGCCCACCCGCTAAGATCATCCCATGCCCGAGGCCCTCGAAATGGCGGCGCGCGACCGTCTCGCCATCGCCCTGGACGTTCCCAGTCTGTCTGAGGCCGAGTCCCTGATCGCCCGGCTCGGGGCTGTCCCGGGGTGGCTCAAGGTGGGTTCCCAGCTCTTCGGGGTTGCGGGCCCGGCTGCGATCGCGTGCGCGAGGCGGGAGGCCCGCGTCTTTCTGGATCTCAAGTTCCACGACATTCCGAACACGGTGGCGGGCGCCGTCGCCGCCGCCACGACGCACGGCGTCTCGATGCTGACCGTCCATGCATCGGGTGGGGTCGAGATGCTGCGGGCCGCTCGGGACTCGGCGTCCGAATCCGCCGAGCGCAGCGGCGCCGAACGCCCGTTGATCGTTGCGGTGACGGTGCTGACGAGCTTGTCGCCTGCAGACCTGAAGGAGATTGGGGTGGCCGCGGACGCGGTCGAGGACCAGGTGGCCCGCATGGTCGATCTGGCCTTGAGCGCGGGACTCGACGGAATCGTGGCATCGCCCCGGGAAGCGGCCGGGGTGCGGGCGCGCGCCGGCGCCGGCCTTCGGATCGTGACACCGGGTGTTCGACCCAAGAGCTGGCCGGCTGACGACCAGGCGCGAACCGCCGGCGCCGCTGCCGCCATCGAGGCGGGCTCGGACCTGCTCGTGGTGGGGAGACCCGTGGTCCGGGCCGAGGACCCCCGTGTGGTGGCCCGCGTGCTCGTCGGGGAGATCGAAGAGGGCCTTGCCCGTCGATCGGCGTGAAACGGGTCGCGGCCGCGGGCGGCGGAGCGGGGCTGGAGACGAACCGGTCCTTCTCACGGGGATCCACTCGGTCCTCGAAGCCCTGCGGGCGCGCCGTCGCAAGCTCTTGCGCCTGACGGTCCAGCCGGGATCGGCTTCCGAGGCGGTGCTGGAGGCGGCCCGAGGCGCCGGGGTTCCGGTGCAAGAGATGCCGTCCGGTGCCTCTGCCAGCGACCCCGCCGAGCCCCGCAACCAGGGTCTGAAGCTCGAGGTCGGTCCGCTGCCGCAGACGACGCTCGAAGAGCTGATTGCCGGAGCATCGGATCGCCCCGGGCTGATCGTTGCCCTGGACGGGGTCGAAGACCCTCAGAATGTTGGGAGCATCGCTCGGGTGGCCGATGCCGCGGGTGCGCAGGGCCTGCTCCTGACCGAACGCCGGGCTCCACCGTTGGGTGCCGCCGTGTCTCGGGCCAGCGCTGGCGCCATCGAATGGCTACCGGTCGCACGGGTGCCGAATCTCGGGAGAGCGCTCAACACCCTCAAAGAAAAAGGCTTCTGGGTGTTCGGCTGCGATCCGGAGGAGGGCGAGGACCTCTTCAGCCTGCCCGATCGGGTGGTGGCTGGACATCGGGTGGTGGTGCTGGGCGCCGAGGGTGTGGGCCTTCGCCCCGGCACGCAGAAGCGGGTGGATCACCGGGTGCGGATCCCCATGGGAGGCCGGGTTGCCTCCCTCAACGTGGCCAGCGCCGCCTCGGTCGTCCTCTTCGAACTCCAGCGCCGGGCCCACCTGGCTCGGGAATCCGCTTCGGGCAGTCTGCATCAGGAACCGGCAGAATAGGGGCTAACCGAGCATTGCCGAGGGGTTACGCTCGGGCTAGAGTCACTCGATTCCACGACTCCTGGCTGGCGTAGCTCAACGGGTAGAGCAGCTGATTTGTAATCAGCAGGTTGCGGGTTCGAGTCCCATCGCCAGCTCCAGCGGAAGTGTGGACGGCGATGGGTGCAAACCCGAAAGGCGCGATTCGGGAAGGCGGTTCGAAAACACGGCGGCGGGGTTCGGTCGGGGCGACCCCAAAAAAAACTTAATCGTGTGGTGTCTCAACTTCCATGCGCTGCGTCGGAGCGTCTCGCTTCGATTCAGAGGCAGGGAGGAAGGGGGAACGTCACGCTTTTCTTCGATGGTTCCGGATTGGATGGAGAGGTACCGAAGCGGTCAAACGGGGCAGACTGTAAATCTGCTGGCTATGCCTTCGGAGGTTCGAATCCTCCCCTCTCCACCACGGGCTGCGACGCAATTTGAAGTCATTGATCAACGAGGGGTCGATCGTACAACAGCAATTACGTGGTTCCTGGCGACGAGTTGGAAGGGCGAGGCTTCTTGGTGGGCGGGAATAGCTCAGTTGGCTAGAGCACGAGCCTTCCAAGCTCGGGGTCGCGGGTTCGAATCCCGTTTCCCGCTCCACTCGCGCTCGAGAATCCAGCCCACGTAGCTCAGGGGTAGAGCGCGTCCTTGGTAAGGACGAGGTCAGCGGTTCAAAGCCGCTCGTGGGCTCCACGAAATCGGATGATCCCGACGAGGAACGGGTACAGG
>SMVB01097150.1_pt1 | contig 10522 bp, 9 predicted proteins | sample 2456461 | NCBI WGS metagenome assembly SMVB01 (sample SAMN11095934, study PRJNA526329) | marine sediment metagenome | biome: Marine sediment; feature: Surficial sediment; material: Deep marine sediment; isolation source: Hadal surficial sediment | place: Pacific Ocean | collected 2014-05 | depth 0-1...
CAGCCATTGCCACACCGATAAACAGCAATGGTAAGGAGGCGATCAGCACACCGGAGCGAATGATCTGCAAACCACCCACCGCCATCATCACGATCGGTAGAATTCCCAGTACGCCCGCCCAGAACAGACGGTTCCAGCGCGCCGGGCTCTCGCCCTCTCTGAGTTTTGCGGTTGCAGTCGATGCCAATGTATATGAAGCTGAATCATAGGTAGTGGCCACCGAAATAACGCTGACCAGAATAAATACTGCGAGCGCCAGCGACCCCAGCGGCAGGGATGATATTACGCTGGCAACGGTGATGTACATATCGCTCTGCGCCAGGACGCCTGTCACTGACATCAGGTTTTCCAGTTCCAGGTATAGGGAGTAGTTGCCGAGTATGAAATAAAAGACCCAGCAACCCATGGAGCCGAACGCCAGCATGGATAAAACCACCTGGCGGATTGTCCTGCCACGGGATATGCGGGCAACGAAAATCCCCACTGCCGGTGCAAACGCAATCCACCATGCCCAATAGAAAATTGACCAGGATTCGACAAAACCCGTTTTCTCAACAGGGTCGGTCCAGGTCATCATACGGACAAAATTATCCAGCATGAAGCCCAGCGTATTGGTACTGTTTTTGAGGATGAACAGGGTCGGTCCGGCGATCAGGATAAATGCCAAAAATCCCAATGCCAGGTATACATTCAGATCGCTGAGTCGTTTGATTCCCCGTTCTAGCCCCCTGAAAACACTGAAAGCGAACAGCGAAATGCAAACTGCCATGACCGCCATCTGCAATGAAAACGAGGTTTCAATGCCGGTCAATTGGGCCACGCTGGCGGCAATGGTCGGAGCTATCACGCCCAGAGAGGTGCCTGCACCCCCTACCAGTGCAATCATGACAGCCAGATCCACCATCCGACCAATGGGGCTGTTCTCCCCGCCGGGACCCAGGATCTCGTGTAATGAAGTACTGGCGCGCAGGTAGGGTATGTTTCTTACATAGTAGGAATAGGCAATTGCGATCGTGGGTAAGGCGTAAAAGCACCATGCTGTCACGCCCCAGTGAAACGGTCCATAGGCACTGGCCCACTCCACCGCTTCATTCGATCGTGGCAAAGCACCAAAAGGCGGGTCGTCATAATAAAACGCCCACTCGACACCAGCCCAAACCAGCAAGGAAGCACCAGTGCCTGCGCAGAACAACATACCGGCCCAGGAAAACGTGGAGAAATCAGGTTTGTCACCACCGAGGCGGATATGCCCAAAAGGGCCAAAAACCAGCCAGCCGAGAAACGCCATGGTTCCCACACCAAACCATTGGTAGACAACTCCAAGGTTGGTGGCTATCCAGTTATACAGATCAGAAACGACCGAACCGGCCTGTTCGGCCATCAGGATCAACGGCGTACAGACGGCAAGCACGATGGCGACAGCCAGAAAAAACAGAACACGATCAATTTTTCGTTCGTTCATCTCAGGAGCCGCTTTTTGTTTTTCATCAAACCATTGTGCATCAAGGATACATCAGGCGGCTACAGGTTTTGTCTACCTGGGTGGCAGGCCCAGTTGTTCCCTCGCTTCATCGGCACCCACGATCCGTGCCCCAAGGCTTTCAATAATTCCCACCGCGCTTTCCACCAGTTGAGCATTGGATGCCAGCACGCCTTTTGACAAATACAGGTTGTCTTCAAGGCCAACCCGGACATTACCACCGAGCAGCACAGCCTGCGCAACCATTGGCATTTCCATGCGCCCGATGCCAAAACCAGCCCAGTTTGCACCCACTGGCAGGGCATTGCGCATCGAGATCATACTGTCGGTGTCTGCGGGTGCGCCCCATGGAATGCCCAGACAGATCTGGAATAACGGAGGACTGTCGATCAGTTCCTCGTGAATCAACTGCTTGGCCAGCCAGATCTGACCGAGGTCGAATACTTCCATTTCAGGTTTTACACCCCACTCCTGCAGCAGGCCTGCCTGGGTGCGCAGAAATTGGGGGGTGCTGATGTAAATTTCGTTATCGCCGAAATTCATTGTGCCGCAGTCCAGGCTGCAGATATCGGGACGGAGTTTGTTCACATGGGCAAGCCGTTCATGAGGGCCGACTGTATCTGTGCCCGGCCCAGGAAGCGCTGGGTCTTCCTCACCGGGGAACCAGGCGCCGCCCATGCCGGCGGTCAGATTGATAATGACATCGGTGGTGCTGTCACGCACAAGCTCAACTACCTGGCCAAACAGTGCTACATCCCTCGAACCCTGACCGGTTTGCGGGTCGCGTACATGGATATGGGCAACCGCCGCTCCGGCCTTCGCAGCAGAAATAACGGCGTCTGCGATCTGCTCTGGCGTCACAGGAAGATCCGGGTGCCTGTCCCACGCGTCGCCGGCACCGGTGACGGCACAGGTAATAATCACATTCTTGTTCATTTCAGCGCCCTCTGCTCCCATAACTGCGATCTGTCGATCAGTCACAGGCAATGGATTAGTTAAAACTCATCAGACATTATAGATTTCAGGATTATTTCGACTTTAAAATTTTGGCTTTCCTTGAGCGAATTTTCGACAGCTAATCCAGATGGTCCAGCGGAAGCGCGGTGGAATACTTGATGGTCTCCATGCTGAAACTTGAACTCACATCACTCAGGTTGATGTTTTTGATCATCTCCAGGTACATGGCATCGTAACTACGCATATCCGGCACGACAGCACGCATCAGGTAATCAATGTCGCCGCTCATCCTGTGTACTTCCATCACGTTGGGCATAGAAAGCACGGTGGCGGAAAAATTGTCATACCATTTCTTACTGTGTTCAAGGGTTCGGATGGCGGTGTAAACCGTCAGGTCCAGACCCAGTTTATGTTGGTCCAGCAAGGCCACGCGTGCCGTGATCACACCATCTTGCTCCAACGCCTGAATCCGCCGCCAACAAGCGGACTTTGACAAGCTGATCTGTTCGGCCAGTTCACCTACTGACTGACTGGCATCCTTTTGCAACGCCTGGAGTATTTTGCGGTCGATTTTGTCCATCGTATGGATTCCTGTTTGGATTAGTAATCGATATTTTTGCATCTTACCGGAATATAAATTCATAATACGCCAAAAAATGAAATATTGTTTCAGATAACGTGTTTTTAAGGCAACATGTCTAGACCCTTTCCCGCCTCAGTCAAGTTATCATTTGATCACCATTATCGTCAGGCAGCCATGCCTGGAATTTGATATCGAAAACTAACTAGCTGCAGGTGACTTTATCAATCATCGATTCCTATTTTGCTCAATGACGGCCATATTCTTTGCCTATTCGGCTTATGTCTGGACCGGTGGCACAACGGCTCCGCAAAGCGCCGTAATGACTGAACAGGTCAAGCGGGGGCAGCACCTGTACCAGGCCAATAACTGCACGGCATGCCACCAGTTCTATGGGCTTGGCGGTTACATGGGTCCGGATCTGACCAACGTGATTTCCAGTAAAGGATCTGCTTATGCAAGCGCCTTTCTGATCAGTGGCACGGAACGGATGCCGGACTTTGGATTTGAAAAGCAGGATATTGACGACCTGGTAAGTTTCCTGGAATTTGTTGACAGCATGGGCACCTACCAGGCACCCGTTTATGAACTCACATGGTACGGAACGGTGGCGCAACTCGGTGAATAAGAGTAAAAATCTGGTCGGTCTGCGTTTTTTGATGCTCAGTACCGCCGCTTTGTCACTGGGTATTGTGTTTGGTGTGATCGGGGGTTTTCAATTTCTGTTCCCCAGCTTTCTTGAGGCCCTTTCTTTTACCAGTACACGCCCCTTACACGTTTCACTGGTGGTGTCGTGGATATTCCTGGCTGCAATCGGTGGTATCTACTACTACCTGCCCAACAAATGTGATCTGCCATTGTGGTCGGACAAATTGCCGCGCTGGCATTTCTGGTTGTTTCTGGTAACCGGCCTGACCATCATCGCTGCCTACCTGGCGGGTAAATTCGGTGGCCGGGAGTATTTTGCCTACCCTGCGGCCTTAAGTATTCCGATTGTTATCTCCTGGTTGTTATTTGCAGTCAATTACTTCAAAACAGCATTCAAGCAAGCCGGAAAATGGCCGGTTTATCTGTGGATGTGGGGGACAGGGATATTTTTCTTTTTGTTTACCTTCCTCGAAGCACACCTGTGGTTATTACCGTTTTTCCGCGAGAATATGGTCCGGGAAATTACCGTGCAGTGGAAGTCCTATGGCGCGCTGACCGGCTCCTGGAACATGATGGTTTATGGCACAGCCTTGTTCGTGGCAGGAAAAATCGCGGGTGATGATCAAATTGGCCGTTCAAAAATGGCCTTTGCCATGTATTTCCTCGGTCTGGCCGGTCTGATGTTTGGCTGGGCGCACCACACCTACCTGGTACCTTCAGAGCCATGGATCAGGCACCTGGCCTATATCATCAGCATGAGCGAACTGCTGTTACTGGCGAAAATCTTGTGGGATTGGCGCGGATCGCTGGATTGCTATCAGAAAAACCTGCACTGCAATGCCTATCGGTTTTTCGTTGCAGCAGACTTCTGGATTTTGATCAATATGATCCTGGCGATCATCATTTCCGTTCCGGCCCTGAACCTGATCACCCATGGTACGCACATTACCGTTGCCCACGCCATGGGCACGACCATCGGTATCAATACGATGATATTGTTGGGTTCGATGTATTACGTGATCCGGGAAGAATTACCCATGCGCATGCGAGCGGCTTGTTCTAACCAGGTGCGCGTCGGTTTCTGGATGACCAATATCTCCCTGGCTGTTCTCTTCGCCTCGCTGGTCATGGCAGGCATCGGCAAGGGCCTGTTTGAGGGCGGTGCATTTCAGCAGATGATGATGGACATCCGGCCCTATCTGATGACATTTGCATTCTCGGGTGTGGTGTTAATGCTTGGCCTGCTGATTCTGATGTTCAATGCCTTTCGCCAGTTACGGTCGATCTTGCGGGAACCCACCGTGGAGGCCGGCTTTGAATTACCTGCGGGTATGGAAGGAGTTACAGAACCAAGCCTGGATTAGTTCATCAGGCAAGCGGCCAGAATAACGAGCACATAAATAGATCAGAGGTTCCTTAATCTGTTTTATTGACCATTGAATTTCACAATTGATTCTATACGCCACCGCTCTGTGCGCTCAACATCATTAAAACTGAACAAATGGAAGCCCGGGATATTTATTGCCGGGTCATCCAGGTACGGCGCAAGCCCTGCCAACAAGTCATCCGGCTGGTAAGGTTTGGCACTGAAGATCTTTCTGAATAGCCCTTTCTGCTTCTTCAGCATGTTGACCGACTGCCCCACACCAATTCGAAGCGAAAGAGAAATCAACTTGCTCATATCCGCGACCCCCGGCAGGCCGATCCAGGCCGGCAGATTTACACCGGCATTGCGGATGTCTTTTAACCAGGCAACCAGGGCCTCGGGGTCGAAACACATCTGCGTGACCAGGTAAGTTGAAAACGGTTGCTTCTGCTGCAGTAGCCGCAACAATTCCCGGTCATCAACCACGGGGTGGCCTTCCGGGTGGGCGGCGATACCGATGCCTTTAATGCTGTGTCCTATCTCGGCAATGTCACGAAGTAAGTGCAGAGAATTATCGTATTCGCCAGCCGGCTTTTGCGCGTCGCCACCAGGGACGAAAATGCTGTTAACGCTTGCTGCCTCAATTCTGGCCAGTATTTCCCGTAGATGACCTTTGTCCCGCACCATCCTGGCAGCAATGTGGGGGATCAGCCTCAGTTGACGCTCCTCCGGCAGGGCCCTGAGATCTTCCATCAGTTCCAGCGTGGGCTCAAGACCGTGAACGGGTGAACAGGTAATCGCAACATATGAATGACGTGGAATGTGTACCAAGCGGTCCAGGATAGACTTGGTGGGAAAGACTTCCATGTATGCCTGGTCCAATAGATTGGCCACAATATTTTGTTTATTATTCATGAGCGCCCATGTGTTTGAGCAACAGTCTACAATGAGCTGGCGAATCTAGTCTCGTATCTTTAAATTATGTGATTATCCGGGGCAGACGACAACTAATGTGGTTTGGCCAGCACCCTGACAGGCACATCCAGGCCGAATTCAAATGAATCAAAATATATCCTGCGTTTTTCTGCACCATGGGAGAGGAAGGCTGCGCGGCTGACATCGATCATCGCCGGCGGGCCACTCATGTAAATATCGTGAGCGGAGAGGTCAGGGAATCGTTGTAGTACGGCGTCGTGCACAAATCCGGTGAAATCAGGCGCCTGGTCTCCATCTTTTGGTTCCGACAGGGCGGTCGAATACTGAATATGTTCATTTTGTTCAGCCCATTGTCGGGCTTGTTCGTGCATGTACAATTCTGCGTGATCGCGGACACCCCAGAAGAGGTGCAGGGGCCGTGTGTCGTGGTGTGCCAGCAAGTCTTCAATCATGGATTTCAGCGGTGCAATGCCGGTGCCGCCGCCCATTAATATCATCGGTCTGTCGATTTTGTCATTGCGGATGAAGAAATTGCCCTGCGGAGCTTCCAGTCGCAGGATGTCGCGCTCCTGCATGTCTTCAAATACCCAGCCGGTGAAGCCGCCGCCGTCGATATGACGGATATGTAATTCGAGGACATCCTCGGAATGTGGCGGACTGGCAATGGAAAACGCCCGCCGTTTGCCTTCCGGCAGCAAGATGTCAAGATATTGTCCGGCCAGGAACTGCAGTCGCTGCGCGCTGGGGAGTTTGATTTTTATACGCATGACCTCCGGTGTCAGTCGTGTTTTTTCGATCACCCGCGCCGGCATTTTACGTATCTGGATATCCCGCACAGCCTCGATTTCACGGACACGGATAACCAGGTCTTCAATCGGCTCGGCCTGGCAAAACAGGGCGCAACCTTCACCTATCTCTTCACGGCTGAGCGCCAATGGAGGGTGGAACGGGTAGTGGACTTCACCGGATTCCACCACGCCTTTGCAGCTTCCGCAGGTACCGTTCTTGCAACTGTACGGTAGCATTACGCTTTGCCTGAGCGCGGCTGTCAGAATGGATTCACCCTCATTCACGCTGAATACAACTCCGCTGTTGCTATTTTTGACTTGAAACTGCTTCATAGCACCTGTTGGCTACCTAGTGTGATCGAATATGAACGGGGTGCGTATTGTCGCCGATGTGATAACCTTTCCGCCACTGTTTAGAAAGCCTGGACTTTTTTACATCCGATCATGATTTCTGTTTGCGTGACAATCTTGCGATTTACTTATCGCAGCATATTGCTGTTTGCCTACCTGGTGTTTCTGCTGATCCCAAACCTGCTGATGGTGAACTATTATCGGCGGCTTGAAACCGAAGAAGGTGCGCAAAAGGCGGATCATCACGGTGTCAGGATTGCGAGAAGTCTGGTGTGGTTCTTTGGGGTATCCACCAAAGTAACCGGATCGCCTGCGAATGGCGCAGTGCTTGTAGCGGCCAATCATGTTTCCTGGCTGGATATCCCGGTATTACACACGGCTTGCGCGATGGGCTTTGTGGCCAAAGCAGAAATTGACCGTTGGCCGGTATTCAGGTTTATTGCGCGTACCGGCGGCACTATTTTCCACCAACGTGGCAATCATGATTCCGCTGCCGATGTCTCAGCAGTCATGGCTCAGCGTTTGCAGCAAGGGCGTAAGGTCACCATCTTTCCAGAAGGCGGAATCAAACCTGGTGCAGCGATACGGATGTTTCATGCGCGTATGTTTCGGGCCGCCGTCGATGTTGGCTGTCCGGTTCAACCGGTCATGATCCGGTATATGCGCGATGGTCGCCGTGATGATGATATTTCATTTCGTGAGGACGAGAGTATGCTGGTCAATCTCACCCGTCTGCTGGCCCGGCCCGGTGTGGTGGCTGATTTACATTTTATGCCTGTGATTAAAAGTACCGGCAAACCACGGCGTGAGCTGGCAGACGCGGCCAGGGCCGCTGTCATTGCCAGCTATGAAAGTTGATTCATGAAGCAGACATCCATCACTCCGGAGACTTTTTTACCCGCATTTGGCCTGCGTAATACCCATACTCAATCGGTGATCAACTCCAGCGCTTACCGGCGGCGGATCGTCGGCAAACGTTCCAAAGCGATGCTTGATGCGGAGCAGGACTGGACCGTTGATGGTGGTGACGGTGTCAGTTTGCACGGACACTATTCTCCGCAAGTGGGTCACAGCAAGGGTCTGGTTATCATGTTTCATGGCTGGGAAGGAAGCTCCCGGTCCAACTACATCGTTGGCGCGGGTGGCATGCTCTACGATCAGGGCTTTGACGTATTTCGATTGAATTTTCGTGATCATGGCGAAACCCATCATATGAATAGCGGGATTTTTCACTCCTGCCTGTTGGCCGAGGTCGTGCATGCATTGCAAGACGTACAACAGAGAACTGCGGCGCGTAACTGGTCTCTTTCCGGCTATTCGTTGGGCGGAAATTTTGCCTTGAGAGTAGCGTTGGAGGCACCTGCAGCAGGGCTTTCCATCGCGCAAGTAGTGGCGGTTTGTCCGGTGGTCTCGCCTGCCAATGTGCTTAAAGCGATGGAAGATGGCCCAAGCGGCTATGAGAACTATTTTGTCCGCAAATGGGCCAAATCACTAAAGCTCAAGGAGTCGCTATTCCCGGATGCCTATGAATATGATGAATGGCATGGCCTGAAAGGTTTACGTGAAAGAACCGGATTTTTGGCCACACGCTATTATGAATTTGAATCGCTGGAACACTATTTTGACGGTTACTCCATTGCCGGTGACCGTCTTTCGGCACTGAAAATACCCGCAACCATCCTGACTTCCGAGGACGATATGGTGGTGCCTGTCAGCGATTTCAGAGATCTGCCTGAGAACGAAAATATTGAATTATTGGTCAGCCGTTACGGCGGTCATTGTGCATTTCTGAAAAACTGGAAAATGGATAGCTGGGCAGATGATGTGATCGTCGAGCGTGTATTAACCAACGCAAACCGGTAATGGCGGGTGACAATATGTCAGATTTGAATGTGATTAGCGTGCTTGAAGAGGTCGGTTCGGATGTATTGAAGACAGAAGTCCGGGTAAGCGGTATGGCCATCAGTTTGAAAGAGGGCAAAGTGGGTATTGCCGGTTTGACCATCGCAAACCCCGACGGTTATTCAAGTGCGAATCTGTTCGAAATGGAAGGCATCGAAGTCGATCTTGATATTGGCTCATTGACCAAAGATGTGTTGGTGATTGAAGTCATCCGGATTCAAAACCCACAAATTACATTCGAAGTTGATGCAGACGGGGGCAGTAATATGCAGACCCTATTGGATAATATGGATAGTGGTTCGTCTAACGACGATGCCGCTGTGGGTGGCGAAGAAAAGAAGATCATCATTGACCGGCTCGAATTCAGCGGTGGTCATGTTAAAGTCAGTACACCGGCCAAACCGGGGGAGTTTACTGACATTAAACTGCCGGCTATCAAGATGTCCGGCATCGGCCGTAAAAAGGGCGGTGTCACCGCAGGCGTCGCTGCCGAGAAAATCACCCATGAATTAGTTGAAGAGATAATCAGCGCGGCCGCAAAAGCCAGTATCAACAAGCTTATAGAAGAAAAAACTAAAGGGTTTTTTGATAAGCTGAAAGGTGATGGTTTATAGAGGAATCGGTGCTGTGAGCCGACATTCAATCTGATCAGATATTTCTTATTCAGGGCGTTTGTTTACGCCATAAAGGGTGACCGCAGACACATGGACAGTGGTGATCAAGGGCTGTTAGGCTTCCTGCATGCGTTTTGTTTCAATTCTAATGGTTTTTCTCATCTTCACGTCCTCGGTACCCGCTCAAGAGCTTGAACAGCTTACTCATTTCGACGGTGTTGATACCGATCCAGCTATTTCACCTGACGGGCAGTGGATGATCTATTCAAGTGATCGCCAAAAAACGGGTAAGTTGGAACTGTGGGCCACGAACCTGTTGACGGGTGAGAAATTCCTGTTTTTGCGAAACGTCACGGTCAGTTCGCCTGTCGCCTGGGATGTGTCAGGCGCAGGTTTTTTGGCTGCCCTTTCAGAAAATGGGGATGCCGAACGTATTCGGTACGTCGATTTCGACACGCGTTCAATATCGGTGCCGATTTTCCCTGCGCCATCCGGCAGTCGGCAATTGTTCCCGGCATTATCTCCCGACAATCAAACCATAGCATTCGCCATGCTTTCCGACAGCGACACCACCGACTGGGATCTCTACCTGGGCGATAAAACCACGGGGGAAATAACGGTCATTGCACAGAGCCCTTACCGTGAATTATGGCCGCGCTTTGAAAAGGGTGGAAAATCGCTCATCTATTTCTCAAGGCGTGATACGGTTGGCGAGGATGATGAAATTTATCGATATGATTTGGAGACCGCTTCAATACAGGCACTGACAGACTCACCGGGTCATGACTTCACGCCTCACCCATCGCCTGATGGAAAACACATTGCCTTTGTGTCCAAACGAAGTACTGAAAACGCGGTTTTTTTAATGGATCAAAATGGTGCGAACGTGAGGCGTGTTTC